>ENA-ORLW01000233-ORLW01000233.1-human-gut-metagenome-genome-assembly--contig:-NODE-233-length-85243-cov-3.678569_pt1 | contig 85243 bp, 59 predicted proteins | sample MGYA00243017_ERZ508829 | MGnify/ENA primary metagenome ERZ508829 (study PRJEB26277, sample SAMN04329776) | human gut metagenome | biome: human-associated habitat | host: Homo sapiens | place: USA...
CAAAATCGGTTTTGACCTTTGGTACATAAATCATCGTACTGGTCATAAAAGCGATTTGTGCTTTAAGAGCATTGACTTCGTTTTTTAATTCCATGTTTTCCTTTAGTTGCAAATCCATGTTTGTCATTAAGAATTCCTCCCATAATGCTATAATTTTTTTGTGTCTTAAGACACTAATATTAATAACATTATTTTCTAGATATTTCAAGAGCTTATTTTACTCCAATTATGTTTTTTATCAATAATTTTGTTTGGACGATGTCCATGTGAAATAAGAATTTGATTAATTTCATCTGAAGATAAATCTTTAATGTTTTTATATTTTTTGTTTGTTGCAATTTCAAAAGCTATCTGTGAATTAGTAAGTCCCTTGCAAAACAAAATTATAACAGTTTCCAGTGTTTCAGCCTTTTCATAATCATATCCGTTATCAAACTTATTTTGAAAATTGTTTGATTTTTTACTTTTAGGAGTAAAAGTGCATTTGCTTTTTTCGAAATAAATTCTGTCTTTGATTGGCATTTGTTTTTGATTTTTTCGCTTTGCCCAACTTGTTCTAGCATTCAGTTCTTCTTCAAGAGAAACATCCTGTTCATTTTGAAACGAACATAACTGTTTTAAAGTTTTTTTACTAGTGTTCAGTTCCAAAGCTAATTCTTTTAAAGTCATATTATCACTTCCTTTATAAATAAAAATAATCTCTTATTTAAAAACTCGAATCATAAGTGCTTAAATAAAAGATTATATAGATAAAAAAAGAGGACAGGGATTTTTCCTGTCCTCTCTATTATTATTTTGTCTGACAGACAGAATCGTGCAATGGACTTGATCGCCAATCGACGGGTTCGCCGCCTTGTGCTATCATATGCATAATTAAACTAAGAAAGTTTAATACTCGCTCGAAAATCTGTGAAATCTTTGGTTGGGATAGGTGGATTCGAACCACCGGAATGACGGAGTCAAAGTCCGTTGCCTTACCGCTTGGCTATATCCCAAAATTAAATAAAAAATAGTGTTTAACAATTCAGCCATTGAATTATACCACACAGGAAAGTCTTTGTCAAGGGATTTTACAAATTTTTATACAAAATAATAAATTAGGTTTTTATATATTATATTGAATCAGTAAAATTTTATTCAAAATAACTGTTATATTTGTTCTTTAATGACATTTTCTCTGCCTTGATAAATTAGGCAGAGAAAATTTTGTAATCCTGAATTATATGGTAACATAGTCTTTAATGCGATTGTATTCTGAGTCTTCCATTGTCATAAGCAGTTCAAGAATATTGGTATATTGTCCTCCGACCTGTTCTCGTAACTTAATTATATTTAATGCTTCTTGTTCGCTGATTAACAGACATTCTTTTAGTTCTTCCTTATCTGCTGTATTAATATTGACCATTTTCATTTTCTTTTCGGTTTTTTTATCTGATTTTACAGAGTATTTAGGACTTTTTGTTTTATCGCCGGTATTTTTTCTGCTATAGCTTGTCTGCTCTTTCGGAAAATCTTTATACTTGTCTTTTGAAACATAAAGATACTTTTTTAGTTTTTTATATGTAGCATCTCCTATTCCTTTTATGTCCTTTAACTGCAAAAGATTTGAATAATATTTAATTGTTTTTTTATGTGCTATTATTTTTTCGGCCATTACTTCTCCAATACCATCGATTTCCATAAGCTGATATTTTGTAGCTTTATTTATGTCCAGCGGAAATTCAATGGAAATTGCAGTTGTTTTTTTGCTTTGAGCGGCTGTTGATGTTTTATTATTTGAAACTTTATTCGATTTTTTAGTATGAGTAGTTGTTTTATGAGATTTAGTTGTCTTCTTTGTGTCGGAGTTTTCTAAAGCGTACGATGAGCTTGATTTAATCGGTACGCTCGTAACAATACTTAATTTTGAATCGTTGCTGTTTTTATTAATTGTCAGCATTACAATTCCACAAGCAGAAATAATCAAAATAATAAAAGTCATTATTACATATTTATAGTTAATTTTAATCACCCTTTTTGAATTAAATAAAGTGAAAAATTACAATTAAATTTAAAACAACAACAGTATACAAGACTATTTTACTTTAGTCAATTAAATTGCTATATATAGGTATACTAAGGTTTTTATTGTCATAATTATTTATATTTTATAAAAATAAGATAATATTACACAGTATAAATTTGTGAAAAGTTATTCTTTTTTGTCGATACAATTTCTTATGATTTATTAAAATTAAGTTTTTTATCATGGAATAAGTGTCATGTAATATAGTATATTTTGTGAGCGTTGAATGAGGATACAAATTTATTCTAAAGGATAGAATAATAAAGACAATAATTTTTTTATATCAGAATAAAATATTATTCAGAAAAATTCCACAGCTGAAAGGGGAATATAACAAATGGCTAAAAAAGGTATGAAGCGTCCTGAAATAACACATATGCATCCTCTTAATAGTACTGCACCGGTTCCTGAAATACAGGGAAAAGCAAAAAGCGGAAAAGAACATGCAAGACCGATAATTTCAGGAACTAATGCACCTAATCAAAAGGTTTTTCATTCTGTGCCTCATTCGTCTGCACAAAGTGCGGATAAACCTATTTCAAAGGTTTATTCAACAATTGATACTGATCTTGCAAGGGATAATTTAGAAAACGATATAACAGATGCCGATTTGCAGGATTTATAACCGTGTATTGTGTCCGTCATCATTTAGGTGGCGGATAACTTTATGTAAGGTTATGGGATAATTTTAACTTCATATATCTTATGAATTATATTTAAACATAAATGGTATAAAGGATGCTAATTAAGATATTACTTGACAAAATATATTAAAAGATGTTATTCTTATTATATCTTTTTTTCTGATAAAGTGTTAAATTTGAATGCATAAATTTTTTATATTGTTTGTTAAAATTTTTTGAATTATGTTATAGACAGTGTTGAGAGGCGGTATTTTAAATGAAAAAACCATTTGTTACAAAAGAAATGATTGAGGAGATAATAAAAACCTATCCAACTCCTTTTCATATATATGATGAAAAAGGTATTCGTGAAAATGCAAGGCGTTTGAATAAGGCTTTTTCGTGGAACAAGGGTTATAAAGAGTATTTTGCTGTTAAGGCTACTCCTACTCCCGGAATTTTAAAGATATTGAAGGAAGAAGGCTGCGGAGTTGACTGTTCTTCACTGACTGAACTTATGATGAGTGAGGCTTGCGGATTTACAGGTTCTGATATAATGTTTTCTTCAAATGTAACACCGGATGAAGATTTTTTATTGGCAAGGAAGCTCGGTGCGAATATAAACCTTGATGATTTCACACATATTGATGTTTTGGACAAGCTCTGCGGAGTTCCGAAGACAATTTGCTGCCGCTATAATCCGGGCGGACATTTTGAGATTGAAAATCAGATAATGGATAATCCCGGTGAAGCAAAATACGGCATGACTAAAGAGCAGATGATTGAAGCTTATAAAATTCTCATGAAAAAAGGTGCTGAGGAATTCGGTATTCATTCATTCTTAGTTTCCAATACTATTTCCAATGAATATTATCCTGAGCTTGCAAGAACCTTATTTGAACTTGCTGTTGAGCTTCATGAAAAAACAGGTGCAAAAATTAAGTTTGTCAATCTGTCGGGCGGAATAGGTATTCCTTACCGTCCGGATGAGCCTTCTAACGATATTGAAATAATAGGCGAGGGGGTTAGAAAAGCTTACGAAGAGGTTTTAGTTCCTGCAGGAATGGGTGATGTTGAAATTTATACAGAACTCGGAAGATTTATGCTTGCACCGTATGGACACCTTATTGCTAAAGCTACCCGCGAAAAGAATATTTATAAAAATTATATAGGTCTTGACGCTTGTGCCGCTAACCTTATGCGTCCTGCAATGTATGGGGCATATCATCACATAACTGTTTTAGGCAAAGAAAATGAGCCTTGTGACTGTAAGTATGATATCACAGGCGGGCTTTGTGAAAATAATGACAAGTTTGCAGTTGACAGAATGCTTCCTAAAATTGATTTGGGTGATTATATTTGTATCCATGACACGGGTGCTCATGGTTTTGCGATGGGCTATAATTACAACGGAAAACTGCGTTCGGCTGAAATTCTCCTGAAAGAGGACGGAAGCACAGAGCTTTTACGCCGTGCTGAAACGCCTGATGATTATTTTGCAACATTTGATTTCACCCATATTTTTGATAAGCGATAGAATTTGATAATAAAATATTTTAATTAAAAACTTTAATCAGCAATAATAAAAAGTCCTCAAGTTAAACTTGAGGACTTTTAAATTTAAGTGGTAACAGTCCTGTTATTCAGCAAGCAGAAAGATACGGCTTGTTAATGATTATATTTCATTTCGGTTTTCAAGAGCTTTAAACAGAGTTACTTCATCAGCATATTCTAAAATTCCGCCTATCGGAAGTCCGAATGCAAGCCTTGTAACCTTAATACCGAGAGGCTTTAGCAGCTTTGAAATATACATTGCCGTTGCTTCACCTTCAACGGTAGGGTTTGTTGCCATTATAACCTCTGAAACTTCCTCATTGCCGATTCTTGCCAGAAGCTCTTTAATCTTTAAGCTGTCAGGAGTAACATTGTTAATAGGTGATATCAGACCATGAAGGATATGATATACACCTTTGTATTCTCTTGTTCGTTCAAAAGCAGTGACATCCTTAGGGCCTTCAACAACGCATATTGTTTTATGGTCACGCTCTGAATCATCACAGATAGGACATATTTCCTTATCGGTAAGATTCTGGCAGACACTGCACATATGAACCGTGCTGTGAGCACGAATAATTGCGTCAGCAAACTGCTGTGCTTCTTCTTTGCTCATAGACATGATAAAATATGCAAGTCTTTGTGCTGTCTTCATACCTATTCCGGGAAGCTTGGCAAACTGTTCGGCAAGCTCTATTAACGGAAGTGCATTTGCCTGAGCCATTAGAATAACCCAGGAAGAGAAACACCGCCTGTTACTTTAGACATTTCTTCTTCGCTTTCCTTTTCAATATTATTAATTGCTTCATTAAAGGCACTCATGATTAAATCTTCAAGCATTTCAACATCGTCAGGGTCAACAACCTCAGGTTTAATTTTAAGTGACTGTACAGTTTTGTTACCTTGAATTTCAATTTCAACAGCACCGCCGCCGACAGACGCTGTAAAAGTTTTTTCATCAAGTTCAGACTGAACTCTTTGAATTTCCTCCTGCATTTTTTGTGCTTGTTTAAGCATTTGGTTCATATTTTGCGGTCCGCCGCCCATGCCGGCTGGTAATCTTGCTTTCATAGTTTTTTACTCCTCCAAATTTTAATCTAAAAGGGTCTATGCCCTGAATTACATATTTTATAGTTTAGTGTTATATATTTTAAGTCCTCCGTTTCAGGTGGTGAACATTAATCAAACTCTTTAAAGGCAGAAGACGGTGCAGCGTCACGCTGCTATTGTATTTCTATATCGATATTCATGTTTTTAGCCTTGTCAATAAGTTTGTCAACCGGACTTTGAGTGCTGTTTTTTGCGTTGTCAGCTCCTTGAGCATGAGCATCATTACTTACTCCGCTTGTGTCCATAGCTTTCACAGAAACTGTGAATTTTTTTCCGAAGAAATCAGTGATAACCCTGTTCACATCTGAAATCTGAAGCTTAAACATCTTCAAGTCAAAAGCGTCTTTGACAATGATTAAAATCATATTTTCGTAAATAAAAGCTTTTGACCCTGAAAGAAAACCGACAGCAGCCGGACATTCATTTTTAAACCTGTCCACAATTTCGTCCCAGCAATCAAGCGGAGAAAAATCCTTTGAAGTGATTTTTTTCTTAGGTGGTTCAGATGTGTGATGTTCGGATATCTCGGTATGAACAGCTTCTTGTGAGGGTTCTTTTACAGGTTCTGCTTTGTTTGTATCTGTTGGCTTTTCTTTCTTATTATTCTCAGATGGAATTTTAAATTCAGGTTGACTCACAACAGGTGCAGGCTTTGTATCAACCGTTTTCACAGGTTGTGTGGTATCAGCAATAAACCTGTTTGAATAGCTTGGTGAGATATTCCCGCTGTCAGAACAAAGCTTTACCATGCACATTTCAAATTCAATTCTTTTCGAGGATGCTTTGATTAACTTTTCACTGCACTCACTCAAAGTTTCTATCTTTGATAAAATTTTGCCCATATCAGTATGCTGTGCAATGCTTTCAAGCCTGTTATATTCGTCCGGCAGGCACATTACCATATCATTGCCCGGAACTGCTTTTATAAGCATAAGGTTACGCATCTGTTCTAAAAGCTCACTGCAAAGTCTTGTCATATCCTTTGACATATCATAAAGTGAAGCAACAGTTTCCATAACATTTGTTATGTCATTTGAAAATGAACCTTCGATGATATTAAACAGATAATCTCTGCCTGCAATACCTGCTGCGTCTGACACGGTTTTTAAATCAACATCATCGGAATATGCTATGCATTGGTCGAGCAGGGACAACGCATCTCTCATTCCGCCGTCGGATATTTTCGCAATAAGTGTTGCTGCGTCGCCGTCAAGCTGTATGCTTTCTTTTTCTGCGACAAATTTAAGCCTTGAAACTATATCCTCCGTTCTGATTCGTCTGAAATCAAATCGCTGACAGCGTGAAATTATTGTTGCAGGTACTTTGTGAACCTCGGTTGTGGCCAGTATAAAGACTACATGAGCAGGAGGCTCTTCCATGATTTTCAGTAATGCATTGAATGCATTGATTGAAAGCATATGAACTTCATCTATTATATATACTTTATATCTGCATTGTTCGGGAAGATATTCAGCAGATTCTTTTAACGCTCTTATATCGTCAACGCCTGTGTTTGATGCGGCGTCAATCTCAATTATATCTGTAAGCGACTCGCTGTCGGCACATCTGCATATTTCACACCCAAGGCAAGGATTACCCTCGTGCGAATTTTCACAGTTTATCGATTTTGCAAAAATTCTTGCACAGGTTGTTTTTCCCGTTCCTCTTGAGCCTGTGAATAAATATGCGTGTGCGATTTTATTGTTCTGAATCTGATTTTTAAGGGTGGTAGTAATATGAGGCTGTGAAACAACATCATCAAATGTAAGAGGACGCCATTTTCTGTATAAAGCGTGATACATTTTAATAAATCATTCCTTTCTCAAAACGGCGTGAAATTTGATTCCCGCTCTTTTACTGCTTATCCCTTAAAATAAAAAATATCAATCCGACATATAGGCGGGCAGGCGAAACTGCGTCACATAAAACAAACTGCTTAATGCTGCTCGGTTCCCCGCCTGACATGGTTCACAGCGTTTCATTGCACAGGACCTGCACACCTATATCTCGGATTGAATGAACCTTAATATTTTTATCATTATATCACAGTTCGTTTTGGTTTTCAAGTGCAATTTTTATTTTATCTGATTTAAAATTAATAATAGTTATAAGAATTTTATATTATCATGTAGAAAAATTATAATTCAAAGTAACAATTTATTAAACTTTAGTATCTGTCAAGCTTATTGAAGTCAGAAGCAAAAGCGTTCGGGAAAGAAAATCTCGGACGCTTTTTTGTTTTTAAATTAAAGATTTTTCTTGACGGATAGTGTTAAAATGTATTATTATAATTATAGATTAATCAAAGCGGAAGGAACGATTTATTATGAATTTAAAAAAGGCATTATTCACAGTGACTGCACTGCTGATTTCATTTGCTGTGTTTACAATCTCGGCGGTATCATATGTCACCGCATCTGCTGTAAAAAAACCTGCCAAAGTGTCAAAAAGAAGTGTTGAAAGCCTTTCGTCGACTTCTATCAAAATCAAATGGAAAAAGGTTAAAAAGGCAAAAGGCTATCAGATTAAGATTTCCGCAAATAAAAAGTTTAAAAAAGCACGAACAATAAATTCTGTTAAAACTTTCAAAACAATAAAAAAACTTAAACGAAATACTAAGTATTATATAAAAATAAGAGCATACACTAAATCGGGCAGTAAGAAAGTATACGGTAAATGGAACAGAGCTTTGTCTTTTAATATGCCTGAAAAAGTCAAAAAGATTTCTAAAAAGACTTCTGAAAAAACCACTGTCAGCTCAAATGAAAAGAATCCGTCAGCAGGCAATCAGACTGCAGACAAATCTCATACTCACAAATGGATTCCTATAAAGAAAAAGTATCCTATATATGAATATCATATCATAGATCCTTATACAAATAATGATTTAACAGAAGATTATCAACAAAGTGATAAGACGACTGATATTTACACTTTTTTGCGTAACAATTATGAGAAGAATGCAGCAGAACATAAGGATAATATGAAAATCACCGAAGGTAAATTGGTTATAGTTGATTATAAAGAGGTTACGGGCGGTTATTATTATGATTGTAATATATGCGGAGAAGGTGAACGAAAAGATATAAAAATCAGTTATAAATCGGTTGATACAAGAACCGAAGAACAAAAGAAACAAAAAATTACAGAGCTTGTAAATCAAATAAGGTCAGCTAACGGCAAGTCTTTATTGTCTGAAAACAAGATTGTTATGAACTGTGCTCAGCTTAAAGCAGAAGATTTTGCAGATAATAAATGTTTTTCACATACTTCACCTAAATACGGTGATGCCGAGTTTATGTTGAAAAATGAGTTTGGCGTTGACAGCAATTTTATAGGTGAGAACATTGCCGCAGGTGAAGAAACTCCCGAAAAAGCTGTTGACGGCTGGATAAGTTCTGAAATGAAAAGAACTAGCATATTAGATGACGAGGTTACTCAAATAGGCGTGGGATATGTTAATTGTGATTCGGGAGTTTCAGTAAACGGTAAAACACATCATGATTTTTGGGTTGAAATTTTTACCGGTGATTTAAAATTAATTGAAGAACAATAAAAATATTTGTCTGAATATGCAAATATATAGAAATGCTGTCAGGGATTGCTGTTCTTTGACAGCTTTTTTCGTTATGAAATACAACTGAGTTAATATGTCATTTTACAAGCTGTGCTAATAAAATATGTATTTACATTTCAGTATGTTTATGGTATACTATAAAAGATAAAATTGGATAAGAAGGATGTGTTTTTGTGAAACCGAAATATAACAGAATCCTGTTAAAGCTAAGCGGAGAGGCATTAGCCGGCAATAAGCAAATGGGACTTGATTATGAGGTTATAACTTCATTCGGGAAGGCAATTAAAAAATGCGTCGATGCAGGCGTTGAGGTCGGCATAGTAGTCGGGGGAGGAAACTTCTGGCGTGGTCGTTCAAGCGGTGCAATGGACAGGACAAGAGCCGACCATATAGGTATGCTGGCTACTGCAATGAATGCCTTGGCAGTTGCGGACGGTTTGGAAAACTGCGGTTTGGAAGTAAGGGTTCAGACAGCAATTTCAATGCCGCAGGTGGCGGAACCTTATATAAGAAACCGTGCAATGCGTCACTTTGAAAAGGGAAGAGTTGTTATATTCGGATGCGGAACAGGAAATCCTTTCTTTTCGACCGATACAGCAGCAGCACTTAGAGCAGCTGAAATTGAGGCAGACATATTCTTTAAAGCAACTATGGTTGACGGAGTATATGACAAGGATCCTCATAAGTTTAGTGACGCTGTGAAATACGATGAGATTTCATTTAATGAAATTCTATCAAAGGGACTTCAGGTTATGGATTCAACTGCGGCTGCAATGTGTAAGGATAATGATATTCCGATTTATGTGTTTGATTTAGCAGACCCTGAGAATATATACAGAGCATGTATGGGTGAAGCAGTCGGCACTAAAGTTATTAAGTAATATTGTAAAAATGCTTGTAAAACAATGTGGGTTTGATAAATCCGCCGTTTTATAAACTATAATTAATTAAATCATCAATAGGCGGCAGAGCCTCCGGCGGCTCGTCGGGAAGGAGAATTTTTTATGAAAGAAGTATTGAATAGAGCAGAGGAAAAAATGCAGAAAACACTGGGTAATTTAAAGAATGAATTTGCATCGATCAGAGCAGGAAGAGCCAATCCTGCTGTTTTAGACAAGGTTTTGGTTGACTATTACGGAACACCGACACCTGTTAATCAAATGGCAGCAGTTTCTGTTTCAGAAGCAAGAGTTCTGGTTATTCAGCCATGGGATAAGAACCTTATAAAAGAGATTGAAAAGGCTATTCAGGCATCAGATATAGGAATCAATCCTGCAAATGACGGTTCGGTAATCAGGCTTACTTTCCCTCAGCTTACAGAGGATAGAAGAAAAGAGCTTGTTCGTGATTTGAAAAAATACGGTGAAGACGCAAAGGTTGCTATTCGTTCAATCCGTCGTGACGCTAATGATAAATTAAAAACTATGAAGAAAAATTCGGAGCTTACCGAGGACGATTTAAAGCAGGGTGAAGATAAAACTCAAAAGCTAACTGATAAGTATATAAAGAATATCGATGAAGTTGTTGCTGAAAAGGAAAAGGAAGTTTTATCTATCTAGCATTAAATTTCAAGCTGATTTGAGAGGAATAGCATAATGGCAAAAACCATACAGAAAGATGAAAGTGAAAGTCTTTTAGTTCCAACGCACATCGGTGTTATTATGGACGGTAATGGCAGATGGGCGAAAAAACGCCTGTTACCTAGAAAATTCGGGCATCGTGAGGGTGCAAAGACTTTTAAGAAAATTGCATTGGCAGGAAAAGCAATGGGAGTTAAATATATGACCTTTTACGCTTTTTCAACTGAGAATTGGAAGCGTCCTAAAGATGAAGTTGACGCTATTATGAAGCTTTTTGAAGATTATCTTGATGATGTTTCGTCATTCGAAAAGGAAAATATCAGGCTTGTTTTCATAGGTGTCCGTTCTTTGCTTTCTGAAAATCTTCAGGATAAAATGAAGCATGCAGAGGAAATCTCAAAAGATTTTGATTCAATGACGGTTGTATTGGCAGTTAATTACGGCGGTCAGAGTGAGATTTGCCATAGTGTTAAGCAAATTGCACAAAAGGTTAAAAACAATGAGATTGAGATTGATGCTATAAACGAAAAGATAATCGAAGAAAACCTTTATACAGGGGATATTCCTCCGGTTGATTTAATAATCAGACCAAGCGGAGAGATGAGGCTTTCGAATTTCTTGATTTGGCAATCAGCTTATGCCGAATACTATTTTACTGATATTCTTTGGCCTGATTTTAAAGAAAAAGATTTAGAAAAAGCTATAAAGGCTTTCTGTGACCGTAACAGAAGATTTGGAGGAATATAAAATGCTGACTAGAATTATTTCTGCAGCCGTTGCAATTGTAATTGCAGTAGCTGTGCTTTGCTTTCACAATACAATAGTGCTTAATATTGCTGTTGCCGCACTTATTGCAGTTGCTTTATTCGAGCTTTTCAGAGCAGAGGACTGTTTAAGATTTAAGTTATCTCAGATTATATGTTATGTTTTTGCTTTGACAATTCCTTTTTCGGAGTTTCTTTTAAGGCTTGATGAAAATATTATGTATTATATCACTGGCGGCTTTTTACTTTTGATGTTTATAACATTTCTCGGATACTATAAAACAATGAAATATGAAAAGCTGAGCTTTATGATTTTTGTATCGGCGTTTATCTCGGTCACAATGTCAACACTTTTGTATATAAACAGAACAGGCGGAAAACATGGGCTTTTCTATGTTGTTCTTACTCTCTGCGGTGCATGGCTTGCTGACAGCGGTGCTTATTTTGCAGGAACATTCTTAGGACGTCACAAGCTTTGTCCGAATATAAGCCCTAAAAAAACCGTTGAGGGATTAATCGGAGGAGTAATTACAAACGGACTTATTTTTGTGCTTTTAGGTCTTGGCTATACAAAGCTTATAGCATCGGGAGATATTGAAGCAAATTATATAACACTGTTTATTCTCGGAATGATTTGTGCGTTGCTGGGGCTTCTCGGCGATTTATCGGCTTCACTTTTAAAACGCCAGACAGGCATCAAGGATTACGGGAATATAATGCCGGGTCACGGCGGTGTCATGGACAGGTTTGACAGCGTATTGTTTGTTGCACCTTTTATGACAATTGCACTAAGTATATTCAGCGTTTTAAAATAGAAATCAATCAATAAGGGGCGGCTTACGGCTTGCCCCTATTAAGCATTTAATGGAGAAAAATTATGAAAACTATATCTGTTTTGGGGTCGACAGGTTCGATAGGAACTCAGGCATTAGATATTGCAGCTTTGCATAAAATAAATATAAAAGCCTTGGCTGCTAATAAAAATATACAGCTTTTGACTAAACAAGCCAAAGAATTCGGTGCAGAGTATGTATGTATTTATGATAAGGAAAAATACAAAGAGTTAAAAGAAAATTTTATAGGAACTGATGTAAAGGTACTTTGCGGTATGGAGGGGCTTTGTGAAATTGCTTCTCTTGACGGGGTTGACATATTACTCAATTCGGTTGTCGGTATGGTAGGACTGGAGCCCACTCTTACTGCTATTGAAAAAGGCGTTGATATTGCTCTTGCAAATAAAGAAACATTAGTTACCGGCGGAAAGCTTGTTATTAATAAAGCAAAAGAAAAGGGAGTCAAAATTCTCCCTGTTGACAGTGAGCATTCCGCTATTTTTCAATGCCTTCAAGGCAATGAAATGAATGAAATTCAAAAAATAATTCTGACAGCTTCGGGAGGACCTTTTTTCGGAAAAAAGAAAAATGAGCTTTTAAATGTCAGTGTCGAGCAGGCGCTAAACCACCCTAACTGGTCAATGGGCAATAAGATTACAATTGATTCGGCAACCCTTATGAATAAAGGACTTGAATTTATTGAGGCTATGTGGCTTTTTGATTTAAAGCCTGAACAGATTGAAATTGTTGTTCACAGGGAAAGCGTTGTTCATTCTGCAGTGGAATATAAAGACGGTTCTGTTATTGCACAGATGGGTGTTCCTGATATGAGGCTTCCTATTCAGTATGCATTGCTTTATCCCAAGAGAATTTACTGCAAGGAAAAAGCTTTGTCTCTCACAGATTACGGAACGTTGTCGTTTTCAAAGCCTGATTTTGAAACCTTTGATTGCTTAAGAGCGTGTATAAAAGCTATAACAATAGGAGGTTCAATGCCGGCTGTGGTGAATGGTGCCAATGAACAGGCAGTTGAGCTTTTCCTGAACAGAAAAATACCTTTCCTAAAAATCGGGGAGCTGGCAGAGTCAGCAATTGAAAACATCAGGCCTTTTGAAATTAAATGTTTAGATGATGTTTTAGAGGCTGATAAGATTGCGAGAGAATTTGTTTTAAGCAATGTGTAAAATATGATTGAGAGGTTTAGATGGTTAGTATAGTTATTGCAATTTTAGTATTCGGAGTTATAATTATAGTTCATGAATTCGGACATTTTATTGCCGCTAAAAAAAGCGGAGTTAAAGTTCACGAATTTGCAATAGGCATGGGCCCTAAGCTGTTTTCAAAGCAGCATGGTGAAACAAAATACTCTTTAAGAATTCTTCCTATCGGCGGTTATTGCAAGATGGAGGGTGAAGATTCATCAAGCGAGGACGAAAGGGCTTTTTGTAAAAAGAGTGTGCCTAAGAGAATTGTTATTATAGTTGCCGGTGCATTGATGAATTTAATCTTAGGTTTTATTTTCATTGTAATAATGACTTCTATGAGTGATACCTATGCAAGCACAACTGTTTCGTGGTTTGAAGATAATTCTATGTCACAGGCAAGCGGGCTTCAGATTGGTGACAGGGTAACGAGCATAAACGGTATGCACATTTTCACTGATACTGATTTTGCATATCAGCTTCAGTCAGATAAAGACGGCGTTTTTGATATGACAGTCATAAGAAACGGCGAGAAAAAGGAACTCGAAAATATCAAGTTTTCAATGATTGAAGATGAGAACGAAAAGGGCGAACTTTCAAAAAGTCTTCATATAGATTTCAAGGTTGAACCTATACAAAGAAGCTTTAAGAGTGTGGTTTCACAATCGTGGAGACGAAGTGTTTCATATGCAAGACTTATTTGGGTTTCATTAGGTGATTTGGTAACAGGTCAATATAAAATAAACGATTTGTCAGGCCCTGTGGGAATAGTTTCGGCAATAAGTGATGTTGTGTCTAATGAAACAACAGAATCAGGAATTGACTGGACAGCACTTTTGGAAAACCTGTTTTCAATGGCAGCTTTAATATCAATCAATGTGGGGATTTTTAATCTTCTTCCGCTTCCTGCACTGGACGGCGGACGCTTGGTTTTCCTGATAATTGAGGGCATAAGGAAAAAGCCTGTTCCTGCAGAAAAAGAGGGAATGGTGCATTTTATCGGCTTAGCACTTTTGATGCTGCTTATGCTTTATGTATCATTCAATGATATAATAAAACTTATTGGCTGACAGATTATCGTTTGAAATTTTAAGGGAAGGAATGCTCTTTTAGAGCTTGATGTGATATGAATAGGAAATGCAAGCCTGTAAATGTCGGAGGGCTGAAGCTTGACGGTGAAAAGATATATATTCAGTCTATGCTGAATGTTCCGAGCACGGATATTGAGGGAAGTGTGGCTCAGGCTATAGAACTTGAGAGAGCCGGCTGTGAAATTATACGTGCGGCAATTCCCGATATTAATGCAGTAAAGCTTATTCCTGCAATAAAGAATAAGGTTTCAATTCCTCTGGTTGCAGATATTCATTTTGATTATAAGCTTGCTTTGGAAGCTGTGTCAGCTGGCATTGACAAAATTAGAATAAATCCGGGCAATATCGGTGGAATGGATCATGTAAAGGCAGTTGCATCTGCTTGCAAATCAAGAAATATTCCTATAAGAATCGGTGTTAATTCAGGCTCACTTGAAAAAGAACTGCTTGCCGAATACGGTTCACCGACGCCTGAGGCTTTGGTAGAGAGTGCTTTAAATCATGTAAAAATGCTTGAAGCAGTTGATTTTGATGACATAGTGATTTCCATAAAATCTTCTGATGTAAAAACTATGATTTCGGCATACAGGATTCTTGCCGATAAATGCAGTTATCCGCTGCATTTGGGAGTAACCGAAGCCGGAACAGAGAGAATGGGACTTATCAAATCATCTGTCGGAATAGGCTCGCTTCTGCTAGACGGAATAGGTGAAACGATAAGAGTTTCACTCACAGACACACCTGTCAAAGAAATATATGCCGCAAAAGATATTTTAAAAGCAATAGGCAAGGGAAACGGCGTGAAAATAGTTTCCTGTCCAACCTGCGGAAGAACGAAGATAGATTTGATTTCACTTGCTAAAGAAGTTGAAGAACGGACAAAGAATATTGATAAGGATATCACTATTGCAGTTATGGGCTGTGTTGTAAACGGACCGGGCGAGGCAAGAGAGGCTGATATCGGTATTGCAGGCGGTGACGGAAAAGCGGTACTCTTTAAAAAGGGTGAGATGCTTTATACAGTTGACGAATCAAAGGCATTAGACGCATTGTTTAAAGAGATTGATAATTTATAACTTAGGTAAGATGCAGAGTTGAATAACGACTTGAGTTAATGACTTTCGGGCAGCGGTCAACCTAAGGGTTTAGCAGTTGTCTGCCATATAAAATTAAAGTACAGTCGGAAAATTCATATAATTACGGAGATAAAAATGGAACAGCATTATTTGGAAAATTTTTTTGAGGAATATAATAATATAATACCTAGCGATATGAGATGCGGAAGGATAATAAAGCTTACTCTTTCAGAGAATAATCAAAAACTAATTCTTGTTGTTGTTTTTGATAAGCTCATTAGCTATGATATGGTTAAAAAGTTTGAAGATGATTTAAAGTCTTGCTTGCAGATAAACAGAGTTTCTTTGAATGTCAAATACACACCCAATATGTTTTGTGCTGAATATTTCAGTGAAATTGTTAAGTTTTTAAAGGATAGATTTTCGGTAGTAAACGGTTTTTTCGACGATGCCGATATTACATATAATAATGACAGCGAAGAGCTTAAAATTTTTCTTAAATCAGGCGGATATAATCTTTTGCAAAAAGCAGGAATCGAACCTGCTTTAAGCAATATAATTTATGATTTGTTTTCTAAAAATGTCAAGCTTGTTTTTGACGGAGTTTTGACAACCGACAAAGAAGCATATGAAAAATCATACTCCGAAGCTATATCTAATATTCCGCTTCCTGAACCTGTGCCGCAAAAAACTCATTCTTCATCATCGTCAGGTGAAAAAAGCTTTTCGGTATATGATATAGATTTTGCTGACAGCTATCTTGACGGAAGCGGAGCTAAGCTTTTGCTGGGTAAGGCTATTAAGGCTCAGGACAAGCTTATTTCTATGAAAGATTTGAGCATGGAAAATGCTAACGCAACCATATGGGGCGATATTTTTGAAGTTAGCACCAGAGAAACGAAATCGGGTATGCTTATTGCAACTGTATTTATAACTGACTATACAAATTCCTGTGCAATTAAGTTGTTAGGTTCGGTCAATAAACGGTCAAGGCTGAAAAAAGAAACCCTTGAAGCAATACTTGATGAAATGAAAAAGGGGACAACGCTTGTTCTTACGGGTTCACTTACCGAAGATGATTTTGACCATAAGGAATATTTTATCCCAAACGACATTATGACAATTCATAAAAATGTTGAAAAGGATAACAGTGAGGTTAAAAGAGTTGAGCTTCACTGCCATACTAATATGTCGGCTATGGACGCTGTTTCTCCTGCTGATAAAATAGTAAATAAGGCTTTTTCATGGGGACATAAAGCAATTGCAATTACAGACCATGGTGTTATGCAGGGCTGTCCTGACGCTATGTATGCAGTTGATAAAATAAGAAAAAACGACGGAGATTTCAAACTTATATACGGTGTCGAAGCTTACCAGGTGAATAGTGACACATCGGACCAAAGTACAATAAGAAAGCCATATCATCAGATAATTTTGGCAAAAAACAAGGTAGGTCTTAAAAATCTTTACAAGCTTATATCGGATTCAAATCTTAAATATTTTTATAAAAGACCGAGAATACCAAAACAGAATCTTATAAAACATCGTGAGGGGCTTATTGTCGGAAGTGCCTGTGAAATGGGAGAGCTTATTCAAAATTATCTTTTGGGAAAATCTCACGAAGAGCTTGCCGAAATTGCGAAATTTTATGATTATCTTGAGATTCAGCCAATCGGCAACAACGAGTTCATGCTGAGAAGCGACCGTGAGCCTTATCAGAATATTAAGACTAAAGAACAACTTATAGAAATAAATAAATTCGTTGTAGCTCTCGGTGATGAGCTTGGTATTCCTGTTGTTGCAACGGGAGATGTTCATTTTCTTAATAAGGGAGACGCAACCTTCCGTGCAATTTTACAGGCAGGACAAGGCTATCCCGACGCTGATTTTCAGCCTCCTTTATATTTAAAGACAACCGATGAAATGCTTGAAGAATTTTCAGAATATTTGGGCGAAGAAAAGGCTTATGAGGTTGTAGTAACAAATTCAAATAAAATTGCCGATATGACAGACCCTGAGCTTCGTGCTTTTCCGAAAGGTACATTTACACCTAGTATCGACGGTGCAGAAGAAGAGCTTTCGGACATTTGCTGGAATAAAGCAAAAGAAATATACGGCGACCCTGTTCCCGAGATAGTACATAAAAGATTAAAGCGTGAGCTTGATTCGATTATCAAGCATGGATTCGCTGTTTTATATATTATTGCTCAGAAGCTTGTTGCGAACTCGGTTGAGAACGGTTATCAGGTTGGGTCAAGAGGCTCTGTCGGTTCGTCTTTTGTTGCTTCAATGGCAGGAATTTCCGAGGTTAATCCGCTCATGCCGCACTATGTTTGTCTGAATTGCAAATACAGTGAATTTATTGAGGATGGTTCAGTCGGTTCGGGATTTGACCTGCCTCCTAAGAATTGTCCTAATTGCGGTGCTGATATGCACCGTGACGGACACGATATTCCTTTTGAAACTTTCTTAGGATTCCACGGAGATAAATCGCCTGATATAGATTTGAACTTTTCAGGTGAGTATCAGTCAAGGGCACACAAATACACCGAAGAACTATTTGGCTCAGACCATGTTTTTAAAGCCGGAACAATATCGGGTGTTGCCGATAAAACAGCATATGGATATGTTATGAAATACTTAGATGAGCGTGGAAGAACAGCTAATCCTGCTGAAATTCAAAGACTTGTAAACGGATGCACAGGTATAAAGCGGACAACCGGACAGCACCCGGGAGGAATGGTTGTTATTCCTGCCGAATACGAGGTTTATGATTTCACACCGGTACAGCACCCTGCTGAAAAAACAGACAGCGATATTGTAACAACTCACTTTGACTTTAACTCTCTTCATGATACCATTTTAAAGCTTGACGAGCTTGGACACGATGTGCCTACACTCTATAAGCATTTAGAGGATATGACGGGCTGTGATGTTACTGAAATTCCTATGTCAGATGATAAAGTTTATTCGCTTTTCACGTCTACTGAGTCGCTGGGTGTTACCCCTGAACAGATTTTTGTTGAAACGGGAACACTCGGAATTCCCGAAATGGGAACACCGTTTGTCAGACAGATGCTGCTTGACGCAAGACCTAAGAACTTTTCCGACCTGCTTCAGATTTCGGGCTTATCACATGGTACTGATGTTTGGCTTGGCAATGCACAAGAGCTTATAAAAGACGGAATTTGCGATATTTCTCAGGTTATCGGAACCCGTGACAGTATTATGACCAAGCTTATTTATTACGGAGTAGACCCGTCTTTATCATTTAAAATAATGGAGATTACCAGAAAGGGTAACGCACCGAAGCTTTTGACTGAAGATATGAAACAGGAAATGCGTGACAACAAAGTACCTGAATGGTTTATTGAAAGCTGTTTGAAGATTAAATATATGTTCCCTAAGGCTCACGCAGCGGCATATGTAACAGCGGCTATACGCTTATGCTGGTTTAAGGTTTACAAACCGCTTGAGTTTTATGCGGCTATATTCACTGTTCGCGGGGAGGATTTTGACGCTGAAACTGCGATAAAGGGTGAAGCGGCAGTTAAGCATAAAATTCAGGAGCTTAAAATTAAGGGCGATAAAACTGCCAAAGAAGAAGGTACTCTTGACACCCTTATGCTTATAAATGAAATGATTTCAAGAGGGTTTGAATTTCTGCCTGTTGATATTTTTAAATCGCATTCTACTGTTTATAAAATTGAAGACGGAAAGCTGAGACTTCCTTTCTGTTCAATAAACGGAGTGGGAACAAACGCTTCAAAAAGTATTTATGAAAAGGCGCAAAACGGCGATTTTATTTCAATAGAAGAATTTGCAAATCAAAGTGGTGTTTCAAAGACTGTTATCGAAACACTTAAAGATATCGGTGCTTTCGGCGATATTCCCGAAAGCAATCAGTTCTCATTATTCAATATGTAGCGGTGAGCCGCTGCTGGTTCTGCTGCCTTTGGGAAATATGTAAAATGTGCGACATAGTAAAACGGCAGTTCGTATTTAGATAAAAAGTAAATTTAATAAACAGCAAAGTAAACTTCGTACAATAATGAGATTGCTAAATCGGGACTTTTGAGAGGAATAGCAGATGAATAAAGAATGGTCTGAACTTAATAAAACAATGCAAATTCAAATTAAAAAGGAACCGACATTTCATGATGGGATTGAAACACTTTTAGGATTGCGTCAAAAACTGATTGATGAATTATACCGCTTAAAAATAGAATTAAATAGGGAAGAATTCAATGCAATTCCATTTATCAACGCAAACGGTTATCACAGCAAAACAATTGCCTATTCAATTTGGCATATTTTCCGCATTGAAGATATTGTCGCACATTCATTAATTAAAAAAGACGAGCAGATATTTTTTTCTGGAAATTATCAAATTCGTACAAATTCGCCAATTATTACAACTGGGAATGAACTTTTAAAAGAACAGATTTCAGAGTTTTCAAAATCATTAGATTTGGAAGAATTGTATGAATATGTTTCCGATGTGAAAAACAGCACAAATGATATATTGAAAAATCTGAAATATTCTGATTTAAAACGAAAAATAACAGATGAGGATAAGAAACAATTGAAGTCGCTGTCAGTTGTAAGCATTGATGAAAATGCATATTGGCTTATTGATTATTGGTGCAGAAAAGATGTTAGAGGGTTAATTCAAATGCCGTTTTCCCGACATTGGATAATGCACATTGAGGCGAGTTTGAGAATTAAAAGCAAAATACATTCAAATTAATAACTTTGGTTTTTTAGTATATACAGTATTCTGCTAACTCTTTTCTTAGGGCAATAAAATGGCTGACAATTAAAAACGGATACTATGTTATCATTTAATTCTGAGCATTTGTACCTAAAAAGTTGTAAACTAACTGTTAACTATATTCTTTATTGTTGACAAAGCTGTTTTATCGTGATATTATGATACTAGATTAGCGTGTTATCACTTTAGTGAGATAAAGTAAAAAGTTAAAATAAAAGTGTTTTTAATGTGTGAAAGGAATAAAATCTAATAATGAAAAGATATGATTTAATAACACCTGAGGGTACAAGAGATTTGCTTTTTGACGAATGTTTGTCAAGGAGAGCTGTTGAGGATAAATTTGCTCAGATTTTTAAGACAAGGGGATACAGTGAGGTTGTAACGACAGGAATTGAGTTTTATGATGTTTTTAATAAAGGCTCAAGAACTGTCCCTCAGGAGCAGTTATACAAAATGGTTGATTCTAAGGGCAGGCTTATAGCAATGCGTCCTGACTCAACCATACCGATAGCAAGACTTGTTGCAACCCGTCTTAAAGATGCAAAAATGCCGCTCAGACTTTATTATATTCAGACGATGTATGAGAATAATGCTTTGCTTAAAGGACATTCCGATGAAGTTGTACAAGCAGGTATAGAGCTTATCGGTTCAGATTCAAGAAAAGCGGATTTTGAGGTTTTGTCTGCTGCTATGGAAACGCTTACAGCTTTTGAAGAAGACAAATTTCGTCTTGAAATAGGAACTATAGGTTTTTTCAAGGAACTGATTTTAAAGCTTGATGTTGACGAACAAACAGAAGAGCAAATAAGATACTTTATTTTAAACAAAAATTATCCTGCTTTGAATGATTTACTTGATGAGATAGGCGACAGCGAAGCGGCAAGAGCTTTAAAACAGCTTCCCCGTCTGTTCGGCGGTGAAGAAGTATTTGAGCGTGCTTCAAGTCTGTTTTCTGATGAAAAGACGGATAAAATTCTTTCAGATTTAAAATATGTTTATAATTCTCTTTCAATGCTGGGATATGAGGGAAAGATAATAGTTGACCTCGGAACAGTAAACAGAATTGACTATTATACAGGAATAGTTTTCAGAGGATATTTAGAGGGAATAGGCGAACCTGTTTTATTAGGCGGAAGGTATAACAAGCTTATATCCGAATTCGGTTTTGACGCAGCAGCAACGGGTTTTGGAATAAATGTAAATGCTGTTTCATCACTTTTGCTTAAAAGTGAGAATGCACCGAAAACCAAAGTTCCGGATGCAATTGTTTTCGGTGAGAATGAAAATATAATTAAGGCAGTTGCATACTCAAATGCACTTGCAAAAAGCGGGATAACGGTTGAAAACTCACTTTTCGATACATTGGAAGAAACCAAAGAATATGCAGTTCAAAAGGGTATAAAGAAGCTGTATGTTGTGTCAGAACAGGTAAATGAAATAGATTTATGATTATAATGATTAAGATTTCGCTTTTTAAGAAAGGAAAATGATAATAAAAATGAACAAACCTATTAGAATTGCCTTGACTAAAGGAAGGCTTGAAAAAGATACGGTCGGACTTTTAGAGAAAATAGGCTTTGACTGCACATCGGTCAGAGAAAAGGGAAGAAAACTTATACTTCCTATCCCCGACGCTAATTTGGAAGTGGTGCTTGCTAAAGCAAATGATGTAATTACATATGTTGAGCACGGTGTCTGTGATATGGGAGTTGTGGGCAAAGATACAATTATGGAAATGGGAGGCTCGTTTTTTGAGCTTGTTGATTTGGGCTTCGGTAAATGCAGATTTGCTTTAGCCACTAAAAAAGGCTCAAGCTTTTACGGCGGATATGATATAAAAACAATTGCCACAAAATACCCGAATGTTGCCAGAACATATTTCGAAACTAAGGGTATGGACTTGGAAATCGTAAAGATTGAAGGTTCGGTTGAGCTTGCTCCGCTTTTAGAGCTTTCAGACGGTATTGTTGATATTGTCGAAACAGGAACAACACTTAAAGAAAACGGTCTTGAGGTTATTGAGGATATTGCTCCGATTTCTGCAAGACTTATAGTAAACACAGTAAGCATGAAGCTAAGGCAGGAAGAAATCGAAAAGCTTATCTCACTTGTGGAAGAAAATATGTAAAGTATGTGCTTGAAAGGAAGAAAGTCATATGAGTATAAAGACTATTTATGCTAACGGCAAAGATGAAATTGAATTTTTGCGCCAGGTTTCCGAGAGAAACGGTGAAACAGATAAAAAGGTTACTGCTGTTGTCAGTGAAATTATCGATACCGTTAAAAACGGCGGTGATAAAGCAGTAAATGAATATACAGTTAAGTTTGACGGGAAAGCTCCTGAATATTATGAAGTGCCGAGAGATGTCATCAACGACGCACTGACTGAGGCTGACCCTGAGTTTGTTGAAGCACTTTTAAACGCACAGGAGAATATTGCGGAGTTTCACAACAGACAGAAGTCGCAGAGCTTTATTGACACAAAAGACAACGGCGTTATCTTAGGGCAGAGGGTGAGAGGCTTAGAGCGTGTCGGACTTTATGTTCCGGGCGGTACGGCGGCTTATCCGTCATCAGTACTTATGAATGCAATACCTGCAAAGATAGCGGGAGTTAAGGAAATTATTATGGTTACCCCGCCGCTTAAAGACGGAACAGCCAATAAAGATATTTTGGTTGCAGCGGCAATCTGCGGTGTGGACAGAATATTCTTAACAGGCGGAGCTCAGGCTATTGCAGCGTTGGCATATGGCACCGAAACTATTCCTAAGGTAGATAAAATCGTAGGTCCGGGCAATATATTCGTTGCTACCGCCAAGAAGATTTTATACGGAACAGTTGATATTGATATGATAGCAGGTCCTAGTGAGATACTTGTTCTTGCAGATGAAACCGCAAACCCGAAATTCACTGCGGCAGATTTGATGAGCCAGGCAGAGCATGACAGAATTGCTTCGGCTATTTTGATAACAACAAGCGAAAGTCTTGCAAAGGAAGTAACTAAAGAGCTTGACCGTCAGATAAAAGAGCTTTCAAGAAAAGATATAATAGATGAATCTTTAACAAACTTCGGTGCAATAATTATATGCGACGAAAAGGAAAGGGCAATTCAGCTTGCAAACGATTTGGCACCTGAACACTTAGAGGTTTTGTTTGAAAATCCGCTTGAGTATGTCGGCAGACTTGATAATGCAGGTTCTATATTCTTAGGGTCATATTCACCTGAACCTTTAGGTGATTATTATGCAGGTCCTAACCATGTTTTGCCTACCAGCGGAACAGCAAGGTTCTTCTCACCGCTTTCGGTAAACAGCTTTGAAAAGCGTTCAAGCTTCATATACTATACAGAGCAAGCATTGAGAGAAGCAAAAGACGATATTGTTTTAGTTGCCGAGCGTGAACAGCTTACAGCTCACGCAAATGCAGTAAAAGTAAGATTTGAATAAGACTATGCAAGTGTAAACCTTGAATTTTTATACTTAGCCTTTACAGTAAAAATCAATGCGTAAACCTCATCGGAAAGGTATGGTGATTGAAATGAAAAATTGGGAAAATAACATAAGAAAAGTTGAACCTTATGTTCCCGGTGAACAGCCTAAGGAGAAAAATATAATAAAGCTGAATACCAATGAGAATCCATATCCTCCGGCATCAGGTGTGAAAAATGTTTTAAATAATTTCAGCACCGATGATTTAAGACTTTATCCTGACCCGTCATCTGATGAATTGGTCGGAGCGTTGGCAAAAAGATATGGTGTAAAGCCTTCACAGGTGTTTGTCGGGGTCGGTTCCGATGATGTAATTTCTATGTGTTTTCTGACATTTTTTAATTCGGATAAGCCGATTGTTTTTCCCGATATAACTTATTCTTTTTATGATGTTTGGGCAAATGTTTATAATATTCCGTTTGAAACAAAGCCTCTTGATGAGAATTTCTTTATTAACGAAAACGATTATTTCTGCGAAAACGGCGGGATTATTTTTCCGAACCCGAATGCACCGACAGGTGTGTTTGAAAGCCTTGACAAGATTGAAAAGATAATTAAGGCTAATCCTGATGTGATAGTTATAATTGATGAAGCTTATATAGATTTCGGCGGGGAAAGCTGTATTCCGCTTCTCGAAAAATATGATAATCTGATTGTTGTTCAGACCTTTTCAAAGTCACGCTCAATGGCAGGGGCGAGAATCGGATTTGCTATAGGCAGTGAAAGGCTTATAAAATATTTAAACGATGTTAAGTTTTCGATTAATTCTTATACCATGAACTGCTTAACGCAAAAAATCGGAGTTGAAGCGGTGCGTGATGAAGATTATTTCAAGAAAACTGTTGACAAAATCATCTCGACAAGAGAAAATGCAAAGATAAGATTGAAAAAGCTGGGGTTTGATTTTCCCGATTCTATGAGCAATTTTATTTTTGCATCACATAAGAAAATTCCTGCTGAAGAAATTTTTGAAGAGCTTAAAAAGAAAAATATTTTTGTTCGCTATTGGAACAAGCCGAGAATTAATAACTATCTTAGAATTACAATAGGAACCGATGAAGAAATGGAAAAGCTTTTTGAAGCACTTGAATCAATTGTCAATTAGAATTATTAAAGTTAGTTAAGTTCGTAGGTTTATGTGAAAATATTACTATGTTATTGATTGAGCGGTGCTGTGCTGAATTTTTCAAGAAGACTTTTACAGTTATCCTGCATTTTGAATGTTTCATTCATCAAACATTCAAGTGCACCTTTTAAATGTTCGTCTTCTTTTGTGAAATCGAGAAACACTGCGAGGATTGAAGAAAGTCCTGCTATCCTGTCAGACTGGTATTTTATTTCTTCTATTTCAGATATTTTAATTCTTTTTTTCATTTGGTTTGACTGCCTTTCGTTAAGATTTGGTTTACTATAGATTATATTATATCGTACATGGGCATGTACTACAAGTGATATTCTGTACAATTTTTTGTACATGTACATGTGCGATTTTTTATGCATTATGTTTAAAATGGCAATATACAAATAATAAACGCGAGATATTAAGTTTTAATATCTTATAAAAAATAAAACGCGAATTGCGTGCAGGGGTCACCCCTGCAAGGAGAGTAAATATGAGAACAGCTGAGATTTCAAGAAAGACAAAAGAAACAGACATCAATGTGTTTGTTAAGCTCGACGGCGAGGGAAAAGTCAATGTCGATACAGGCATCGGGTTCTTTGACCATATGCTGACAGCTTTCGGGGTTCATTCGGGGATTGATATGGATATAAATGCGACAGGCGATTTGCAGGTTGACGGTCACCACACGGTAGAAGATACGGGAATTGTTTTAGGACAGGCAATTGCAAAAGCTCTCGGTGATAAAAGCGGAATTGCGAGATACGGAAGCTCATATATACCTATGGACGAAGCTTTGGGATTTTGTTCGCTTGATATAAGCGGAAGACCGTTTTTGGTTTTCAATGCAGATTTCCACGATGAAAGAATAGGTGAGTTTGACACTTGTCTTGCTGAGGAGTTTTTCAGAGCGTTTGCTTTTAACGCAGGGATTACTCTGCACATTTCGGAAGTTTACGGAAACAACGACCACCACATCTGCGAAGCAATGTTCAAGGCGGCAGCTCATGCGTTTAAAACCGCAATTTGTGAAAATAAGAGCGGAGAGGTTTTGTCTACTAAGGGAGTGTTATAAGTGATAGCGATTATAGATTACGGAGCAGGCAATATTTTCAGTGTAAAAAATGCTCTTGATATGCTGGGCATTGAAAGCGTTCTGACTAAAGACAGAGCGGTTATAGAATCTGCCGATGCAATCATTCTGCCCGGGGTCGGTGCGTTCCCTTGGGCGATGAGCGAGCTTAAAAAGAGCAACCTTATTGATACAATAAAGCACGAATCCACAAAAAAGCCGTTTCTGGGAATATGTCTCGGTATGCAGCTTTTATTTGAAAAAAGCTATGAGTTTGAAGAATGTGATGGCTTAGGTCTTATCAAAGGCAAGGTTGACAAGATTGACGAGCCTGATTTGGTTATTCCTCATATGGGCTGGAATAAGCTTGAATACAATATAAAAAACTGTCCGCTGTTCGAGGGTCTTCCGGGAAACGATTATGTATATTTCGTTCATTCATACAAGGCGTTCTGCGAAGATAAAAACTTAGTTGCATATTGCGAATACGGCGGTAAGGTTCCGGCTTTGGTGTGGGACGGCAGGTTTGTATACGGGGCACAGTTCCACCCTGAAAAGAGCGGAAAAATCGGACTTAAAATTTTGCAAAATTTTGCAAAATTGGTCAATTGATAAAATAAAAGTTTTGGTCAAGCTTTTTCAAAAGCTTGCGGTTTCCAAAGGCGGAGCCTTAGGTCGCCGTCCGCAGACGGCGAAATCCCTTTCCTTAAAGCGCTTTTCAAGGGGTGAATTTTACAACAGTCCAGTGGACTGTTGTAAAAGGGGGGACGCTTTGCAAGTGAAAGCGTTCCCCCCCCTCTGATTTAATTTACAATAAGGTTTTTCTACAAGCTGAACAGTCCGGCAGACTGTTTGAAAAGAGGGAAATCCATACAAGAGAGGGATTTCCCTAAAAATAAATGGTTTATGTTTTACAGGTAACGGAGGTTTAAAATGCTGGCAAAAAGAATTATTCCCTGTCTTGATGTAAGAAACGGAAAGGTAGTAAAGGGAGTTAATTTTGAAGGAATAAAGGATGTTGGAGATCCTGTAGAATATGCGGAGGAATATAACCGTCAGGGTGCAGACGAGCTTGTTTTTTACGATATTACCGCCTCGTTTGAGGGCAGGGGAGTTTTCCTTGACGTTGTAAGAAACACAGCAAAAAAGGTTTTCATTCCGCTGACTGTCGGCGGAGGTATAAAGACGATAGACGATTTCAGAGAAACGCTGAGAGCGGGTGCGGATAAGGTTTCTGTCAACTCACAGGCAGTGCAGAATCCGAATCTGATTAAAGAAGCGGCAGACATTTTCGGAAGTCAGTGTGTTGTTGTCGGGATTGACGCTAAAAAGGTATCAAACGGTAAATGGACAGTTTATATAAACGGCGGAAGAATCGATTATAAGCTTGACCTTATTGAGTGGGTGAAGAAAATAGAAGAGCTTGGTGCAGGCGAGATTTGCTTAAACTCAATAGATACAGACGGAGTTAAAGGCGGATATGATATTGATATGCTGAATGCTGTATGCGACGCTGTGAAAATTCCCGTTATAGCTTCGGGCGGCTGCGGAAAGCTTGAGGATTTTGCTGAGGCTTTTGAAAAAACCAATTGCTCGGCTGCACTTGCGGCTTCATTGTTTCATTTTAAGGAGCTTACAGTGGGCGAGGTCAAAGCTTATCTTAAAGAGCGTGGCATAGATGTAAGAGATATAGGCAATAATCTGTCACCGAGGTTGTTTTAATATGAAGCTGCCTAAATATATGCGTATTCAGGGACGGGAAACTGCGTACAAAACAGGAAAGCCTGTGGGTGTATTTATTTTAAACTGGCGGAAAATCCGTGATGGGATTTACAGTGAAGAAGATGTCAAGGTTTATGAAAATACTCATAAGTGGTTTTTAAAGCATTTACCTGAGCCGCCGTTTTACGGAGAAAATAATGATAATCCGCAGGGTGCTGTAACATTTTTCAAAACCGAAAGATATAAGGATATGGAAGAAAAAGCGGAAGTTTTAATTTCTTTGCTTGATAAATATAAAATACCTTATGATATAGTTTTTACTGACTATGCAGGAAAAATTATTTACGAGGATGAGTATCAGGTAGCGGTAATCGATGAAGATTGAAAGGACTGAAATAATGAGTGCAGCGAAAATAGATATAAATAATCTTGACAAGTATTTTGTTAAGTCGGAGCTTATACCTGCTATTGCATTTGATGTTGATACAAAGACGGTATTAATGCTTGCTTATATGAATAAAGAAAGCCTTAAAAAGACTTTAGAAACAGGCTATACTTGGTATTGGAGCCGCTCACGGGGAGAGCTTTGGAACAAGGGAGCGACAAGCGGACATCTTCAAAAGGTTGTATCCGTCTACAGCGACTGTGATGACGATACCTTGCTTTTGAATGTTAAACAGACAGGTTCTGCGTGTCATACGGGTTCATACAGCTGCTTTTTCAATGAAATGTATAACGAAGAATAATTTATAAGGCATATGGAGGAAATAAAATGGATACATTAAAAACACTTGAACAGGTTGTCCTGTCACGAAAAGAAACTCAGGAAGAGGGCTCATATACCTGCTATCTTTTTGAAAAGGGCATTGACAAGATACTGAAAAAAGTCGGAGAAGAAAGTGCAGAAACTATAATTGCCGCTAAGAATGCCGATAATAATGAGCTTAAAGGTGAAGTTGCAGATCTTCTGTATCACCTAATGGTCATGTGTGTTGACAGGGGATTAGCGTGGAGCGAAGTAGAAGCTGTTCTGGATGAACGTCACAACAAAACAGGCAATTTGAAAAAAATGAAAATAGTAGATAAGAATACATAATGTTATCACTAAAAAAATAAAGTTAAAAGCCTCTCATGCGTAATTTTGCAGTGAGAGGCTTTTTGTGTTTTTAGCTTTCAGCTTCAGTATTTGTATCTTCTGTCTGAGCCTGTTCATATGCTTTAGGGGTGTTAAGCATTTCGGTTTCTTCAAGTGACCTCGGGAAAAATTCATTAGTAGGGAACTTAATTTTTTCAAACAACTCACAAGGGGAGTCTGTGGTTGTTGAGCATTCTTTGCTTGGTATGCAATAGTCATATGCAGGAACAAGTAAAGGTACAGGCCGTGAAAGCTGGACAATTGAAAAAAGTCCGATAGTTATGTAAGCAACTTTTGGAATCATATTTGTTGGAGAACCTTGTGCATTATCTCCGTCACCGCAATGCATATGACAGTCACATTGTTTGCAATGAGGGTATTTAGGCAGAAGCTTGCAGTCTAATGAAATCGGTTCAACGACACTTACAGTTGCTCTCGGCAGAGTTTGCGTATAGCAGCCCGTAGGTGTTACATCTGCTGTTTCTTCTGAAGAGAAGTATTTTGTATTTCCGTCACCGCCGTAAAGAATAACCTTTTTGCTGAAGGTGGTGATGCCGTTCAGAGTAGTTGAAGGCAGTGATACATTAACAAAAGCTTCGATTTCAACGCTGAAAGTGTAGGTTAAATCTACGGAAAAGAAACCTTTATTAAACGGAACAGGCTCAATATCAAAAACTGTATTGATAACTTGAACGTTTTTGCATTTGATGAATGTTGCGTTTCTTATAATTTCCTGGTCTTCTTTTGAACAGAATACTACCTCTAAATCCTCAATGCAGTCTTTATCGGAACAGCTGTCGAATATTCTCATTGATTCGATACAAACTGCTTCCTTGAATGCGGCTGAATTGCAATTTAATTCGCTCATTTAAGTTTTCCTCCTTTAAATTTATTGAAGTTTTTGGCTTCTATATATCTTATTCATTATGATTATTTTTTGTGCATAGTTGAAATTTAATATAATTTTCTGTAATAAACTTGAATAATTGGTTATTATTATGAAAAAATGTTTACTTTTTATTACCATAATGTTATAATAAGTGTGATAACAAGTTTGTTCGCTTGTTTTTCGATTTTAAAAATGGGGTTTAAATATGTTAAGAAGTAAAAGACTTATTTCAATGGGATTGACAGTATTGATGGTGTCTGCATATTCGTCAGGTGCATATACTGGTAGTGTTAATGCACTTGAAATGACAAAGCAAGCAAAAATGTCTGAGCATGTACATGGTTGGTTCCTGCTGTAAATACTAGCAATACGGAAATAACAAATTTTGTACTTGTTGTTTCGAGTAACGATGGTAAAGCCGAGAGAACAACAAATTTACCTAATTCATCGGCGGAGATGATAGTAGATAATAATATGAAATATATCGCACACCTCAGCTTGTTGCGTTATGACAGCGGTACATCTGAAGTGCCATACGCACTAGCTTGGTACTAATAAGGGGGTAAAATTATGAAAATTAAAAAAATATTAAGTTTAATTATTTCGGCAATAATCGCAATTTCTTCGATATCATTGACGGCAATTTTATCATCTGCCGAGGCTTCAAATGTAAATTACAAAAGCATTTGGTACGATTCATATTCAAGCAGTTTAAGTCTAAACAGTATTAACGAATCTGGTAGTTTAAAAGGTATATATTATTATATAGAAAATTATGAAACTTATAAACAATATGAAGTTAAAGGATTGATTAATGGTTATGATAAATCATTCTTCAATGAAAACATGCTTGTAGTGAATTGGTTACTTACTCCAACAGGTAAGACAGGTGATTATGAAAATCTTAGTGTAACTAAACAAAACGGTTCATTGACTTTTAATTATAAATATTATATGTCTTTCATCGTTTCTCCTTGGATTATGTATGATATAAATTTTATAGAATTCAAAAAATCAGATGTAGCAGATGTGGACTTTTCAAAAATTACTGTAAATGTTACATACAATTATTCAAAAGCACAGCAAATAGTTCCTCCTGGGGAAGAACCATTTGATCCATCAAATATACCTGATGAAAATAGAACTATTGATATGAAGCTTATAAAAATAGATTTACCAAAAGACGATAAAACCAAAACAACAACTACACCAACAACTCAAAAGCCGACAAAACCAACTGTCAAAAAACCAGCTAAAGTAACAAAAGTAAAGCTAAAATCACCAAAGAAAAAACAGCTTAAAGTGACCTGGAAGAAGATAAAAGGAGCAAAGTATCAGGTACAGTATTCTTTGAAGAAAAGCATGAAAAAAGCTAATCTTAAAAACACCAAGAAAAACAAAATTGTTTTAAAGAAACTGAAGTCAAACAAAAAGTATTATATAAGAGTGAGAGCATATAAAACTGTAAACGGCAAAACTTATCTAGGTAAGTGGTCGAAGAAGGCTGTTAAAGTAGTAAAATAAAAAGGGGTAATTTATAATGAAAAAAATATTTACAAGTGTTTTAGCAACAGTTATGTTATTATTGTCTATAGCTTCATCTATAACAGCGACAGCAGTTGACAAGCAGATTAATTACAAAAGCACTATAACTACAACTTGGCACGGCTCTGAACTGCCTGATTTTGTCTATCAAAAGCTTAAAAATAGTGATGATTGCTATGTAGTATTGGATAATTATGATATATATAAATACTTTGGTTTTAGCGAGAAGAACGAAAGTTTTTTCAAAGATAATCTGTTGATTGTAAATTATATTTATAATGGATTATGTGTATGTGACGCTTATGAAAATACCGGAATTACAATAAATAACGGTATTATTAATGTTTCATATACACGCACTTTAAAATACCCATTGTCTGCAACTGTAGAATATGCGTATGATTTTATAGAATTAAAAAAATCAGATGTTAAGGATGTCGATTTGACTAAGGAAGCAGTTAATGTTAAAAGTATACATATTAATATTGAAAGTGAAAAGCATGAAACCAATACAACACTGGAAATGAAATATATTAACACAGATGGATTAGTTAAGAAGCCAACTTCTCCTGATGATAAAACTACTTCTCCAACAACTCAAAAGCCGACAAAACCAACTGTCAAAAAACCGGCTAAGGTAACAAAAGTAAAGCTAAAATCACCAAAGAAAAAACAGCTTAAAGTGACCTGGAAGAAGATAAAAGGAGCAAAGTATCAGCTAGAGTATTCTTTGAAGAAAAGCATGAATAATGTATATCTTAAAAAGAATATAAAGAAAAACAATGTAACTATTAAAAAGCTGAAATCGAATAAGAAATATTATGTAAGAGTCAGAGCATATAAAACTGTAAACGGCAAAACTTATCTAGGTAAGTGGTCGAAAAAGTCGGCTAAAACCGTTAAGTAAAAATCTGCCGTTTTAGAGACTATCACATCGTGAAAATCATTCATAGGCAGAGGGCCAGCGGCGGCTCGCCGCAAGGAGCAGTAAATTACTGCTCCTTTTTTGCATTATACAAGCACTGATTTTCATATTATTAGTGAGAAATTATGCCTCGAAACGAAATTTCAGAAAGGTGTGCAATAATATGATTTGTCAATTTGCAGAACTCAAAAACAAAGAAGTTATAAATGTAACAACCGGTTTAAAGCTTGGTTATGTTGATGACATTGAGATTAATACAGAAAACTCTGAAATTGTTAATATGATAGTATATGGACGGCCGAGATTTTTTGGATTGTTTGGTCATGAAGACGATATAATGATAAGTTTTGATAACATTCAGCTTATCGGAGAAGACACTATTTTGGTGTCATTTCAAAATAGTACAATATGCACAAAAACAAAAGGAATTAAAGTAGAAAATTTGTTTAAATAGATTTTATATAAATTATTGTATTGAAGTGAAAAAAATGGTATAATATTTAAGCAATTCGCACGCTTATCATTTGCATAAGGTTCCTGAACTGTGTCAGGTAGTATGCAAGCTAAGGTAATGCGGAGGACCGTCTGTTATTCAGACAAATTAAAAACCAATTTATTAAGGAGGATCTACCATGGGAGTAGTATCAATGAAACAACTTCTTGAAGCAGGTGTGCACTTTGGTCACCAGACAAGAAGATGGAATCCGAAAATGGCACCATACATTTTCACAGAAAGAAACGGAATTTACATTATTGACCTTCAAAAGACAGTTAAAAAGCTTGAAGATGCTTATATGTTTATTCGTGACCTTTCAGCAAACGGGGAAGAAATTCTTTTCGTAGGAACAAAGAAGCAGGCTGCTGATTCTGTAAAGGAAGAGGCACTCAGAGCAGAAGCACACTATGTAAACGCCAGATGGCTTGGCGGAATGATGACAAACTTCAGAACAATCAAACAGAGAATTAAAAGACTTGAACAGCTTCATCAGATGGAAGAAGACGGAACATTTGCTCTTTTACCTAAGAAAGAGGTTATCAAGCTGAACCTTGAAATTGAGAAACTTGAAAAGTTTATGGGCGGAATTAAGAACATGAACAAGCTTCCCGGAGCTTTGTTTGTTGTTGACCCTAGAAAAGAAAGAATCGCAGTTTTAGAGGCTAAAAAGCTAGGTATCCCTGTTGTGGCTATCGTTGACACTAACTGTGATCCTGACGATATTGACTATGTAATTCCTGGTAATGATGATGCTATCAGAGCAGTAAAGCTTATTGCCGGTGCTATGGCTGATGCTATCATTGAGGGAAGACAAGGCGAACAGAATGCTGAAGCTGTTGAGGAAACAGCAGAAGCAGCTGAAGAAACAGCAGAAGCTGAGGACGCAGAATAATTTTAATAAACAAATTAAAGGCAGGGTTTATTCCTGCCTTAATCATAGAAAATAGGAGGATATTAAAATGGCTAATATCACAGCAAAAGATGTCGCTGAGCTTAGAAAGCAAACAGGCGTTGGAATGATGGATTGTAAGAAAGCTTTAATCGAAGCTGATGGAGATACAGAAAAGGCTGTCCTTATTCTTCGTGAAAAGGGACTTGCTACACAGGCTAAGAAAGCAGGAAGAGCAGCAGCAGAGGGTATTGTTACCGCTGTTGTTAAAGACGGTGTGGGCGTTGTTGTTGAAGTAAACTCAGAAACTGACTTCGTTGCACAAAACGACCAGTTCAAAGCGTTTGTTGATACAGTTGCAAACACAATCATTGAAAGCAATCCTGCTGATGTTGACGCTTTGTTAGAAACAAAGGCAAGCGGAAGTGACATGACAGTTAAGGAACTGTATGATGAGTTGTTCCTAAAAATCAGAGAGAATATGAGCATTCGCCGTTTTGTAAGATATGAGGGTATTTTAGTTCCTTATGTTCATGGCGGAGGAAGCATTGGTGTTATGGTTAAGCTTGATACCGATATTGCTGCTGACAATGCTGAAATGCTTGCAGCAGGTAAAGACTGTGCACTTCAGGTTGCAGCTATGAATCCAAAGTATTTAGATGAAGCTTCTGTTCCTGAGTCGGCAATTGAAGAAGAAAAGAATATAATGCTTGTTCAGATGAATGAAGACCCTAAGATGGCATCAAAACCAGAGCAGGTTAAAATTAAGATTGTTGAAGGTAAGATTGGCAAGTTCTATAAGGAAAATTGTCTTCTTGACCAGACATTTGTTAAGGACGACAAGGTTTCAGTTAAGCAGTATCTTGACAGTGTTGCTAAGGCACAAGGCGGAAAACTTACAGTTTCAGAGTTTGTAAGATTTGAGCGTGGCGAAGGCATTGAAAAGAAGCAGGATAATTTCGCAGATGAAGTTGCTTCAATGATGAATAAATAATTCAATTATTTTGATATGTGAAAAGAGCAATCATAATTTGATTGCTCTTTTTTTATTTGACTAATTATAAGTATGGTTCTTAGTTACATATATGAAAAATTTAAACGCACTAAAGATTTATGCCCAAAAAAAGTAAACGTTTTGTTAAATTTTGCTAAAGTATTGAATGGTACCAATAAATGGTATATAATATATTTATAATCATGGTTATAAATTAAAATTGGAGGTCAAAAAATGAAAAGACTAAAAAAACTATTGCCAATCGGTTGTTCGGTACTGACATTATTCACTATGTCAGCATTTAATGTATCAGCTGACACAGAAACAGCTGCTGATAATATTTCTGTAATGCAAACTGCTGCCAGTGCAAGCACAAATTATGATTTCACATATAATGGCGGTGCATACAAAATTTTAAATGATACATATGTATCGTTTATGGGCGTGACTGACAGCAGTGTGAAGAACTTTGATATTCCGTCAAGAGCAGTTGATATGCAAAATCAGAAGTATTATCTTATTTCAGATATTGGAGATCCTAATGCATACATGCCGGGTTCTAACAGCGGATTAATGAATCTTGAAACAATAGGCAGTGTTCCCGGAAGTATAACTACCGTTAATAATTTTGCATTTTACGGCGGTAAATTAAAATCTATAAATTTGTCCGGCCTTAAGGGCTTGAGCAAGATAAATTACAGTGCATTTGCAAATTGTGCTCAGCTTCAGACTGTTAAGCTTCCAAGCTATCTGAGAACTATAGAGAACAGTGCTTTTGCCGGCTGTACTTCTTTAACTAATTTCAGTATAGCTCCTGACGGCAAAGGTGAGTGTACTTTAAACACAATTAGTGCTTTTGCATTTTCAAACTGTTCAAAGCTTCGCCTTTTAAATATTCCGTTTTCAACATCATTGACAATAGAGGACAATGCACTTGCTAATATGTCGGCTACCGCAGCTAACCCTGTTGAAATTGCTTTGGGAACATCTATAAATTCCAATTACTATTATGGATATATTAAAGTTGCTGACAGCGTGATTGAGCAGTTAAAGAACAATACTTTACGCTTTACCGGAAACTTATCTGCTTACAAATTAAATGATATGAACGGAAATGAATTAAAATGGAACGGAACAATTATTTAACAGCCATTTTGAACAATAAATATTTATGAGTTTATAAATATACCCTGCATTGTGCAGGGTATATTTTATATATGCTGCTGCTTAGCTAAAGCAGCAGGCTTTTTACTTTATCAAGTAGCAAGTCTGCTGTTTTTATAAATTTCATTCTGAAAATTCAGCTATGTATGGCAGGTTCCTAAAGTATTCACCGTAATCAAGACCATAGCCAATAACAAATATATCCGGAATTGTAAAAAGAGAATAATCAGCTTCAAAATCTACTGTTCTTCTGTCAGGCTTGTCTAAAAGAGTAATAACTTTCAGAGAAATAGGATTCCTTGATTTCAGAAGGTTTACAATATCGCTGAGAGTCCTTCCGGTATCAATAATATCTTCAACAATAATTACATTGTATTTGCTTATATCCTGCTGCAAATCCATAGTTATTTTAACTTCTCCGGAAGAATGTGTATCTTCGTAATAGCTTTTGGCAGCCATAAATCCTACTTCACATGGAACTTTAACTTCTCTGCATAAATCTGACAGAAATATAAATGAGCCTTTAAGTATGCTTACAAGAAGTATGGGTGTTCCTTGATATGATGAGTTAATCATTTCGCCTGCTTTTTTAACTGCTGACTTTATTTGATTTTCTGAAATAATGATGCGTCTGACTTTACTTAGGAATTCATCTGTGTTTTGAAATTCCATTTTTTATCCTCCCGGTAAAACAAATTGTTTTATATTTTAATTGATTATAATATATCATAAATTATGTATTTGGTCAATTGATATAGCTTGTTGTTACAGTAATTATATAAATCAAAATGGTCCTACAGTAAAATAACTGTAAGACCATTATATTGATTAATATTTCGCAGATATCTGCTGATTAGTTAACTTGATTTTTATTTATCGCAATCTACAAATACATTTACTTTTACGCAAGGTTCATCGTCATGCTTTTTTTCGTTTAAATTGCAAATTGGATCTGTTTCAACTCTGGAGCATTTTTGGCATTCAACATATACATTGAATTCAACACAGCTTTCACTTTTATTTTTTATGAAAATCACCTCCTTTAATTATATAGTATGATGAAAAGATGTTAATCGTGACACTTAAAAGATTAAGTTATAAAATATACTTCGATAGAGTATTTATTTATCAGAAGTTAAGAAAGGAGAGGATAATAATACATAGAAGACAGATAAAATATTTTGTCGGTTAAACAACAGATTTTTTATTAATAAGACATTATTAAACCGCTCAGATTATTAATTTCCGAGCGGTTGTATTATTGTGTATAATTTTATTTGCAGCATATGTTTTCTTTTTTGCTTTGGCAGAATGCTCTTTGAGCCGCAATAGTTTCAAGAGTATCTCCGAGTTGTGTAAAAATTGCCCCTAAAAATGAAAGTTCATCTTCATTTAGATTCTGAGCCAGTATATTTGCAACAGCAGTAACAGATGCTGTAATTTCACAAGCGTTCATATAATCAGTCCTTTTTTTGGGTTAATAATATTATATGACAAAGAAGTTGATTTGTTAACGCTTTGATGATATACTGTTTTTATTCGGAGGTGAAATTAAAGTGTATAAAATAATGATTGCAGAGGACGACTTAGGAATATCATCTTCACTTAAGAATTATTTGAATAAGTGGGGCTTTGAAACTAAGTGTGTGGAAGATTTCAGTGATGTTCTTTCGCTTTTTACTGAATTTTCGCCTCATCTTATTTTGCTTGATATATCTCTGCCTTTTTTTAATGGGTATCATTGGTGCAGTGAAATCCGTCGTGTTTCAAAGATTCCGATAGTTTTTATTTCTTCTGCTTCTGATAATATGAATATTGTAATGGCGATGAACATGGGTGCTGATGATTTTATAGCAAAGCCTTTTGATTTTGATGTTCTGATTGCAAAGATTCAGGCAATTTTAAGACGAACTTATGATTTCAGCGGACAGGTTGACATTCTTGAAGCCCATCAGGCAATGCTGAATATTTCCGAAGCTGTTTTGATATATAAACAAAGCAGAATTGACCTTACAAAAAATGAGTATCGCATTTTGCTTACTCTTATGGAAAACAAGGGCAGGGTAGTCAGCCGTGAAACGCTTATGCAAAAGCTTTGGGAAACCGACAGCTTTGTTGATGAAAACACTCTTACAGTTAATATCACAAGACTTCGCAGAAAGCTCGAAAAGTACGGGCTTTGTGATTTTATTTTAACAAAGGTAGGAATGGGATACATTATTGAATGAGGATTTATAGGTATGAGAATATTTTTAAAATACATTTTAGATCATATTAAGATTTTATCGTTTTTTTTACTTTCTGCTGCTGTATATTTATTTACACTGTTTATGTTTAAACTTCCCTTAGAGGCAGTTTTATATGCATTTTTGATTTCGGCTTTTTTGGGATTGATATTTATAATCACAGATTTCAGAAAATATTATGCAAAGCATATAAAGCTGAAAGCTCTTCAAAATGAAATTTGTTTTACTTTGGAGAATCTTCCGAATGTCAATTCTCTGATTGAAAATGATTACAGCAATCTTATTAATGCATTGTTTAATGAAAAGTTTTCTGTCCAAAATGAAAATTATAAAAGATATACTGAGCTTACCGATTATTATACTATCTGGGCACACCAGATAAAAACACCTATTGCCGCGATGAGATTGAGTCTTCAAAGTGAAGATACTGAGCATAGTCATGAACTGTATACTGATTTGCAGAAAATAGAACAGTATGTTGAAATGGTGCTTTGTTATCTTCGGCTTGACAGCGATACAAATGACTTTGTTTTGAAAGCATATGATTTGGATAAGATAATTAAACAAGCGGTAAAGAAGTTTTCTATGCAGTTTATCAGAAGAAAAATCCGTCTTGAGTATGAACCTGTTGAGTGCAGTGTTCTTACTGATGAAAAGTGGCTTTTGTTTGTAATTGAGCAAATACTGTCAAATGCTTTGAAGTACACAAAAAGCGGAAGTGTATATATCTATCTTGAATCACCGAAAATTCTTTGCATAAAAGATACCGGTATTGGGATTTCACCTGAAGATTTGCCGCTTGTCTTTGAAAAGGGTTATACGGGCTGCAACGGAAGAAGAGACAAAAAAGCCAGCGGTATAGGATTATATTTATGCAGAAGAATATGCAGAAACCTTGGGTCAACAATTTCTGTTCAATCAGCAGTCGGTGAAGGAACATTAGTAAAGATTGATTTAGATTGTGAGAATATTGAATTTGAATAATTATCTTACAAAAATGTAATATAAATGCGGGAAATGTAAGCTGTATCTATGGCGGGAGCATTTCCTTTTTTGCTATAATTTAATCAGCAAAATACAGAAAGCATGGTGATTAAAATGTCTATATTAGAAGTAAACAATCTTAGAAAAGTTTATTCCACACGATTTGGCGGAAATCAGGTAGAAGCACTGAAAAATGTATCTTTCAGTGTTGAAAAAGGCGAATACATTGCAATTATGGGTGAGTCGGGTTCGGGAAAGACTACACTTTTGAATATAATTGCCGCACTTGATAAGCCGACAGGCGGTTCGGTTGTTCTTGATGACATGAATTTGAGTAAAATAAAGGATTCACAGGTTTCATCGTTCAGGAGAGATCATCTGGGGTTTGTTTTTCAGGATTTTAATCTGCTTGATACTTTCAGCTTGCAGGATAATATCTTTCTTCCGCTTGTTTTGGTAGGAAAGCCGTATAATGAAATGAAAAACAGACTTGACCCTATTGCCGAGAAGCTCGGTATTACAGCTTTGCTGCAAAAGTATCCTTATGAGGTTTCAGGAGGACAAAAACAAAGAGCGGCAGTAGCAAGAGCTTTGATTACCAACCCTAAAATGATTCTTGCCGATGAGCCGACAGGTGCACTTGATTCGAAATCCACAGATGAAATGCTTGAACTGTTTTCAAGTATAAACCGTGACGGTCAGACAATTTTGATGGTTACACACTCTGTTAAAGCGGCAAGTCATGCCGGAAGAGTTCTGTTTATAAAAGACGGTGAGCTTTTCCATCAGATTTACAGAGGCAATTCTACAAATCAGGAATTATATCAAAAGATTTCCGATACCCTGACAATTCTGTCATCAGGCGGTGAAGTAATATGAGAAAGGGATTTTATCCAAAGCTCGCTTTTCAGGGAATAAAGAAAAACGGGAAAATTTACATTCCGTACATTCTGACTTGTATCGGAATGGTTATGATGTACTATATTATTTGTTTTTTATCTGCTAATCAATCAGTCGCTTCAATGAAGGGCGGATCCGCAGTTCAGGAAATGCTTCATTACGGCGGATTTATAATTGCAGTATTTGCAGTTGTATTTTTGTTTTATACAAACTCTTTTATCAACCGCAGGCGTAAAAAAGAATTCGGACTTTATAATATTTTAGGAATGGGCAAGATGAATATTGCCAAAATTCTTGTCTGGGAAACATTTATATGCTTTATCATTTCAATTATTACAGGCTTGCTGTGCGGAATTCTTTTCTCAAAACTCGCTGAGCTTTTTGTAATGAAAATGATGAATGTGAGTGTTAATTTTGAGTTTTCCGTTGATTATATGTCAGCGATAAAAGCGGCAGCTATTTTTGCGGCAGCATTTATTCTTATACTGTTGAATTCTTTAAGACAGGTGCATTTGTCAAAGCCTATCGAACTTTTGCACAGTGATGAAAAGGGCGAAAAACCGCCTAAAGCACATTGGATTTTTGCTTTTGCCGGCGTAATAGCTTTAGGTATAGCTTATTATATATCTGCAACAATCAAAGAGCCTTTAAAAGCCTTAACAACATTTTTTATAGCTGTAATTTTAGTTATAATTGCAACATATATTTTGTTTATTGCGGGTTCTGTTGCTCTTTGCAGACTGCTTCAGAAGAAAAAAGGTTATTACTATAAACCAAATCATTTTGTATCGGTTTCTTCAATGGCATACAGAATGAAGAGAAACGGTGCAAGTCTTGCTTCGATATGTATTCTTTCAACAATGGTATTGGTAATGATTTCATCGACGCTTTGTCTGTATGTCGGAAAGGAATCGAATTTAAAGTCACAGTATCCGAGAGAAATCGAAATCAGTGCTTATATAGACAAAGCTTCCGATAAAAACTATACTCAGACGCTGAATAATCTGATAAGCGAAACGCTTAATAAACACAATGTAAAATTAAAGAACGAAGTTAAATACAAATATCTTTCAGTCGGAGGTTATTTAGATAACGGCACTTTGGATTTCGACCGTTCTAAGTATTCAGAGTCACAGCAATCTGATTACAGCAAAATAAGAAACCTTGTTGTGCTGACACTTGACGACTATAACAGACTTATGGGGGAAAATGAAGAGCTGGGTAAAAACGAAATAATAATTTCTGCTGATAATGATGATTATAAACTTGATACGCTTACAATTGACGGTCTTGACACAATGAATATTGTGAAGAAAGATAAGGAGCTTATAGAAAAAGATTTTTTCGATTCATCTCTTACTATGATGTCTGTTTATGTTATTGTGCGTGATGACGAGGCCTTTGAAGAGATAAATAAAAAGCAGGCAGAGATATATCAAAAGGATATGTCCAATTGCATGGATTATTACGGTTTTGATTTGGGTTGTTCCGGAGAAGAACAGCTTGAGATTTTTGATGAAATAGTTGACGGCATTTGTAAAATTCAAAATGAAAATCAAAATTTCCCTAGTTTCCGTTCAAATAGCAGAGAAGAAGAAAAAGATAATTTTTACGGGCTCTTCGGAGGACTTTTTACATTGGGAATATTTCTGAGCATTGTATTTTTATGTGCTGCCGTTTTAATTATGTATTACAAGCAGATTTCAGAAGGGTATGAGGACTGCTCAAGATTTGAAATTATGCAGAAGGTAGGAATGACAAAAAAACAAATCAAGAAGAGTATAAATTCGCAGGTTCTGACGGTTTTTGCCGCTCCTTTAATTTTGTCAGGTGTTCATATAGCATTTGCATTCCCGATAATATCTAAAATGCTGAGGCTCTTCGGCTTGTTTGATACAGGCTTATTTATCGGTGTTACAATCGCTTCATTTGCAATATTTGCGTTATTCTATATAATTGTGTACCGCATAACCTCGCATAGTTATTATAGTATTGTCAGCGGAGCTGATAAGTAAATACTTGTAAATTTCTCTGATATTATTAATTTAATATGACAGTTCTGTCAAATATCACAAATTTAGCAGTTTAAGTTTATGTTTTTTTACATAATATGCTGTTGACATTTTTACTTAAATTTGCTAAAATCAAATCATAAAGTAGCAGAACGAGAAACACAGTGTCGTGCATTTAGTTTGCGATACTGTGTTTTTGCTAAATAAGTAAAAAAAGATTGACTTTTGGTCATTTTCGTGTTAAAATGCTACTGTATTATTGAAATGGATATTTTTAATAGTTTTGGCTGATAAAAATTGCTTATTAAAAAAAGTATCTCAACAGGAGTTTTTTTGATGAAAATGCTTAATAATACATCACTTAGGAAAATATTTTTAAATATGATTCCCGGTCTGTTTGTATTAACCGTACTGGCATTTTTGATTTCACTTTTTTGGGGATTTAAGTTATCAGTGCTGTTGGGGTTTTTAATAGGATTTATTTATGTTGTTTTATCATATTTTTATATGGCTGAAACGATTGTGCGTGCGGTAAGACAGAGTAAAAAAAAAGCACAGCGTATGATGACAGGCTGTTATATTATTAGGTATTTTGTTTTGATACTGATATGTGCCGCAGCGTTTAAAACAGAATTTTTTAATGTTTTTTGTGTATTGATTCCGCAGCTTTTTCCAAGAATAGTATTGATGTTTAATAGTTTCACAGAAAGGAAGGCAGTTTTGAATGATAAGTCCTCAGCTGATGAATAGTGCTTTAGATATTCACGGACCTAAAGTAGTTTTTACAATTCCTTATATAAATGTTGATATAACAGAATCTGTGGTTATCGGCTGGCTTTTGATTGTTGTGATTGCAGTTTTATGCAAGTTCCTTTCACATAATTTAAAAGTCAAGCCTGAAACAAAAAGACAGGTTATTGCAGAATACGCAGTTGAATTTGTAAATAAAAGCGTACGCACTTCTATGGGCGAGAAGTATATGTGTTATGCACCGTATATTGCAACTCTTCTTGTATACGCCGCACTTGGAAGTCTGGTAAGCTTATTAGGGCTTCGTTCAATGACAGCTGATGTTAATGTCACTATTGCGTGGGCACTTATCACATTTGTGCTTATTGAATATACTAAATTTAAAAACAAAGGATTTTTGGGCTTTTTCAAATCATTCACAGAGCCTGTTGCTGTAATAACACCGATTAATATAATAAGTGAAGTTGCAACACCTGTTTCTATGGCATTTCGTCTGTTCGGAAATGTCGCAGGAGGTATGGTAATAACGGGCATCATTTATATGGGACTTGGAGCTCTGTCGGAGCTTCTTCACATAAGCTTCGGAATAGGAGGTTTCACCGTTAATGTGGCCTCGGTTGGAATTCCGGGAATATTATCTATATATTTTGATTTGTTTGTAGGATGTGTACAGGCATATATATTTGCTACTTTGACAATGGTCAATGTTGCAGGTGCGGCAGATTAAGCTTAAAAGAAGTTAAAAAATCCATAAACAGATGTTAAGTCTGTTCTTGGTTTTAATAAAAGAAAATATTTTTAAATTGGAGGATATTATTATGGAACTAATTGCAAGGGCTATCGTTATGGGATGTTCGGCACTGGGTGCAGGTTTGGCAATGATTGCGGGTATCGGACCTGGTATCGGTGAAGGTTTCGCAGTAGGCAAAGCCATTGAATCAATGGCAAGACAGCCTGAAGCTTCAGGTGACTGCACAAGAACAATGTTTATCGGATGTGCTATTGCCGAGTCAACAGGTATCTATGCTTTTGTTGTGGCACTTTTACTCATGTTTGCCAATCCGTTCATTGGTAAGCTTTAAAGAGAAACATAATTGGTTTTATAAGAGTTTAAATTTAAAATAGGAGGAATGCTCCTTAAAGGGGGTATATTATCAGTATGATTTATGCAAGAGTAACTGATTTTTTCTCAATTGATTTGGGGACTATTATTCCTACATTACTCAATACTTTAATTATGTTTTTAGTGCTGAAGCATTTCTTATTCAAACCTGTTAATGCTGTTTTGGATAAAAGAAAGGCTGAGGTTCAAAAAACCTATGATGATGCTGATGAAGCTAATAAAATCGCAGAGGAATACAAGGCAGAGTATACTCAAAAGATTTCGGGAGCAAAGGAAGAATCAGCAAGAATCATTGATATTGCCACAAAAAGAGCTAATTCCCGTTCGGATGAAATCATAACAGAGGCTAAGGCTGAGGCTAAACATATTGTTGCCAATGCACACAGCGAGATTGAAAAGGAAAAGAAGATTGCTGTTAATGAAATTAAGGACGAGATTACGGGTATGGTATTTGATGTGGCCGGAAAGGTTGTTAACAAACAGCTGAGCTGTGATGATAACGAAAGACTTATTGAAGAGTTTATTGATAATGTGGGTGAGCTGTAATGAAAGGTTCATTAGAGACAAACTATGCCGAGGCTTTGTTCGAGCTTTGCAAAGAGCGAGAGAATTTGGATGAGGTACATTCGGAAATGTCTTGGCTTGCAGAGGTTCTTGAAAAGAATGAGGAACTGCTGAAATTTTTAAATGCACCGACTATTGAAGCGGCAGACAGGAAAAAAGTTTTAAATAATGTTTTTGAGGGTGAGCTTTCAAAAACCGCTTTTGATTTTTTATGTGTTGCTGTTGATAATAAGCGAATAAAATATATGCCAAAAATAATTGAGAGCTTTAACTCATTATATAATGAAGAGAAGAATATTTTAGAGGTTACGGCTATTACAACAATACCGCTTTCGGAAACACTAAGGGAAAAGCTTATAAAAAAGCTTGAAAGTGTATCCGGAAATACAATAGTATTGAAAGAAAAGATTGATAAGTCGATAATAGGCGGAATTGTACTTGAGTATAGTAATACTCAAATTCAGGGAAGTGTAAAGCACAAGCTTGACGAACTTCGTGAAAGAATTAATTCTGTGATAGCATAGTACTGTAAGTTACGGTGTGTGAAAATAACAGGTTTTTAGAAAGGTACGGTATTTGATTATGAAATTACGACCTGATGAGATAACAAGTATAATCAAAGAACAAATCAAAAACTATCAAAGTGAAATTCAGTATTCCGACGTCGGAACGGTTGTAACAGTCGGCGACGGAATTTCAAAAATACACGGTCTTGATAATTGTATGTCAGGCGAGCTTCTTGACTTCGGAAACGGCGTTTTCGGTATGGCTCTGAATTTGGAGCAGGATTTCGTCGGAGCGGTTTTGCTGGGTGATGAAGAGGATATTAAAGAAGGAACACTTGTTAAAAGAACAGGTAAGATCGTATCTGTTCCTGTTGGTGATGAGCTTATCGGAAGAGTAGTTAATGCATTGGGTGAGCCTATTGACGGCAAGGGTGCAATTTTAACTAAGGAAACAAGACCTATCGAATGTCCTGCATTTGGTATAATCACAAGACAGTCGGTTGACAGACCTCTTCAAACAGGTATAAAATCAATTGACTCGATGATTCCTATCGGAAGAGGACAGCGTGAGCTTATTATCGGTGACAGACAAACGGGAAAGACAACCATTGCACTTGATACAATTATAAATCAAGCCGGTAAAGATGTTATTTGTATTTATGTAGCTATCGGGCAAAAAAGCTCAACGGTTGCCGATGTTGTAAATACTCTCACAAAAGCAGGAGCTATGGATTACACAGTTGTGGTTAGTGCGTCAGCTTCAGAGCTTTCTCCGCTTCAGTATATAGCACCGTATTCAGGATGCTCTATCGGTGAACATTTTATGCTTCAGGGTAAAGATGTTCTTTGTGTATATGATGATTTATCAAAGCATGCTGTGGCTTACAGAACAATGTCGCTTCTGCTTCAAAGACCTACAGGACGTGAAGCGTATCCGGGAGATGTATTCTATCTTCATTCCAGACTTCTTGAGCGTGCTTGTAATTTGAATAAGGATTACGGAGGAGGTTCGCTGACAGCACTTCCTATTATAGAAACTCAGGCAGGAGATGTTTCCGCATATATTCCTACTAATGTAATATCCATTACCGACGGACAGATTTTCTTAGAGAGTGAGCTGTTCCATTCAGGTGTAAGACCTGCCGTAAATCCCGGTATTTCGGTTTCCAGAGTTGGAGGAGCAGCACAGATAAAGGCAATGAAGAAGGTAGCAGGTTCGCTCAAGCTTCTTTATTCGCAGTACAGAGAGCTTCAATCATTCTCTCAGTTCGGTTCTGATTTGGATAAAGATACAAAACGCAGACTGGACCAGGGTGAAAGAATCGTTGAAGTTTTAAAGCAGGATAAGAGTGCTCCTGTAAAAGTAGAAAATCAGGTAGTTATAATCTATGCTGTGGTAAATAATTATTTGAAGGATATTCCTGTTGACAGAATAAAAGAGTTTGAATCGGAGCTTTATAAATATATGGATTCACAGGGTTCGGAAATTATAAGTGAAATTGCAAAAACAAAGGACCTTTCTAAAGAAACAGAAGAAAAGCTAAAGTCGGCACTGACTAAATTCGTTCAAGACTTTAAGGCTTCAGAGAAATAATTTTAAAAGAAGGTGACAATGTGGCAACGGCTAATATCAAAGATGTCAAGCGAAGAATAAAAAGCGTTGAAAATACTATGCAGATTACAAAAGCTATGGAGCTTGTTGCAACTTCAAAATTAAGAAGCGCCAAAGAAAGAGCAGTTGCTTCACAGCCTTATTTCAATACACTCTATCAAACAATGTGTGAAATTCAAAGTGACAGAAGCTTTAAATCAATTTACACTAAAAAAGAATTTTTAAAAACTGTTCTGGTTATAGTTTTAGCGGGTGACAGGGGATTAGCAGGAGGTTTTAATCATAATGTGATTAAGCTTGCAGAAGAAAAGATAAAGTCACTTGAAGAAAGCGGACACACAGTTAAGGTTTTTCCTATCGGCAAAAAAGCAGTTGAGCATTTTGAAAAAAGCAAGGCTGAGATTTTTAATAAAGAGTATTTGGTAAGTGACAATCTTACTATGAGCAGGGCCTTGAAGCTAAGCAATAATATTTTGTCCGGTTTCAGAAACGGCGAGTATGATAAGGTTGAGCTTGTTTATACTACATTTGTTTCAACGCTGACGCAAAATGCTTTGAGTATAACCGTTCTACCTATAGAGAATAATGATTTAAGCAATGAAAATAATCAAAAAAATTCGGATAACGGTCCAAAGACAGCCGGTTCGCTGACGGTGTATGAACCATCACCGGAAGAGGTTTTTGACGGGCTTATTCCTAAATATATTTCAGGTCTTTTATTTTGCTCGATTGTTGACTCATATGCTGCTGAACAAGCTGCAAGGCGAACAGCTATGGAGACGGCAAGTGATAATGCAAGTGAAATGATTGACAGCGTATCCATGATATATAACAGAGCAAGGCAAGCTCAGATTACTCAGGAGTTAAATGAGATTGTTTCAGGACAAATGGGTAACAATTAGAAAGGTGGCAGGACAAGTGAGTGATAAAAACATCGGAAAAATTGTGCAGATAGTCGGTGCAGTTGTTGATATTAAGTTTGATAAAAACAATCTTCCGAATCTTTTGCATGCTATTGAAATTGATAACAACGGAACAAAGGTTGTTGTTGAGGTTGCTCAGCATATAGGTGATGATATTGTAAGATGTATTTCAATGAGTTCGACTGACGGACTTGTCAGAGGTATGGACGCTGTGAACACCGGAAAAACAATTTCCGTTCCTGTAGGTAAAGAGACACTTTCAAGAATGTTTAATCTTTTAGGTGAGCCTGTTGATAACAAGCCTGCACCTGAAACAAAAGAAAAATGGGAAATTCACAGAAACCCTCCGTCATATGAAGAACAGGCGGCATCTAATGAGGTTTTAGAAACCGGTATTAAGGTTATTGACCTTATTGCGCCTTACTTAAAAGGCGGAAAAATCGGGCTGTTCGGCGGTGCAGGAGTCGGTAAAACTGTTTTAATTCAGGAGCTTATTAACAATGTTGCAAACCAGCACGGTGGAATTTCGGTTTTCACAGGTGTCGGTGAGCGTACTCGTGAGGGTAATGACCTTTATCACGAAATGAAGGATTCGGGGGTTCTGGATAAAACCGTCTTAGTGTACGGTCAGATGAATGAGCCGCCCGGAGCCAGAATGAGAGTGGGACTTTCGGGACTTACTATGGCTGAGTATTTCAGAGATGTTGAAGGACAGGATGTTTTGCTGTTTATTGATAATATTTTCAGATTTACTCAGGCAGGTTCTGAGGTTTCGGCACTTTTAGGACGTATGCCGTCAGCCGTTGGATATCAACCTACTTTGGCAACGGAAATGGGTGCTTTGCAGGAGAGAATCACATCAACAAGTAAAGGCTCAATAACATCAGTTCAGGCTGTATATGTGCCTGCCGATGACTTGACAGACCCTGCACCTGCAACAACATTTGCTCACTTGGATGCAACAACCGTACTTTCAAGAAACATTGCTTCGCTTGGAATTTATCCTGCCGTTGACCCTCTTGAGTCAAACTCAAGAATTCTTTCGCCTGAAATTGTCGGCAAGGAGCATTACGAAGTTGCAAGGGAAGTTCAGTCAATTCTTCAAAGATATAAAGAGCTTCAGGATATTATTGCAATTATGGGTATGGACGAGTTGTCTGATGAAGATAAGATGACTGTAAACCGTGCAAGAAAGGTTCAAAGGTTCTTATCACAGCCATTTTCGGTTGCAGAGCAGTTTACAGGTATGAAAGGCAAGTATGTTCCGATAAAAGAAACAATTCGTGGATTTAAAGAGATTATCGAAGGCAAGCATGACGACATTCCCGAATCTGCATTTTTGTTTGCAGGTACAATTGATGATGTTGTTCAGAAAGCTAAAGAGAGTGAATAGTAAACAGGTTTCTTGAAAGCAAATTTTATAAAAAGTTTACGCATAGATGGTGATTAGCATGAAAACTTATAAACTTAAAATTGTCACACCAGAAAAGATTTTCTTTGATGGTGAAACCGAGCAGATTACTATAAGGACTACCGAAGGCGATATAGGTATACTTGCGGGTCACATCAAGTATGTATGCAATATTGTTGCAGGTCCGTTAAAAGTGAAACAGGAAAATGGTGAATACCGTGCTGCTGCACTTTCAGAGGGAATATTAAAAGTGTCTGATGAAGGCGTCACGGTTTTATCAAGTACTGCTGAATGGGCAGATGAAATTGACTTGGAAAGAGCTGAAAGGGCTAAACAGAAAGCTGAGAATATACTGGCGGATAAGTCAAGAATCGATGACTTTGACAGAGCGGAAATAAAATTAAAGAGAGCTTTGACAAGAATAAGTGTTAGCACAAAGTACATGTAAAATATAACCCCCTTGGAAAACTTCCAAGGGGGTTGCAGTTTTATTTAATAAATATAAATGATTTTAATTCAAACAGATATCTGTCTTTAAAAAATTCACCGGTCCACCCGGAATAGTCAGTGGTTATCTTAAAAAACAGAGCGTGTCTGCCGGTTACATTTTTAACAGCGGTGTTTATGATTGCGTTGTCATGACCTATATGACAAACACCTATCTCTTCACCGTTTTCACTATCTATTATAATATGCATATCGCAGTCACAGCCACAGCCGTTTATTTGAGCAAAAAACTGCATAGTTTTACTCGAATAATCATCACCGAAATCGAAGTATTTATATCCGATTACACAGCCCTCTTTTATGCCTGTTATAACCCGCTCAAAGATGTTTTTTTCGGTTATTAAAGCTCCGCCTTTAAGAACACAGGCAATGTCAGCAGGTGTTTCACAATACGGCGAAAGCGCTTCTTCAAAACCCAGTGAAGTCATTTCCACGGTCGGTATGCTTCCGTCCGGCAGTATTTCAATCTTTTCAACGCATCCTCGGCGGGACATTATAGTTCCGTTTGTCATGCGGTGATAAAAAATATACCACTGACCGTTTATACAAGCAATAGAACCATGATTATTTCCTGCCGGATAGCCGTCACCGTTATCTACTATATATCCACGATATGTGAATGGTCCTGTAGGCTTGTTTGAAGTTGCATAGGCAAGTCGGCTGCCTTTTTTGGGTGAATAAATCAGGTAGTAAGTGTCATCGATTTTACGCATAGAAGCAGCTTCAAAAAACAGCTTTTCTTTTTCATCGAAGCCATTTTCTACTGACACCTCACATGGGATAATATGTTCAATACAGCAGCCATCTAAGATTTCATACATATTTTCGGGGTTTAGCTCAGCCATAAATGATCTCTCAAATCCGCAGTAAATATAAACCCTTCCATCATCGTCAGCAAAAACACCGGGATCGATAAACCAACCGTTACAGCATATCTCATCGGGGATTGTGTATTTATACTTTGACAGAAGCTTAAACGGACCTTCAGGTTTGTCACTTACTGCAACACAGCCCTTTGCATTTATAATATAAGCATAGAGATAATATTTACCGTCCTTTTCTATAACATCGGGTGCGTAAAGCTCATTATTTTCAGCAGTCCAGTCTGTGTCTGAAGTATGGTCTGAATCAGATTGTGTATGAAAAATATCACCGTGACAAGTCCAATCATTTAAGTTATTAACTGATGCACTCCAGCATTTTAAGACATAATCGCAGAATTTATCGGATCCGGGCTTATCATGGGAACCGTATATATAAACTCTGTCACCAAAAACTCTCGGTTCTCCGTCGGGGATATATTCCCAATTGGGCAGGTACGGATTAGCCATCTTTTTCTCCTTTACACATCATTTCCTTATTTATTAATCGACAACAGTAACCTTAAGCAGATTAGTTGTTCCTGATATACCAAGCGGAACTCCGCAGGTAAGAACTACTGTATCACCGGGTTTTATGAAGCCATACTCAACTGACTTTTTGACAGCTTCGTTTAAGAGATCGTCTGTCGTTGTCATTTCATCAATAACAGCAGGTGTAACGCCCCATGACATATTCATTTGTCTGCATGCAACCTCACTTGTTGTGAGCCCTAAAATTCTTGACTGAGGACGGTACTTTGATATCATTCTTGCTGTGCTGCCGCCCTTTGTAACAGCTATAATGGCGGTTGCATTCAAGTCGTGTGCAGTAGTAACCGTTGCATGAGATATTGCATTTGTTATACTTTTGTTAGTGTCATATTTTCTTTTTGCAAATCTATTTTCATAATTAATGTCTTTTTCGGTTGTATGTGCAATAAGAGCCATGGTTTTCACTGCTTCAACAGGGAAATCACCTGCTGCGGTTTCACCTGACAGCATTATTGCCGAAGTCCCGTCATAAATAGCGTTAGCGACATCTGTGATTTCAGCTCTTGTAGGGCGTGGATTTTTTATCATTGATTCAAGCATTTGCGTTGCGGTGATAACTTGTTTCCCTGCGTTATAAGCTTTTTCGATAATATCTTTTTGAATAGCCGGAATTTGTTCAAAAGGAATTTCAACACCCATATCGCCTCTGGCTACCATAACACCGTCTGCTGCCTCTAAAATAGAATCGATATTGTTCACACCGTCCATATTTTCGATTTTAGCTATGATTTTTGCGGTATTCCAGCCAAGGCTTTTTGTGAAATTTCTTAGGTATTTCACATCGGCATCACTTCTGACAAATGAAGCAGCAATGAAATCAAATCCCATTTTAGCACCAAACTCAAGGTCATGCATATCAGCTGCACTGATATAAGGCATCGAAAGCTGAACACCCGGAACATTAACGCCTTTATGATTTGAAATAATACCCCCGTGTATAACCCTGCATACTATGTCGGTAACACCGATTTTTTCAACTTCAAGCTCTATTAATCCATCATCAATCAAAATGCATGAACCTATTGAAACATCACTCGGAAGATGCTCAAATGTGATAGAACATATTTCATTTGTACCGATAATGTCTTTTGTAGTCAAAGTAAATAAATCGCCGTCTTTGACTTCTACCGGTTTATTATCCTTGAAATCCCGAACTCGGATTTCGGGACCCTTTGTATCAAGCATTGTTGCAATCGGAAGCTTTAATTCTTCTCTCAGCTTAACAATTTCTTTAAATCTTCTTTCATGTATTTCATAGTCACCATGTGAAAAGTTAAATCTTGCAACATCCATGCCTGCAAGCATAAGTTCTTTTAAAATACCGTCTTTGTCTGTTGACGGACCTACAGTACATACTATTTTAGTCTTTCTCATATTTATTGTTATCGTCCTTTCTGAATCTAAAAATCTATATTTTTATTATACACATATAAAATATTTCAGTCAATTAAAATATAATTTATTAACTTATTTTTTACTATTGTTATGTGATAAACGATTAATGTGGGGAATAATGTCGTTTTACAGTATAATAAGCTCTGTTATAAAAACTGCGGCACATGCAAATCCCGCAACGGTTATAAGGCTTCTTTCAAAATAAGATAAAATTACTGCTGCAGCAAAACCGACAAATGCGGATATTTTTGACTCCGTGCTGAAAATTATCGAGGGAAAAACCATAGCGGCGAGCGTTACATAAGGCACATAATATAAAAATGACTTTATAAAACTGCTTTTGATTTCTCCTTTTATTAAAGTCAGAGGCAGTGCTCTTATTATGTAGGTAACCAAAGCCATAATAAGTATGTATATATAAATATTATTCTGCATTTTCTGTATTCTCCTTTACAGGGAATTTTAGTGCTGCAAAGCTTGAAATGACAATAGTTATAATTATGATTCTGAATCCGCTTGAGATTTTGCTGATAAACGGCAGGATTGAGAATAAACCGCTCAGACACATTGAACTAAGCACAACAATTAAAATCGGCTTTTTCTTCTTTGACGGAGGTATAATAACAGCTAAAAACATTCCGTATATAGCGATGCCCAGTGCACTTAAAATATTGACGGGCAGAATATTTCCAAGCGTTATGCCTAAAAGCGTTCCAAGTGTCCAACCGGGAACAGCACAGCATATTGCACCGTATGAAAAATAAGGTGAAAGCTTGTTTTCCGTGCACATTGAAACGCCGAAAATTTCATCGGTTACACCGTATGCAACTAAAAGTTTTTGCCTGAGAAATGTTTTATTTTCTAGCTTCTGTGAAAGCGAACATGACATAAGCAGGTATCTTAAATTGAGTATCAGCTGTGTAAAAGCCATTTCTCCGTAAAAAGCATTTGAAGATATTAAATCAAGCCCGCCGAATTGTCCGGCTGAGGTTAGATTGGTTATTGATATCAGTACAGCCTGAAAAGCAGTCAGTCCTACCTTTCCTGCTTGAATGCCGAATGTAAATGAAACTGCAAAATAGCCAAGACATATAGGTATTCCCGCAATAAAACCGTTTTTAAAGTTTATGAATTTTTTGTTTTTGTTCAATTAAGTTTCACTCTTTCTTATAAAAATGAAATAAACAAGAACAAGTATAACATAAATCAAAAAATATGACAATATTACTGTTTTTGTTTTACTTGATTAAAGAGCCGTTAATGTGTATAATTAATTCAAATGATGAGATAAAATTTAATGAAAAGACTTAAAGCTATGAGGTAAAAAATGAAAGAGAGAAGAGAAGCTATAGACTATTGTCTTACATATAATGATGCATATGAGGATTATCCTTTTGATGATATAAACTGGTGTGTAATTCGTCATAAATCCAACAAAAAGGTTTTCGCATGGATATTTGACAAGGACGGCTATGTTTGGATAAATGTTAAATGCGATACAGAATGGATAGATTTCTGGCGTAAAGCTTTTAAATCAGTTATACCTGCATATCATCTGAATAAAACACATTGGAATTCCATTATTCTTGACGGAACAGTGCCGGATAAAGATATTTGCAGAATGATTGATGAAAGCTATGAATTAACCGGTCCGAAATTAAAAAGAAAAAATAATAAGATTCATTAAAACAAAAATCACACAAAGCTTTTCATGCTTAGTGTGATTTTTGTTTGCTTTTATCAGTCAGAAGATTTTTCATCTTTGTTATTCAGCCACTCATCATATCCTATAATTTTAGAATGGTCCCAGTTGCTTCCTGCCCATTTTCCGCCTTGAGTTTTATAATAATAATCAAACAGCAGCGGACTTGGATTGATAACTGCCTTGCCTGTGTCAACTTCTTCAGATTCGTTTTCTCTCAATTTTCGTGCATATAATAAAAATCTTCCGTTGACTTGTCTGTCAATCGGGAAATAACAAGTTGACAGAAGCAAAAGCTTGTCACCGTATTTAACATCAACATCAGTATAAAACATACTTCTGTCCATAACCTTTGACATATATTCATAAAAGTCAGACTCATCGTCAAAGTCGAGTTTGTCGAGGTAATTGAAGGTTTCCCCGTATTTGGAATCTATTGTACAGTATACCGCACCGAAAATCTTCCATTTTGATTTTTCAAATAAGGTATCGTAATTGATCACAGGTGTTTTTTTATAATAGTCGAGTTCAGTTTCCCATGTAGAAAACTTCGTGAGCTTTTCGAAATATTCACCGGTAGACTCCATATTATGTGCATATAAAATAGTTATATCAGATGTGTCGTCCTTTTGAATTTTAGTTCTGTAATCTGCAAAGACAGAGCCGAAACGACTGTATTTCTTTTTATAATTATGATAAAGATAAAAAGAATTATCCTCACCTTTGAATACCGGATAATCAATACCGGTGTTTCCTATTTTTATCCAGCCGATGGTATCTGGATTAACTTCTAAAAGTTTAGCAAAATCGTGTAAAGCGTTTGCATTGTCTTCATAAAATTTTTTCACTGAATCATCATCAGATACGGCTGCTGTATTATAATAGTCACGAAGCTTTTCATTGCCGGATTTGTCAAAAAAAGCAATTATGTAATTCACAAGCAAAACCATACCTGTGATGAGAAATACTGTTAATGCAATAAGAACAATTATTTTACGGGATTTTTCTTTCTTGGAATCTATTTTGTGAGGAAAAAGATTTTTTAAAAATAATTTAATAAATCCCGAATTTTTATTTTTTGTTTCAGCTATTTCAATCATCCTCCTATTAAATTGTATAGTAAAAAAGTTTAAAGTTATCAGACTTTACAAATCAAAAAAATTCAGTTTTTGTAAAGTCATAACCTTTACAGATTTTAAGCGATGGTTGGTTTGTTTTTTTGCTTTTTCGCTAATTATGATTATAACATTGTTTTAATTATGTTTCAAGTAATAACATAAAAAAACATAAGTAGCATAATATGGGAAATATTTATATGTAATTTTGTTAATTAATTGTGAAAAGTGTATAATAATAAGTGTAAAAATTCATTTTTTTAACAAAAAAGTTCATAACTTATTGATTTTGTGTTAGTATTGTGATATAATTTTTTTACTTAGAATAGCACGATTATACTCTTTTTTATGAATATAAATTGTGCGTTAATTTTAGGTTTTATAAAATTTTAAGTTTTAAATTGCAGATAGATAATGTGTTATGTTTCAAAAGAATCGGAGGAATAGAAATGAGTAAAGCGAGGACTTTGTTGAAGAGGACGACATGTCTTTTTCTCACTGCATTTATGGTGTTATCGTCTTCTAATTTAGAATCCTTTGTAAAGGCTTCTGAAGGTGATACAGAAGTGCCTTCATTTGATGTTGCATTTACGACTGTATCAATTGACGGTAAAACACAAACTGCGGAGGCGAGTGATAATCTTGGAAACTTCTATATGATTTCCAAGATGAATACGGTTGTATTGACAACTCTCTTAAGACCTAAGTATACAAAAGGTTATGTGGAAAACTATGAGATGTCAATAGCCCTTCCTTATTTGTATTATGATGATGCAGGCATATTGGTTGCAGTAAATGATTATGCCTCGCTTCCTGCGTCTGTTAAGGCGAACAATTCGTATATGGGTATTGAAGCAAAACTCGGTGATGCGAGTACATTCGGTGATTCTTTAAGTATATATGATGAGTCAGGCACCCGATATACAAAAAATGATGATGCCTGGGTTAGAGGAATGATAACTTTAAGGAATACCTTTGACCAGTTTGGCGCTACACCTGCAACTCCTACATTCAATGTTCGCTTTTATGATGCTGGTGACGGAAAAACAAAAGTACCTGAAAATGCATCGGTTACTTTAAAACTGAATTTTTCTTATGACAATTATACTATAGATGGTAATACAATTGATGCAAACTGGACTACAACAACTGATACAAGCAAAGAGGGTCTTACTGCAAGAAGTGTTACTTTTGTAAACTCTAACTTGAAATGGAATACATCTATTAATAGTGTAAATAGTGTTAAATTGCATGATTCTATTGATGCAACTACAGCTGTCATGTGGTCGAAGTATAACTATATGGTATATGAAATTAAGGTTTGGAATGAATCTGATGATATAGACAGTGTTGTTGACAACTATCAGATGACTTTGCAGACTCAGTATAATGTATCCGGACGTAAGAGTATTTCAGACCAGGATATTTTGCAATGGATTTATAAAGACGGTCAAATAATTGAAAACAGCGATATTTCTCCTGATGTATATAAAAGCAATGATTTTATCGGAAAGCCTAATGAAGGCGGACTGCTGGTTTATGATGTAAGTGATATTCCGGACTGGAAAACCGATTGGGACTTAGAAAATTTCAGCAATATACCTGTAGAAACTATGCCTTACGGATACAGCGGAACAGGTCTTATAATTCTTGAAGATGAAGTTAAAGACGATTCACATAAATTATACAATCCTGATAAAGCAGCACAGCTCAATCAAAATTCAACAGGAAATAAAAAATATTATTCTGAGCGTACATACATGGTCGCTGTGCCTTATCCTAACAATTTCAATGCATCTGTTGGATTCGATAACGAGTCAACATTGCTGTCGACAATAATCTTCGGCGGCGGAAGTAATATTTACTGGACAAAGCAGAATACTGACAGAAGTGAATTTGTAAGGTCAACAAGAGACAACTTTGAACACCGCAAATATGTACTTAATGACAATGATGAAATAGTTGACAATAAAACTGTCGGAATCGGCAAGGTAGACAGATATTATCTTGACGGTTTTCACAGCAAGGGTAATGTTCCTGTCTTTAATGCAGTAACTACCGATACTGTTCCTGAGTATTTCGATTTGGATGAAATCGATGTAAGACTGGATAATGATTATGTATTTAAAGATATTCAGCTTGATGATTGGTTTAAGGTAAAGGACGGTAATATTAATCAGTTTATCCAGTTCGGATTTACTGACGCAAATGGTGATACTGTTTACAAGACGCTGGAAGAGCTGGGCTTGAGTGCAGTGTTATCATCGGATACAACCGATTATGATGCGGAACTTAATGATGAAAAGTACCGCGAAGGCTCTAAAACATGGAAAATTAAAATCGGTGACACCTTGACAAGTCAAACCGGCTTGACATTTAACAGAGAGGTTAAATTTGTATTCAAGGAGCAAATCGGAAGATATACAAAATTTAACGGTTTAATTACCATGAAGGGTAAATTCCCTTATTTGTGGACTTATGACAATAAAATCAATACTAATTATGAGTATAGATACTTCCAGACTGCAACTGCACAGACTGAAGCTAAATGGATGGCAGAGGATAAGACTGTCGAAGAAGACAATGCTGTAATTAAGACAGAAAAAGCTAATCCTGAGATTGAAGCTTTAGGTGTTTTCTATGATACTATTTATAAGACGGTAGAAAAAGGTAACCCTCAGTCTGTTTCTTTGAATGACGATACAGCTGCAGCCAGATTTATTATCAGCAATGATAGTATATCCGAAGTTTCTCCGGCATCATTAAAGATTGAAAATATTTATCCTAATAATTCGTATTCAACCGGCGGACTTCAGCTTTCAAAAATCACACTGAGCAAAAATTTTGTTTTAAACACCGATATTAAAACTATGACTATAAAAGGTGTTAATTCAAAGAACGCTAAGTCGCAGAAGGTTTTGAATATGTCAGATTATGTGTCTGTTGATTCAAGCGGAAATATTTCTGTGAAGAACGGTGCGACACTTGTTGACGGAAATGTTGTTTTACCGTTATCTGTTTGGTCATCAAGTGTAAGACATGTATATAGTATAGACTTTGACATAAATAAAATAAATTCTGATATTACTTTTGATGATGTTGAGTCCGATGAAAATTGCTTTGTTGAAATTCACGGAACTCCGACTACTGAGAGTGATATTAAACCTGTTGCCACATTAAAAACCGATTATAGCTTTGACGGAAACGATCAGACTGCACTAGATAAAACTGTAGATGCAACCGCTGTTTTAAATGTATCGAAAATTATACCGATTATAGACAGCAGTGTGTATTATAAAAATGATGAAGGTACAGTTCAGTCTGCAAGCATAAAAAGGACTGTGGATAAAAACGGCAATACTATCATTACATATCCAAGCCTGTCTGTACCGAATAAGAGTAAGACTGAAGACACCTGGTATCAGTTTACACTGAAAAATGATTCTAAGTCTACAGGTACTCAATCAATTATGGATATTGTTATGAACAGTGTAGGAAATCCTCCTGTTGAAAGCATGTCTGTTATTGAAGGCTTTGATACAAGAAAAATTGAATTTGACGACTATATTAAAGGTCAGGAAACAACCGCAATCATTGATAAGATTCAGATTTTTGACTGGGATAATGATACCTATACTCTTACCGGTGATGATGTAGTTCCTGATATGACTGTGTCTCTTGATGATTTGATATCCAAGGACGGAAAAGTATATCTTGAGGTTCCTGACAGTATTGAAAGAGTAAAAAATATAAGAATTGTATTTTCTAGAATTTTCGGTAACAGAAATCTCAATGAATTAAAAGAGCTTGACATTAATGTTTACGGTAAGACAGACTGGACAGGTGATTTAAAAGCTACTGCGAAATTCGAGGTTGTCGGAAGTATAAATGCAGATTCAAGAACCAGTGCCGAAGCGACGATGAAGGTTGCCGATACAGCTATTAATATAATTTCCACAGCTAACAGAATCAGCACAAGTGAAAGCAAAAACAAATTAACTGTTCCGAATAAAGTAGATGATTTATATTATAGTTTTATAATTGAGAATAACAGCATTTCAAAAGCGGGTCCGTCAAATGTTGATATTCATATGAACAGCGTCGGTGTAAAGACCTCTCTTGACGGCAATGATATTGTAAAAGGCTTCAAGAGCAGTAAGGTTACAATTTCAGAGAACTATGCAAAGTCAGGAACTATCGACCATATTGAAATTTATGAGTTCGGTTCCGAAGTCGGCACGGATACCCCTGCCATTTCACTGACATTAGATGAGCTTGAGGCTTCGTATATTGATGCTGACGGAAATATAGTAATAGATTTAGATGGTAAATTGGATTATCTTTCTGATATACGCATAGTATATTCTAATTTGAAACGAAGCTTGACAAATGAAAAGGGAAATGCGGCAGATGTTCGCATTTACGGCAGAAGTGACTGGTTTGATGACTTAACAGCCACTACAACAGTTACTCCTTTGCATGAGCTGATGAAATCTCAGAAAAAGACTAATTCTGCAATTTTCCATGTTGACCGTCCTTATCTGAGCGTTAATACTCATATATATTATAATGATATTAACGAATCAACAAGAGCTGCCGGTAATAATACCGACCGAAATGAAACTATTGTCGGTGTTCCGTATGACAGAGATTTTATGTATCGTGCAATTTTTGCTAATGAAACAATTTCTGTTTTAGATGATACACAAATTATAGCAGATGTTCCTTATGAGAAGCAGGGCGAAGAAAAAACCGGTTTCCATACAACTAAACTGATGATTTATAAAGACTTAATCGATCAGTTCGGTAATTTTGAAAATATTAAAATCTCGGGCAAAAATGCTTCTAATGCAAAAGTCGGAGCTGTGGTTCTTCTGCCTAAAAAGAATGATGACGGCAGAGTTACAGGTTTTTATATCGAAGGCAGTGAGGATACTGTATTTGAATATGATTCAGACAATGCTCTGACATTTACCAGAGAGCAGCTCACGGAATACTTTAATATTACAAATCTGACTTCTGTTGAATTAAACGGAAAAGATGTTAAGCTTGTAGGTAATAATAAAGATGAAAAGCGTTATATTGAATTTTACGGATATGATGATTCTCTCTTCGGAAAATACGATACTCTTGTTGTAGATACACATAATTACCTTGACTGCTTCAGAGAGTCAGAAGGTTATGATGTCTCAAGAGATACTAATAAATATATTGTGGACGCAAAGGACACAACTGCGGCTTATATTTCAAAGATGTACTTTGATACTACTGTTATGGCTTTCTATAATGACGGCATAACAACAACTGCAGGTAAAAAATATACTGCGGCTTCAAGTTCACTTGAACATCTGAGATTTAATTATGCTCAGCCTACAGGTACTCCTAACGGAGTACACGGCAGAAACGCTTATCTGTTTTCTGAGTCTTCAATGTGGGGTGAAGAAGCCGATAACTCAGAGTTAGAGGTAGGTTATAAAGCTATAGGTTCATTTGCTGTTGATTTCAGGCAGTTTAAAAACAGCCAAAACAATCTTCCTAATGCAAATCCGGCATATGATTCGCAGGAGCATCAGGGTATGGACTATGTTCACGACCAATCTCTGAACACAGCAGCAACAGTTAATGTAAAGGTTGATTTGCCTTCTGACAGTTTTGATGCTTATTATCTGAAGGTTGACCCAAGAGCCAAGGATTATATAAACTTTATTAAAGTTATTTATAAGGATAAGACAGAATATACCTTACAGGGCAATCAGATTAAATATCAGGCTGACGAGTCTAACTCAGAAGGAAAATTTGCAAGAGTAAATCTTATAAATGTTGACGGAACAGACAGTACTTTGTTCTCTGATGATGACAGTCACTATTATATTGATCCTTCAGAATACGGAAGCGAACCGCCTGAGAATCCTATTACAAAGGTAATAGTTAATATTGACATAAACCAGAACCAGACATTAGATGACGGTGAAACTGCAGCTTCTCCTGATTATGGTATTTGGTATGATCAGACTAATTCTTCAACACAGGGTATGTTTGAAGTTACAGGAAGATTTTATAAGATGTCTGAAGCTGTTGCTACTGCTTCTGCCGATGTGACGGTAGGTAACAGAAACAACGGAAGGAGTAAAGAGAGAACTGATTCGGGTTCATCATCAAATAAAAAATCATCATGGTCATTCTTGAATAAATATCGTTCGTGGACCAGACACTACACATATAATTATTACTATTGGACATATACAGCTTACGAATATACAGCAAGAGATTTGTATTCGACTACCAGAGTCCATATTTTAAACGATAATGATATGGTATTAAAGGGAGTAGGAACGAGCCCTACTACTAATGAGAACAGAGCTGCGGACTTCGCAAGTGACAACAGCTATGCAATCAGCTTCTATCGTCAGGGATATATGACCTCTATTCCTACAGCTCATATTTTAGATGATGTCTATGCAAGAGTTGCACCTAAGAATGACGGATATCATTGGACAGTTGCCAGTCCTATAGTTCGTGCCGACCAATATGACTGGGTGAACAAATTGTCATATACCGATAAAACGGTAATTTCAGATAAGCTTCCTCCTATTTATCCTGACAAGACTTATGACTATCATGGTTTCTTAACAACAGGCTTGGAAATCAAAAAGGATATTTATAAATATTTCAAGGACGATGATGTGGTTAAGCTTACACTTGCATCAAAGGGCTATGAAAATGCAAATCTTGATTCGCCTAAGGTTGTTGAGATACCTGTATCTGAATTAAAAGCACTTTATGGTGATGCAACCAATTGGAAGATAAACTTTAATTACGATAACAATATAAAGGAAGATGAAGACGATAAGGATAAGATAGTATATCCTGATCCTGATTCAACTTTACAGCCTACTATTGTAATGGGCAAAATTGTTTCCAATTTTGATAAGCCTGTCAGCGGAGTTGAATTCGGTTTGTTCAGCGGAAGCTCTTCAACTCCTGCATATACTGCTGTTTCAGATGAAAACGGTTTTGTTCAGTTTGGCAGTGTTGCGAACGGTACATATACTGTTAAGCAGACTAAAGAGAAGCTAGGATATCAATTGAATGCTTCTTCTTATAGTGTGCCTGAGGTAACAGGAAACCACAATGTAGTAACAATGGAAAAACCTATTGTGCTTACTTTAAATCCAAGCTATATAGGTGATTTTCCCGAAATTGATACAGAAAACGAACCTGCAATTGCCGGAAAAATTGTGGGAAGTGACGGCGGAGCCCTGAAAAATATCACAGTAGGTTTATTTGATGCTGATGACACTAATATGGAAACTCCGATTAAAACTGTTACTACAGATGATAATGGATTCTTTACTATAAATAATGTTTCCAACGGTAAGTATTTTGTAGCTCAGATAGATAAAGCCGAGGGATACACTAAATCCGAAGTTAAATATCCGGTTACTGTTGATAATGCTGTTGATGCAGATACGACGGTAACATATCCTGAAATTGAGTTTATAGATCAAAGCAACCCTGACGATGATACGACAGGGAAGCATCTTGCACCTGTTATTATCGGTAAAGCAATGGATAATGAGGGTAATGCACTCAGCGGGGTAGAATTCAGCATATTCAGTAAAAGTGATACAGCATTTGAAACTGTGCTAAGTACAGTTGAAACAAATGCCGAGGGCTTCTTTATCTTTGAAGGTGTAGATGAAGGCGAATATGTTATTAAGCAGACATCAAAAGCAGATGGATGTGAACAGAATACAAATACATATAATGTGAATGTTACAAGTGAGTCTGATATGTTTACTATCGGTTCAGAGGCTGTTGTCAATCAGCGTGATGAGCCAAGCAAAGAGTATGTAGGCATTTTTAAAATTGAGTCTGCGTTTATAAATGCACTTGAATCATCAGGTGATGGCGGCGGTGATGTTGAAGAACCTGTTTATGTTACCGGTTGTGAAGTTGATAAAACAAGCGGAACATATACTCTTAAAATGAATGCCAATACTTTCGTAACTAATTATGAAATGGCTATATATGACATTCCGGGAACAGCAGATTATTCAAAAGAATTGACCGATAAATTAAGGGCAGATACCCATGGTACAAATGCGCAGTGGGATATATTAGTTCATGGAAAACCGTATGTAATTAATAAGGTTGACCCTGATGCAGATGGAACGAATACTGTTATGTCAGATTCATTTACCGATTATGCCCCTACAAAGTCTTTATATTCTCAGCCTTTCTCAGACCCTGCATTGATTATGGGATATTTGATTTCATTCAGAGGCGGATATAGGATAACTACTAAGAATAACAGTTCTTCTCAGTCAATCAATGACTACGAATCTGATAATAATACGCCTACTGACGGTATGTATAAGATTAAGCTGTTTAACCAAGACAAGGGCGGTGCTACAGGCGAAAATGCAGCTGCAAGAATCGACTCTATGGCTACGGTCAATACAATGGATCAGTATTACAGGCTGCAGCACATTTATATACCTTCGTTCCTTATTGATGATGAATGGTTCCAGATTAAAACCTTTACACTTAACCTAAATGGTAACAATCTTCCTGTAAAAGTAATTAAAGGTGAGGGAGAGAACGGTTTTGATTCCGAAGGGAATTATGCAGTGTATGTAAATGACACCAAAACAGTACAAGGTGAAACCGTATACACTGTAAATGTTGAAAATATTATCAGAGACCTCTACAGCAAAGGTCAGACTAAATATGCATCAACATATACCAATGGTACCAATAATCAGACATATTTAAAGGCTCATGTTTCGAGCTTTAATCTGAATTTCTATGCTGTTCACGGAAGCAGACTTGACGGTACGACAGTATTAGGTGACGGTGAGTATTTGTCTGCCGATAAAACAGCAAACCATTATTCTTTCCTATATGATGGTGTGTATGCTGACAGAACTGTTGATAATTTCTTAAGCGATAATTGGGATTCAACTTCAACTCCTACATTCGGAAAAGATCCTAATACTTATCCTGCACGAACATCAACTAATAAACTGTCTACGACATTTACTTCATGCGACCCTAATGCCAATGTTTTTGAATACAGAAATACTGATAATACTGCAAAAGGTGATGTAAAGTCTGCATATTACAGTGTTAAAAATCTTCTCGGTACATTCTCTGTAAACTTGAAGAGAACAAGTATGTATGATTTAGATTCAAAGACTCAGGCTAAGATAAGTGTTGATTATCTGCATTTGTCACCTTATGATTATGTTGAATACAGGATGACAGCAGGTGCGGCAAGCGGTTCATTAATTCCGATTGAACATACAAATCTTACATTTACTGCTCCTGCAGGTCAGCGTATTGTCAGATGGGAAGTAGTTGATTCATCAGGTAATGTTTTGAATACCGGTAATGTGTCATCAAATGTTACTGTTGACGGTATTACTGCTACACTGGCGAACGGAACTGACAAAATTGCGGCAGATAAGGGTATTGATTATACATTAGTTTCTAAAGACGGAGCTGATGCTTCGGAAACAAATTATAAGACACTTAATGTGTCTTTAGGTGACGGAAGTAAAAATGATGACCAAATCAATGCCGGCGAAAGTATATATATTAAAGTTATAACTCAGCTTACAGAGAACGGCGGAAGTTATGATAATGTTACTGTAGGAACTGCTTCTGCTCAGTTTAGAGCTGAGCCTAAGCATACTTATCCACAGTATTATATTGATGATGGAAATTCTACTTTCGGAGGCTCATCTGTATATAAGACTTCAACTGATTTTGCAGGTGTGACAAACTATTACAGAAGCACTTATAAAGACGGTGAAAATCAAACACAGTACAGATCAGTTGCTAACGACAGTCTTACTTATCAGTCAACTGCACCTGTATCACTGTCATACGCTGTTGATAATGCAGCTAAAAACTATGACGGAAAAGGTTCTAAACTTACAGTAAGCAATATTTATAACGAAACCGGTCATTATTGTGACGAGTATGAAGTTGCTGTTTCATTTATTGAAACAAGAGTAAAATCGGGAGTTAAGCATTTTTACCGTGGTTTTGAGCTGACAAAGCCTTACACTGTTACTCCTGAAGAAAGTAAATTTTCACATGTTGAGATGCTTTATCAGGTAGCAAAGATAAACAATGCAGCTGAAGATGAAAATATAGACTTTGAGCTTGATGATGATGGTAATATTGTATATGAGTGGAAGTCTTATGAATATGATCCTGATAAGACAGAGGATCAGTATGCTCAGTCTTTAATGACAGACAAAGATCTTAAAAATGTAATCGGTGTTAAATGGGTTTATTATGATCTCAAAGGATTTGATACATCTACTGCTTATTCATCAACTGCAAAGACTAAAGTAGGGCTTTCAAATGTTGTTTTGACAGGTGTGGGAAGATATCAGGACATTACCGATGCAACAGCTAAGAAAGCTGATATTTACACACAGTATTTCACATCTAACAACAAATATAAACATATTCATAGTGAGAATAAGTCTGTTGTTTCTATAACAGAAGAAGGAAGCAATGTGGCAGAAACTCCTACAATGACTTCACATACGGTTTCTACTGCTGATTCTGTTGTAAGCAATCCTAGAGTATATCGTGAAAATCCGATTCCGACTTTCCATACACAAACATTTAAAAACGAGTCAGAGGCTGAAGCTGTATATAACAGTTCAAGCTCTCAGAAAACAGGATACCGTCCAAATGATACTATTTGGCAGAAAGTAACCCTCAAAAATAACACTGCCGTACTTAACAACGGTGCCCAGGCAGGAGAAGAGGGAAGACTTATAAATCCTGTATTCTATGATAAGATTCCTGAATATTTTGCTCAAACTTTATACGATTCGTATGAGGTTGGCGACAGCCTGACCGATTTCGGTGCCAGATTTGTCGATAAGGATGGAGAACATACTCTTGATGAATTAGGTCTTGAGTTGTATCTTGCCAAGGTAACTGAAGAAGTTGAGGATTATGACTTTGGCGGAAAAATGACTTATACTGATGGCTTTACATTATCAAATTCAAATTTCAAGTCATTCAGTGATTTAAAACCTTCAACCTCTAACACATATAAAATAAAATTCAAAGTTTATGAAGTAAGACTGCGTCATAAAGATGACGCTGAAGAAGAGGTAGTATTCCAGCCGGGAGATCGTTTTGAATTCTGGTATAATGCTAAAATCCGTCAGGACGACTTACCAATGGTATATACAACTTCAACTTATAATGCTGATAATACTGCCGCAACCACTGAGTCCGGCGGTCTTCACCCTGCTTATTTCCCTAGAATAGGTGAATATTATCAGTATAGAATAGTTCATACATCATATTCAAGTACAACTAATTACGGTAATTTATATCCGATGCTTACCGGTGGATTCGCAAATGTTGTTGATGCCCGAAACAACTTCCAGCCGGTAGGAAACTCAGGTATTCAGATGGATATGGATTATTTGGTTCATGACATTGGATTTACTGCTAAAAAGAATACTCAGGTTGATTTATGGGAATTCTTAGATCAGACCGTTTCATACATTCCTGGTTCTTCTGCAACAAGCGGTGTAATCAGCGGACAAAACGGCGTTTTAATTGATGAAGATGCAAAGACTGCTAACAATTCTCAGGCAATTAGGTATACAGCTAATTCTACAATTAACGAAGTTGCAGATTTGAAAAAGCGTCCTCAGACAGTTACATACACAGCCGGCGGTGCTAACAGGGATTGGTTCAATTTTGTTATGAGCAACAAGCGTAACAGAAACTACGCTAACTGGGATTATGAAGGCGGCAATGACGGTAATGTATCATCTCCTGTTGTATGGAGTGAGACCAGACTGCATCTTCAAAAAGCTTGGCTTGCGACAAGCTCTGAGTTTGTCAGTGCCGACACCGGCGGAAATATTCAGTATGAGAGCACAACCGGTGACCATACGGGTGCTACTGTAATTAACCCTGATTATTGGTATTTCGGTACATATAGTCAGTCTTACAGTGAGCAAAGCTACCGCAACTATGTAAGCATGGTTACCGACCGTTCAGGTGCTGCGGCTCTTGAATATAATGAGAATGTAAATGTAAGACTTCAGGCATATAACTATGGAGACTGGAATCTTGACGGTGTAACTTTCATATATACATTTGCTTATGGTATGAAGCCTGTATTTAATGAAGACGGCAGCATCGATGTTAAGGCATTTACAAATGAAACGACAAGCAACTCAGTTCCTTCAAAGGCAATTGATTCATCACTTGTAGATGTTGAGGTTATACAGACTCCGGAAACTGAGAATCCTGAGTATCTTGCACCTAAGAAGATGAGAGATCCGGAACAGAATAAAACAATGACTGATTCCGCAGACCAATACTATACCGCTGAGGAATTTACCCCTTATGCAGTTAAAATAACTGTCAGAAACCCATTGAATAAATGGTTTAACAGGGGAAGCAGCTATGGATATATTACTCGTGTTGACATTCCTGCGCGTGTTTATACAAATACAGAAGTGGGATATTGGTATGACAGAGTATTAACTAAGCCTTATGTTGCTGAAAGCAGCCAAAATCATTATTATTATCAGGTATATGATATTGACCACTGGGACGGTTCTACGAAATTAAATGCAAAACATAATCAAAACTGCGGTATGGATTTTCTGTGGAGTCCGCTGTATTTCCATTATTACACTGCTGACCCGCAGCTTGGTTCTTTGAAATACGGTTCAACCTCACCGAATATGCCGTCTGTAAACGGATATAACATTCAAAACAAAGAGGTTGTATTAAACGAAGGTTCGTCTAACTATAAATTTACTAACAACAGTAATTTAAGCAGTTATGACACAGCTGATGTAAGTAATTTGTATGCCGAAACCGGTACGAGAGCAATTCAAAGACAGCCATTGGTAAGAACATGGTCTACAATCAGTGAAGTAATCGGTGAAAACGAAAACCAAATGTACGGCACTGAGGTTCCGCAGTATTATACTGAAACTCAGGGTGAAAAGAATTGGCTGAACATTCATGTTGAGAACAAATACTGGTGGGATCAATATGCATACAGTAACTCAGGTGTAAGACGATATGTAAATGAGAAACCGCTTCACAACTATAATGTTGACGGCGGACAGAAGGGAACACTGAGCCTTCCTGTAATTACCAATGTACTTCCTTATGGTATAGTTCCTGTGGCCAGTGACGGCTCAAGATTTTCAACTGATAATGAAGCTAACGCAAAGAAAACAGTTGAGTGGGAAATTTATAACCGTGACGGTGTTACAAAGCTCGATAAGCAAAAAGAGCTTTATCAGACAACTACCTATTATGATGCAGATACCAAGCGGTATGTCGTTCAGATTTTTGCTAAAGAAACTAACGATACACAGGCAGCAATGACAAAATCTCAGCTTGCTGATAAGAAGAGCAGAGATGCTGCTATTCCTAATGATGCATTGTATAATTTCTGTATAAAGACATTCACATATGATGAGCCTGACAACTTAACAAATGATGGTGAAGAGGAAGACTTACTTAATAATTATCTGAACAACTACTCATTTGTTTCAAGTAAGGTTAATGCGTATAAATTCAAAACGGATAACGACATTTCGGGAAATCCTTATACTGTGCGTTCTCGTGCAGCGATAGCACCTCTGATTAATGACAGTTATACTTTCTATTGCCGTTCAACTTCAGACGCAAGAAAAGACGCAATCAAAACAACTGTTTACGGAAGAAATTACACTACTAACCGATCGTATTATACATATACAAGCGGTAATCTTCCTATGATTCCTTCTACAGATGAAAACGGCGGTACTGCTCCTAACCCTAACCCTTATGTGCTTTTGAACCATAAGTTTGAAAATAACACTTATATGGTTGGCACGATGAGAAAGTACAATGAATCTGATAAGATGAATATAGATGATTATTCAGCTTACAGAACAGAGTGCTTGATTCCGGATAATATCAAATCAACATTAGACGGTGACACAACCATTATTGATGATATTGATATGACTCACAGTGACATTACGATCTCTGATGAAAGAAATGACATGGGAGTTGTAAACACATTAAAAATCAGAACTCAGACTGCATCTCTTAAGACTGAAAACATGGTTGCAGCCGAAAAATCTGATGAAGGTATGCAAGGCGGAACAAAAGATCTGAACGAAATAGAAAACCGTTCAAAATATCAGTACAACGGTTCTGATTTCGATTACAGTGATATTCTGTGGTACAGTGCCAAAATATCAAATTTGGCTGATGAAGAATCTGATTACAAATATCAGGGAAGTATATTCCATTCAAAAATAGTTGTCACATTTAAGCTCCCTCAAAATGTGATTTACTGGGATGAGGATGACTATTTAGACGATTATTATATTGAATATACCGATGATATTACAGGTAAGACCACAAAGCTTACTGTAGCAGAGGCAAAAGAAAAAGGCTGGGGCGTTGAACTTGTTAAGCGTTATTTTGAAGACAATGTTTCAACTGCAGACAGCGGTGATTTAACAAGAGCAAATTCCCAAACAAAGCGGGGAGCAGAAACTCTTGTATTTGAGATTACTACACCTCCTGAAGAAGGTTTCGACTGCAAAGATGATAATACATATGTTGACGGTTATCATCCGGCAGGATACTTTAAAGGCAAGCTTAATTTCAAAATTAAGACAAGAATTGATAATCTTGAGATTATGTCTGATGCTTCAAATCAAAACAGCTGGGATAATTATTATTCAAAGGTATATGTGACTCTCCGTAATACAGACGGAAAATATGCTATAACCAAAGACGGTTTATTTGCAGAGCGGGAAAAAGACGGGGAAGGTTATAAATATTATACCAGAGGCGGATGTCTGATGCCTAAAAAGGATAAAGACGGAAGCTATGTATATAATGAATACGGCAATATTGTTTATGAAGAGAAGAAAAAAGAACTTGTTGACGCTGATTCAATAGCATATGACACATATGATTTCAATTTTAATGAGCAAAGTATGGAAGTCATGAAGCTGGCTAATGCTGTAGTTTACAGTCAGGATGAAGATAGTGATGAAGGCGATACCGAAGCTAAGCCTGATATTGACGGAATTAATGAGGGCATTTATCTGACTGCTTCATCGGCTAAGGTTTCAGTAAAAAAACCTGCCGGCACAATTCGCTCTGATTTGAATTATGTTCGTGTTCAGGTAAATGATCCTGACTCTTCGGTAATAATTGCGGAAGATCCTCATGTTAAACAGTCATATGAAACTGTAACATACTTAGATCAGGTTTCTAATGACAAGACATCATTGAACGAGTTTGTAGTAAACTATAATCTGGCAAATCATGCAACACAGGTAGGAAATGTTGAAGAGGGAACACTAAGTGACCCTGTAGTATATCCTTATGTACACACAATTTCAACAGGTAACTGGTCAATTCCTGATGCTGCTGACTTACAAACACAATATAATCCAAAGTATAACAACCTGATACATTCGGTATATAGTAAGCATCTAAAGGTATATCCGTATATTTTGGTTAGCACTTCACCTGAAAACGAAGCAAGCTTTATTTATCCTGAGTCAGAAGCCGATGATGGTATTTACTCAAACAAGAATGCTTCAACGAGTTATTGGGTAAGCGTGGGAAATCCTAACGGATATGCTCTGGACGCTAACGCAGATATTTCTATACTCAAGAGTAATCTGAATAATCCGGCTCCGGCAATTTCAGCTATGGACAATATAGATTTAGTTAAATCTATCAGACAAATTCGCTGGGTTATTAAAACTGAAGGATTTAACGGTGAGTTTGAATATAATGACGGCAATGTTAATTTAAGCTTTACCGATGAAGAGGCTCCTAAGTATTTCCCGGTACCTGCGGGATTAAGAATGAATATTGATGCTGACCCTGAGCAAGACGGTGTTCAGGATATGAATGATATTGATCCTGATAATTATAACTTAAAAGAGCTTCCTGAAAATGTTAAAGATAATAGCGCAAGAGTTGAATTTGTTACAAGAGCTGATGATACAAAGTTGTCATTTGCTGTCCATAACAACCATTTTTCTAGTATTATAAACAGATATGATGATTACAAGTTCGCTGTTTCTGAAAACAGGTCAAGAACAGGTTATTATCTGGATCCTCAGCTGCCTTGGGTATCTATTGATATTGTGCCTAGATACTTCACCGGTGCAAGAAACGATAAATATTCATGGTCTACAAACATTTCAGGTATCAATGGTATGACCAGTAAAATGCTTAAGTATACTGTTACCTACAAGAACTTAAGTACTAACATATTATCAACTGACAATTACGGTAATCTTGAAGCAGAGGAAGATATTTTATCAAGTCCGAATATTGCGTTAATTCTTCCGTATCTTGAATCTCTGTCTGAAGATAAGCTTCAGTATGTTAACTATCAGGATGATTCAAAGGGTATGATTGACGGATACTACATCGGCAACAATTATAAGACTTATGCTGATGTTGACAGGGACGAACTGGGCAACCCTGATCCAAGCAGTGAGGTTAGAGAACCTGCTAAGAATCTTGACAACAACGCTCCGTTGTGGACATGGCATGTTGAAGATGAAACCGGCGAGTATGTTGATATGCAAAACAGCGGTTTACTTACTCCGGAAGAAGTTGAAGATTTTAAGAACAACCTGAAAGGCAAAGAGTCAATAAATGATGTTGAGTTAGATGAGCATAAGCCGACAAATCCGTCATTTACGGTAAAGCCTGTTTCTTTGAACAACTTGAACAGAAAGGTTTTGAATTTCAATTATACAGGTACTTTGCAGCCGGGATACAGAATCGTTATTGAGTTAATGGTGCCTCTTGATACCAGCAACACTAACTCAGTTTCAAACGATTTGCTTCAGGCTAAGGTTTACGGATTCAAGTCCGGTACATTTAAACCGTATATTCCTGAAACTTCAGGAAGTTCAACAAATATGGTTTCTTATGAGGTTGACAGCCACGATGTTAATGTAAACAATGATTACAGAGATATGGCTATTACAATGTCTTCACAGGCATTGTCATTGACTGCACAGTCAACTATTGTACAGAATAAGACTTCGTCGTCTGATATTGACTCATTGCAGACAACACTTCCTGCAAGAGTACAAGAAGGCGGAGATTATTCATATTCTTCATCACTTCAGAACAGAAATCCTATTACTGTTACATCTGAATATAATAAAGTTTTGTTCTATGATCTTCTTCCTCATGTAGATGACCATGAAATCAGGACTTGGAGTTCAGCAAGACTTTCTAAGTGGAACGGCTTCCTGATTCCTGAAACAGTTTTCTTGAGGGAAACAGATTCTAACGGTAAAACTAAAAAGTTAGCAGACGATAAGTATGAAGTTTGGGTAGGACCGGTAGGAAAGAATGCTGACGGCAAGTATGTTTTAAAGGACATCAGTGATCTTCCGACAGAAGCAGATGCTAATTCCGAAGATTTTTATAAGAGGTTGTATCGTGATATACATGAGAAACAAGCCTACTTTGTTAAACTTAGTGATTTAGTTGCAGATTATAAATCCGGAAATATTACATTCAGTGAATATGATAATATTCTCAGGGGTATTCGTGCAATTTGGGCTGAACTTGCTGATGAAAGCTATTCGATTCCGCCTAGCAGCAGAGTTGAGTTGGTTTATAAGCTTCATGCTCCTTTGAATCTTCCGAAATATGTCGGAACACCGACTTCTGAAGAGGAAAACGCAGCTGCACAGAACAGAGAAATCATTGAGAAGGTCAGCGGCCACTCTCAGTGGAATACATTTGTCGGAAGGTATTGGGATACCACAATAGGTCAAGGTGTATATTCGATTATCGAAAATGCAAAAGCAGGAGCATATATATCAGCGCCTACCGGAAGAGGATATATCGGAAGCTATGTTTGGAACGACTTTAATTACGACGCTAAGACTAACGAAGCAGAGTATGCAAAGAGTGACAATGGAAGAGAAATACTTTCAAAACTTACTACTGATATAAACTTTGACGGGGAATTTGATGACCCTGGTGTAAACGGAGTTACTGTTGAGCTTTTGACAAAGAGCGGATATGCTGTTAACAAGGACGGTCAGGCAATTGCACCGGACCCGGACCCATCAACTAATACTGAACCTGAGACAACTCGTTATGTATTAATCGATGAAGAAACAGGCGAGTATATATACAGCGACCCTGTAAATAAGGTTTACAAATATACACAATACGGTCCTGTTTCTTACACAACCGAGAGTGACTATTTCGGCAATCAAGGTTACTTTATTCTTTCAAACCTTGAACCGGGAGATTATTTGCTGAGATATACTTTCCCTAAAGAGTATAATCAATATTCGATAACAACCAGAGAGTTAGGCGATACGGATACTCCTATTATCGTTCTGAGAGACGGAAAGGTAGTATACAACGGAACACCTAAGGATCATACAAGCGAAATAGCTGATTTGGCATGGGATCAGACTGTAGCAAAATCTGCTGAAGGAAATCTTGTAGTTCAGACAGCTAAATCTATAAAGGTTGACCCGGTTGTTGATGACTCAGACGCATCTACTGTAACTGAAAAGTACAAAACTCACGAAGATTATGATTTGTCTATGACATCATATATGCTTGGTATTTCAAGACCATACACCTATGGCGGATATGCTTGGCTTGATGAAACTGCAAACGGTATAGATGAATCTTCAGGCGAAGAGCTTATCGAAAGTGACGGTATAATGGACGAAGGCGAAGATAAACTTGCCGATGTTCATATTGCGTTATATGAAGTAGATGACGAGGGTAATATCTCAGATGATATTGCAATTGACGGAGACGGAAACCAGGCTGTATTCGATACGGCTGAAGGCGGTTATTACTCATTCAGACTGTACCCTAACAGGCATTATGTTGTTTCGGCAGCATATCAGGGTGCAGAGCCTCTCAAGCCGTCACCGTTCACACATTATAACAATCCGCTTGAAAATGATAAGGATAACGACTTATCAAAGGCAGTAGGATGCTTTAGAACAAAACCGTTCGGTACAGGTGTACCTTATGATGCTGATAATAATCCTATGTTTGAAGATGACAATCAGAGATTTAAGATTAACAACAGCATCTCGCTTGGATTTGTAAACGGTGCCAGAGGATTCATTGGTAAGTGGATTTGGGATGATGAGAACTATAACGGTATTATGGATACTTATGAAAATGGTATCGGCAATGTTACCGTTACACTTAAATCATACTATTACAAGGACGGTGAATGGATTTATATTCCTGGCAAGGACAGAGATATAAAGACATCAGAAGCAGGTTCTTATGTATTCCAGAATGTAATGACATACTATGAAGCTGATGACGGCAATAGTTACATGAGCGGATATAGAATGTTGATTGACCCTGAAAAGAACAAATCTTTGTATGACAATTATGCTATAACAAAGTATAAGCAGTATACGAAGGACCGTTCTACCGAAAACAGTGATGTTCATTATAAAGGCGACTTAAAGTATTATCTAATCGGTGATGAATGGTATGACTATGATGATGATGGAAATCAGACAGGTCCATTCAACAACTATGATAGTCAAAACAATATGATTATCATTGCCGGTCAGACAACTAAAGAAATCTATGACAGCGGTATAGATAATATTGAAAAGTATGTTGACGGAGACGGAAACGAGCTTTACTATGATACCAGTGAAGCGCAAAGACTTCTTGATTACAACGGCGGATTTACTGAGATTCAGGATTCAACAGTAAGCGGTTATATTTGGGATGATAACGGAAAGAATTCAGACGGTGATTATAACGCTGACTTCGATTATGACGGTATCATGAATACGACCGAAGACGATAAAGGCAATGTTGAATTCTATGAACAGGGAATTGAAAATGCTGAAATTCAGCTTGAAATGTATATCAAGTTAAACGGTGAATACAAGAAGATTGTCAAGGGTCAGAGCATTGAGATTGACGGTCAAGCGGTTGTTATCAACGATAACTGGCCACGAACTGTTATGACTGATGCAAACGGTAAGTATACATTTGAAAATGTTCCTACTTATATTGAGCTTAATTCACGACGCATTTTGGCTCACTATAGATTAAAGCTGAACAGTCTTCCAACCGGATATGAGAATTATGCTGTTACACGCTATAAACAAAACGGTGAGCTTGAAAAAGCTGATATAATCGACAGCCATTTGATTTCGCAGAACAGTCAGGAGGGTGCCGGATATACTGATTACAGTATTGAAAGCTATCTGACTTCACCAAGCGACGGCGATTATTTCATCACGGCTAAGCATTCAAAAGAAGAGGGAGCTAAGGATGAAGAAGGCAACAAGTGGTTTGAAGAGTACATAATTTATGATGATTATGTTCTCAACAATAATGACCATGACTATGCTTACGATTATATTAAGGCTGATGATTATGATGATTTTGACGGAGGAGTCAAGGAGTTTGAACAGTCATCAATCAGCGGTGTGATTTGGAATGATACTAACTACAACGGCGTTTTTGACGAGGACGAAACAGAGTATTTCGACGCTGATAATTACACAACAGTTGTATTAAAACAGTATTATTACAAGAGCGGAAAGTGGATTGACGCACAGCCGGGAAGTAATTTCAAAACATTTGAAACCAAGACAGGCGGAAGCTATTCGTTTGATAATCTTCCGACATTCGTCGAGGTTGACGGTGTTAAATATCTTGCCGGTTATAAGGTCAGCTTTGCAAATCTCCCTACAGATTATGTTGCAACAAAATACTGGAACGATGACAATCCTGATAAGGTATACAGCAAGCTCTATGTTACTGACATTGAGGGCAATGAGGACAGTCAGCGTACGACAAATATTCCGGTGACCGTTTTAGAAAACGATGATGAGTATATTATCACCGCTAAAAAGGCTAAGGCAGGTAATAATTCTGACGGAGATTATAAGGATTATAACTGGAAGTATGTTTGTCAGACTGATATTAAGAATTATGATACGTCTGAGGCTAAGACAATGTATTATGATTTGATTAAGTCAAGAAGCTTTGAAAACATGAATGCAGGTCTGAAGATTCGTGAATACTCAACTATTACAGGTTTGGTATGGAACGACGCCGATTATAACGGAATTAAGGGTGACAGCGAGACAGGAATCTCAAATGTCGATATCACTCTTGAACAGTATTATAAGAAGGGCGGAAAATTTGTTAAAGTAAGCGGATTTAGCAATACAGTTAAAACCTCTTCTGACAATGCTTCACTTGGACGATATACATTCAGTAAAATCCCAACTCATGTTATTGCGGATGGTGTTGATTATCTTGCATACTATAGAATTAAGGCAGACTTGCCATCAGGCTATGCAGTAACAAGATATAAACAGTCAACTTCTGAATCACCTGAGGGAACAATCGACAGTGACTGGATTTCATATAATAATCAGGTTTCAGCAGGTTATGACGGAAGCTATGATATCAAGGATTATATGACATCACCAAGTGACGGCGACTTCTTCATAATCGCTAAGGCCGCTGACGCTGATTCGTTTAATACCCCTTATGTTCTGTATGATGTACAGGATGACGGAACAAGGGTTGCATATGACTCAGCAACAAAAACCGATGTTACCGATAAATATAACGGCGGTATTAAACAGTATGAAGTTTCAAGCATAACAGGTTATGTATGGGAAGACTCAAATTATAACGGACTTAAAGACAGTTCTGAAACAGGATATAAAGATGAATTGACAGTATATCTGGATCAGTATTATCTGAAAGACGGAGCTTGGGTCAACGCTGATAATACAGTTACCGCAAAAACTTCTACAGCTGCCGCAACCTCAGGAAAATATCAGTTTAATGACCTAAGCACTTATGTAACGGCAAGCGGTAAGCAGTATCTTGCAGGTTATCGTTTAAGGCTTCAGGCAGTACCGAATGGTTATGCTGTAACTAAGTATCAGGTTGCAGGAGCAGACGGCACAATCAACAGTGATTTAATTGCTTCTACACAAGGCACTAACTCAAACGGCACTATTGATTTCAATATTCCGGGTGAATATATTATCTTAGCAGCTGAGGCTGAAAACGGTGCTGACGGAAGTGCTGATGAAGGTCATAATCATTATTATGTAAGGGATTATACATATAACAGCGTTAAACGTAGCTATGATATTGTGACATCCCGTGAAGCTGTAACAGATTACAACGGCGGAATCAAGCCTGTTGAAAAAACAACTATTAAGGGAATAATCTGGAACGACTTAAACTATAACGGAACTAAAGACGCTGATGAAAGCGGATATGGCGATTTGACAGTTTATCTCGATCAGTATTATCTTGATTCAAACGGCAAATGGCAGTTTGTTAAGACTTCTGACTTTGTTAAAACTGCTGTGTCGGGAAGTGATATAGGAAGCTATACCTTTGCTGATGTTGTTACTTATATAACTGTCGGGGAAAATGACTATTTGGTAGGATATAAGCTGAGGCTTCAAAGCTTGCCTGACGGATATGCAGTTACTAAGTACAAAACAGGAACAGGAATAGACAGTGATGTCAATCCGGTTCCGCTCAATAACAAAACTCTGGATATGACTGCGAAGAATGAATATGTTATAGCTGCTAAAGCTGCTGACAGCTTTACCGGTGAAAATACGGGAAGCCAGCCGCAGTATAACGATTATTATATCCGTGAGTATGACAGCGGACTCGGCGATGTTAAATACGATATTACTCTGAAACAGGAAAGCAATAATGTTTATAACGGAGGAATTAAAGAGTTTAACAAATCCGATATCAGCGGTACAATCTGGGATGATGAAAACTACAACGGTTTGATGGATGATTCTGAATCAGGACACAGCGGTTTGACCGTAATGCTTGAACAGTATTATTTTAAAGATAATACCTGGACTAAGGTTCAGACTCCTGGCTTTGTAACAGCATCTGTTACAGACGCTGACGGACATTACAGGTTTGAGAACATACCTACATTTGTTGAAGTAAGCGGTGTTAAATATCTTGCGGGATATAAGCTGAAACTCAATAAACTTCCTGTTGATAATCATGGAAATCTTACTCATGCAGTTACAAAGAGCAATGTCGGAGATGGCTCTGACAGCAAGCTTTGGGTATCATCACCTAATCAGATTACTAATGTTTATCTGACAGCAAGCAAAGAATACTTAATTAATTCGTCAGTTGCTTCTGACCAAACAAGCGAGTATTATACTTACAGCTATGACGGTGTTGACTATGACATTGCAGACGCTGTTGATATTGAAGATTATAATGGTGGATTAAAAGAGATTGAAAAGGCTAAAATCCAAGGTTTTGTTTGGGATGATGACGATTATGACGGAATCAGAGAAACAGGTGACGACGCTGAGTCGGGAATTAAAGATATTAGCATTTCGCTTGAAAAATACTATTATAATCCTGAAACTGATAAATATGTAAGAGTTTATGAGGATGCCGGCGGCAGCCTGACAACTAAAGAAAATCATGTTCAGGTTTCGGCAACAACTAATGAAGCAGGTGCTTATACATTTAACGATGTACCTACATTCATTAAAGTGAATGGTAAAACATATCTGTGTTATTACAAATTAAAGGTAACAAGCAGCAATCCTGAAGGTTATGCAATAACAAGATATAAGCAAAACGAGGGATTAAGAGACAGTGATTTGAATAGCTCTGATAACTATTTAACTACTGCTAACGAATACTTCACAGTTGCCGATAAAGCGAAATCAGATGGTTCCGTTAATAATACACCATATATTATTGACGGATGTGATATGGTTATTAAGTCTGATGTTGATGGTTATGACGCAGGATATGTTGAATTCGGCAAGGGTAATATAACCGGTTTGGTATGGGTTGATAAAAACTATGACGGAATTCAGAATGATGACCCTGCAGATTATACAGATGATGATAAAAAGGTTGTCAACGGAATTACAGTAGTTGCAAATCAATATTACTATGATGGTTCTAAATGGATTTCATCAGAGCTGGCATACAGTCAAACAAACACTGATTCAGACGGAAATTATAATTTGGAGAACCTTCCGGCATCTGTAAAGGTTGACGGGGAATATTATGTTGCAGGTTATAAGTTATATCTGAAGAATGTTAACGGTTATTACTTGGCAACAAAATCTCATGTTGGTGATGACCCGTCTGTTGACAGCAACTTAATTATCGGAACTAAAAACTTAACAGCATCAAATGAGTATATTATAGTTGCTGATGAGGCACAGCCTGGAATAAGCGGTGCTTATAACAGCACTGTTAAGTCAATCACTTTACCGGATGGCACATCTCATAATTTGGATTTGGTTGACGGTAAAACTGTCGGTCATTATGATGCAGGTCTAAAATTCCAGGATAAAGCAGTTATTTCAGGTTATATCTGGAACGATGAAAACTATGATGGTCTATACCGTTACTACGAACAGGAAGGTCCTGTTGACGCAGAGATAGCTGTTATTCTGACAAGGGATATTTATGAAAACGGTAAGTGGGTATATGATGAAGAGTTTGGTGAGGTTAGAACCTTAACTGACCCAACATCGGGCTCGTATATGTTTACAGACCTTAATATCCATGTACCTAAGAATCCTGAAAACCCTGATGATCAAGGAAATCAAAACAGATTATACGGATACAAGATAAGGGTTGATTTGGATACAATCCCTGAGGGATATGCAATAACCAAATACAGAATTAATTCTGACTATGCACATAACAGTAATATTGACGCTGAAACCGGAAATATGGTTCAAAAGGATGAGCATATGATTGTTGCTCACATAGTGGATGAGGATGATGACAGCGAACAATATATTGTTGAGGTTGAAGGTATCAGATATACACCGGCTGAATTCAGAATGGTTGAAAACTTCAACGGTGGATTAACCAAGATTAAGACGACATCAATTGAAGGAGTAATCTGGAATGATAAGAACTATGACGGTATTCAGGGAGAAGACGAGTCTAAGTTCGAAGATGTCGAGATTAAGCTAAGCAGATACTATTATAACGGTACTGAGTGGAAACAGGATACGGACTTTGAAGAAAAGAGTGCTGTAACCGGTGAAGACGGCAAGTATCTATTTGAAAACCTTGAAACTAATGTTAAGATAGGCGGTAAGATTTACTTAGCAGGCTATAAGTTAAAAGCTGAATCAGTTCCTGACGGATACGCTGTAACGAAATATCATGTGGGTTCTGATAAATCGATTGACAGCGACTTATCAGCATCAAGCTTAAATCTGACAGCTGATAATGAGTACATTATTCTTGCATCTGAAACAACTGATACAGACAACGAATTCTATTGCAGAACAGTTGGCGGTAAAAAGTATGATATTATCAATGCTGATGCTTATGATAAAAATGACGGAGGATTAACCGAGATTGAAAAGACATCAATCAGCGGTGTAATCTGGAACGATAAGAACTATGACGGTATCAGAAATGACAGCGAGTCTAAGTTTGAAAATATCGAAATTAAGCTTAGCAGATACTACTACGACGGAACTCAGTGGAAAGAGGATACAGGCTTTACCGAAAAGAGTACTGTAACTAATGCAGAAGGTAAATATCTCTTTGAAAATCTTGAAACAAGTGTTAAGGTAGGAGAAAATGTTTACTTAGCAGGCTATAAGCTCAAGGCTGTGTCAATTCCTGAAGGATATGCAGTAACAAGATATCGTGCAGGTTCTGACAAATCAATCGACAGTGACTTGATTGCAGAGAACTTAAAACTGACGGCAGATAATGAATATGTTATTATCGCAACGGAAACGACTTCTGAAGATAACGATTATTACTACAGAAGTGTAGGCGGCAAGAAGTATGATATTATCAAGGCTGTTGCTTCAACGGCTAATGACGGAGGACTGACTGAATTCGAGAAATCTTCTATTGAAGGAGTAATCTGGAATGATAAGAACTATGACGGTATTCGTGGTGCAGATGAAACCGGCATTGAAAATGTCCAAGTTAAGCTTAGCAGATACTACCATAACGGTACTGAGTGGAAAGAAGATAACAATTATGAAGCAAAGAGCGTTTTAACTAATGCTGACGGCAAATATCTTTTTGAAAATCTTGAAACAAATGTTAAGATAGGCGACACTGTTTATTTAGCCGGTTACAAGCTTCAAGTCGTATCAATTCCTGAAGAATATGCAGTAACCAAGTATAATGCAGGTTCAAATAAGGCAATTGACAGTGACTTGGCAGCAGAAACATTAAATCTCACAGCGGATAATGAATACATAATTATTGCGACTGAAACAACTTCTACAAATAGTGAATACTATTGCAGGAGAGTAGGCAACAAGAAGTATGATATTATTGACGCTCAAGCTTATAGTGGTAATGACGGAGGACTGACTGAATTCGAGAAATCTTCTATCGAAGGAGTAATCTGGAATGATAAGAACTATGACGGTATTCGCAGTGCAGATGAAACCGGTATAGAAAATGTCCCGGTTAAGCTGACTAGATACTATCATAACGGCACAGAGTGGATAGAGGATACAGAATATGAGTCACCAAGTGTTCTAACAAGCAGTGACGGAAAGTATACTTTTGAGAATCTTGAAACAAATGTCAAGGTTGAAGAGAATGTTTATTTAGCTTCTTATAAGTTAAAGGTTGAGAATCTTCCTGAAGGATATGCAGTGACGAAACCTCATGTCGGTGAAGATCAGACAGTTGACAGTGATTTGACAGCAGAAACATTAGATCTGACAGCAGATGATGAGTATATCATTATTGCAACAGAAACTACTTCAGATGATAATGCATACTATTACAGACAAGTTGGAGATAAGAAGTATGATATTATCAAAGCTAAGCCGCATGCTGGAAACGACGGAGGACTGACTGAAATTGAAAAAACTTCAATTGAAGGTGTAATCTGGAACGATGCAGATTATAATGGTATTCAAGATAAAAATGAGGCCGGATTTGAGAACATTAATGTTATTCTGAGCAGATACTATTATGACGGTTTTGAGTGGAAAGAGGATACAGAGTTCATAGAACAGATTTGTGCAACAAATTCTGAAGGAATGTATATCTTTGAAAATCTCGAAACAAGCGTTTTGATAGATGAAAATGTTTATTTGGCATCATATAAGCTGAGAGTTGAGTCACTGCCTGAAGGATATGCGGTAACAAGATATCAGGTTGGTGAAGATAAAAATGCTGATAATGACTTGATAGCAGAAACATTAAGCCTGACATCAGATGACGAGTATATTATTGTCGCAGCTGAGACAAATTCAGATGATAATGTTTATTACTGCAGAGAAGTCGGAGAGAAAAAGTATGACATTATCAAATCGAAGGCTTATAAAGGCAATGACGGCGGATTAACTGATGTTGAAAAGACATCGATTGAAGGTGTAATCTGGAACGATGTAAATTATGACGGCGTTCGGGATGACAATGAAACTGTTGGTTTTGAAAATGTTGAGGTTAAGCTGAGCAGATACTATCACGACGGCAATGAATGGCTGGAGGATACAGATTTTGAACCTCTTAGTGCATTTACAAATGCTGACGGAAAGTATGTGTTTGATAATCTTGATGTAAGCGTTGTCAAGGAAGAACAAACTTATTTAGCAGGATATAAGCTGAAGGTTGAATCACTTCCTGAGGGATATGCAATAACTAAATATCATGCAGGAAAAGATAAGGCATTTGACAGTGATTTAATAACAGATACTTTGAATCTGACAACAGATGATGAATATATTGTTATTGCAATTGAAACAACAGCGGAAGATAATAAATACTATTATCGTAAAGTTAATGATAAGAAGTATGATATTATTAAAGCTAACACTCATAGCGGCAGTGACGGAGGATTGACTGAGATTGAAACATCTTCAATTCAGGGTGTTCTTTGGGATGATAAAAATGAAGATAAGATTGTCAATAAGGGTGAAAAGCATATTTCAAATGTTACTGTAAATCTACAGCAGTATTATCTTGCTGACGGACAATGGATTAAGGTTGAAGACTTTGTTAAGACTTCAGTAACAAATGGTAATGGACATTACTCATTTAATAACCTTCCGCTGTCTGTAACAGTTGATAATAAAACATATCTTGCAGGATATAAGCTCTGGATAGATGTTATTCCTGAAGGCTATAATGCAGATTCATATGCAGGTAAGAATGCTAAGGTAATCAATATTCGTGCACAGGATAATGAACTGAACGGATATATAGTATTAAGCAATCTTTCTGATGATGAGAACAGTAAATTTAATATCATAGACGGATATGACATTGTAAAGGGTATCGGAACTTTAACTCTCAATGTAAACTTGAATAAGAATCCGGAAGATTATGGTGAGATTGAGCTTCCGAACGATAAAAATCCTAAAAAGCCTATTGAAATTGTCGAACCGCCTGTGGTAATAGATGTTATCTCTCCACAGACATCAGATGATTTTGCCGGAATTCTGTTTGCTATGAAAATTGCATGCGGAGCTTCACTGCTGATATTAATTGTTTTCGGCAAAAAAAGAAAAACTAAATAAGTGACATAAGATAAAATCTTAAACTTGTCATAAGTATTGCCCGTTTGATGAATCAAACGGGCAATATATTTTATAATACCTATCATGACTATAAGACTTGATAAATAACATTCTAAGTGCTATAATGATTTCAGCTAGTTGTTAAGATTAATTAAAAAAAATTATGAGGAAGCTAAAAGATGTTAAAAGATAAATTAAGTTGGTTGAAAGAACACAAAATTCGCTGTGTTATTATTTTTTTCAGTGTGATTTTATTGGTGCTGATCGGATTGACAGCAAAATATTTTTATGACAGGTACAGTCAAGAAAGCAAAATGCTTGCTAAATACACACTTTTATATGAAGGAGATAAGAATAATATAAAGAAAACCGAAGAACAGAAAGAGAATTTTTCAATCGGTGTTTCCGGCATCCCGTCGGATAAGGAACTTTATATTCATGATACAGAAGCGGGAAGATCATCAATTAAATTGATTTATCAGCCGTTAATCGAAATAGGAACGAACATGAAAATTACATATAAAATCGCTGATAATATTGAATTTTCCGATGGCGGAAATAATGCAACGGTAAGTTTAAAGGATATAAAATTTTCCGACGGAAAAGCTGTCACATCAGAGGATATAAAAAATTCTTACATGCATTTATGTTCACCGAGCAGTGAGTATTACGGCAAGAACAAAATGAGTGTTATTGATGGCATATCCGAATATTCAGGCGGCTTGTCAAAAGATATAAAAGGCATTGAATGCGTCGATGAAAACACAGTTAAGTTTTCTTTTAAAGAGAATTCGGCTTTGAATATAATGTCTTTGACTCTGCCTATAATCAGAACAGATGAGAATAATATATATCCACTGGGAACAGGACCATATCAGATATCTAAAATAATTTATATGAGCAATATTGACTTGATAACGAATAAATATTGCGATGAAAATCCATATGAATACAAAAGCATATATTTAAAAACAATTCCTCTTGACACATTAAAAAGAGATATATCAGATTTCAATTTGGACATGTTTTATACAAACTCAGGAGATATTCTGGATATTATAAAAGACAGTAATTATCACAATGTATATAAGACAAGAAATGAAGATTATTATTATCTTGGTTTTAATTTGGGCAGTAAAAAATCTGCTGATATAAATCTAAGAAAAGCGGTATCCCACTCTTTTGACAGAGAGGCTTTGGCAGAAGAGTTTTACGGCTATGACGACAAAACAATACCACTGGGAATAACAAGTGTTGATAAGGCCAAAAAGAATTTTACTACTGAAATTAGTTTTGATATAGATGATGCAAAAGATTACCTAGATGATGCATCGTCTAGCAATTTGTCATTTATATGTCAAAATGACAGTAATTCATGTGAGTATTATGAGTATATTAAATCAATTCTTAAAAACGCCGATATCAATTTAGATGCAGAGAAACTCGATGAAGATGACTATAATAATCGTATGAAAGAGCTTGCTTCAGGTACTGCTGCGGGTGATGTTTATATTTCAAAACTAAACGGCTTAAATCCTGTTGAATTAATTGAAAATACCATTAAGTTTGATACGGAATTGAAAAATGAGTATACAGATATGCTCTGTGAAGCATATCAAAAAGCTCCTGAAGATTTATTTGAAAATGTTGAAGAATTCTGCTATGATAAAGCTTTATTAATACCAATTGTAACTTCATACAATTATATTGCTGTTTCATCAGATTGTGATAATGATTTAATGATGGAATTGTTCTATTGATGAATATG
>ENA-ORLW01000235-ORLW01000235.1-human-gut-metagenome-genome-assembly--contig:-NODE-235-length-85158-cov-17.315076_pt1 | contig 85158 bp, 82 predicted proteins | sample MGYA00243017_ERZ508829 | MGnify/ENA primary metagenome ERZ508829 (study PRJEB26277, sample SAMN04329776) | human gut metagenome | biome: human-associated habitat | host: Homo sapiens | place: USA...
ACCTTATCACCCTTCATCAGCGTAAGCCATTTTTTATGAAATGGAGGACTTCTGATGCTAACAGAAACCAAACGAACAGACTTGTTCTGTGAATATTATGCAAAATGGATTACGGTGTATAAGAAGGGCGCAATCAGAAAGGTGACGATGGATAAGTACTTGATGACGCAGAAATGGCTCGTTAAACTCATCCCGAACCTGAGAGTATGCGATATGAACCGGATCGCTTATCAGCAGCTGTTGAACGACTATGCTGAGTTCCACGAGCGCCAAACTACGATGGATTTCCACCACCAGCTCAAGGGAGCTATTCTTGATGCTGTTGATGAGGGCTTGATTGAAAGAGATCCTACTCGCAAGGCAATCATCAAGGGAAAGCCACCGGTTGCTAAGAAAATTAAGTATCTCAATCAGTTTGAGCTACATACACTGCTGATCTCACTTGACCTGAAGGATAAGGTAAATTGGGATTACTTTATCCTATTGGTAGCAAAGACGGGAATGCGCTTTTCTGAAGCACTGGCTCTTACCCCGAAAGACTTCGACTTTGCCCATCAAACACTGTCCATAAGCAAGACTTGGGACTACAAGGGAAAGGGCGGCTTCCAGCCTACAAAGAACAAGTCATCCGTGCGAAAAATTCAAATTGACTGGCAAACCGTCATTCAATTTTCTGAATTGGTAAAGCACCTTCCCGAAGATAAGCCCATCTTTGTCAACTCCACTGTCTATAATTCGACGGTGAACGACATTCTCAGCAGGCATTGCAAAGCCTGCAATATCCCTGTCATCTCTGTCCACGGATTACGCCACACACACGCCTCTTTGCTGTTGTTTACGGGCGTGTCCATTGCGAGTGTTGCTCGTCGTCTTGGACATTCAAGTATGACCACTACGCAAAAAACCTATCTGCACATCATTCAGGAACTGGAAAACAAAGACATCGACTTGGTGATGCGCTCTCTTTCGGGTTTGAGCTAAAAGACGAAACCGGCTTGCGCTGATTAAAGGTGATAAAAAAAGATGCCATCCGAAAGGGTGGCATCTTAGTTATTTATCATACCTAAGAAAATCGTTACAGTGTTCCTGTTGGCGCAAACGGTAGCCTTGAGAGATCAGCGTATCGGCTTTTAGAGCGACAAGGTTAATATCTGAGTTCAATGTCCGTGCGATCTGTTGCGTGTCGTATCCTCTTTCCGCAAGTTCAAGGAAGTCCTCATCTGATAGGGAAATCTGTGCGGCAAAGAGATTGGCTTCGTACTCCATACGGTTGTCCCGCATATTGAAGATCTCAAACTCTTGGAAGCCCCCGACTTTCGTGGCTTCCTCCCGGTGTAAAGCATCGTGCCCTAATTCGTGAAGTAGCACGATGTTCTCCATAACCGGATGCAGATCATTTTTGATAAAGATGAAGCGATTACGCATCAAGACTTTATATGCTCCACGCTGTTCATTGAACGGATAATACATTACCTCGACTCCTAAGTCCCTTGCTATTCTGAGAGGATCACGGGTTCCGCATTGAGCAACGATGGAGTTTGCTTTTTGTACGATTTCCGAAGTGCTTACATACATCGGCTTCACCCCTTTTCAGTCTGTTCCTACTTCCATTTTAACATACGATGTGTCCCATAAACGGGACTCAATCCTGATTGTCCTTAGAACGGTACTTCTTTGGGGTATACTTTTTGTTCTTCTCCTTGGCGAGCCAATAGGCATCCATAATGGCTTGCATCATAACATCCATATCGTCCTGCGCCAACTCGCCGCCGGTAAACAAACCGGTTACTTCATCTGTGAGCTGTTGCGCTTGCTTGGCACCTCGTGCGCCATACTGCTCCGCAGCCTGAGCAACGAGCATACCATCCGTACCGAGAAGCTGATCCACGGAAATATTAAGTGCCTTTGCCAGCTTCTCCGCTGCATCCAAGCGAGGACGAGAGGTTCCGCATTCGTATCTCTGTATGGTACGGGGGGAAACACCGGAAACCTTTGCAAGCTGCTCCTGCGTCATATCATTTTTTTCTCTCAGCCCTTTTAATCTGTCGCTGAACTTCATTATCAATTCCCTCCATAAGATTTCTATTTTTAGCAGCACGACACTTTTTTCGTCACTTCTTATTGACACGACATTGGTGTCGTGCTATAATCTGAATCACAACAACGACACTTCTGTCGTGTTCATATGATACAACACGACACTTTGGTTTGTCAAGAGGTTTCGTAGAATTTTCAAGAATTAGGGTGATTTAGTTGAGCAGATCAATACTGCATTGTGATATGAATAACTTCTATGCCAGCGTTGAATGTATGCTCGACCCGTCTTTGAGAAAGTATCCGGTCGCTGTCTGCGGCTCTGTGGAAGAAAGGCACGGTATAGTCCTCGCCAAAAACTATGCCGCCAAAGCATTTGATGTAAAAACAGGCGATGCAGTGTGGCAAGCGAAGCAGAAGTGCAGAAACCTTGTTGTTGTGCCTCCGCACTTTGAGGAGTACATCAAATATTCCAAGCTGGCAAGAAGCGTTTACAGCCGCTATACCGATCAGGTCGAGCCTTACGGAATGGACGAGTGTTGGTTGGATGTGAGTGGTACAGAGAACATCTTCGGTTCACCCGAAAAGGTGGCAAACGACATACGGGAAACAATCAAGTTTGAACTTGGGCTGACAATTTCCGTCGGGGTGTCTTTCAATAAAATATTTGCCAAGCTCGGCTCGGATATGAAAAAGCCGGATGCTGTGACGGTCATACCGAAAGACACTTTCCGAGACAAAATATGGGGACTCCCCGCAGCGGACTTGCTCGGTGTGGGACGGGCAACGCAGCGTGTATTAGATAGCTATTGCATTAGAACCATTGGCGATTTAGCTAAGACCGATCCTGACTTTCTGAACCGACGGCTCGGTAAAAACGGAATTGCCCTTTGGCAGTATGCAAACGGTAATGACCGATCCCGTGTTATGAACGCCGACTTTGTTTCTCCGGTTAAGAGCGTGGGACACGGAATTACTACCATCGAAGATTTGGAGAACGACGAGCAGGTGTGGCCCGTCTTTCTCGAATTGACGCAGGACATCGGACATAAACTCCGTGTCCACAAAAAGTGTGCGGATGGAGTCGCCATTCACATACGGGACAACACACTTTTTTCAAAGCAATGGCAAACGGCATTAGATATGCCTACACAATCCCCAATGCTGATCGCAAAAGCGGCTTTTGCCCTCTTTGAAAAAAGATACGACTGGAGGAACCCGATTCGCTCAGTCACGATTCAGGCAATCAACTTGGTGCCACAGGACACGCCCCGACAAGTCGATTTGTTTATGAACATCGAAAAGATTGAGAAAGCAGAAAGGCTCGACCAGTGCATTGAAACCATTCGCCAGCGGTTCGGCAAGAACAGCATCCGCAACGGTATTCTCTTTCAAAACCTCCGGATGCCGAGTGAAAAGCCTGAGATTACTATGCCGACCGGGGTGCTTTGTTAAGGAGGTCAGTATGATTAGTAAAAGCAGTAACAAGATTGATGAAATTGTTGCGCCTGATGAGATCGAAACCTATGTTTCGATGCCGTCCTGTTTGTTGCAGGGGTGCAGTAATGATCTGATTATTTTCCGTGCAGATGGAGGAAACCATTTCACCCACTACGGTATTTATGAGGGAATGTTTCTTATCTTTGATGTCAGCAAAGATTTTAAGGACGGACACCTTTCCTGCTATCTGAACAATTCGGGCGATGATCGTCCTAAGTTCAAAGTTTCTGACAAGCCATTGGATGGCTACCGTCATTTTGGTAGGCTGGTTGCCAGTATGAAGAATTATGAGGTGTAAGGATGGAAGAAGAACGGCGCAAGGTATATGTGGAAGTCGATGTTACCCATAAGACGGATGGAACGGCTCGACCCCGAAAAATCAAATTTGAAGATGGTGAGGTCTACGAGATCGACCGTGTAAGGCACTGCTGTCGTGCGGCATCGACCAAGGTCGGTGGAACAGGGCTTCGTTATACGGTGATGATATGCGGCACGGAAACCTTCCTTTTCGATGAGGAAAACGGAAAGTGGTTTGTAGAAGGCAAGAAAAGAGCAGTTCTCTAAGGATGCCACCATTCATCAGCCCTGAGAGCGTCAAGGAACTTAATGAGGTGATGTGCGTGACAAAAGATAATTGGACACCTATACCGATGTATTGCTCTAACTGCGGAGCATTGCTCTACGGATATAGAAATGATGAGGGGAAAATCAAGTATGAGTGTAAAAGGTGCGGAACCGTAGCGGTTCGAGTCCAAAAAGGACGCCGACACGACAAGATTGACCTTTATGCCCCGGAAGGGCAAATCCGATATTATTGATCGGCTAAAAACTGAATACGGCAAAACGACGGAATGGTTGAGGTGAAACAGACTGCGTAATTCCATCTCCAGGTCACTTGCTTTGAACACTTCGGTTGGTTAAACCAAACTTGCTATGCAGATATGAGAGGCCACCGACAAGACAGTAAGCCATAGGCTTACCCTGTCTTGCCGGTGGCTTCTTTTTTTCGGCAAGAACAACCGAACAAAAGGGCTTCCGGCAGAGAAATCTCTGAAAGGAAGCCCTTGTTATGTTATACGGCTGGCTCTGCTATATCGCTGAATACCCGTGATCTCCGAATTTTTGACTTTCACCCAAATTCAAAAATTCAAAGGAGATCACAGTAATGAAAAGAACATTTTTGGTAAAGAAGGACCCCACGATTGAAGCACAGGACAATTGGCTGATCATGGATTATCGCCAGTATGCGGCATGGAGAGAAACGGATGAAGGCAAGAATCGGGAAATCGTCTTTGGAAAGTTTGAGGCTTGTAGTGAAGACGACTCTATCATTTTCATGGAGTGCAATGAAAAAGTCAGCAAAGAGTTGAAAAAGGATTGCCATCGCAAGCAGTACATCCGAAGCCGAGACGCCGAAACACCGTTCCAAGTCATGTCTTACAGCACCATGACCTTTCAAGAGTCTGAAATTTACGGAGAAGATGTTCTCGAAGATACAGAGTGCAATGTAGAGGAGTCGGTCATGCAGCGTATGGATATTGAGCGGGTCAGAACTGCACTGAAAATGATGGCCCCGGAAGAGCGGGCCATCATTCAGGATTTTTTCTTCACAGAATCCCCAATACCGGTTAAGGAGCTTGTGGAAAAATACGCAATGCCCAAGACGAGCATCTATAGAAAAAGGGATGATGCACTGAAGAAGCTGAAGAAAATTTTAGGAAATGCGTAGGTCAAATTGAGATGACACGAGTGGTTTGACATAGAAAATGCACCTGCCGAAGCAGGTGCAGGAATGAAATTACATCATGGGATTTTCCAGCAGGTCTTCCACATTGCAGCCGAGAACACGGGACAACTTGTAGAGGATGTTTGCCTGCGCCTTGTCAATGCCATTGACCCGCTGTTCGTACATCTGAATGTTGCGCAGATTCACGCCGGACTGCTCTGCAAGCTCTGCCTGAGATAAGCCCCGGTTTTCACGGATGCGCTTCAGGTTGGAATCGCCTTCCGCTGCTTTATAGAGTTCCTCCATGGTATCGATGAAACTTGTAATGTCCATCTCGTGGTAAACGGAATACATCCCAATGATCTTGGAAAGTGGAATGCGCTCAAAGATATCCTTGAAACGACGGCCAGTAAACCATTGGTACTCTGCAACTGCCCAACCGGCCCAATATTCAGGGGAGCAGTCCTCTGCGTTGGTTGGTGCTGGCAGCTCCTTTGGACCGTATGCCTTTGTGATGACCGCACGGGCCAGCTCAACACCGGACATCCCTGCAACATAGGCGGGGTTGCCTCGTTCAAACTGTTCGGCGTAGCCGGTATTGATGAAGAGTGCTGTGATCCAATCCGGTTTTAGCTTGCAGTCGTTGATCGCATAGTCGAAGAAAGAGGAAAGACGATCCTTGGCATTATTCAAATAAGATTCGCTGTATGCGTGGGTCATCGTTGCTCATCTCCTCCCTCAAGATATCCAGCACGAAGATGTCGTCCCGGTAAGACTTGCTTTTCTTGATCTCTTTACGGTAAGTATCCCTCGCTTTGGTATCTCTATCCAAGAACTTGGGGTAATAGACGCTCTTGCTGACCGGATAAGCATTCACGAAGTGCAGCCGATCAAAGCCTTTTTGAGAAATGACAACCGTCTGCTCACCGAGCTTGCCCAGCTTTAGAGCCTTGTTCAGACTTCTGAGCGGTAAGGTGTTGGATACGAAGGACTCAGCATACTGGAAATAGGAATCGTCTGCCCGATAGCCGATCACAACATCGTAGCCGGTTAAATCAATTGAATAGTGGTCAATAAGATAGTCCCTTGCATCAACGGCAACTTCGGAGTCCAGCTTGAAGGTGCGGAACTGAAGCAGAAGAGCCATCCAGTTCAGGACCGTATGCGTTCCGTCCAACAGATTCAGCACCTTCAGCCCTTCCGTGTCAAAGTCGTAGCTGTTGACAAAACCGTCTGTGTTCTTTTTGCAGGCCCACTCACGAGCCATTTCATCGACGCGGGTACAGTAGAAACCCATGCCATAGTCGTTGTGCGGATTACCGATATGAATATCCGGAACCTCGATGATGTGGTCGGTTCCATGAAGCAGTTGAATGACGCTCATAATATGAAGCCTCCATTATCATTGTAATGATACAACCACATTATATCATCCTGATGATAGTTTTGTCAATAGCGCATGAGAATTCATTCCAAAGAATATGACTTTTCCCTCCTAATTCTTCTGCTTCCGAAAAATAATTTGGAAACGAGCAAAAAACTGTGGGAATCTCGCAAAAAAATTCGGCAAAGAGAAAGTGAGAGGGCAATCTCATAAAACCCGGTAGGAGTGATTCACATGAACAAGAAAATAAACATCAACCCCAGCTCGACAAAGTGGCTCGAAAAAGATGATCGGGTCGTCGCTGATTACTTTTGCGATTTGGGCTTCCGTTCCCTGAAGCAGATCCTTGATATGCGTGTTTTCGACCTGATGAATATGCAGGGTCTGAACGCTGTCCGAGTCGAGGAAGTGATCATCTGCTTATATAAGTGGCTGAATCCCAACACAGCTATCGATGAGGCTATCTATAACGGTATGATGTCACAACCCTTCCTCTATACTCCGTGGAGAAAAGAACACAAAGACCTTGCTGCAATCAAAGTCGGCGACTTGGTGCTGACCCCCGGTATCAACATGAAAGCTATCCAGCATTTCTATGATGCGATCCGTAAGGCGTTTTTCAAATCGGAGGAATACAACTGGAGATGGTACAAGTTCCGAAACAGAAGTGAATATGTGACCTATCTCCGGAAACACGAGGAGGCGGAATAAATGACGCGAACAGAAAAAGAAAATCTCGTTCCTGTTTGGGAGCGCATTACCATTAGTCTGGAAGAAGCTGCCGCATATAGCGGTATCGGCGTGAGGAAGCTGCGGGATATGACCGATAAGCCCGAATGCAACTATGTTATCTGGGTCGGAAACCGAAGAATGATCAAGCGGAAAAAGTTCGATGAATACCTTGAGTCGGCCTATTCTGTATGAGTCAAGTATGCGATTTGCTTGATATGGGCTGATTCGCAACATTGGAAAACGAGATGTCTCTATGTATCCTTAATGGTGCCAAGAGAAAAGCGAAAGCAAAGGAGTGAAGACTATGCAGTTTCAAAAGAAGGAAAAGCGGCAGACAACCGTTCGCTTTGATAGCCACCATGTCAGGCTACGCACCGGAGAGGTACAGAGAAAAACCGGCAGCTATATGTACCGCTGGACAGACAAGCTCGGAAAACGTAATACCATATACGCTGCGACATTGGAAGATCTCCGGGAGCAGGAGGAACAGATCCTTGTTGACCAGCATGACGGCATCAAAGCCAATATCAAAAATGTCACGGTGAATGATGTATATGAGCTTTGGTGCCAACTGAAAAGAGGCATCAAGGACAGCACCATGAAAAACTACATTTATATGTATGAGCTGTTTGTGAAGCCAACTTTCGGAAAGAAGAAGCTGGTACAGGTGAAAAAATCGGATGTGCGCCGATTCTATAACCAGCTCATCGACGATAAGGTTCTGAAGCCGTCTACGGTAGATGTCATCCATAATATCGTCCACCAAGTATTTCAGATAGCCGTCGATGACGATATGATTCGCAGCAACCCTGCGGCCAATATGCTTCGAGAAATCAAAATGGCGCACGGTTCGGAAATCGAGAAAAGGAAGGCTTTGACCCTTGAGCAGGAAGAATTGTTTCTTGGCTATCTGGCCAGAACTTCAAAATACCAGCACTGGTATCCTGTCTTTTATATTATGGCGAATACCGGAATGCGTGTGGGGGAAATCACTGGTCTGCGCTGGTGCGATGTGGATATGGAAAACGGCATCATCAGCGTGAACCATACGCTGGTGTACTACAACCACAGAGATGAGAAGGGCTGCTACTTCTCCATCAATACACCTAAGACAAAAGCCGGTATTCGGGAAATTCCCATGACCGAAGGTGTGAAGCAGGCATTCCTCATGGAAAAGGAGTTCCAAGAGGAGTGCGGAATGAAAAGTAGCAGCCACATTGAGGGGTATTCAGACTTCGTGTTTGTTAATCGGAACGGCGAGGTGCAGCATCAAGGCACATTGAATAAGGCTCTGCAACGGATCATGCGCGATTGTAACAGCGAAGTTCTTGAGAAAAAGGGCGTAGACTCCGATCCGGTTCTTCTGCCTAAGTTCTCGTGCCATGTGCTGCGGCATACATTCGCTACAAGAATGTGCGAGAGCGGTCTGAATGTAAAGGTCGTGCAGTCTGTGCTTGGTCACGCCGATGTAACGACCACGCTCGATATTTATGTGACGGTCACGAACGACCTGAAGAAACGAGAAATCACAGCCTTTGAAACATATTTGAAAACCGGGGCCAAGCAAATGGCAAATGTATAATATGGTTCTCTCCCCCTTGCGGTCGCAAAATCTGCGATTGCAGGGGGATTTCTCTTTTTGCACATTTCTCTTATTTTGAGGTTTTTCTTATACTGTTAGCAGTACACAGGAAGGGCGGCAACAGTATGGAAAACAGTTTGGCAAATAAGAAACCTTGGCTTGTAGCTGAATGGTCAGAAAGAAACGGCAGCATCTCACCGGATGATGTACCCTATGGTTCTAAAAAACTATATTGGTGGCATGGCAGTTGTGGACATGAGTGGCAGGCCAGCACAAAGGCAAGATCAAGCGGCGAGAATTGCCCGATTTGCAGTAACGCCAGAATCGTTGCGGGTATCAATGACCTTGCGAGTTTGAAACCGGAACTACTGAAAGAATGGTCGCCGAATAATACCATCCAACCAACAGAGATCGGTGTTGGCTCTCATAAGAAAGTGCTTTGGATAGGAGCTTGCGGACATGAGTGGAGCGCAGAAATCCGAAATCGCGTCAGGGGAGCTGGTTGCCCCTACTGTTCGCACAATGCAGTCCTTCAAGGATTTAACGACCTTGCAACTGTACTGCCGCAGGTTGCAAAGGAGTGGTCGCCTCGAAACGCACCGCTCAAGCCATCACAGGTAACGCCTTATGCAAATCGGAAAGTTTGGTGGAAATGCGAACAGGGCCATGAGTGGTTTACGCTCATATCTACACGGGCTTATGGAAGCAAATGCCCTTATTGCAGCGGAATAAAATTGCTGAAGGGATTCAATGATTTAGCTTCGCTCCATCCGCAGCTCGCATTGGAATGGTCACAAAACAACGGCACATTATTGCCGGAAGATTTCAACGAGCGCTCCACCAAAAATGTCTGGTGGAAGTGTAGTGCCTGCGGACATGAGTATAGGGCGGTAATCAAATCCAAAGTTCATGGGTTAAAATGCCCAGTATGCACGAGGAACGCTGTGTTGCCTGGTTATAGCGATTTAGCAACTACAGACCCGGAGCTGGCACAGGAATGGAATGCGGCCAAAAACACAAGAAAGCCCACAGAGATATCAAGACTGTCACAGTACCCGGTTTGGTGGAAAGGCATTTGCGGGCATGAATGGAAGGATAAAGTGTTTCACCGTGCAGTTGAAGGGGCTGGCTGCATCTACTGCGAGAAAGCATTTCTTAAGGAGCTGCCATATCTGCTTGTAACGATGTATGCAAAGCAATATGGGCTTGCGACACGCACAGACGACGAAAAACTGATTGGGGCACGGATCGATGCGGTTATCCCGGAACTGCGGCTTGCGTTTGTCTTTTCTCAAAAAGGCACTGATAGAGAAGCCAAAGTTGAGGAGGTTCTTCGCTTCCTGTGCAAAGCGAAAAGGATACAGTTATTTGTGATACGGCAGAAAGAGCCGATTGCGCTTGCCACAGAAATCAAGCAAGCCTTCACTAAGGCAAACCTATTTATACATTCGGATAGTCAAAGGGATGTTGCCCATCTTCGGAAGCGATACTTTGCTCAAAAGAACAATAGAAACTAAAAAGAGGAACTGCGACTTGCAGTTCCTCTTAGTTCTTTTGATTCGTTTTTACTGCATGGGCAAGCAGCATATTGAGTGCGTCTTGCTTTGCTCGCTCATCAGCTTTTCGTGATGCGATCAACAAGCTGAGTTCATATTCAGACAGTGTAGAGTCCTCGATGTCCTGCCTTCCCAGCAGGTAGTCAACCGTTACGCCAAAAATATCTGCCAGTTGGATCAGAATGTCAATGGAAGGCTGCCTGGAGCCGGTTTCATAACGGGAGTAAACCACGGAGGATACGCCCAACGCGGAGGCCACTTCTGCCTGTGTAAGACCCTTGCGAGTGCGAATATCCTTGATGTTCACAGGCACGACCTCCTTCCTATATACTACATTAAATTATACTACCGGAACGGAATGTGATATATTACCGTATCGGTAAATGACTCGTTGACCAGATACCGTTTTGGTAGTATCATATTCCACAGGGGTAAATGCTTCGTGTCACTTCGCACCATCTCGGAATGCGGAGGAATACATGAACCTAAAAGAAATACGAGTCAGTCGCAAACTCAAAGTACAAGAGGTATCTGACTATCTGTGCTGCTTGCCATCTGTTTACAGCCGTTATGAGAATGGCAAACGAGAGCCATCCATCGATATTCTTCTGAAGCTGTCCAAGCTGTACGGCGTTTCAGTTGATTGTTTGATTGGAAATGATGAGGTCGTTGACACGAGCATAACCGAAAAAGAAGCTGCAATGATAAGCGCTATGCGTCAGGCGGACGAACGAGCCAGACAGGATGCAATTGCCTTGTTAGAGCTGCATACAGGGAATAAGAAAATCTAAACAGAGAGGTGCAAAGTGACAGGAGCTTTGCCCTCTGTATCTTGAAAGGGCACCGTGCAAGCGGTGCTCTTTCTTTTAAGGCCGCAAGGCAGCACGCACTTTTGTGAGCATCCCTTTTGCGAGGTTAAAAGCAGGAAAAGTGCGAGCTTGGACACCGTTTTTGCCAAAATGGCTCACCGAAAAGCGGTTATTGCCGAAACGGCGATGGAAGCAGATGTGTCACCACCTTATAATAATAGTAGTGACTTATGATCCCTATCTGCTTTGAGAAATGTGCGAGGTTAGAATGGAAGGTTCCGTTTACCAATACTACGCAAATGTCCGAACTGAGCCGGTCGAATGGCTATGGTATCCCTATATACCGCTTGGGAAGCTGACGGTGCTCCAAGGCGATCCCGGTGAGGGTAAATCTACATTTGCGTTGAATGTCGTAGCAAGAATTACGACAGGACAGCCTATGCCGGATGGTGTTCCAGTTAAAGGAAAGCGTGTTGCGATCTATCAGTGTGCTGAAGACGGTATTGCAGATACAATAAAGCCCCGTCTCCAGCAGGCCGGAGCGGATTGTGAACGAGTAGCTTATATCATAGACAACGACATTGCATTGACACTGGAGGACGGTCGAATCGAAACAGCGATCAAGGACACACACGCCAGTGTATTTATTATCGACCCCATTCAGGCATTTATCCCGCCTGATGCAGATATGCAGAGTGCCACCAAGATGCGCTCTGTTCTGCGGAAGCTGGCAAATATTGCAGACCGTAATAAATGCGCTGTGATTCTCATCGGGCACATGAACAAAGGCAACGGTGCCAAAACATTGTATCGAGGGCTTGGCTCTATCGACATTGCTGCCATTGCACGGAGTGTGCTCATGATTTCAAGAGATGAAAGCCGCCCTGACATCCGATATATGTATCCTATAAAGTCGAGCCTTGCTCCTGAAGGACCTGCAATTGCTTTCTCGTTCAAAGAGCATGGCGGAATCGTATGGCACGGCAAATATGATCTGAATACCGCAGAACTCATGGACAGCATCACAGTAAAAACAACCAAGCGGGAACGAGCTCGTGCAAAATTGGTTCAGCTTTTGGAGCATGAGGATCGTCCGGCAAAAGAAGTATATTCCGGTCTTGCTGATATAGGCGTCGGAAGCCGTACTGTTGAGAAAGCAAAAAAAGAACTCCAAGTAACAACTTACCGTTCTGGCGGAAGTTGGTACTGGAGTTTGCCAAAACCCAAATAACTAATGATGTTTACCGGGAGATGAGATGATGGAGAACTTGGTTTGGAAAGCCTACTATCACAGTATGAGTGGGCATGAGATTCGGCCATTTAACATATTTGAACATGGGAGATTCAGAGAAGAAGTACGGAAGCTCTTGCTGAAATGCACAGAGAAAGAAGTATTCGCTGAGGAGCTGCGCCGTTCTCTTTTCTACTATTACTGCAGTAAATGTGAATGGGAAGTTGTCATCGGACCTTGGTGCGGAGATCGGGGCACGAAGGAAATCAAAGTCGATGTCTATATGCAGGTCATGAACAACTGGGATATCTTCATGGATTATGTTTGGAACGAAGGAAAGAAGCAAAGACGATGAGTGTGAGCACAGATACAGAGCGGATTTTCCGAATCGGTGGCTATGTAAAGCGGGCAAAACTGAATCTGCGCAATGAGCGTGAGATAAGAGCCTTTCATCGAAATGCGATTGAAAGACGGTTTGGTGATTTTGAGGATGGCACACTCGTGGATGTTTATATCGACATCACCGGTTATAAAGAAACGGCCAAGCGTCCTGAGATGCTGCGGCTTATGCGGGATTGTGCAGATGGAAAAGTGAATCTGATTTTTGCAGAAACCAAAGGATATTTGACTGCAAACACACGAGAGTTCTGCTACTGGCTCCATTTCATCTTTAATCTGGAAGAACGGGTAGACATCATAACCGACGATGACCAGTTCAACATCAACACGATTCTCAACGCAGACAAGCAGCGTGAGGCACTAATGAAAATGGCTGAAGACTACATTTATCTGAATCCGCCTGACCATCAGAAGTGGTTGAATGGAGTGGTTTCTGCCATCACAAACTTACGGGAGGACGGATAAGGATATGGCAAAGGATGAAAACAAGGAATCGGAAATCCGAGGCGATGAGCAAGAAATCGTAGACCAGCGGCTTCCGGTGTGGCGTCCGCAGGATGCTGACCGAGAATATTACCGGTATGAAACGAAGAAGAGAATCCAGCATTATATGGTTCCGCCGCAGACTATTTTCCGTCCAGCAAAACCAACGCCTACCATTCGAGATGCAGAGCATAAGCGTGTTGCAGTTTATGCCCGTGTGAGTACGAAGAGCAAAGAGCAGGTCTCCTCCATCGAAAACCAAACAAAGTACTATACAGAGAAGATTGCCAAAACGCCCAACTGGGATCTGGCGGAAATATACAGTGACGAGGGCAAATCCGGCACATCGAAAAAATGGCGTCCAGAGTTCAAACGAATGCTGGAAGATGCGTCGAAGAAGAAAATGGATTTGATCGTTTGTGCCAGTGTGTCTCGTTTTGCCCGTAACATCTCTGACCTGATTGAGGAAGTGCGGAAACTAAGAACGACGAATCCGTCAAACCCGGTCGGCGTGTATTTTGAAACGGAGGACCTTTATACGCTGGACCCGAACATCAACGAAAGGCTCCAGATGCAAGGCCTTTTTGCAGAGTGGGAATCCGGCAATAAAAGTCGCCGCATGATCCTATCCTATGATCAAAGAATCTGCACTGGACAGTTTCCGCTATCCGATCTGCTCGGTTTACGGCACACAATAGAGGGCGGTTTCATCATCGAGGAAGAAGAGGCTAAGACCGTAAAATATATCTTCCTCGCTACACTGTGCGGATACACCGCAGAAGAAATTGCAGAGGTGCTGACGGATAAGCAACGACCAACACTTCGGGGACGTACCGAATGGACAGCCTCAATGGTGAAAGCAATTATGGAGAATGAACGGCGTTGGGGTGATCTTGAGGTTCGGAAAAGGGTCGTCATTGACTATAAGGAAAAAGTGACGGCGAAAAACGATGGTCTGAGAGAAGGAGCCTACATCCCCCATTACCATGAGGGAATTGTATCTCCTGAAATTGCAAGAGCAGCACATATGATGCGAGCCAGCCGATACAAGTTCGGAAGTGTCCCGGATGTTTATGTGATCGATAGTGGAGCACTGAAAGGCTTCGTCAGTATCTCCCCGACATGGAGCGGCATCGACAATCGGGCTTTTCAGGATATTTCACGCCAAGTTTACAACGAGGATGAGTTTTGCGAGCTTCAGCGTCGGGCAAATATCATGAACGGCAGAACACACAGCAATGTCGTTTCCATGACGCTGAATGATTACCGGGTTGCACCCGGTGTCATGTTCATGACCCGTAGTGATCCGCAGCTTACATTTTCGCAAAGAAGTATGAAATTGAATGCGGTCTGTTGGGAAAAACTTGGGCAGCAGAAATATGTAGAGTTCTTGTACCACCCGGTACTGGAAGTAATCGCAGTACGAAGCTGCAATGCCACAAACCCCAATGCGGTGCTATGGGACGAAACGAAAAAGTCGGGGCTTCAACTATGTACTTCCGCATTCTCAAACGCCGTATATGATAAGCTCGATTGGATGAGAAAGTATAAATTCCGATTCAGAGGTGTGACCCGTGTCAGAGGGGGCGAAAGGATCATTTTCTTTTTTCTTGATGAACCGCAGATCTTGGTTGGAAAGGATAAAAAGAACCTTGATGCTATGGACACCTCAGATTCAACCGTAAAGTACATTCCCTATAAGGAAAGCGAGTGTGACGGTGCGGCTGGTTTGGTGGCAGGAATCGCTTACCCGGAGAACTGGCAGGAACAAGTTGGTGTCAGTTATGAGATCAAACAGCAACGAGGGCGTGTCCTTGATGCGGTGTCTTCAGCAGATATTCGCAACCATGGTACAAAAGTAGTGAACCCTTTTATAGGAGTAATCCCTACACGCGGAGAGCTTGAAGATGAATTAGAACAAATCTATGAGGCAATGTAACCGGAGGACGATATGGATAACGATAATTTTTCCTTTCTCGCTGATGCAGAAAGCTCGATAACGGGAGATAAAACCGAAGGGTACACGCCCAAGGAGCAGGAGCTGATTCATCAATTGGTTCAAGAGCGACTGGGCAAGAAAAATGCCATCGAGTTTGAATCGCTCGATGACTATGTCGTTCCGCCCAAAATGTTCTTCTCCATGATTAAGAAACCGGCTGTGAGTATTCGTGCAAACAGAATGGAATTTAGTATGTCAGCGATCCGGCTGTTTGAGGGTGTACAGCATGTCCTTCCTATGCTCAGTGAGAATAAAAAGCGAATGGTTGTGGCCATCTGTGCGGAAGAAGAAATCTCTTCGATTGAATGGGCAAGACTAAAGAAAGATAAGTGGGTCAACCGTTCTATATCCTGCCCGGAATATGTCCAAAGCATTTATAAGATGATGAACTGGAACAAGGAGTGTCGGTACAAGATCTATGGACGGCTTGCCAATTCTGAGCGAGGGCTGGTTCTGGTATTTGATCTTGCATCCGCTGTTATGTTTGATCCGCTGCCGGAGGAGTACTTTGACAAGCACACCGGCAAAATGAAGAAACGCATTGTTAAATACTATCCTGATGAGATCCGCATGAAGTTGGGCAGGAGTTATTCGGATTATGAAGCCCTTCAGCAACGAAGCAGCTTCGAATCACTATCCGGATACATGGATACCAGCGGAGGCGCTGTTCCCGCTACGGTTTCTGAAGAGCTGGCTGCTTCCATCAGTATGCAGGAGCAGGAGAAGAAACGGGAGACTTTGTTTGGCACGATTATTGGAAATGGAGGTGACGATGATGTCCGAAACAACGAATGAGGATAGAATGTACCCAATCGAAATGACGCTGCAAGGCGCTCGCTGCTGTATCAGCATCGGCAAGGGCGTTATAAAAGCCTTGGGAAAGCCGAGCCATGTCTCAATTAAAATTTCAGATAGCCATGATTCTTTGAGCGTTTTCCCTTGTGATGAGGATGATGTGATGGCTTTCCGAGTTCCGCTGAAACTGTTCACCGATCACAGATGCGTCATGAGGATCAACAGCAAGCAATTTGTTCATGGAATCATGCGGACAAACCAGATGGACACTTCAAAGACATATGTTTTATCCGGCGAGTTTCTGGAAGAGAAGAATACAGCAGTATTCTCGTTAGTTGAGGGCGTCAGTCTTCGTACTCAAAAAGGGATGGCGCAGTCATGAACGATTTCGTCAGAGAGTTTTTTGAGGATCAGCCTGAATTACTCAGGCGATATGAACGCAACGAGGCACGATATATCTTGCAGCTTCCGAAGAACTACGATACAATTAGCATTGACTTTGGAATTGATAAGAATGAGATGAAGCGGCTGGTGATTGCCCTTGCCGAGCTTGATCTGACCATTGATGAATGGCTTTGCTTTAAGATGAAAGAGCTGATTCTGGCCGACAGACTATCCAAGGAAAACAGAGGCGAAGAATAAGGGATTATGCGCTACTATGTTATCTCCGATGTTCACGGATACTATACGCAGATGAAGTCTGCTTTGGAAAAGGCGAGCTTCTTTTCCGATACAACTCCTCATAAGTTAATCATGCTCGGAGATTTATTTGATCGAGGGCATGAGGCGAAACAGCTTCAGCAGTTCATATTGGAGCAGATGGAGCAAGACAAGATAATTCTCATTCGTGGAAACCATGAGGACCTATTTGTGGAGCTTGTGACCACGGATGCAGGGATGCCATATAGCTATCACAAATCAAACGGAACTTATGATACTGCACTCCAGTTGACGGGCTTTGATCCAGTGATGGCATCTATACGCCATTATGATTTTGCCGATGCAGCGAAAGACACACCGTTTTACAAAGAGATTATCCCAGCGATGCTTGATTACTTTGAGACGGAACACTATGTTTTCACGCATGGCTGGATACCAAGCATTCCGAACAGGGATAAAAGCTACAGCTATATTTCTTCTTGGAGAGAAGCAGACCGTGAGCAATGGAATCAAGCAAGATGGTTCAATGGCATGGATGCAGCACAGACCGCAGATGAGAATAAGACCATTGTTTGCGGACACTGGCATACTTCGTATGGCCATAGCAAATACGAACACAAGGGGACCGAGTTTGGAGAAGATGCGGACTTCTCTCCCTATTATGGTCCCGGAATTATTGCCATAGATGCCTGTACAGCGTTCAGTGGAAAGGTAAATTGTCTTGTGATAGAGGATTAACGGCGTGGCGTAGTACGGGATTGAACTTTGCATATCCGTTTATAACCACGCTTTAGACGGGCACAATATAAAGAGTGAATGTAAGCAGAGTATTGAAGTTTTTTCTGAATTCCTTACGGGACGACCTGAAACCCATTGAAATTCTGAGATTCTACTGTTATAATATTAACTACAATCTTTCGGAGGTGCGAAAGGTTGGAGTTGCACCACATACACCACTTGGAGCACCACTATGGTGTATGCTTTCAGCAGGGAAATGTACAGAGTTATCACACACGGGAAAATGTGACCTGTAAGCAAAGCACAGTATTAACAGGGCTTCTACACAGCTATTCCATGTGAGGAATCTTATCCCGACAATGAAGCCGTTGGACTCCGACAAGAAGGGTTCCAAGGAAGTTTCGGCTCCTGCGGAGGCTGCTCAGGCGGCTCCTGAAGTCGAGGAAAAAATCGGTTTTTCCAATGTTCAGATCGAGCCACTGTTCCAGGATCAGGTGGATTTTGACACCTTCTCCAAGAGCGATTTCCGTGCCGTGAAGGTTAAGGAATGCGAAGCCATGAAGAAGTCCAAGAAGCTCTTAAAGTTCGTTTTGGACGACGGAACTGGCACAGATAGGGTCATTTTGAGCGGAATTCACGAGTATTATGAGCCGGAAGAGCTGGTTGGTAAGACCTGCATTGCAATCATCAATCTGCCTCCGAGAGCGATGATGGGCATTGACTCTTGCGGTATGCTGATCTCCGCTGTGCATCACGAAAACGGTGAAGAAAAGTTGCATTTGCTGATGGTTGATCCTCACATTCCGGCAGGCGCAAAGCTCCATTGATTGACCTAAAATTGTCGGTGCTTACGCTACAACTTACGCCAATTTACTCCGAGCTTACGCCAAAAATGCGTTTGGAATTTTGCGACTGCAGGCAAGTTCCGGTAGCATACGATAAGTTCATATGAATTAAGCCCGCTGATTTCGGTCAGCGGACTTTTTCTATTTCTGCCCCTATTACATCTCTGTGATGTGATAGGGGCTTTTTTATCCCTGAAAGGTGGTCGAAAAAAATTTTTTGAAAAATCTCAAAAAACTTCGTACAAATCGAAAAAAATTTCCCAGTTGGTTAGTGAGGGCAAAAACCTCACGAACCTTGAAAATCGAATGGATGCAAGCATGATGGAAATGGTGGACAGCGTAAAGCAGTATGGCGTGCTGGTGCCTGCGCTGGTGCGCCCTAAACCGGATGGCGGCTATGAAATGCTTGCCGGACACCGGCGAAGAATGGCCAGCGAGCTGGCAGAGAAGCAGACGCTTTCCTGCATAGTCCGAGATATGACTGACGATGAAGCCACCATTGTCATGGTCGATTCCAATCTGCAAAGAGAGCAGATTTTGCCATCGGAGAAAGCTTTTGCGTACAAGATGGAATTGGACGCTATACGGATTTTTTTCGTTTATGCTCAGACGGACCAAGCAAAGTCGAAAATGCTCAGGAAGCCGGTGAGGGATACGAGCGCCGTTACGACAAGGGCGATGACGGACAGCCAGATCAGAGAAGTGGACAGGGATTCCTGTGCGTCCGCTTCCGGGCAGCCTGCGATGACCAGTGCGCCACCGGTGGTGAACGGAGTGAGGGACGAGACGACAGAGCCGGCGGTCAGGCCGATTATCATGCCGAGGGGATCTGCGCCGGTCGCCTGTGCGATGGGCATAATGAGCGGGAACATGAGCGGGAATACGACAGCCGTGCCGCTGCAGAACAGAGCCATAACGCCGCCGAGGAGTAGGCACATGGAGGACATGAGCCAGCCGGGGATAGCGCCGGAGCCGAGAGCTGCTCCGACGGCCTCAACAAGACCGGCCTCACGTGCGACACCCATCATGAGGGTGAAGCCAGCAATCATAATAGCGGTGTTTATAGGTAGTGACTTCATGACCTTCTTGGTATCGGCAAGGTTCATGAGCATTGCGATGATGGCGCAGATTATCATGATCGACTGGGGCTGTGCGAAGCGAGAGATGGATTTGAGCCATGCGACGTTGGAGAACACGGTTGCGAGGAGCATGGATGCGACCATGAAGAAGGTCGCAGCAAGAAGGAGGACCATGGTCTTCTTCTGGAGCGCAGTCATTTTCGCGGGCTTCTCTACATCGACCTTCTTGGCCTTGTAGGACTTGGTGATGACATAGACAACGGCAGTGACGAGGAGCATGAGAACGACGCGGGAGATCCAAACGTCCATGGACCAGAACGGAGCTTCGCCGGGGTAACCGGCTGCATCGGAAATGAGGTTCATGATGGTGACGCCCATTTGACCGGTGAACGGGTTATTGAAGCCGACGATGCAGCCGCACATGATAGCGGTAGCGGTCATCAGCGGGCTGATACCGGCAGCGGCGGCGACGGGGAAGCAGAGGGGTCCAATGATGGTGATGGAGGCAACGCCTGCACCCATTCCGCCGACGATGAAGCCAATGATCCAGGTGATCCATGGGATGAGTGCGGCACGGCCGTTGGTCAGGTACAGAAGGCTCTTGCCGAGCGCGTCCACGGTGCCGTTTTCAACGGCGAAGCCAAAGAACAGGCCGCATGCGATGATGAAGAAGAATATCTTGTCCGGCCAGAAACCGACGATACTGTCGGCGGTCAGACCCATAGTGAGAGCACCGATAATGAACGCAAACGCTGCGGCCACGATACCGGTGTTGAGCTTGCAGACGTTGCCGATGACTATAGCAGCAACGATCGCAATGATGCAGAGAATAAGCTGGTAAGACATGTTCTTTTTCCTTTCTCTTTCTTTCCTATTGTATCAAATAACTTTAATCGTAAAGCTATCGATATCCGAGTCGTTATAGGCGTCGCTGTGCGCCACCATGCGGATGTTCACGCTCTTGTGGCTGCCGTCGGTGGGCAGGATCACGCCGGAGGGATAATCTGCGCCGTTGCCGAACCAGAGAGGAATGCGGGTATTGTAAACAAAACCGTCCTCGGGGCTGGGCTGGCCGACAGGCTCGTCGTCCACAGTGAACTTATAATACATTCTTGCGGTGTTGAGGAAATCGTCGCTGTCGAGGTTGAAGCGGACAAGCTCGCCCGCCTTTGCTTCGACCACTACGGTCTCCGCACCATTGCCGGTATACGAACGGATGTCCCCACCAAGCTTGCCGCCGAGAGGTCCAACATAGAGCACGTTGTGTGCGGTGCGCTCGGCTGGCAGATTTTCCACCGTTATTCCGGCGCCACCCTCGGCGAAGTCCACGAAGCTCGCCTCGGTGATGTCGTTCCAGTTTCTCTGGCCGAGGACAAAGACGACCTTCTTTGCGCCATCCTCAGCTTCCGTCAGCAGTAGACCCGCCCTCAGCGCCTCGCCGCGGCTCTCCGCAGGATTCATACCGGCGAGTATCTGCTCGGAACTGAGCAGCGGATAGAAGTAACGGCCTTCATCGCACACCTGCGAGAGCTTGAGAGAAATACTGCGTCCGCCGGAGGATACGATGATCTTTGCGTCGGGCAGCTCTTTCTCGGCCTGCGCCATGCTGAACACATTTTCGCCGTACAGCTTCTCGAAAACATCCTCCAGTGGGAGGAAGCGTCCCTTCTCAAGTCTGTAGCCGAACCATGTGTTCTTGGCGGAATAGCTCTTCTCCTCCGCACCGTCGAACATGGCGTAAAGCTCGCCGTAGCTCACGGAGGGAGGAGCGAAGCTGTCGCCAGTTCTGACGCTGCGTCCGAGGACGCACACGGTCAGGAAGTCGCCCTTCACGCCGGTGCTCTTCGGAGCGGGCGCAGCGGTGAGGATCTTGGTGACGCCGCTGCCGAGCGGCAGCTCTTTCACCGGCAGGTCAAATGAGGATGTTTTTATCAGACTCTCCATTTGTTACCTCCTTGCTTCGTTTTATTTTGCTGGATAGTTTCTTTCAGGTAAGGTTGGATGAATGTTTTTTCTTTGTCAATCTTTGTACAATCACATTGTAGCGTCTGGCAGCACTTGATAACATAATAACAAAATCCTATTTTTCCGCTGTTTTGTCGAATACTGACGGGTAAAGTTTACACATCAATAAAATATGTCTCGCTATTTTGGCGTAATTATCCCCCGCTGCGGCTGCTGCGCGGCGGGGGGATGGCGGGTTCAGCTCTCTCTTTCGAGGTTATACAGTTTGTCCATAAGCTCCGTGCGGCTTCTGACACCGGCCTTTCGGAAGATATTTGAGACATGTATCTTCACCGTGTTTATGCTGATGAACATCTTCTCGGATATCTCCTGGTTCGATGCGCCGCGCACTATGAAGTCCACAAGCTGGCGCTCGCGGTTGGTCAAGCCCATCTTCTCCATCGTCGCCTGAGATATGTTCATGTTTGCCTTGTAGTTCTTGTCGGAAACGATGTAGACGCAGGTGGTCATCTCGCGGTAGTTTATTCCGGCGCTGTCGCGCGGGCTGAACCGCATATTGCTCTGATCCGTCAGATGCGTGGCGTTCGCAAGAGTCTTACCGGGGTTGGAGATGGTCTGGATATTGAAGAGGAAGCGGTTTATGCGGATAGGCTTGCTCGCACCGAAGTTGAGCACGTCATACTGGAAGTGCCGGTACAGTTCATTGAGATAAAATGCGTTGTAGAACTGCGGGTCGGCGTAGCCCAGCTCCTTTAAATACTCTCGTGCGAGGTCGTTTGTATATGTAACATTGTCCAGATTCTCGATTATCATGATCCCCAGCGGGAAGAAATTTGTCGCACTCTGGAGGAGCTTCATCGTGTTCTGCAGGTTCCATATCTTCAGATAATTATCCTCGGCGATGGATATAGGCTCAGACATCAGGTCAATCATCTCAAGCTCGTCCTTATCAAAGCTGCCCTCTTCCTTGAATAGGATAAGGTATGCGACATAGGCAGTCTTTCCCGGCAGGTGCAGGAAGTTGATGACAAAGTCGGATATCCCGTTGTCGCGCACCAAGGTCTTATATAATCTGCTTTTTCTGCCGCCGGACACGGAGCTGAACACCGACTGGTCGGAGGTGATTGTAAGACAGCAGTCAGGCGCCCACAGCTCCTTCAGGAACGCCTGCGAAAACTTCATGTCCACACCATTGCAGGAGATGTTCGGGGAGAGAGTGCGTTCGTTTATGTTCCCAAGAAAGCCGAATATGCTCTTTTTATAGCCGAAGCAGCGTTCGATCGAGCGCAGAATGCTGTATTTTATCAGCTCGTCGTGCGGTCTGTTCAGGTAAAGCTTCAGCAGCTCGTTTTGAAAGCTGTACATGCTTGTGCGCTTCTCTTCGTCTTGCATGTTGTCACCTCTGTGTCAATAATGTAAAAAGTATGATAGATATTAGTAATATACTAATACCTTTCATCCTGGATAGTACCTGCGACTGGCCAGATTGTCAAGATTCAAATTAAATCTCACCCGAAAATAAGACCAAAAGGGGCGTATTTCCGTCTGCTTGTCAAAAAAATAGTAATATGTGGCGATTGTTCATCGGCAGCCTGATTGATATTCTTTTTACAGGTTGCAGGTAAAATATCTGAGCGAACGGTTGGATGGATGTCAAAATAACAATTTTATTTGGAGGCTTTGACATGAATAATTTCAGTTATTTTTCCACAGTTAGAACAATGTTCAATAATGATCTGCGCGAAGGCCTCAAGCAGGCCCGTAGCGTCCTCGGCGTGAACAAGGCCATGATTATGACCGATCCCGGCGTGGCAGCACTGCCCATCTGGCAGGAGATGCAGCAGGCCATGAAGGAAATTGACTTCGGTTTTGAGCTGTTTGAGCAGGTGAAGCCCAACCCCACCGATGTTACCATGGAGCAGGCGGCGGATGCGCTCAAGGCCACCGACTGTGACTGCGTCATCGGCTTCGGCGGCGGCTCCGCCATCGACACCGCCAAAGCTGCCGCACTCCTGCGCACCAACGAAGACTGCCTCAGCGACTACTACGGCATGAACAAGGTCAAGAACCGCTGCCTGCCCACCATAATGGTCACCACCACCGCAGGCTCCGGCGCGGAAGTCACACAGTTCATCTCCATCGTTGACACCAAGCAGCAGACCAAGCAGCAGATCGGCTCCCCCTACTGCGTGTCCGATATCGCACTGCTGTGCCCGGCACTGCTGAAGAATTCCCCACGCAGCGTCACCGCCGACGCCGGCTTCGACGCTCTGGCGCATTGTATCGAGGGCTACATCGGCCGCAAGGCTAACCCCATCACCGATGCCATCGCATACAAGACTTTCGGCATGATCTGCGCAAATCTTCTCAAGTTCGTCAACGACCCGAACGACATCGACGCCGCTTCCAACATGATTCTCGCGGCTCATATGTCAACCATGATCGCAAGCAACATCGGCACCGGCGACGGCCATAACATCGGCCTTGCTATCGGTGGACGCTTCAACATCTCCCACGGCACCACTCTTGCAGTCCTCCTGCCCTATGTTCTGGCGTTCAACGTTGAGGTCGCTTCCAAAAAGCTCGCCGAGTGCGCCGTTGCAATGGGCATCGACACCACCGGCATGACCGAGCTTGAAGCCGCACAGGCCTGCGTCCTCGGCATCGAGAAGCTGCGCAACGATCTGCAGCTGCCCAACAACTTCAAGGATTTCGGAATGACGATCACCGACGAGGATCTGGAAAAGATCGCCGACACTGCCGAGTATAAAAACAAGGTCGGCGCCTCTGCCGGCTCCGCACCCCGAAAGGGCACCCGCGAGGACTTCAAACGCATTGCAGTGGATGCCTATCACGGCGTAAAAGTTTCCTTCTGATTCTTCTCCACTCTCATTATTCCTCTTTTTTCCCTTCCAGCCCCGGGGCAGATTTCCGGTCCCGGGGCAGCCCTGAACACCATTACCTGAAAATAAAGGAGCAAACGGACATGAAGAACGCATACTATCCTCACTTGTTCAGCAAAGGCAAGATCGGCGGCTGTGTGATCCCGAACCGCGTGGTGCTCTCCCCGATGGACGACACCCTCGGTCAGGCCAGCGGTGAGATATCTCCCCGTGCCATTGAATACTACGCCAACAAGGCAAAGGGCGGCTGCGGCCTCGTCATCGTGGGCTATATCGCTGTCGTCGGCCCGGAGCTGGGCGGCATTGCTATGAGCGGCGAGACTCAGCTGAGAAGCCTCAATGACCGTCACGCGATGAGCATCCTCGCCGAGCGCGTGCATGAGTACGGCGGCAAGCTCTTCTGTCAGCTGAACCACCCCGGCCGCAAGACCACGCCGGAGTACAACCAGGGCCACAGCCCCGTGTCCGCTACGGCGCTGCCGAGCCAGATGGTCGGCAAGACCGCACCCTGCCATGAGCTCACCATCGACGAGATCCATGAGATCGAGGAAGGCTTCGCCAATGGCGCGGAACACGCCTTCAAGGCCGGCGCCGACGGCGTGGAGATCCACTGCGGTCACCACTACCTCATGTGCCAGTTCCTGAATCCGGTTCGCAACGAGCGCACCGACGAATATGGCGGCTCCATGGAAAACCGCTGCCGCATCGTAGTCGAGACCATCGAGAAGATCCGTGAGCGCGTTCCCGCGAGCTTCCCGGTGACCTGCCGTATCCACCTCTTTGACGGCGAGGGCTACGAGGGCGAGAACACCGTCGAGGATATGATTGAGATCGCGAAGTATCTCGAGAGCAAGGGCGTAGACGGCTTCAACACCACCATCGGCTCCGTCGACCGTACCGGCTCCCCGGAGATGAAGGCCGGCTGGAGAAATGAATACTACAAGCAGTTCAAGGCTGCGCTGAATGTGCCGATCTATGGCCCCAACGAGGTCAAGACCCCTGAGGAGGCAGAGCAGTTCCTCGCCGAGGGCGTGTATGACTTCCAGATCCTCGGCCGCCAGCAGTCAGCAGACCCCGAATGGGCGAACAAGGCCAAGGCCGGACGCAGCGAGGACATCCGCCCCTGCATCAGCTGCAACTACTGTCTCTACCGCGTCACGGCGGAGGACGCGCAGATCCGCTGCGCGGTCAACCCGCTGCTGGGCCGCGAGATCGACAACCTCGCCCCGTTGAAGCATGGCGAAGGTACTGTCATCATCATCGGCGCCGGCCCCGCAGGAATCCAGGCCGCTTTCACGCTCACAGAGCGCGGCTTCAAGGTGAAGCTCTATGACAAGCGCGACGAGCTCTGCGGCAGCCTGAACCTCGCCAACAAGGCGCCCAACAAGTTCCGCATGGACAATCTTGTGCATTACTACCGCCGCCAGGTGGAAAAGAACCCGAACATCGAGGTGCATCTGAACACCGAAGTCACCACGGAGATGATGGATCAGTGGGTGCAGGAGGACGTATACGCTGTTGTGCTCGCCTCCGGCGGACAGCCGATCGTTCCGGGCAGGATCCCCGGCATCGAGAAAGGCATCAGCAGCTTTGACGTGCTGCGCGGCGATGTGAAGATGGCGGGCAAGACCGTCGCGGTCATCGGCGGCGGCATGACCGGTCTGGAGACCGCCGAGCGGCTGGCAGAGGACGGCAACAAGGTCATCGTTGTCGAGATGATGCCCATCGTCGGCAACGGCATCTTCTACTACAATGTTGTGAAGACCCAGCAGTTCCTCACCGAGCGCGGCGCGGAGATCAAGACCAGCACGGCGCTCAAGGAGATCAAGGACGGCGCGATCGTTGTGGAGCCCTATCACGGCAAGTTTATCTCTGCCAGCCTCAAGGGCATGCGCAACATCAACGGCTTTGTTGACGTCGCCGGCGTCGAGGAGGAAGGCCCCTATGAGATCCCCGTGGACTGCACGGTGCTGAGTCTCGGCATCCGCCCGGATCTGAGCATGCTCGATGCACTGGAGGATCGCTTTGAGAAGGTCGTCCACATCGGCGACTGCACGAACCCCGGCCGCATTGGCGACGCCACCGGCTCCGCCTATCTCGCGGTCAAGAACCTCTAAGCTATATATCTCCCTTTCAGTGTCCTCCGGAAGCTGCTCCACGGCCTCCGGAGGATAATATTATCAGAAAAACAAAACGTAGACACATAAGTGTCTGCTTTTTTCTGCGCCTATGCGCAATTTTATTCTATTTCTTCGTCCATGTCATTGAACTCCGGGCAGTCGAAAAATTCCGAAAGTGTGATGTCCAGCGCGTCGCAGAGCTTTTTCAGCGTGAACACGAGGGAATTTGCCGTGACGCCGTTCACAACGTATTGGATAGTGGACGCCGTGGTTCCAGCCATGCTGCAAAGTTTGCCGACTTGGAGTTTGACAGATCCGACCACATCGCCCTGAAATACTATCGGTCTTATCACGCCGGTTCAGCAAAGACCTTGAAATCCATTCGGATTACCATTGCCGCAAGACTTGAAAAGTCCAACTTGGAGAGCTTGGCGGCGCTGACCTGCACCGATGAACTTGACCTTGCGTCTATGGGCGAAAAGAAGGTGGCACTGTTTACTATGGAAAAGCCGAAGCGTTTGTAATCCGAACAAAAAATATTGAGTTTATTTAAGCCGTGTGCTATACCGTCGGAGTAGCCGATGCCGGTATAGCGCACGGCTCGTTTTCAAAAAAATGAAACCGTTTTAAGCCATCTTACTCCACCACTTACGCCAATAGATTTTCCACCATCTGAATTTAAGCGTACCTGAGCTTGCCCCAGCTCCTAATGAGTGGATGCCGGTCAGGACTTATAGACGCTAAGCGTAACTTATCTAAGGCTGGTCACGAAAATCCCGACCATGAAGCCGCTGGATTCCGACAAGAAGCCCGAAACGGCCGAGCCAAAGCCCGCCGAGACCGCGCCTGCAGCGCCCGCAGTTGAGGAGAAGATCGACTTTTCCAACGTGCAGATCGAGCCGCTGTTTGCCGATTTCGTGGACTTTGACACGTTCAGCAAGTCCGATTTCCGCGCCGTAAAGGTCAAGGCGTGTGAGGCTGTGAAGAAGTCGAAGAAGCTACTCAAGTTCACGCTCGATGACGGCACCGGCACGGACCGCGTGATCCTCTCCGGCATTCACGCCTATTACGAGCCGGAAGAGCTCGTGGGCAAGACCTGCATTGCCATCGTCAACCTCCCGCCGCGGCCCATGATGGGCATCGACTCCTGCGGCATGCTGATTTCCGCCGTGCACCACGAAAACGACGAGGAGCGGCTGCACCTGCTCATGGTCGATCCGCACATCCCGGCCGGCGCGAAGCTGTATTGATTTCTGCCGAAATTTGCTGCGCTTACGCCTGACAATTTGACAGCCATGAAGCCCGCTGATTGCGATCAGCGGGCTTTTTTCTATTCTTCCGGCCATTTCATGATAGAGGTGTGATGTGCCGGCGTTGTACCCTGCGACAGGACTGTTATGGTAGAAAATGCACAAACGCTGTGGTATACTATTGCAAGAATGTGTCGCAGAGAGGAGGGGCGTGCATGCAGCATGCGGGTGAGGACAGCCGCCGCGAGAAAGCGCGGCCGGAAATGAAAAAACGAAAAGTTTCTGCTTTTTACACCGGATTATTTGGGTTTACGTCGATTCTCTTCTCGATTTTAACGACTATTTTTGTGTGGATTTTTATACAGTGCATAAAGGAAGCCGCTGATTCAGAATATGATGTGGTATTTGTGCTCGCGCTGCTCCCTGTGGTTGTTGGAGTGATTGGTTTATTTTTGTCCCTTTATATGGTCTTGAAGGGCGCGTTTTCAGCTGCATACACGGTAGACGCAGAAGGCATGACAACCTATTGGAGGAAAAATACATACCGGCTTTTGTGGACCGACTGTGTCGAGTTTGAGATCGTGCAGGTCCCGGTCAACTGGAGCACCTCGGCTGCGGTCGTATATTGCTCCACACGTGTACTTTCCCAGAAAGAAAAAGAGAATTTCTTCTGGTATCATAAGAACGATTTTGCGCACGTGCAATATTTTCAGTACAGTGATGAGGCCATTTTTCAGGAGTTTTTGCATTGCGTTCCAGAGCGGGCGCGCAATTATCTGGAAGCGAAAGCGCTTGTGCTGGGCCTTCCGGGGGAGTGAGGCCCTTTCCGTGCGGCGTATCCGGCAGATTCCACAAACAACGGTTGCGGCGCGGCCGGTTTTGCGGTATAATCAAACCAATTTGTGCCTGAGTGCGTGAAAGGAAACAATGTTATGGGTAACGACGCCAACGTCAGCAAACGCGACGGCTTTCGCAGCCGCGGCGGATTCATCATCGCCTGCATCGGCTCGGCCGTCGGCATGGGCAACATCTGGCGCTTTCCGACGCTGGTGTCCAAGTGGGGCGGCATGACCTTTCTGCTGCCGTATTTCCTGTTTGTCATTCTCATCGGCTCCACCGGTGTCATCGGGGAGTTCGCGCTCGGCCGCGCGGCCGGTGCGGGACCGGTCGACGCTTTCGGCATGTGCACCGAGGCGCGCTGGGGCAAGCGCCGTCCCGGCGAGCTGGTCGGCTATATCCCGGTGCTCGGCTCTCTGGCGCTGGCCATTGGCTACACCTGCGTCATGGGCTGGATCTTCAAGTATACATTCCTGTCGTTTGACGGCGGTCTGTCCGCCATGGGGCAGGAAATGGACACGATCGTCGGCAGCTTCAACGCCACCGCCAGCGCGTGGGGGGCGAATGTCTGGGTCGTCGTCGCGGTCGCGGTGAGCTTTGTCATCATGTCGTTTGGCATCGCGGGCGGCCGCATCGTGGCGATGGTGTTTTTTGTCTGCGTGGCCTTTGCGGGTGTCACGTCGATCATCAACCTCTATGAGGCGCCGGTCGCGTCCCTGCAGGAGCGGTTCGGCCTCAAGCGCGTGCCGGCCACGGCGGTGATCCACGTGATCGGTCTCGCCGTCGCGCTGTGCATTCAGGCCATCGTGTCGCAGTGGATGGACGTCGTGTCCATTTACATCTGCCCGCTGGGCGCGCTGCTTGCGGCGGTCATGTTCTTCTGGATCGGCGGCAAGAAGCTCGTGCTCGAGAGCGTCAACCTCGGCGCGCGCAAGCCCATCGGCGGCTGGTACTACCCGCTGTGCAAGTATGTTTACTGCGCGAGCGTGCTCGTGGCGCTCGTTGCCGGCGCGGCCCTCGGCGGCATCGGCTGAAACAATGGATGAAAAAAACGGCCCTCCGCATCTGCGGAGGGCCGTTTTTTGCTGTTTATTTTACGTTTTCACAAAATGCCGTCAGGATGGCGGCGGTCTGTTCACGCGTGGCGCTGCCCTGCGGGCTCAGCCAGGCAGTGCCATTGCTGTCGGTCGTACCGGAGATCAGCCCGAGCGCGGCCGCGTCTGCCAGCGCATCCCGCGCCCAGTCGGATACGCCGCCGTTGTCCGGGAAGCGGCTCAGGTCCGCGGGCGTCCACGTGCGCGCTGGCTTCAGGACCCGGCTTGCATATTCCATGAGCAGAACAGCGAACTGCTCGCGTGTCACCGGGGCCTCGGGTACGAAGGTTGTCGCGCTCGTCCCGGCCACGACGCCGGTCTGATAGGCCCAGAGAACTGCGTCCTTGTACCAGTCCTGCGTCAGATCCGTAAATGGTGTGGTGCCGGTGGTCTTCGGTCCGCCCGCGAGATTATAGAGGATCTGTACGACCTGCGCGCGTGTGGTCGTGTCCTTCGGGGCAAAGCGGCCGCCGCCGACGCCGGACATCAGGCCGCTGCGCACGCAGTAGTCAATACCCGGATGCGCCCAGTTGTCGGGCGCTGGGACGTCCGTCAGGTTCTTGCTGGAGCAGGGCGGCGCGGGGATGGCCTCCGTTCTCGTCGTGCCGCAGCGCGTGCACGTATAGCGCAGCACACCGTCGCCCGCGCAGCTCGCCTGTTTGACGACCGTTCCGCCGTCCCAGACGTGCTCGCCGCCGAGCGGGCGCAGGGGCTGGGTAACGGATGCGCCGCAGCCGCTGCACGTGTAGACGTTCCGGCCAAAGTCCGTGCACGTCAGCGCGACGTGCTCCGTGATCCGGTAATCATGCGTGTGGTCCGCGCGCAGCGACGCGCCGTACCGCAGGTCGAGGTCTACATTCGCCTGGATGCCGGGGATGCGGCCGCTGTTGCTGTTTTGCCATGTGCTGTAGCTGCCGCTGTAGCCGGTCTCGGCGGCCCAGACGGCGAGCCAGCGGTCCCACCGGTCATAGGCCGGGTCGTCCAGTGTGGTCGTCCACCAGTAGCGGTTGGCGTACACGCCGACCGAATAGCCCGCGGTCTGCAGCGTCTCGCAGAAGATGGTCGCGTGGCGCAGGACCTCGGCCTTCGTGCAGTTGGCGCGGATGCCGCTGTCCTCCAGGTCGAGGTACACCGGCAGCTGCGGGTGCTTGCCGTCAAGCAGACGCAGGGCGTGCGCGGCCTCACTGCGCGCTTCCTCGTCGGTCTGTGCGAGAGAGTACAGATATACACCGTACGGGATGCCGAGCCGCTCGCATGCGGCGGTGTTGACGGCCCACTTCGTGTCATCCTGCGCGGCCAGGTCACTGCCGCGGCCACAGCGAATGATGGCAAAGTCAATATACTGCGCCGTGGTGTCCCAGTCGATCACACCCTGATACTGGCTGACATCGATACCGGCGCCTGTGATCCGTTCGCCGGCGGAGAGCACATCAGGAGATGCAGCGTCCTCCGCCGGGAGCTGCGCGGCGGAGGCGCTGCCGGCCAGCAGCGCGCACAGAAGCAAAATGGAAAGCAGTCGTTTTCGCATGGTATTCCTCCAATCTGATGGTGATGGGCGTATGGCTTTGCTTCCCATTGTAAGGCCAAACGCCGGAAAAGGCAACCGCAGATGCAGGAAAGAAACACGGCGCTCTGCCGCAGCAGAGCGCCGTGTTCGATATGCGTTTTAGAACATCTTGATGTACGCGTCGCGGTCAGGGCCGACGGAGACGTACTTGATGCGGCAGCCGACGGCGGCTTCCAGATAGTGCACGTAGTCGAGCGCTTCCTTCGGAAGGTCGCTCACCGTGCGGCAGCCGGAGATGTCGCAGTGGAAGCCGGGCAGATACTCGTAAACGGGCTTGGCCTTGGCCAGCTTCACGCCGATGGGGAAGCGGTCCACGCGCTCGCCGTCGATGTCATAGGCGACGCACACGGGGATCTTGTCCAGGTAGGACAGCACGTCGAGCTTCGTCAGCGCGATGCTCGTGCAGCCCTGCATTTTCACACCGTAGCGGGAGGCGACCACGTCGAACCCGCCCACGCGGCGCGGCCGGCCGGTCGCGGCACCATATTCGCCGCCGGCATCACGCAGCGCCGTGGCCTCGTCGCCGAACATCTCGCAGGTGAACGGGCCTTCACCCACGCAGGTGGAGTATGCCTTCATGATGCCGATGATGTTGTCGAGCCGCGCCTCCGGGATGCCCGCGCCGATGGGAGCGTAGGCCGCGATGGTCGAAGAGCCGGAGGTGTACGGATAGATGCCGTAGTCAATGTCGCGCAGCGCGCCGAGCTGGGCCTCAAAGAGCAGGGACTTGTTGTCCTCGATGGCCTCGGAGAGGTAGTCCGTCGTGTCGCAGACGTAGTCCTTGAACGGCATGGCGTAGGTGTCGATCCAGTCCATCATCTCGTCGAGGTCGATGGGGTCATGGTGATAACCGTTGACAATGAAGAGATTCTTCCACTCGAGAATGTCGGTCAGGCGCGCCTTGAGTGCGTCGCGGTCGGCGAGCTCGCCCATGCGCAGCGCCTTTTTCATGTATTTGTCCGAGTAGGCGGGGGAGATGCCGCGGCGGGTGGAGCCGAACTTCTTGTCCGCCAGACGATCCTCCTCCAGGCAGTCGAGCAGCTTGTGGTACGGCATGCAGATGACGGCCTTGTCGCTGATCTTCAGGTGCTCCGGCGTGATGGTGATGCCGCCGGCGCGCAGGCGCTCGACCTCGTGGAACATGTGCTCGGTATCAATGACCATGCCGGGGCCGAGCACGTTCACGGTCTCGTCGCGCAGGATGCCGCTTGGCATGAGGTTGAGCACGAACTTGCCCTTGTCGTTGATGACGGTGTGGCCGGCGTTGTTGCCGCCCTGATAGCGCACGACGACGTCGTACTTCTGGCTGAGCAGGTCGACCATGCGGCCTTTGCCCTCGTCGCCCCAGTTGATACCTACGATGGATGTCAGCATTGTTGAGAAACCTCCTGTTTCTTTTACACGTTTACGGATGCGTCGCATCCGAGCAGTGTTGTATATTTGTTCAGGACCGGCGTGACCTGCTCGCGCAGGAACGTTTCGGTCTGGTGTACGGCCATGCCGGTGAAGGCATGGGGGTCAACTAGCTTTTGAAGCTCGGCGCGCGTGAGCCCGAAGATCGGGTCGGCAAGAATGCGCTCGAGCAGGTCGTTGCTGCCGCCATTGAGCTTGACCTCTTTGCCGGCGGCGACGCTGTGCTGCCGGATGGCCTCGTGCAGGGTCTGCCGGTCGCCGCCCTTTTCCTTGACGCAGTACATGAGGATGTTCTCCGTCGCGAGAAACGGCAGTTCGTCCGCCAGATGCTTTTCGGCCATTTTCGGGTACACGGTCAGCCCGCGGATGACGTTGAGGTACAGCGTCAGGATACCGTCGGTGGCGAGAAACGCCTCCGGGATGCTGATGCGGCGGTTGGCCGAGTCGTCGAGCGTGCGCTCAAACCACTGGGCGCTGGCCGTGACGGCGGCGTTCTGCAGGTCGCAGATGACGTAGCGTGACAGGGAAGCGATGCGCTCGCTGCGCATGGGGTTGCGCTTGTAGGCCATGGCCGAGGAACCGATCTGGCCGCTCTCAAACGGCTCGTCCACCTCCTTGAGGTGGGACAGCAGCCGGATGTCGCTGGAAAACTTCGATGCGCTCTGCGCGATGCCGGACAGCACCTGCAGCACCTGAAAGTCCACCTTGCGCGAATAGGTCTGGCCGCTGACGGGGTACGCGCCGGGAAAGCCCATCTTCTCACAGATCTTCTGTTCGAGCGCGACGACCTTCTGTTCGTCGCCGTCAAACAGGGCGAGGAAGCTCGCGCCCGTGCCGGTCGTGCCCTTGCAGCCGAGGAGTTTGAGGTTGCCGAGCTGAAACTCCAGCTGCTCAAGATCCATCAGCAGGTCCTGCGTCCAGAGCGTGGCGCGCTTGCCGACGGTCGTCGGCTGCGCGGCCTGAAAGTGCGTGTAGGCGAGCGTCGGCTCCGCCTTGTGCGCCTCGGCAAAGTCCGCGAGCGCCTGAATGACGTTCACCAGCAGGCTGCGGATCTGCTCAAGCGCCTCGCGCATGAGGATGATGTCCGTGTTGTCGCCGACATAGCAGGACGTGGCGCCGAGGTGCAAAATGGGCTTTGCCTCCGGGCAGCACGCACCGTAGGTCAGCACATGGGCCATGACATCATGCCGCACCTCGTGCTCGCGCGCCGCGGCGTAGTCATAGTCGATGTCCGTGATGTGCGCGCGCAGCTCCTGAATCTGCTCATCCGTGATCGGCAGACCGAGCTCCTGCTCGCTCTCCGCCAGCGCGACCCAGAGCCTGCGCCATGTGGAAAACTTGTTGTCGTCGGAGTAAATGTGCTGCATCGTGCGCCCGGCGTAGCGGGTACACAGGGGATTGACATAGCGGTCGTGCATACTTATCCTCTCTCTGCGTGGCGCAGCGCCGCCGAAATCAGCCCCTTGAACAGGGGGTGCGCCTTGTTCGGGCGGCTCTTGAACTCGGGGTGGTACTGAACGCCGATATAAAAGTCGTTTTCGGGGATCTCGACGGTCTCCACGATGTGGCCGTCCGGCGACAGGCCGGAGAGCACGAGCCCCTTTTCCTGCATGAGCGCGCGGTAGTCGTTGTTGAACTCGTACCGGTGGCGGTGGCGCTCGGAGATGTCCAGCGTGCCGTAGCAGGCGGCCATTTTTGTGCCGGGCACGATGTGGCACGGATACGCACCGAGGCGCAGCGTGCCGCCCTTGTTGATCTCGTCGCTCTGGTCTGGCATGAAGTCGATGACCTTGTGCGTGCTGCCTTCGTCGAACTCGCCGGAGTTGGCGTCGGCAAGGCCGCAGACGGAGCGCGCAAACTCGATGACCGCGATCTGCATGCCCAGGCAGATGCCGAGGTAGGGGATGTTGTGCGTGCGGGCATAGTGCGCGGCCGCGATCTTGCCCTCAATGCCGCGGTTGCCGAAGCCGCCGGGCACGAGAATGCCGTCGCAGCTGCCGAGCACTTCCTCTACATTATCGCGCGTAATCGTCTCGCTGTCAATCCATTGAATGTCCACACGCGTGCCATAGACATAGCCGGCGTGGCGCAGCGCCTCGGCAACGGAGAGGTACGCGTCGTGCAGCTGCACATATTTGCCCACGAGGCCGATCGTCACGCGGTGCGAGCGGTTGCGGATGCTCTCAAGCATGGCGTCCCACTCGGTCATGTCCGGCGCGGGCGCGTCGATATGCAGCTCGCGGCAGACGATCTCGGAAAAGCGGTTCTTTTCGAGCATGATCGGCGCCTCGTACAGCACGGGAATGGTCATGTTTTCGATCACGCAGTCGGGCTTGACGTTGCAGAACAGGGAGATCTTGCGGAAGATGGACTCCTCGAGCGGCTCATCGCAGCGCAGCACGATGATGTCCGGGGAAATGCCCATGCCCTGCAGCTCCTTGACTGAGTGCTGCGTGGGCTTGGTCTTGTGCTCCTCACTGCCGTGCAGATACGGCACGAGCGTCACGTGGATGTAGAGTGCGTTCTCGCGCCCGACCTCCAGCCCGACCTGACGGATGGCCTCGAGAAACGGCTGGCTCTCGATGTCGCCGGTCGTGCCGCCGACCTCCGTGATGACGACGTCGGCATTTGTCTTGCTGCCGACACTATAGATAAAGTCCTTGATCTCATTCGTGATGTGCGGGATGACCTGCACCGTCTCGCCGAGGTACTCGCCGCGGCGCTCCTTGTTGAGCACGTTCCAGTACACCTTGCCGGTCGTGAGGTTGGAGTATTTGTTCAGGTCCTCGTCAATGAAGCGCTCATAGTGACCGAGATCGAGATCGGTCTCCGCGCCGTCCTCGGTGACGTATACCTCGCCGTGCTGATATGGGCTCATGGTGCCGGGGTCCACATTGATATAGGGGTCGAGCTTCTGCGCGGCGACCTTCAGGCCGCGTGCCTTGAGCAGACGGCCGAGCGAAGCCGCCGTAATGCCCTTGCCGAGGCCGGAGACAACGCCGCCGGTCACAAAAATGTACTTGGTCATGATCCACACTCCTCAATCTTCATAGGTACGAATGATATTTTCTGCAATGGTCCGCCGGCGCATACTAGTGTCCATTGCCTGTTTCTCAATGTATTTGTGCGCCTCCGTTTCCGTCATCTGCAGATGCTGCACGAGCAGGAGCTTCGCACGGTTGATGATGCGGATGTCGGCAACCTTTGCCTCGAGCTTTTCCGTCTTGTGCTGCATCTGCTCGAGCTGGATGCGGACGGCGGCCAGCAGCCGGATGGTCTGCACGATGAGCGACTCCGGCGCGTCACTCGGCAGCACCAGCACGCCGGACTGTTCGAGCAGGGCGGCGGCCGCGTCCGCATGTTCCGGCGCGGCCAGCAGCAGCACGGCCATGCAGTGCCGTTTTTTGAGCTGCAGCGCCAGCTCCTGACCGGAGCTGCCGGCGACGGGCTCTGCGATGAGCACGCCGTCGATGCCGCCTGCATCAAACTGTTCGAGCGCCTGCCGCGCGCTGCCGGCGTGATCGAACGGGACGATACGCGCCCGTGTGAGCAGGGCGCTGATGCGCTGGGTCTGCGCCTCAGAACTGGAGACCAGCAGGGCGCGCACGGTGTGCAGCGATGTGTTCATGGCAGTCACCTCGGATCGGGAATCTGAGCGGAAAAACAAAAAAGGACGCTTCCGATGCCGATAAGGGGCACTTTCCCCCAGGTCATCGTGAAACGTCAGCGTTCTCGAAAAGTTACCATATGAACTTATGTTTGCGGCCGCGAAAACAGCACGCAGAATTTTGCCAATCAAAATCCATGTATATAATACACCACGGCGTTTGCACGTGTCAAGGATAAAAAAGCGGGCAAATTCGCCGGAAATTCTGTGAAATCCGCCGAAAGAAATTGCGCCCGACCCGCTTGACATTTTTCCGCAACAGGCGTATATTTTGCTACATTGAAACGGCAATGGCGTCGTGGAGAGCTCAAGATCTCCGGGCACCAGTGCCGTTTTTTTGTTGTTGACACCGATTTTTGAAATACAGAAAGGGGACCATGCGAGATGGAAAAGATCTCTGACATTTTTGGATCCATGGTATTTAACGATGCAGTCATGCGCGAGCGTCTGCCGAAGGAAACGTACCGGCAGGTGCAGGCGACGATGGAAAAGGGCAAGCGTCTTGATGACGATGCCGCGCGCATCGTGGCCAATGCCATGAAAGACTGGGCGATCGAAAAGGGCGCCACGCACTTCACGCACTGGTTCCAGCCGATGACCGGCATCACCGCCGAGAAGCACGACAGCTTCATCTCTCCCTGCGGCGGCGGTCAGGTCATTATGGAGTTCTCCGGCAAGGAGCTCGTCCGCGGCGAGCCGGATGCGTCCAGCTTCCCGTCCGGCGGCCTGCGCGCAACGTTTGAGGCGCGCGGCTACACCGCCTGGGACCCGACGTCCTATGCATTCATTAAAGATAATGTGCTGTGCATCCCGACGGCGTTCTGCTCTTACGGCGGCGAGGCACTCGATAAAAAGACGCCGCTGCTGCGCAGCGCCGAGGCGCTCAACCGGCAGGCCCTGCGTGTGATCCATCTGTTCGGCAACGAGGACGTGACCGCCGTGCGCACGACCGTCGGCCCCGAGCAGGAGTACTTCCTGATCGACAAGTCCGTGTATGACAAGCGCAAGGACCTGATCTATACCGGCCGCACGCTCTTCGGCGCCAAGCCGCCGAAAGGCCAGGAGCTGGACGATCACTATTTCGGCAGCATCAAGCCGCGCGTTGCGGCGTTCATGAAGGATCTGGACGAGGAGCTCTGGAAGCTCGGCGTTTACGCCAAGACCGAGCACAACGAAGTGGCGCCCGCGCAGCACGAGCTCGCGCCGGTGTTCACGACCGGCAACATCGCCGCCGACCAGAACCAGCTGACGATGGAGATCATGCAGAAGGTGGCAGCGCGCCACGGCATGGTCTGCCTGCTGCATGAAAAGCCGTTTGCCGGTGTCAACGGTTCCGGCAAGCACAACAACTGGTCCCTGACCACCAACACCGGCATGAACCTGCTCGAGCCCGGCGAGACGCCGGCCGAGAACGCACAGTTTCTGCTCTTCCTGTGCGCGGTGATCCAGGCGGTGGATGATTATCAGGATATGCTGCGCATCAGCGTGGCGTCGGCCGCGAACGACCACCGTCTCGGCGCGAACGAGGCGCCCCCGGCCGTCGTGTCGATGTACGTCGGCGATGAGATCGAGAACATTCTCGACGCCATTGTCAACGAGACGTCCTACGCCGGCCAGGAAAAGGAGCTGCTGAAGATCGGCGTGCATGCGCTGCCGCGCTTCCCCAAGGACACGACTGACCGCAACCGCACCTCTCCGTTTGCGTTCACAGGCAACAAGTTCGAGTTCCGCATGCCCGGTTCCTCGGCTTCCATTTCCGGCATCAACGTCGTGCTCAACACGGCGGTCGCCGAGAGCCTCGAGCAGTTTGCTGACGCGCTCGAGGGCAGCAAGGACTTCGAGGCCGACCTGCAGGCGCTCATCCGCAGCGTGCTCATCAAGCACAAGCGCATCCTCTTTAACGGCAACGGCTATGACGACGCCTGGCTGGCGGAGGCTGAGCGCCGTGGCCTGCTGAACCTGCGCACGACGCCGGAGGCACTGCCGTATTACCTCGCCGACAAGAACGTGGCGCTCTTTACCAAGCACCGTGTCTACACCCGCACCGAGATGGAGGCCCGCTATGAGATCCACCTCGAAAACTACAGCAAGGTGCTCAACATTGAGGCGCTGACGATGCTCGAGATGGCGCGGCGCGACATCATGCCCGCCGTCAGCAGCTATCTGCGCGAGCTGTCCGAGACCGCCACGGCGATCCACGCCGTGTCCGTCACAGCTGACTGCTCGTATGAGGAGAGCATCATCCCCGAAATGTCCGCGCTGCTGGGCGATGCCTACCGCAAGGTCCGCAGCCTGGATGAGGCGCTCATGGGCGCCAAGACCGTCGAAGGCAGCCAGGCACTGGCCAACTACTACCGCGACAAGGTCTTTTCCGCCATGGCGGAGCTGCGCATCACGATCGACCAGCTTGAGACCATGACGCCGTCCGACAAGTGGCCGGTCCCGTCCTACGGTGAGCTGCTGTTCAGCGTGCGGTAAAAAACGCTTTCTCTTTCTTTTTCTCTCTTCTTTCATTTTCATACTTCTGTCAAAAGCATTGACGGAGAAAAGTAGCACGGGCGATCATTCCCAGCGAGTGCGGGACGGTGCGAGCCGCATAACAGAGCCTGTGTGAAGAACACTCCCGAGCTGCAAGCTGAACGGGCGAGAGCCTCAGTAGGTGCGCCGTCAAAGCCGGACGTTATCCCGGTGCGGTTTGTTAGAACCCGTGAGAAGTAAAATAGGTGGCACCACGATACGCAGCTACTCGTCCTATTATCTGGACAGTAGCTGCGTATTTTTTGATGTATTCAGGAGGAAAAAAATCATGTGTTCCATCATCGGTTATCTCGGCTCGTCCATCTCTGCGCAGGATCTGCGCGCCGGCTTTGACAAGACCATTTCCCGCGGCCCGGACGATACGCGCATGCTGCACATCGGCGCGGCGACGCTCGGCTTCCACCGTCTGGCCATCATGGGCCTGCACCCGGAGGGCATGCAGCCATTCACGCGGGATGGAAGCGCACTCGTGTGCAACGGCGAGATCTATGGTTTCCGGCCCATCCGCGAGCGGCTCATCGCTGAGGGCGAGACGTTCGAGAGTGAGTCCGATTGTGAGATCCTGCTCCCGCTCTACGAGCGCGAGGGGCTGGACATGTTCCGCGGGCTCGACGCGGAGTTCGCCATGGTCATCTATGATGCCAAGCGCGGCGGCCTCGTCGCGGCGCGCGACCCCATCGGCATCCGCCCGCTGTACTACGGCTATGACGCCGAGGGCGCGATCATCTTCGCCAGCGAGGCGAAAAACCTCGTCGGCCTCGTGCACAATGTCATGCCGTTTCCTCCCGGACACTATTATGCCGACGGCAAATTCACCTGCTACCGCGACATGACGCAGGTCGATGCCGTCTGCGAGGACGATCTGGAGACCGTCTGCACCCACATCCGCGAGAAGCTCATCGCCGGCGTGGAAAAGCGGCTCGATGCCGACGCGCCGCTCGGCTTCCTGCTCTCCGGTGGGCTGGACAGCAGCCTTGTGTGCGCCATCTCGGCAAAGCTGCTCAAAAAGCCCATCCGCACGTTCGCCATCGGCATGCGTGCCGATGCCATCGACCTCAAGTACGCCCGCGAGGTGGCGGAGTATCTGCACGCCGACCACACCGAGGTCATCATCACGCCCGAAGATGTGATTCAGGCGCTCCCGGAGGTCGTGGCGCTGCTCGGCACCTATGACATCACGACCATCCGCGCGAGCATCGGCATGTACCTTGTCTGCAAGGCCATCCACGAGCAGACCGACCTGCGCGTGCTGCTCACGGGCGAGATCTCCGATGAGCTCTTCGGCTACAAATACACCGACTTCGCGCCCAGCCCGGAGGCGTTTCAGGAGGAATCCGCCAAGCGTATCCGCGAGCTGCATATGTACGATGTCCTGCGCGCCGACCGCTGCATCTCCGTCAACAGCCTCGAGGCCCGCGTGCCGTTCGGCGATCTGGACTTTGTGCAGTATGTCATGTCTATCGACCCGGCCAAGAAGTGCAACGTCTATGGCAAGGGCAAGTACCTGCTGCGCCATGCCTTTGAGGGCGACTGGCTGCCGCACGACATTCTCATGCGCGAGAAGGCGGCCTTCAGCGACGCGGTGGGCCACTCCATGGTCGACGATCTCAAGGCCTACGCCGAGCAGAAGTACACGGACGAGGAATTCGAGACCCTGCGCCGGAAGTACGACTTTGCGCAGCCGTTCACCAAGGAATCGCTGCTCTACCGCGAGCTGTTTGAGCAGTATTACCCCGGTCAGGCGCACATGATCGTCGATTTCTGGATGCCGAACAAGTCGTGGGCCGGCTGCGACGTGGACGATCCGTCCGCGCGCGTGCTCGCAAACTACGGCGACAGCGGAAAGTGAGGAGAACATGGACGACAATGCGCTGCACATCCGCACCGCGCACTTGAGCGACGCGCCTGCGCTGCGCGCGATCTACGCGCCGTATGTGGAAAAGACGGCCATCACGTTCGAGTGCACCGTGCCGGATGTCGAGGAATTTGCCGCGCGCATGCGCGCCACGCTCCGCCGGTACCCGTATCTGGTCGCGGAGCGCGGGGGCGAGCTCGTTGGCTATGCCTACGCCGGGCCGTTCGGCAGCCGTGCTGCCTATGCCTGGGCGGTGGAGATGAGCATTTACCTGCGCGAGGACCAGCGGCACCAGGGCACCGGCAGGCGGCTGTACGCCGCGCTCGAGGCGGTGCTGCGCGCGCAGAATGTTCAGAATCTCTATGCCTGCATCGGCTATCCGGACGGGGCGGACGATGCGCACCTGACGAAAAACAGCGCACAGTTTCACGCACACCTCGACTACCGGATCGTCGGGGAGTTTTCGCGCTGCGGGTATAAATTCGGCACGTGGTACTCCATGGTCTGGATGGAAAAGTGCATCGGCGCGCACGAAGAGAGCCCCGCGCCTGTGCGCCCGTTTCCGGAGATCAGCCCGGCGGAGCTGGAATCTATTTTGGATCATGCATAAAGAAACGGACCGTTTCCAAGTCGGAAACGGTCCGCATTTTTATCGCTTTTGCAGCAGTTCATATGCGCCCAGCAGCATCTGCGCTGCCTCGGCGCGCGTGATGGGGGCTGCGCAGTCGCTGCCGTCCGGGTACACGCCGCAGGATGTCAGGCTCGACACGGCGGCGCACGCCCACTCGGGGACATAGTCACTCTCGAGCGCGGCGGCGGGGGAGGGCTCGAGGAAGCTGCTGAGCATCACGGCCGCTTCGCCCGCCGTGATGCCGCGCTGCGCGTCGAAGACGATCGCCGTGCCGTCGGAGTAACCGGCGATGTCGCCGTTCATGACCGCGGTCGCAACGTAGGTCTTGGCCCACGCGGGGATCTGCTCATCGTCACCGAAGCCGGTCGAGAGCACGCCCTGCAGCACCGAAGTGCCGGTCAGGCGCGTGCACATGGCGAGAAATTCATCGCGCGGCATCGGGCTGTCAGGGTCAAAGAGATACTGCCCGCCGACCTGCCGGCCGACGCACAGCCCCTGCTCGGCGAGCATGACGGCGGCGTATTCCTCCGGCCGGCCGGCCATGTCGCTGTAGGTGATGTCCGGCTTCTGCTTCTTGATGGAGATGAGCACGGTTGCCTCCTGCGACTCGTTGCCGCTGCTGTCGGCGGCGCGGAAGCCGAAGTAGTCGCGCCCGCGCTTGCCGTCGGCGGGAGTGTAGACGAACGTGCCGCTGTCGGTGAGCGTCACGGTGCCCTTGATGGGCTCGGTCGTGATGCGGAAGGTGAGCGGGCTGCCGTCGGGCGCAGTTGCGCTCAGTGTGCCGCCGATGGACGTGCTGCGGAATGTGGTCAGCTCCAGATTTTCGGCCACGGGTGCGGTGGCGGCGGTGTCCTGCTCGGCAAAGCCCGCCGGGACGAGCGCCGCGCACAGCGCCAGCGCGCACACGGCCGCAAGAATTTTCTGCTTCATATTGCAAAACCTCCGTGCAAATGTAGGCTGCTCCTAGTTTGCACGGAGGTGGTGGAAATATGCGTTTTGGGCCTTACTCGGTCCGCAGGGCGACGACCGGGTCTTTTTTCGCCGCCATGCCCGACGGGATGAGGCCGGCGATGAACGTCAGCGCCATGCTGATGAGGATCAGCAAAATCGCGCCGAGCACCGGCAGAATGGCGCTCAGGGTCGGCAGACCGGTCAGGTGGTGCACGATGAGGTTGATGGGGATCAGCAAGATCAGCGTACACAGGATGCCCATTACGCCGGCTGTGAAGCCCTCAATGAGCGTTTCGGCGTTGAACACGCGCGAGATGTCCTGCTTGCTCGCGCCGATGGAGCGCAGGATGCCGATCTCCTTCGTGCGCTCGAGCACGGAGATGTAGGTGATGATGCCGATCATGATCGATGACACGACGAGCGAAATGGCCACGAAGCCGATGAGTACGTAGCTGATGGCGTTGATGATCGTCGTGATGCTGCTCATGAGCAGACCGACATAGTCGGTGTAGCTGATCTGGTCGTCCTCGGCGGCGCCGGCGTTGTAGTCATCGATGCACGCGGAGATCTGGTCCTTGTTTTCAAAGCTCGAGGCATAGATGTTGATGGCGCTCGGGGAGTCTTTATCGACGTAGCCGAGCTTTTTCAGGTTGCTGTTGTAGGTCGAGCCGCTGGCCGAAGAGGCAACGTAGTTGTCGTACACGTCCGCGTACTGGCTTCGGCTGATGCCCTTGGCGTTGATAGCCGAGATGATCTCCTGCGAGGTCATGCCGCTGTAGGCCTTGACGGTCTCCTGCTGCATCTGCATGGAGAGGATCGCGCGCAGGTACGGGCGGAAGAAGCGCGTGAACGTCTCGTCGTCCATGGCGTCGATCATTTCCTTCATCTGCTGCGCGGTCTTGCCGCTGGCCTCGAAGATGCCGTTGTCGGCCATCTCTTTGGCCTCGTCACGGGTGAAGGTTGCCATGGTCTGCGTGAGCGCGGCGTTGAGCGTGGCGTCATCCGGCGTGGTCATGCACTTGCGGTAGACGGTCGCACGGTCGTCCACGCTCAGCTGATTCAGATAGGCCTGCGCGGCGGCAACTTTCTGGTCAGTCGTGGCGGTCGCGGCGTTCGGGAACGCGGAGCCGGTGAACACATCCACATCCGGATTTGCAAGCTGCTTCTGGATGACCTCGGTGCTGTCGGCCTGCTCGATCGCGTAGTCCGTCAGGGCGGAGGTGTAGCCGATGGAGCCGTAGGTGTTGCCGGTCACGCTGCCCTTGGCCGGGCGCACGATGCCGACGATCTTGAGCTGCACGCCGACGGAATCGTTGTTGTAGAGCTGGCGCAGGCCGTCGGCCGTCTGGCTGATGTCCGTGTAGCCGGAGCCGCTGGCCACATAGCCCTCCGACGGGAGGATGAGCTTGAAGCTGCGGCCGCAAAGATCTTCATAGCTCCAGCTGTTTTGCGTCGTGTCGATCTGCTGCTTGCTCATGGACTGCATCATGGCGCTGCTGATGTCGTCCATGCTCTCGAGCCCGAGGGCGTAGAGCGTCAGGTCGGAGATCTCGTTGTTTTTGTCCACCACGAGTACGACCTCGTTGTAATTCTGCGGCCAGGAGCCGTAGATCACGTCGTACTGATTCTGCGTCGAGGCGCTCACGAGCTCGCCGTCCTCGCCGGAGAGCAGTTCCTGCCAGACGTTGAAGCCGGAGTAGAAGCCGCCCATGGAGTCGAAGTAGGCCGTGTAGTCGCCGCCGTACATGGACTTCATGACGTTTTGCAGCAGCTCGGTCGTGTCGGCCTTGATGACGGTGCCGTTGGGGTCCTCGGTGTAGACGGCGAAGCCCATGTCATACGTGTACTGGATGCCGCTGATATAGTCATGGATCTTGTTGTCGGGGTTTTCGAGATATTTCTTGAACTCCGGCAGGTTGTTCGACTGGCCGGTCGCGCTGCTGACCATGGAGTTGAGCATGCTGTACATGACCGTGTTGGCATAGACCTTGTCGAGGTCGTGCGCGTCCTCGCTGTCATCCTTTGCGCCCGACATGGCCGAGAGCATTCCGGACATGTCCACGGGGTTTGCCTCGATCGTCAGCGGGTAGGACGAGAGCGTCTGCTCCTGCACGGTGTCGATGTAGGACTGGAAGCCGTGCGAAAGCGACAGAATGAGCGCGATGCCGATGATGCCGATGGATCCTGCGAACGCGGTGAGCAGGGTGCGGGCCTTTTTCGTCATGAGGTTGTGCAGCGAAAGGCTCATGGCCGTCGCAAAGCTCATGGATGTATGCTCCTTGACCTTGACCGTCACGGGTGCAGACGTCTCGGACTCCGTGCACGGGTTGTCGTCGCCGACGATCCTGCCGTCGAGCAGGCGCACGGTGCGCGTAGCGTATTTCGACGCCAGCTCCGGATTGTGCGTGACCATAATGATGAGCTTATCTTTTGCAATCTCCTGCAGCAGATTCATGATCTGCACGCTCGTCTCGCTGTCGAGCGCGCCGGTCGGCTCGTCGGCGAGCAGGATGTCAGGGTTGTTGACGATGGCGCGCGCGATGGCCACGCGCTGCATCTGGCCGCCGGACATCTGGTTCGGCGCCTTGTCGAGCTGGTCGCCCAGACCGACCTTTTCCAGCGCCTCGACGGCACGCGCGCGCCGCTCCTCACCCGAGACGCCCGAGAGCGTCAGCGCGAGCTCGACGTTTGCCAGCACGCTCTGGTGCGGTATGAGGTTGTAGCTCTGAAAGACGAAGCCGATGGAGTGGTTGCGGTACGTGTCCCAGTCGCGGTCGTCATACTCCTTCGTAGAGCGGCCGTTGATGATGAGGTCACCGGAGGTGTAGCGGTCCAGACCGCCGATGATGTTCAGCAACGTGGTCTTGCCGCAGCCGGACTGGCCCAGAATTGCGACGAACTCGCTCTCACGAAAGGCGATGTCGATGCCCTTGAGCGCCTCAACCTGCGTCGTGCCGGCCTCATAGACCTTGGTGATGTTTTTCAGTTCCAGCATGGATGGGATGCTCCTTTATATGGATACCGCGCGATGGCGCAGCCTTAGATACTAATTAAAAAAGTATTAGGACATAATGATAAGCGCCGCACCGGCATCCGTCAAGCGGCAGCGCGCCGGTTTTGCAGAATTTTAACTGTTTATTCACAAACAAACACGATATAATTTCCCTGCGTCTGCTGTTGAAACATGGGAGAATGTCTGCTATAATATTTAGTCACCCGGACTAGGGGCCTGAACATGATAACTGGAGAGCTTAGAATATGAAAATTGTGATTGTGGGCGCTGGCCGCGTGGGTTATGCCATTGCGGAACAGCTTCTGACAGAAGGACATGACATTACCGTCGTCGAGAGTGATCCTGAGCGCGCTGCCTATATTTCTTCCACGCTGGATGTGATCGTGGTCGAGGGCCGCGCGAATGTGGACCAGCTGCGCATTGCCAACGTTGCAGACGCCGACCTGCTTATCGCCGCGACGACTTCGGACGAGACGAACCTCATCAGCTGCATGGTCGGGCGCAAGCTCGGTGCCACGCATACGATCGCGCGCGTGCGCGACGAGGAGTATTATCAGGACGTGGTGCTGCTGCAGGATGAGCTGGGGCTGAGTCTGTCCATCAATCCCGAGCGTACCTCCGCCAAAGAAATCTCGCGCACACTGCGCTTCCCGGCCGCCACGAAGGTCGAGCCGTTTGCCAACGGCCTTGTGGAGCTCGTGGAGTTCAAGCTGCGCGAGGGCAGCAAGCTCGACGGACTGCGCCTGAACGATTTCCGCGGCCGCTACAGCGACGGTATCCTTATCTGCGCCGTGGAGCGCGAGGGCAGCGTCACGATCCCGAACGGTGACTTTGTGCTCGCCGCCGGGGACTATGTCACCGTGGTCGGCGCGCCGCACGAGCTGCACGAGCTGTTTCGCAAGATCGGCGAGTTCCGCCACGAGGCCGAGAGCGTCATCATCGTCGGCGGCGGCCGCATTGCCGAGCGGCTGGCGCTGGAGCTGGCGCGTATGCACATTCATTCAACGATCATCGAGCGCGACCCGGCCCGCTGCCGCGTCATGAAAACGCTCCTGCCGGAGGCGACCATCATCTGCGCCGACGGCACGAAGCCGGACGTCCTGCGCGAAGAAGGCCTGCCGGAGGCGGACGCGCTCGTCACGCTCACGGAGTCGGACGAGACGAACCTCATCATCTCCTCGTTCGCGCATCACGAGAAAGTACCGAAGATCGTCACCAAGGTGGATGAGGATAACTTCATCCAGCTCGCGGAATCGTATGGTCTGACGACGATCATCCAGCCGGCGGATGTGACGGCCGGACGCATCGTGGAGTATGTTCGCTGGATGCAGAACTCCGCGCACAGCAGCGGCGTGGAGACGCTGCGCATGGTGGCCGACGGGCAGGCCGAGGCGCTGGAATTCATCGTGCGTGCCGAGAGCCAGTTTCTCGATGTGCCGCTCAAGGCGCTCAAGCTCAAGGACTCCGTGCTCGTTGCCTCGATCATCCGCCGCGGCAAGTGCCGCGTCCCGTCCGGCAACGATGCCATCGAACTCGGCGACCGCGTGGTCGTCGTCACCACCAACCATGGTATGCACGAGCTGAAGGACATCCTGAAATAATTGCAGAGAAAACAGCCGCCGCTCCCCATCGGGGAGCGGCGGCTTTGTTGTTTTTTTATTCCGGACGGCGGAAGATGACGACCTGCGCCGGTGTGTCCGGTGTGAGCGTCATGCGGTTGGTGTCGTAGCGTTGGACATTTGCGCCGTTGCCCTCGAAAATGCCGGTGAAGTCCTCCGGCGCGCGCAGGCGGTGGTTGCTGTGGCCGGGTGCCTGAAAGTGCATCGGGATGATGACGCGCGGCTGCAGCTGTTCGCAGAGGTAGTAGGCAGTGTCCGGCTCGATCGTGTAGATGCCGCCGACGGGGATCATCATCGCGTCGAGCCCCTGCAGCTGCTGCATCTGTTCGGGCGTGGGCTTCGCGCCCAGGTCGCCCAGATGCGCCACGCGCATGCCCTCGGCGGCGAAGATGCGCACCGTGTTCATGCCGCGCAGACGGCCGCGCATGATGTCGTGGTACGTCTCGAGCTCCGTGACGGCAAACGGGTTTGCTTTGCCGGTATTGCGCAGCGTGACGCCCTCGCGGAAGTTGTGGTCGCGGTCCTCGTGGCTGATATAGACGGCGTCCGCCGTCAGCCGCACGTGGGGATAGGCCGTGCCGACGCTGGTGTCCTGAAACGGGTCAATGACGGCGCTGTAGCCGCCGGAGACCAGCTCAAAACAGGAATGGCCATGCCAGATGATGTCCATAAGATGCACCTCGATCATCAAATTTTTCTTTATTTTACTTCCACTTCCTGCGATTGTCAATCTCCGCGCCGGATAATGCGGGCCTTGTTTCGCGGGGAAAAATGTGTTAAAATCAGACGCTATGAATACAACTTTGACTTTTGAACAACGCTATGTGCAGGCGCGCAGACGCTTCATTGCGGCGGACTTCGCGAACCTGAACGATATGCAGAGAAAAGCGGTCCTGGCTACGGAGGGCCCACTGCTGCTGCTGGCCGGTGCCGGCAGCGGTAAAACTACGGTGCTCATCCACCGGATCGCGAATCTCATCCAGTACGGCCGCGGGTCCGACACCGACGAGGTGCCGGACGCGGCGACGGAGGCGGACCTTGCGCTGCTCGAGCACACGGACCTGACGCCGGAAGAGCGCCGGCGCGCGCAGTGGGCGGCGGCGGTCGAGCCGGTCGAGCCGTGGCGGATCATCGCCATCACGTTCACGAACAAAGCGGCAGACGAGCTCAAGGACCGCATCGAGCGCATGCTCGGGCCCGAGGCTGCGGCGGATATCTGGGCCTCGACGTTCCACTCCGCGTGCGTGCGCATCCTGCGGCGCGATGCCGATAAGCTCGGCTACCCAAACAGCTTCACGATCTACGACACGTCGGACAGTCAGGCGGTCGTCAAGCGCATTCTCAAAGAGATGAATCTCGACGAGAAGGCGTTCCCATATCGCGCCGTGCTCACGGAGATCAGCCGTGCCAAGGATGCCGGCATCACGCCGGAGCAGTATCTGGCGCGCGCGCAGGCCACGCACAACCCGCGCAGCATCCGCATCGGTGAGGTGTACCAGACCTACTGGCAGCGCCTGTTTTCCGCCGGGGCGATGGATTTTGACGACCTGATCTATAACACCGTCCGCCTGCTCGATGAGCATGAGGACGTGCGTGAGCACTGGCAGCGCCGCTTCCGCTACGTGCTCATCGACGAGTATCAGGACACGAACAATCTCCAGTACCGGCTTGCGGCCCTGCTGGCGGACGGCTGGGGCAACATCTGCGTTGTCGGCGACGATGACCAGAGCATCTACAAGTTCCGCGGCGCGACGATCGAGAACATCCTCAATTTTGAAAAGCAGTACAAGCACGCGCGCACCATCCGCCTCGAGCAGAACTACCGCAGCACCGGCCGCATTCTGGACGCGGCCAACCACGTCATCGCCAACAACACCGGCCGCAAGGGCAAAACGCTCTGGACGAAGGCCGAAGCCGGTGACCCGCTCACGCTCTACTGCGCCACGAACGAGAACGACGAGGCGCGCTATGTGGCCACGAAGATCATGGACGATTTCGGCCACGGCATGAACTTCCGCGACCATGCTGTGCTCTACCGCACGAACGCGCAGAGCAATGAGCTTGAATCTGCCCTCAGTCGTAATGGTATCCCGTACCGCATCGTCGGCGGCAAGCGCTTTTTTGACCGCGCCGAGGTCAAGGATATGCTGGCCTATCTGTGCGTCATCCAGACGCCGGACGATGATCTGCGCCTGACGCGCATCATCAACACGCCCGCCCGCGGCATCGGCGCGCGCACGATCGAGGCGGCCTTGCAGTTCGCGCATGAGCAGCAGACGAGCCTCTTTGACGTTATCCGCCACGCGGATGCCTATCCCGAGCTGCAGCGCAGCCAGATGCGCCTGCGCCAGTTTGCCATCCTGATCGAGGAGCTGCAGGAACAGGCCAAAACCATGCCGCCGGACGAGCTCTATGATCTTGTCGTGGAGCGCAGCGGTTACGTCCGCGCACTCGAGGAAAAGAACACGGCGGAGGACGCTGCGCGCATCGAAAACGTGCAGGAGCTCAAGTCGAACATCATCGCCTTTGCCAAGGAGGCCGAAAACCCCACGCTCGCGGGCTTCCTCGACGAGGTCGCGCTCTATACGGATCTCGATAACTATGACCAGTCTGCCGATTGTGTCACGCTCATGACCATGCACGCGGCCAAGGGTCTGGAGTTTCCAACGGTGTTCATCGTCGGCTGCGAGGAGGGTATCTTCCCGGGCCTGCGCTGCATCGGTGAGCCGGACGAGATGGAAGAGGAGCGCCGCCTGTGCTACGTCGCGCTCACCCGCGCGCGTGAGCACCTCATCCTCACGTGCGCCCGCCAGCGTCTGCTCTATGGGCGTACGACGGCCAACCGCGTCTCCCGCTTTGTCGAGGAGATCCCGGAGGACGATATTCAGAAGCTCAACGTCCCGCACGGCTATGGCTATTCCGAGCCCAGCCGCGACCAGCAGCAGTATCCGCCGCGCCGAAGTGAGCCGCGCGCTTACACGGTCTCCGCGCCAGAGCCGCGCCGCAAGCCGCCCATGCGCCCGGCGCCGCCCGCGGCAAAGCCCACGTCCGGTGCAGCCCCGACTTTCGCTGTCGGCGACCGGGTCGTGCACAAGTCGTTTGGCGACGGTGTCGTCGCAGCGGTCAAGCCTATGGGCGGCGACGCGCTGCTCGTGGTGGAATTTGAGACCGCCGGCACCAAGCGTCTCATGATGCGCGCGGCAGGACAATTCATGAAAAAGAAGGGCTGAGCGCGCAAAACGGTATAAAAGATCCACCGGCCAGCAGGCCGGTGGATCTTTTATACGCGTCAAAAGTATGACTTTTCAGTCGCTCATCCTTTCAACTCTACATTCAGGACATGGGCGATGCTTAAGCGCCAAGTAATAGCTTGTAACCCATTCATTCCCGCACTTCTTGCATTTTAATTTAACAGGCATCTTTACACCTGTGTAAGATAATAATGCTACATCATCTGTTTCGATTTTCGCTTTTGCTTTATCTGTTCTTTCTTTTTGGAGATCGACACGTTCCTGAATAGAAAAGAACACTTCTGATATAGTAAACTTGATCACAAATGGGTAAATTTCTAATTGAGTACGTAATAAAAAGCACCTTCTTCCTCCAGCTTCATAGTAAAGTTGCTCTTTATAATTCTGAATAGAAGCTGATGCCGCTTTTATTTCTAACACAGCAGAATCTGACGACAGATCACAAATAGCCAAAATTTTTTCATCAGGATGAACCATTAATTCTTGTGATTTTATTTCTTCACCCGGGAAAATTTCGTTCGAAATATAGGCCATTAACGGTTTGATTTCCTCTTTGAGTTTTTGGATTCCGGTATTGATGTTTCTTTCGTGTACCTCATCCTGCGGCCTAATCGCAGTCACTGACCCATCAGGGTTAAATGCCATGGGCATAACATCAATTTCCGAAGGCAATTCTCCAATGAACTGGAGTTTCTTTTTGTTTTCAAGCAATTCTTTTCGAGAATCCACTTTTTTAACATGAAGCATTGAATTGATCAAATGCTCAAGTATCATGCCATTAAAATCTGACTGATATTTTGTCAGGCCATCTGCCGGGATCGTCAGGGAAAAGACATTTTTTTCTTCACATGTTATTTTGGGGAGTGACGGCAAATAATATTTCATATTTGTGTATGTTGTAATATAGCTTACTGGGACAATATATTCATCATTAAATTCAAATACTTTGTTCTGTGTTACCAACAAACGATGACCATTCATATGCATAAACAACTGCCATTCAAGAACGCAGTCATTGTGACCGGAATGAACACTTTGAACATTATCCACGCCGTATAATCTACATAAATTATCCTTGGTTATATTCCCCTCAGAAAATCTCGACGAAATAATCTCATGCTTAAAATTATAAAAGGCAAAGTATTCAATCCCATGCAAATGATGCCTTTGAAAATATTTCACCATGAATCTCTCATCAATATTTCCATAAGTCAATATTGTTCGCTCTTTTAATTCGTAAGTATGAATCAATTCATCAACTTCATCCTGAGTTAGTGGCAAGCAATTTTTCAGGTCACTTGTCGTAATACCATTTATCTCCGTTCGTGTTGCTTCTGAATTTAGCTCTAATGGCAAAAAGCGATTATACATTTCACCAGTATCTGGCTTGTAAATAGATATAGATAAAAGATCGTCTCTTACTGATGAAAGGCCATTTGTTTCAACATCAAGAACAACATATTTTGAAGGGTCAACATTTGGTGAATCTGACTTCAATATGGTTCATCCTTTCCTGAATCATATTATCATTTGCTCCTATGTCTAATAGATGCGCCCTGCTTTTATGGCGCACGCACATTGCAGATGCTATATAATTGCTTTTTACTATATCAACTGAGCGTGGCTTTGTCGAGGAAAATTTTTACTCATACCGCGAAAGTTCAAGAAATAACCTACCACCGACCCGCAGATTGGTGGATGTTTTCGCTCAGTCGAGCAGTCTTGCAAGCTCACCGGCGTCGGCTGCAAACTGCTGCGCGCCGGCGCGCTCGAGCACGTCCCGGTCGCGAAAGCCCCACAGCACGCTGATGCACGGCAGATTTGCCGCGCGCGCCGTGGCGATGTCGACCTCGGAATCGCCGACAAAAACCGTCCCGGCGGGGTCGGCGCCGAGCTGTTCCATGGCGGCCAGCAGCGTGTCCGGTGCGGGCTTGCGGCGGATGCCCTGCTTCTCGCCGACGGCGATCGGCACGGTATCCGCGAAAAACTCCGCCCGCAGTGCGCGCACGGCCTCGTCCGGCTTGTTGGACACGATGGCGAGCTTGCGCCCCTGCGCGTGCAGCTTAAGCAGCAGCGCGGCGACACCGGGGTAGGGGGCGGTCTCGATGCGGCAGTGGGCGGCGTAGTCGGCGTTGTATTCCGCCAGCAGCGTCTCGAACAGCGCGCTGTCCGTTCCAGCTGGCACGGACAGCTCCATCAGCCGCCGGGCCCCGTTGCCGAGCGCGGCGCGCATCTGCTGCCGCGTGCGTTCCGGCAGGCCGTGGCGGGTAAGTGTGCGGTTCATGGCGGCGGTCAGGTCGCCGAGCGTGTCGAGCAGCGTGCCGTCGAGGTCAAAAAGTACAGATGTGTAGCGCATAAACGTCTCTCCTTTGTTCTGGCACACTTATAACGCATTTTGCGTACGGTGTCAACCAAAAAACAAGTTGACATCCGCTGCCGAATATGCTACTATAATGCAGCGCGCTGGCCGCGCGTCCATATGGAAAGTGGAATTCGGCTTGGAGAAGTACCCAAGTGGCCGAAGGGGCTCCCCTGCTAAGGGAGTAGGCTGTGATAAGCGGCGCGAGGGTTCAAATCCCTCCTTCTCCGCCAAAAACAAGACGCCGGTCATCGGCGTCTTGTTTCTCTATCTGCATATGTGGAGAGTTACCGAAGTGGTCATAACGGGGCGGTCTTGAAAACCGTTAGGCGGCAACGCCACAGGGGTTCGAATCCCTTACTCTCCGCCATAAGTCCATCGTAATTCTGATAGAATTACGGTGGACTTTTTCTATGCCAGAAAACCGCTTGAAATCAGGCTGTTCAGCTATTTCAGCACATGAGCAACCCCCGCCGCAGAGTATTTCTGTGGCGGGGGTTCGTGTGTTCTATGCCCAGACAGGGATCGTTGGGAACCAACGCAAAGACCGTGCGGTAAGAATGATTGTGCCTGTTGGCGACAGTTTCACAGTGACACAGCGAGATCCGGTACAATCAACAACACGCGCTTCACGAGCTACACTTCATTTTCCCGCAGTCTGCCGAGGGCTCCGGCAGGGTGATGCTTGACATACTCGGCAGGCGTCAAGTTGACATCAGCCTGCAGAGCTACGGAGAGTGCCTGAAGAACCAGCTCTTCAGCAAGCACGGAGTTGCGCGGCGCACGATTCAGCGGGCCGCCCTCTTGTGAGACACCTGCGTATAAGAATGCATCACTCTCCTTGGCGAGGCTGCTTTCTCTTCCTCCGGAAACCCCGATGATCTTACAGCCGTTGATTTTGATTGCAGAGATTGTTCGCATCAGTTCTGCTGTCTCACCGGAATTGGAGATACAGATCACTACATCGCCCTCTACAAGTTGACCGGAGGAGCCATGTACGGCCTCAGTACAATCGAGGTAATAGCACGGCGTACCGGTGGACGAAAATAACGATGCCGCATACTCTGCTACATGTCCGGGCTTTCCGATGCCAGTCACATGCAGGCGGTTTTTCTCCTTCCGTGCCGTTTGGATAATGACCGCAGCAGCTTGAATGCTATCGATATCCATCGTATTCACGGTTTGCTCTAATTCAAGCCTTGCCGAATCCAGAAAACTGGTCACGGCTTTTCTGCTTTCTGTGCTCATGGCTTCTGTCTCCTTTCACAGTTCTGTTTCAGCGAATGGAATATCTGGAGGGATGCTCGTCCCACTCCTTCAGGATCTTCATTGCCTCACAGGCGGCGCGGCATGCGCGGTCTTCGCCGGTTTTGTCCGTTGCCCATTCCCCGGTGATGCGGTTGGTTATAACGGCTAGAATGGAGGCGCTGCGCATCTCGTGCAGATACCCTACGATGAAGTGCCCGGCGGAGTCCGTGTCGATATTGGTCACTCTGGCCTGCCGCAAATCTTCAATCAGGCGCTCGGAGCGAGAAGGCCAGAAACCATTTTCGCTGATCTTGCGCCCTTGCCCGATGTAGAGTGAAGATGGGCTGTACATGATTCCTGTCCCATAACGGTAGCCAAGCCGCTCACAGGCTTCACAAAGGGCATTCACGACCATACGATCGGCAACGGCGGGGAATGCCTTGTCCACATAGCAATCGCTGGTACCATCTGCCCGGATGGCAGCCACAGGGATGATAAGGTCACCCGGCTGAAAACGTTCAGAGATTGCGCCTGTGGTGCCGATGCGAACGGTGGTGTGTGCTCCGATGTTCTTCAGCTCGTGCAGGCAAATCTCGGCGCTTGTCGTGCCGATGCCGGTGGAGACGCAGGCGATATCCATGCCCTCATAGGTACCTTTTGCAGAGCGAAACTCCCGGTTGAATTCCAGATCTACCGCATTTTCCCACTGCTTTTTGACAAGCTCGACCCGTTCCGGTGCACCCGGCAGCAAAACATAGGGGGAAATCTGGCCTTCCGTCAGGCGGATGTGAAATTGTGCGTCCCCGACGTCGGGAAATTCGGTATTCAGTGTGTTTTTCATGTTGTCCTCCTTTGGGTTCGTCGTGGTGTGTTCGGCTTTCCTTACGCCCGAAGTATAGCAAAAAGAAGCCCTCTCGAACCATGCCAAATGGCATAGTTCGAGAGGGCTTCTAATTTCTTTTTATTCTGCGATCATTTGCCTCAGTGCCTTATCATCAAAGAATATTTTTCCATATTCGGTATGGATGACACCGCGCTCCCGCAGTTCCGACAGAGCGCGATTGACTGTGCGCTCACTCATACCGGTATGCTGCGCCAGCTCTGCATGAGAGCAGCGCACCGTCCCGTCTGCAGTTGGGTTGCGCAGTATTTCCTCGGTCAGAAATCGTGCGATCCGCTGTGCCGGCGGCAAGTAGGAGAGGACACCCTGATTCCGGCTCTGGCGGTAGCACTTCTCGGCCAAAGCTCGAATCACCATTTCCCGGAACGCCGGCTCCTCGTCCAACCATAACTGAAAGTCAGCTATGCTTAATACCAGTAATTCCGCCTTTGTTTTTGCGCGGACTGTAGAAGCGTATATCATCCTGCCGGAAAGCAGCTCCATATCTCCCATGACAGAAATGCCGTTTTCTGCTGAGAAAATCAGGCTGTCACCGGTGGCAAACTGTGCCTCAATCAGGAGTTCTCCCCGAACCAGCAGCATCATTTCCGTAACTGGATAGTCCTGCAAACAGACGATTTGCCCCGGTTGGGCCATTTTCAGTTGCAGCCGGCACGGCAGCGTTTCGGGTACGGGGCAGCGCATTCGGCTCAGCGCGGCAAGAATCCTATTATTCATCGCAGTTCCTTTTGTTTTGAAAAATGTTCACAAGAATTGAGCATGGCAATGTCTCTGTCAACGGTGGCGCTTTGGCGAGAAATCATAATTTTTGATAGAAGCTTTTTAAAGGGGACAATTCCGGTCCTGGGTGCGTTTTGATAAACTTGGATTGCAGGAATCTTATGAGCATAAGCATCATAATGACAAGCACCGACGGGACCCGGCCCTTTGTCACCGTTGCCAAGGTTTCCGCAATGGCGAAAACCATCGGCAGCACGGTGAACGCGCCGAATGTTGAGAAATGACGATCGGACTCATTTTACATCTACATCTTTATTCATCAAGCAGGGTCAAAGAACTTTATCGAGTGCGCACTCAACGTTCTCATATTTCTTGACCTTTCATATCCTGAGTGCCGTCTAGGATCACACCGTTTACGAATGCGTATTTCATTCCCGGTTCCTCCTTGAAATTATCTGCATGTTTTTCGCTCAGGGACTGTGATTCGCCGCGGCGGATATACATGTGGGAATAATGTGGAGATTATAAGGCCTGTGCCCTGAATTTGCAAGCTTTTTCCGTTTAAGTCGCTGATATTCTTTGATTTTTGCCACCAGAGAACATGGAATAAGATGTTTTGGCCAATGTTTTGGTTATTATGTATGAGATTCCAGCTTTTTGTTGCGTACTCAGAATTGGCTGATCTAGCCGTGCAGCTGGGAGCAATATGCAGCCCTGCAGTGATTTTTGTACTTTCATTTGGCAGCCTTCTTTTCCTGTGCTATACTGCTCCATGCGTCAAAAAATGTCCGGAGGAAACGAACATGGTCGTTGTGTGGAGCGTCTTGATCCTTCTTATTTTCATTCTGGCTGCATCCTATGTGTGCTACCGCCTCTGCTTTTCCGTGCCCAAACAGACGGAGGCGGATCTCTTCCGCCTGCCGGACACGGAGCAGTATGCCCCGCATCGGGAAGCGATGGCGCAGATGGTCCGGACCGTGCTTGCGCTCCCGTATGAGGACGTCTGGATCCGATCCGACGACGGGCTGCGCCTGCACGGAAAATACTACGCCGGCCGGCCGGACGCGCCGGTGCAGATCATGATGCACGGCTACAAAAGCGGCGCGGAGCGGGACTTCTGCGGCGGGGCGCAGATCGCCGTTCAGGGCGGCTGTCACGTGCTGTTGGTCGATCAGCGTGCGCATGGGAAGAGTGAGGGCAGGTGCCTCACGTTTGGCATTCAGGAGCGCTATGACTGCCGCGCGTGGGTGAACTACGCCGTCGGGCGCTTCGGCGCGGACACGAAAATTTTGCTGTATGGTGTGTCGATGGGCGCGGCGACCGTGCTGATGGCAGGCGGCCTGGATCTGCCACGCAATGTCGTCGGCATTGTGGCCGACTGCGGGTACAGCTCGCCCGCCGCAATCATTCGCAAGGTCATCCGCGACCAGCATCTGCCCATTTTCCCGGTCTATCAGTTGATCCGCCTGGGCGGGAAACTGTTCGGCGGTTTCGACCTGGAGTCCGCCACGGTCACGGACGCACTGGCGCATTGTCAGATCCCTGTGCTCCTGATCCACGGCGGGGACGACCGCTTCGTCCCCTGCGAGATGGGGCGCGAAAACTATGCGCACTGCGCGGCGCACAACAAGCGCCTGCTGGTCGTGCCGGGCGCGGGACATGGGCTGAGCTACATGGTGGACAGGGAAGCGTATCTGGCCGCGCTGGAGTCGTTCCTCCGGTCCGTGCTGGACTGACCCTGCATACAAAAGGAATCAGCCGCACCGTGACACCACGGTGCGGCTGATGGTTTGTCAGAGCATGGATGCGTCGTGCAGATCAATCTCGCCGTGTTCCTGTTCAAAGTCCCGGATGCGCTTTTTGATCATCTGCTCGAGTTCGCGGTTTTTTGTCCGGCCTTCGTATTCTGCGATGTAGCCGAGCTTGTCCAATAGCGCCTGGTCGACGCGCAATGTGTACCGGCTCAGGTCGTCTTTCATTTTGTCGTCCCTCCGTGACGAAATATTGGCGAAATTCTAGCGTCATATGGTTGCAAAACGCAGAAATGACGCATATTTGACGCATAACGGTAAGCGCGAATGAGCGTTCTATACAGAACTTCGCTTTGCATGCGCACGCCTTTCCGTTAGAACGCAGATTTTTTTGCAACGCCTTGTCATGCTGCAATCGCGTGCGCTATAATCGACACATTATGAGGGCTTGCCTGTCGAATACACAGACCACTACAAGTGCCCATGAAAGGAGAAATCATTATGAATCCCAGACTTTCCACCAAAATCCTGCGTCCCGACTTTCAGGGCGAGTTTACGGCAAGCATTCTTGCGGCAGCGGCATCTCCCGACCTGATTTCTTTTGCGGGCGGCCTGCCGAACCCGGTCTCTTTCCCGGTCGAGGCGATGGACAAGGCAACGCACAAAGTTCTTGAGAAAAACGGCGTCATGGCGCTGCAGTACAGCGGCACGCAGGGCTATCTGCCGCTGCGCGAGTGGGTCGCAAAGCGCTATGAAACGATGGGCGTCTACGGCGTGACGGCCGACGATATCATCATCACCAACGGCTCGCAGCAGGTCCTGACGATGATCGGCGCGTGCATGCTCGACCCCGGCGACAAGATCATCGTCGAGAACCCGACCTATCTCGTCGCGCTGCAGTCGTTCCACTTCTTTGATCCCGAGGTCCTGCCTGTCACCATCAACCCCGACGGCATCGACTGTGATGAGCTGGCAGCGACCGTGCAGGCCAATCCGGACGTGAAGTTTGCCTACGTGATCCCGAACTTCCAGAACCCCACCGGCCTGAGCTACAGCAAGGAAGTGCACGACCGCGTCGTGGAGATCTTCCGGGGCACGGACATCGTCGTGCTGGAGGACAACCCGTATCGTGAGCTGCGTTTTTCCGGCACCGCGACCGACAGCTTCGGCAAGGAGCTGGGCGAGCAGTGCTGCATGCTCGGCACGTTCTCCAAGATCGTTGCTCCCGGTATGCGCATCGGCTGGGTGTGCGTGCGCAACAAGGCACTGCGTGAAAAGCTCCTGAGCTATAAGGCGACCGCCGACCTGCACACCAACATCTTCTCGCAGCTCGTTCTGGCGCAGTACCTCGCGGATAACGACATCGACGCGCACATCGAGAAGACGAAAGTGCTCTATAAGCACAAGGCAGAGCTGATGATGGACTGCATGCGCAAGTATCTGCCGGAGGGCGTGGAGTTCACGCCGACGGAGGGCGGCATGTTCCTGTGGGCCAAGCTGCCGAACGGCATGTCCGCGGTCGACCTTTACCGCGTCGCGCTCGCGAAGGGCGTTGCCATCTGCCCGGGCGACCCGTTCTATGAAAAGGAGCGCAACGTCAGCACGTTCCGCATCAATTACTCCAACAGCAGCGACGAGGTGATCGAAAAGGGCATCCGCATCCTCGGCGAAGCCTGCGCGGAGCTGATTGCGAAAAAGGATAACTGATCCCAAGCTATGAGAACCAAACAGCCGCACCGTGGCGTCACGGTGCGGCTGATTTTTATATGTAGGATTTTGTTCTGCGCATGTCGAGCACCAGCTCCGGATCCTCTGCGCGCATGCGCTCCAGGATGCCAGTCAGCGCGTCCGAGTCGCGCGTGATCGCGTCCAGCTCCGGCTGCGTGAGACCGACGAGCTGCAAAAATGCGACCCTGCCGTGCACCGTTTCGATCGGGGCGACGGTCGTGTCGCTGACGATGGCCAGACCCGTGATGGCCGAGTCCAGCTCCGGGTGCAGGGAGCTGCCGTCGCCGGGGATGTACGCGCCCGGCTCGAAGAAATTGCCGGTCTGGAACGTGTAGCGCGCCAGATGGGCCAACAGATCGAGCGCCCATGTGCCGGTCTCGGCATAGCTCTCGCGCACCTTCATCGTCATCTCATAGCCCCACTTGCTGTACCCGGCGCCGAAGGCTGCCATGCTCGGGTACAGCTCGCTCATGCCGTAGGTGACAATGTGCTGATAGCCCTTGCCTGTGTCATAGACGGCGAAGCCGTCAAGATATTCGTCACCGCCGAAGGCCGCGCGGTCGTGCAGCTCGCTCTCAAAGCATACCGGCTCCGTCTTGGGATAGCGCTTGGCAAAGGCCGCCTCGATCGCGTCCCGGCCCGGTGCCCAATCGGGGTGCTTTTTCATCCGCTTTGCGTATTCTTCTCTCGTCATGTTGTGTCCGCCTTTCGTCGATTTACTCCAGTGCTTCGTGCACGGAAAAATGGTTCTTGTGATAGCTCAGCAGCCCCTCGCGCTGCATCCGTGACAGCTCGCTGCACATGGCGCTGCGGTCCACGCCCAGATAGTCGGCCAGCTGCTGGCGGTTGTAGGGGATGTCAAAGCTGTATTGCCCGGCGCGCTTGACGCACTCGGAAAAGTACGACATGAGCCGGGCGCGGATGCCCTTCGGCGCCGTGTGCAGGATGCGCTGCGAGAGCTGCAGGTTCTTGGCCGCGCACACCGTCAGCAGGTTTTGGATGAGCTTGGCGTGAAACGGGCAGGCGTTCGTGCATGTCGTGAGCACCTTGCCGATGTTCAAAAACAGCACCTCGGTGTCCTCCGAGGCGGTCACGCTGATGAGCAGCGGCTCACCAGGGATGCAGGCATAGGGCTCGGCAAACACCTCACCGGGGGCGACGTGGCCGAGCAGGCTGTGGTTGCCCCAGACGTCGTCGTAGCCGATCATGGCCATGCCGGAGAGCACCATACCGAGCTGCTCGGTCGGCGCGCCCTCGGCGAGAATGGTCTCGCCCCGGTCGTAGTGTTTTTGCACCGCGCCGAGACATTGCAGCAGCAGCGGCAGCTCATCACTGCCAATGCCGCGAAACAGGCGCGTGTTGGATAGCGTGATGTTCATTTTTTTGCTCCATTTGTTGTTCTGACAACGGATTTGTGGATTTTATTATGCTATCTTATGCGCAGAAAGTCAAGACCGCCGGGCGGGGGCCCGGACGATTTTTGGAAAGGGAAGGGATATTATGATCCGCAAAATCATCCACATTGACGAAGAAAAGTGCAACGGCTGCGGCGCGTGTGCGACAGCCTGCCATGAGGGTGCCATCGGCATCGTGAATGGCAAGGCCAAGCTCCTGCGCGACGATTACTGCGACGGTTTCGGCGACTGCCTGCCCGCCTGCCCGATGGATGCCATCCATTTTGTCGAGCGCGAAGCGGCGGCGTATGACGAGGCGGCTGTTCAGGCCAGCAAGCGCAAAAAGCAGGCGGAGGCCGCGCATGCCGGCGGCTGCCCCGGCCACCAGATGCACCGCTTCCAGCGTGAGGAGACGGCACAGGCAGTGGCTCCGGCGGCACAGCCGTCGCAGCTCGGCCAGTGGCCGTGCCAGATCAAGCTCGTGCCGGTCAACGCGCCGTATTTCCGGGGCGCGAAGCTGCTCATCGCGGCCGACTGCACGGCGTATGCCTACGCGAACATGCACAGTGAGTTCATGAAAGGGAAGATCACGCTCATCGGCTGCCCGAAGCTCGATGCGGTGGATTACACAGACAAGCTCACGGAGATTATCCGGGGCAACGACATTCAGAGCGTCACCATCGTGCGCATGGAGGTGCCGTGCTGCGGCGGACTCGAGCATGCGGCGCGTGAGGCGCTGCGCGCGAGCGGGAAGTTCCTGCCGTGGCAGGTCGTCACGATCTCGATCGACGGTAAGATCCTCGACCGCTGACTCTGTTTTCCGGCTCTGTTTTGCGTGTGCAGACAGAGCCGGAACAAAGATGTTCATTCCGTGAAAAATCTTCGACAATAGGGTTGACAAATCCAAAAATATCTGTATAATATCATTTGTTCGTAGCGGAATTGTGTAATGGTAGCACACCGGACTCTGACTCCGTTTGTGAGGGTTCGAATCCTTCTTCCGCTGCCAACCAAAACGCCCTTGTCATTGACAAGGGCGTTTTTTTATCCCACAATGCAAGGAGAGAATTCGCTATGCGGATGGAATCCTGTGCGCAGGACGGGAAAACCGTCGCGGTCATCACCGGAACGGAGCTGGTGCTCACCGACGCGCAGTCGGCGCTCGATCTCATCATGACGCGCGCTATGAGACGGATACCAGTCTTATAGCAATCGAAAGAGCTGCGGTTGCGCGTCTGGTGCGTGCGGATGCGTTATCTGTGTATAGAAAAAGCCTCTGCCGGCTGGCAGAGGCTTTTTCCGTTTCATGCGCTGCTTATTTGTCCAGATAGCTGGTCAGCAGCTCCTGCAGCAGCTCATCGCGGTCAAGGCGGCAGATGAGACTGCGGGCGTTGTTGTAGTTGGTGATATACGTCGGGTCCTCGGATAGGATGTAGCCGACGAGCTGGTTGATGGGGTTGTACCCTTTGACAACAAGGGAATGATACACGGAAGTGAGGATCTCCTTCATTTCTGTTTTGTTGTCGATCGCATTAAACCGTCTGGTTGCGTCTTCCATGCGAAGCCCTCCCTTATACGAGTTCTTGTGCTCATTATACCAAAAAACACAAGTCTGTAAAGTCCATTTCCCAACTGTTTTCAAAAAAAGTTCTGAAATATTTCTTAAAATATTCCAAATCCAGACGCTACTCAGCGGATGGTCGCGTTAAAGGTTTCCTTGAGCGCTTTCAGCACGCTCTGCATGGTCTCCTCGGCGTGGTCGTCGGTGAGCGTCTGGTCGTCGGCACGCAGCGTCAGCGAGAAGGCGACGCTCTTGTAGCCGGTCGGGATCGGCGCACCGGTGTACACGTCAAACAGCTCGCAGCCCTTGAGATACTGCCCGCCGGCGGCGAGGATGCACGCCGAGAGCTTGGCGACCGGGATGTCCGCGCTGCAGACGATGGCGACGTCGCGCGTCACAGCCGGGAAGCGCGGCAGCGGCGTGTAGACCGGGGTCGCGCCGCGGGCGGCGAGCATGCCGTTGAGCCGGAGTTCAGCGGTGTAGAGCTCTGTGTCCACGCCATAGTTTTCCGCGGCGAGCGGGTGGATCTGGCCGAGCACGCCCAGCAGCTTGCCGCCGGCATAGACCCTCGCGCAGCGCCCGGGGTGATAGGACGGGTTCTCGTTCTCGGCCTCGAACGTCACGTCCGAGATGCGCAGACCGGCGAGGATGCGCTCGACCGCGCCCTTGAGCTGGAAGAAGTCCATCCCGCCGCCGTAACCGCCAAGGCACAGCAGCTTCGGCTCGTCGGCCATGCCGTCCGGGCGGGCAAAGTAGACCTTTCCGATCTCATAGAGGCGCACGGCCTTGTTGCGGTAGTTATAGTTGCGCGTGAGGATCTCAAGCATGGACGGCAGGATGGTCGTGCGCATGATGGAGGTGTCCTCGCCGAGCGGGTTGAGGATCTTCATGGAGTCGCGCAGCGGGGAGTCCGCCGGAAGACGGATCTTGTCATAGTACGACGGGCTGATGAACGAGTAGGTGATGATCTCGCTGTAGCCGAGCGCGCGGGCCATGGCGCCGATGCTGCGCTCCGCCTTCTGCGCGTCGGTATAGCCGCCGCTGGTGGTCTGGCCGCGCATGAGCGTGCAGGGGATGTTGTTGTAGCCGTAGAAGCGGGCGATCTCTTCGGCGATGTCGGAGTAGTGCTCCACGTCGCCGCGCCAGGACGGGACGATGATCGTGTCGCCGTCGAGCTCGAAGCCGAGTGCGAGCAGGATGCGGCGCATCTCCGCCTCAGACACGTCCGTACCGAGCAGGCCGTTGACTTTGTCCGGCTCGAGCTTCACGGTCTTGGGCACGATGGGCTCGGGCAGCACGTCGATGGTGCCGCGCATCACCTCGCCGCAGCCGAGCAGCTCCACGAGCTCGCACGCGCGGTCAACGGCCGCGACGGTGTTCATCGGGTCGAGGCCCTTCTCGAAGCGGCCGGAGGCCTCCGTGCGCATGCCGAGCGCGGCGGCCGTGCGGCGGATGCTCGTACCGTTGAAGTTCGCACCCTCAAAGACGACCATGGCCGTGTCGCCGACGATCTCGGAGTTGGCGCCGCCCATGACACCGGCCACCGCGACGGGCTTTTCCTCGTCGCAGATGCACAGCATGTTCGGCGTGAGCTTACGCGCGTTGCCGTCGAGCGTCTGGATGGTCTCACCCTCGCGTGCGGTGCGCACGATGATCTGCTTGCCGCCGATGCACGAGAAGTCGAACGCGTGCATGGGCTGGCCGTACTCGAGCATGACGTAGTTGGTAATATCGACGATGTTGTTGATCGGGCGCACGCCGCTGTTGCGCAGGCGCTCGCGCATCCACGCCGGGGACGGCGCAATCTTGACGTTGCGTACCATGCGCGCGGTGTAGCGCGGGCAGAGCGCCGGATCGTCGATGCGGATGCTGACGTGATCGTGAATGTCCTCGCCGCTGCCGGGGACCTCGGGCGTGTGCAGCCGGAGGGGCTTGTCAAATGTCACGGCGGCCTCGCGCGCCAGACCGATCACGGACAGGCAGTCCGGGCGGTTCGGCGTGATCTCAAACTCGACCACGTGATCGTCCATACCGATGACGGCGGCAATGTCGTCGCCGGGCTTCACGCCGTCCTCCTGCATGACCCACAGGCCGTCCTCGATGGCGTAGGGGTAGTCATGCAGCGTCAGGCCGAGCTCCTTGAGCGAGCACATCATGCCGTTGGAGAGCTCGCCGCGCAGCATGCCGGCGTGAATCTCCTTGCCGTCGGGCAGGAGGGAGCCGTCGAGCGCGACGGGCACCATGTCGCCGACCTTCTGGTTCTGCGCGCCGGTGACGATCTGCAGCGGCGCGTCGCCGCCCACGTCGACCTGGCAGACCCACATGTGGTCGGAGTTTGTGTGGCGCACCATCTCCACGATGCGGCCCGCGACGACATTCTGAATGTTCTTGTGCAGGTCCGTGAACGTCTCCACCTTGGAGCCGGAGAGGGTCATTGCCTCGGAAAAGTCGTGATCGGCCCAGGCCGAGCAGTCTACGAATTCATTGAGCCATTTTCTGCTTAAAATCATGGTAGCCTCTCCTTTCTCAGAACTGCTGCAGGAAGCGCACGTCGTTTTCGAAGATCAGGCGCAGGTCGCTGATCTTGAACCGGCGCATCGCCAGACGCTCCAGGCCCATGCCGAAGGCCCAGCCGGAGTAGACGTCCGTGTCGATGCCGCAGCCCTCGAGCACCTTCGGGTGGATCATGCCGGCGCCGAGGATCTCGATCCAGCCCTCGCCCTTGCAGGTGGGGCAGCCCTTGCCGCCGCACTTGTGGCACTGCACGTCCATCTCGCAGCTCGGCTCGGTAAACGGGAAGTGGTGCGGGCGGAAGCGGGTGACGGTGTTCTCACCGTAGAGCTTTTTCACAAGTGTGTTGAGCGTGCCCTTCAGGTCCGCCATCGTGACGCCCTTGTCGATGACCATGCCCTCGATCTGGTGGAACATGGGCGAGTGCGTGGCATCGACCTCGTCCTTGCGGTAGACGCGGCCGGGGGCGACCATGCGGATCGGCAGCGGCTTGCTCTCCATGGCGCGCACCTGCATCGGGGAGGTCTGCGTGCGCAGGAGGATGCTGCTGTCCACGGTCAGATAGAACGTGTCCGACCACTCGCGTGCAGGGTGTCCTTCGCTGGTGTTGAGCTTGGTGAAGTTATATTCGGCCTCTTCGATCTCGGGGCCTTCGAGGATCTCAAAGCCCATGCCGACGAAGATGTCCTTGATCTCATCGAGCACGATGTACATCGGGTGCTGGTGGCCGAGCTCCGGTGCTTTGCCGGGCATGGTCACATCGAGCGTCTCGGCCTTGAGGCGCATCTCGAGCATGCGCGCGTTGAGCGCCTCGCGGCGCTGGTCGATCGCTTCTTCCAGCTCGGCGCGCACCTGGTTTGCCAGCTGGCCCATGGCCGGGCGCTCCTCCGCCGACAGGCGGCCCATCTGCTTGAGGATGGCGGTCAGCTCACCCTTTTTGCCGAGGTACTTCACGCGCAGGTTTTCCAGCGCGGTGATGTCGTCCGCCTGCAAAATGGCGGCGACGGAAGCCTCGCGCAGCTTCTGCAGCATTTCTTTCATGCAAACAACTCCTCCGTTGCAAGATTTTCATGGTTCGTTGCGTTCCTTGCCGGATCGCGGACAAAAAAAGATCCTCCCGTCCCGCATACAGGGACGAAAGGAAACTTCCGCGGTACCACCCGAATTCGGCGCGTGCGCGCCGCACTCTGTGCGCGGTAACGGGCGGACCCGCCGGGGATTGGCCGGAGCTCACGGGCGAACAAAGCACGTTTCTCGCAGGACGCTCTCAGCCGATGGCGTCCCTCTCTGGTGCGGAACCTTGGTACTATTTTCCCGATCCAAGCAATAAACTCAATAACAAAGCTATTTATACCACACTTTGCGGCACAAATCAATGTAAAAGGGGAAGAAAATTTGACGCGGCGCGCCGAAAACGTTATAATAATCAGAGAAAAATCACCCCTTTTCCGTCCGGGAGGCAGATCATGCATCGCATTGCACCCTGCGCGCCGTATTTGCCGCGGCGCGCGTCCGATACCAATAAATATGACTACGGCCGCGTGCTCATCGTCGGCGGCTGCGTCGGCTATACCGGCGCGCCGACGCTGTGCGCCCGCGCGGCTCTGCGCTGCGGCGCCGGATTGGTGTCCGTCGGCGTGCCGGAGGCGATCTATGCCGTCACCGCCGTGAAAAACGACGAGGCGATGCCGTTCCCGCTGCCGTCGGCGGAGGGGAAGCTGGCGCGCGATGCGATGCCGATACTGCTCGAGCGGCTGCAAAAAAGCGATGTGTGCGTGCTCGGCCCCGGTCTCGGACGCAGTGATGCACTCACGGCGCTGGTGCAGGCGGTCGTTACGCAATCCGGCACGCCGCTCGTGCTTGATGCCGACGCGCTCTTTGCCGTCGCGCAGGACGTGACGGTGCTCGACCGCGCCTGCGCGCCCATTGTGCTCACGCCGCACGATGGGGAGTTTACCCGTCTGGCCGGGCCGGATGGAACCGGCAGGGCAGAGGCGGCGTCCGATTTTGCCGTCCGGCACGGCTGCACGGTCGTGCGCAAGGGACCGGAGACGGTCTGCGCGTTCCCGGACGGGGACGCGGCGGTGCTGCGTGTTGGCAATCCCGGCATGGCCAAGGGCGGCAGCGGCGATGTGCTGGCGGGCATGTTCGCTGCGCTGCTGTGCCAGATGCCCGCGCGCGACGCGGTGCAGACCGCCGTCTGGCTGCACGGCCGGGCGGGCGACCTCTGCGCCGGGCGTATGGGCGAATATGCGATGAATCCGACCGATGTGATCGCGGCCCTGCCGGAGGTCACAAAACCCATCATCCGATAGGAGGCAGTATGCAGCGCAAAGCAATCGCTGCACTGATGATAAGCCTGCTGCTGTTGTCCGCATGCGGACGCGGCGCGGGGGAGCAGACATTTGAAGCCTTTCGTGACACGCTTACGGGCAAATTCGTCACCACGACGGCGCAGGTGCGCGTCCAGCGCGGCGACACGGTCACGGACTATACGCTCACCTGTCAGGAACTGCCGGACGGCTATGACCTCACGGTCACGGCGCCGGAACAGGCGGCCGGCGTTACGGCCCACCTGCGCGACGGGGCGAGCACGCTCGCCTTTGACGACATCATTCTTCCGGCGGGCGACCTCAACGGCGCGGGCCTGACACCGCTGACGGCGCTGCCCTATGTGGTGGAGGCCATCCGCAGCAGCTATGTCGACCTGACGTGGACGGAGGACGGGCTGCAGGTCGTGCAGCTCATCACGGACGATCACACCGCCGTGCGTCTGTATCTGGACGGCACGGTGCCGCAGTGCGCGGAGCTGTCGGTCGATGACACGCTCTGTCTGCGCTGCACCATAGAAAACTGGAATCTGGAACAAGGAAGTACGAACGATGAATCGCAAGATCAGAACATGGGTAGAGATCAGTCTCAATGACTTGGAACACAATTATCGCGAGATCAGCAGCCGCCTGCCGGACGGCTGCCAGATGCTCGGCGTCTGCAAGGCCAATGCCTACGGCCACGGCGCGGTGCGCGTGGCGCAGCGGCTGCAGCGGGCGGGCTGCCAGTGGGTGGCCGTCAACTGCTATGACGAGGCCGAGGAGCTGCGCGCCGCCGGTGTGACGATGAACATCCTGCTGCTCGGCCCGCAGTCGGCGAACATTGCGGTCGATCTGGCCACGCTCGGCGTGACGCAGGCGGTCGGCAGCATCGAATATGCACGCGAGCTCAACCGCTTTCTCGCCGGCACCGGCCTGCGGCTGGACGCGCACATGAAGCTCGAGACCGGCATGGGCCGCACGGGCTTTGATGTGCACGACGACAGCCACCTCGACGAGATGATCGAGGCGCTCTCACTGCCGCACCTGAACTTCACGGGCGTGTTCACGCACTTTGCCGTCTCGGACGAGTACGGAGATCCGTACACGCAGCTGCAGTTTTCGCGCTTTACGCACGCGATCGAGCGCATGGAACAGGCGACCGGCCACCACTTCGCCATCCGTCACTGTGCCAACAGCGGCGCTGTCATTAATTATCCTGAGATGCACCTCGACATGGTGCGCCCCGGCCTGCTGCTCTACGGCGTGTTTCCGGCCAAGGAGACCGGCGGGCTCGACCTGCGCCCGGCCATGTCGCTCTACAGCCGCGTGTCCGAGGTGACGCACCACCATGCGGGCGACACGATCAGCTACGGCCGCACGTTCACTTGCCCGCGCGATATGCGCCTGGCCGTGCTGCCGGTCGGCTATGCCGACGGGCTGCTGCGCAGCCTCTCCGGCAAGGGCGATGTGCTGCTGCACGGTAAACGCGCACCCCAGGTCGGCCGCATCTGCATGGATATGTGCATGGTCGATGTCACGGACATCCCCGAGGTGCAGCCCGGCGACGTGGCCACGATCTTCGGCCGCGATCTCTCAGTGGCCGAGCAGGCGGACAAGGCCGGCACCATCCCGTATGAGCTGCTGTGCGCCATGAGTCAGCGCGTGCAGCGCGTGTACATCGACTGAAGTATAAATTTCGCTCCGATGGCGAAAATAACTGTGCCCCTACATATCGACCGGGGCAAATATTCCATCGGAGATGAATACGATGCATCCAGTTCGACGCGGAGACATTTACTATGCCGACCTCAGTCCGGTGGTCGGCAGTGAGCAGGGCGGCATGCGCCCCGTGCTCATCATTCAGAACGACACCGGCAACCGCCACAGCCCGACGGTGATCGCCGCCGCGATCACGTCGCAGACCGGCAAAGCAAACCTGCCCACGCACATCTCACTTGCGGCGCGCAGCTGCGGCCTGACGCGTGACAGCGTGATCCTGCTCGAGCAGGTGCGCACACTCGACAAGTCGCGCCTGCGTGAGCGCATGGGCCGCCTGGACGAGCCTGCGATGCACCAGGTGGACAACGCGATCGCCGTGAGCTTTGGCCTGCCGCAGTAAACACCCACGCTTTCTAACGGAGGGACGGTTATGAAGAAAAAGACACTGACCACCATCATCCTCATCGTCGCGCTCGCCATGGTCGCAGCCGTGACCGTGTATGCCGTCGCGAACTACGGCACAAGGGACGACCCGCTCGTCACATCCAGCTATCTGCAGGATGTGGTGCAGCCGCGCATGGAGGATGCCTACCATTCCACGCTCGACGGGCAGATCAGCGAGATGGAGGATCAGTTTGCCGATCAGGTCGCCGCCGCGGGCGGGTCGTATGTACTCGTGACGCTCGAAAACGGCCAGACGCTCACCGGCCGTGCCGGTACGGAGATCCTCATGCGCACGGGCACTGCCGCCGTGGCGCAGAGCGCTGCCATTGACCTCACGACCGGCGAGACCGCCGCCGTCGGGGCAAAACTCACGGAAAACCACCTGTACCTCGTGCAGGCGGACGACACCGGTATTCAGGCGTCCGCCGACGTCACCGTCATGGTGCGCGGCAGCTACCATGTCGGCTGACCCGGTTCTAAATCCATCACTCCCGCGCATAGTCTGGTGCGGGAGTGATTTTTTATGCCTGATTATCCGATTCTGCAGCAAAACAAGCCCATCGGCACGCTGACCGTGACGCAGGAGGGGCTGTTCACGGTGTTTTCCGCGCGGGCAAGGACGGGCACCGACCGCCTGCGGCTCGCCGTGTGCGGGGAGCGGTCGCGCGCGTATCTCGGCCTCATGCTGCCGGACGGGAGCGGCTGGCTCACGCTGCGCAAGCGGCTCACGCGGCTCGAGCGCGCGCGTCTGCCGGAGCCGATTTTGTTTGCGGCCGACGAGACATGGGACATCCCGGATGCGCCGGAATCCGCCCCGGACCCGCCGCAGGCGCAAAAGCCCGCCCCGGACCCGCCGCGGGCGCAAAAGGCTGCGCCGGATGACGGGCTTGATGTGCTCTGGTATTCCGCGCCGGACGGCGTGCTCACCACGTTTGACGGTAGGCGGATGCTCATCGCCATCCCTGCGGACACGCCGAATCTGCCGCGCGGCGCCGAGACCGTGCTGCGTGAGATCGACGGTCGGCCGTACCTCATTTTTCCGCGCTGAATTGCAATTTTGTTGCCGTCGTGGTATACTCGTTGCAACAAAAACACAAAAGGAGCATATCGCGATGAGAATGAGCGATCTGATCACGAAAAAGCGCGACGGGCAGGCCCTCACGACGGAGGAGATCCGCTATATGATCGACGGCTACAGCCGTGGGGAGATCCCGGATTATCAGATGTCCGCCATGACCATGGCCATCTATTTCCGCGGCATGGACCGGCGCGAGACGCTGGACCTGACCATGGCTATGATGCACAGCGGCGAGACGCTGGATCTGTCAGGCGTGTCCGGCGTCAAGGCGGACAAACACTCGACCGGCGGCGTGGGCGACAAGACCTCGCTCGTGCTCGTGCCGATGGTGGCGAGCCTCGGTGTGAAGATGGCGAAGATGTCCGGCCGCGGCCTCGGCCACACGGGCGGCACGCTCGACAAGCTCGAGAGCATTCCGGGCTTCAACATCAATCTGCCCATGGAGCGCTTTCTGGAGAATGTGGATCGCGTCGGCATGGTCATTGCCGGCCAGACGGCGAACCTCGACCCTGCGGACAAGAAGCTCTACGCCCTGCGTGACGTGACCGGCACCGTGGCGAGCATCCCGCTCATCGTCGGCAGCATCATGTCCAAGAAGCTGGCCGCCGGTGCGGACATCATCGTGCTGGACGTCAAGTGCGGCAGCGGTTCGTTTATGAAGACGCTGGACGATGCGCGCGAGCTCGCGACCGAGATGGTCGAGATCGGCAAAATGGCCGGCCGCAAGACGGTCGCCGTCATCACGGACATGGACGAGCCGCTTGGCCACGCCGTCGGCAATGCGCTCGAGGTCAAGGAGGCCATCGCGGCGCTGCGCGGGGAATATCAAAGCGAATTGCTCGAGCTGTGCCTGACGCTCGGCAGCTGCATCCTCACGCAGGCGGGCATGGCGGCCGACGATGCGGCGGCGCGCGCCATGCTGGAGCAGACGATCACGGATGGTTCGGCGCTCAAAAAGCTGGCGGAGTTCGTCGCGGCGCAGGACGGCGACCCGACCGCAATCTATGACCCGTCGCTCCTGCCCATGGCGCCGGTGCAGATGGAGGTGCCGTCCCCGGCGAGCGGCTATGTGCGCCACATCGCGGCGACGGACGTGGGCCTCGTGTCCATGCGCCTCGGCGGCGGCCGCGCGACGAAGGACAGCGTCATCGACCACAGCGTCGGCATCGTCCTGCGCAAGAAGGTGGACGAGCCGGTCACGGCAGGGGAGTCGCTCGCGACGATCCATGCGGCTGACGAGGCGGCCGCCCGCAGGGCAGTCGCGGAGCTCACCGCCTGCTATACCATCACCCCGGATGCGCCTCCGGCGGAGCCGTTCATCAAGGCGATCATCCGCTGAAGACAACAAAAAATCCCGGAGCTGCGGCTCCGGGATTTTTCTATACTTGGATCACGGGTAGGCGTGCGTGCGCAGATAGGTCATCCACGCCTTCATGCCCTCGGCGTTCAGGTGCATGCCGTCGCCGTCCTGATAGGTCTGCGGCAGGAATCCGTCGTCTCCGACGAGGCCGCTGGCCATGTCGAGATACTTCACGCTGTTGCTCTCCGCCGCTGCGGCGATCCAGCCGTTGACCTTCTGAATGAGTTCATTCGTGATGTCCTCGTACTGGTAGTTTGACGCGATGGGCGTCAGCGAGCAGCAGATGATCTTCGTGTTCGGACTCTTGGCCTTGACGGCGTTGATGAGCGTGGTGTAGACGGATTTGATCTGTTCCTCGTTCGTCATGGAGATGTTGTCCGCACTCGGGCAGATGACGAGATAGGCGGGCTTGTTGACCTCGCAGATCTCATCCGCGGGCACATTGTTGCCGGTCACGGGGGATTTGTACTTCGCCGTGTCGAGCGAGGAGGCGGGCAGGGAACCGGTGTCCGGCACCCAGACCTGCTTGGCGGCGTCCTTGCCGGTGAGCATCGTCTCCGACTGCAGGACCTTCAGCGACTTGTCGCCCAGGAAATAGATCTGATCGACATAGGTGCTGCCCTTATCCTCCGTCTGTGCGAGCGCGGCGGACGACTGGATGGGCGCGATCGGATTTGCCTGCGGCGTCGGCGTCGGCGTTTCCGTGGCGGTCGGCGTGGCTTCCGCCTTCGTCGAGCCCGTGTTGCCGACGGCGTTGGTAAACACCAGCACAACGGCCACCAGCGCCAGGCACAGCAAAATGGCGCCCGACCAGAAGGTATACATCATGTTTTTGTTCGTGTTTTTCATCAGGGTCCCTCGCTTCCGGATAGACAAAAGAAGCCCGGTGAAGGGCTTCTTTTGCAGTTACAGTTACGCTTCCTGCTCTTTCTTGGCTTCCTCGATGACCTTCTGCTGGACGTTGCCGGGAGCTTCCTCGTAGCGCACGAACTTGCACGAGAAGGAGCCGCGGCCCTGCGTCATGGAGCGCAGGTCGATCGTGTAGGAGCCCATCTCGGCCATCGGGACTTCCGCCTCGACGGTCTGCATGCCGTCCTCCGCCGTCATGCCGAGCACGGTGCCGCGGCGCTTGGAGGAGATGTCGGACATGATGTCGCCCAGATTGGCATCCGGAATGGTGACCTTCAGCAGGCCAATCGGCTCGAGGATGGTCGGCTTCGCCTTCGGAATACCGTCCTGATAGGCGAGACGGGCGGCTGTCTGGAACGCCATATCGTTGGAGTCGACCGGGTGGTAGGAGCCATCATACAGCACGGCCTTCAGGCCGACGAGCGGGTAGCCGGCGAGCACACCCTTCTGCACGGCATTGCGCAGGCCCTTTTCAACGGACGGGAAGAAGTTTTTCGGCACACTGCCGCCGAAGACTTCCTCGGCGAAAATCATGTCGTCGGACTCGTCCTGGGGCTCGAAGCGGATCCAGACGTCGCCGAACTGGCCGCTGCCGCCGGACTGCTTCTTGTGGCGGCCGTGGGCCTCGACCTTGCCCTTGATCTTCTCGCGGTAAGCGACGCGGGCGGGCTTGAGCTCGGTCTCGACGCCGAAGCGGCTCTTGAGCTTGGCGCACAGGACGTCGACCTGAATATCGCCGGCGCCGGAGATGACCATCTGGTGGGTCTCGGCGTTGTTGACGAGCGTGAAGGAGATGTCCTCCTCGTTCAGGCGGGCAAGGCCGGAAGCGACCTTGTCGTCCTGGCCCTTGGTCTTAGGGCTGATGGCCATGGAATAGCAGGGCTCTGCCAGCTCGATGGCGGGCAGCTCGACCTCGTTTTTCGGGTCGCAGACGGTGTCGCCGGTCTTCCACTCCATCTTGCCGATGGCCACGATGTCGCCGCAGCAGGCTTCCTTGACCTCGGTGTTCTTCTTGCCGCACATGGTGTACATGCGGCCGAGCTTATCGGTGCTGCTCATGCGCACATCGCGCAGAGACAGATCGGACGTGACCTTGCCGGACAGGACCTTGATGAAGGAGTACTTGCCGAACTGGTCGGAAATGGTCTTGAACACGAACGCGCACACCGGGCCGTTCGGGTCGACGGCGAGCTTGCCGCCGTCAGCCGTGACGACCTCGCCGACCTCGGCCGGGTCGGGCACGTAATCCACGATTGCCTGCAGCACAGCCTCGGTGCCGATGCCGCTGCCTGCAGCACCGCAGAGCACGGGGAACACGGTGCGGTCCTTCAGGCCCTGACGCAGACCCTTGACGGTGTCCTCCTCGGAGAGCATCATGTCCTCGAAGTACTTCTCCATGAGCTCCTCGTCCGCACCGGCGGCCGTCTCAAAGAGCGTCTCGCGCAGCGACTCGACCATGTCGGCGTCGGCGGCGGGAACGGCGACCTTCGTGGTCTTGTTGCCCTTGGTCTGGTAAGCCACGTTGTGCACCAGGTCGATGACGCCGGTGCCGTCGCTCATCGGCGCGGTCACGGCGCAGACGGCGCTGCCGTATTTCTCCTGCAGGGCGGAGAGGACGCCGGCGAAGTCGCCATGATCCTCATCGGTCTTGGAGATGTAGAACATGCAGGGCATGTTGGCGTTTTTGAGGTATTTCCAGCTGCGCTCGGCGCCGACGGCGATGCCGTCTTTCGCGGTGCAGAAGATCATGCCGGCCTCGACGGCGCGCAGGGCGCACATCACGTCGCCCGCAAAATCGAAAAAGCCCGGGCAGTCGAGCACGTTGATCTTGCAGCCGCCGAAGTTGACCGGCGCGATGCTGGTCGAGATCGTGATCTGGCGCTTGATCTCTTCGGGATCGTAATCGCAGACGGTGTTGCCGTCGGCGGTCTTGCCCTGACGGTCGATCGCGCCTGTCATGTACAGCATGCTCTCGGCGAGCGTGGTCTTGCCGCTGCCGCCGTGGCCGAGCAGGCACACGTTACGGATATTCTTGGTTTCGTAGCTCATGTAGTGTACTCTCCTTCTATATAGACTATCCAAAATTCCAAACTCCGGAAATCACGCCGTGCGTGACACACACGACTATAAAAGTATACACGATTTCAAAACTCTTGGCAATCATAAATATGAAAACTCAACGTTTCAGGCTGAAATTCAGCAAAATGACCGGAACGAGCCATAGGACCATGTACACCAGGAGGTTGCCGACGGTGGCGGAATCGAACGCGCTGATGGCACACAGGGCGAACATCAGCACGACGCCGATGACCGTGCACAGCAGGGCAAGGATGACGCAGATGCGCACCGTCGAGTACAGCTGGCGGCCGAGACCGGCGACGCTCACAAGCGGGCCGAGCCCGTCGCGCGCCACGATGCCGGCGGTCTGCGTGTAGTCGGACGGTTCCGCTGCCGACATGGCATAGCGCTTGGAGTAGGCCGGGAAGTCAAAGCCGTCGGTGGACATCTTGAACTTCTGGCTGAGCATGAGCGGTGTGATGTTGAAGTCGCGCACGGCAAAGATCGGCGCGATCTTCGTGCGCAGCAGACCGAAGAGCGCGTTCTGCACCGACTGCACCGGCACATACTTGATCTTGAAGCTGGCGACGAACAGGCCGTTGATGGACGTGAACACGGCATTTTTCGCGTTGAGCTGCTGCGGCAGGTGCACGCCCTTGAGGTTCATGAAGGCACTGCTGCCGACGAGCACTTCCTCGCCGTTGACGAGGGCGGTCAGGCCGCCGCTTTCGTTGCAGGTGAAGGATTCGACCGGCATGAGCGTGCAGTTGTTGCGCTGCATGAGATCGGTAAACACGGTGGCAAGGCAGCTGCCGGAGGCAACGATCACGCTGCCGGTATAGGAGATGACCTTGTCCGGGAACGCGCCGTCGAGGATGCGGATGTCCTCGATCGAGATGTTGCGTGCGGTGAACAGATCCTTATCCGTGACGATCAGGTGCTTGCTGCGGCCGATGTCGCTCGCGCCGCTCCAGCCCGCGATGGCGCTGCCGGTGCGGGCGAGCTTGCGCGCGGCGGTCCGGAACGGGACGGCGAACGCCACAAGCGCCGCAAACGGCGCGCACGGCGCGGTGACGGCGGCAAACACGTGCAGGATGTTGGCATAATTGCCGCTGAGGATCGTGGCCAGCAGGCCGAGGATCACGGACGCGGCGATCAGATACGGTGCGAGCGAGGCATAGATCGTGTCGGCCGGGCCGGCCTCCTCGCTGCGGTGGATGAAGCCCGCAGTGTCGCGCTTGGACTTGAGCACGGTGATGCTGTCCTTGACGACTTCACTGTCCGCGCTGACGGTGTAGGGATCTTTGTCGACCGCGAGCGTGCGGAACGTGGACTTGAAGCCGCGGCAGGTGTTCAGCGCGCTCCACAGGCAGCAGGCCACGGCAAACGCGGACACGGCGCAAAACGGCAGACCGACGGCGTCCGACCCCGTGACGGCCAGCACGACCGCGTCGAGCGCGGAAAAGACGCAGTTGAGAAACACGAGCGATTCCAGCCCCGGCGTGCGGCGCACGAGGTTGAAAAAGCCGTTGGTGATCACGTCCAGACCGATGAGCATCACGGTCAGCTGCATCATCAGGCACACGAGCGCCGCGACGGACGGGCTGCTCTTGAGCACGCCGAACACCGGCAGCCCGAGCGAGATGTAGATCAGCGGAATGCACACGATCATGGCCGCCCGGCAGCGGAAGCGCAGGGACTTGACCTGGCCGCCGTAATACTTTGCGGCGTCCTCGGCGTCCGGCTCCTGGCCGAGATCCTCCTCGGCACTGGCCGAGGCGTGCACGGCGCTGTTGTGTTCGCGGATGCGGTAGGCCACGGCGGCGAGCCGGGCCATGAGCGGATTGAGCACCGTGTCCTGAAAGCTGCGGCGCGCGGGGCCGCTCGAGCCGTCGTCCGCGGCGGCGTAGTCACCGGCGCGAGCGTAGGACGCGTTCCCGGTCGCGCTGTCGTCCATGCCCTCTTCCGTGACGGCCTGAAACACACGCGTCGGCTCTTCCGGCTCTGGCTCCGGGTCATACAGTCCCTCCGGCACCTCCGGCGGGGCGGAGACGGGGATGGCGGCGTCCTCCGCCGGGGGTTCCTCCTCGGGCTCCACCGGCTCGTCCGGCACGACCTCCGAGAGCTTCGATGCAAAATGCTTCAGCCCCGAGATGCCTTTCTTGGCCAGACGCTTGGCATTGGCCTTCGTCTCGCTCCACTTTTCGATCTCTTCCTCGGTCGCGTGGTCGCGCTGGCGCTTCGGCTGATAGCGCTTGACGTCGTGGTCCTCGTGCGGCGGCGCGTCCGGTGCGGCCGTTTCGGCCTCCTGGTCGATATCTTCCAGCGCGCTGTCGAGCTCGGCGGACATGAGAATGTCTTCGGCCTCGGCGTCCTCGGCCTCTTCCTCTTCGATCATTTCCGCCGTGACGGGCCGGCTGCTGTAGGCCGGCTGCGGACGGGGCGCGGGTGCGTCCGTCTGAAAATCCTTATATTCGTCCAGAATGGATTCCAGGGAGAATTCTTCGGCGTCCAGGTCGAAAGAAACATCCTCTGGCGAGCGATCAAATTGGTCCATATGGTCAACTCCTTTTTATAGCGTAGGGGTGCGGGCGTTCAGCTCCGCTGACGCAGCGCCTCATAGAGCAGCACGGCCGCAGCCGCGGATGCGTTGAGCGAGGAGATCTGCCCGCGCAGCGGGATGCTGACGAGAAAATCGCACTTTTCCCGCACCAGCCGGCTGATGCCGGCGCCTTCCGACCCGATGACGATGCAGGCCGGGCCGGTCAGGCCTGTTTTCCACAGCTCGTTCGAGCCCTCGGCGGCGGTGCCGTAGATCCAGAGACCGTTTTTCTTGAGCGTCTCGATCGCGGCGACGAGATTCGGCACGCGCGCGACGGCCATATGCTCGAGCGCACCGGCGGACGTTTTGTCCACGACGGCGGTCAGCCCCGCGCTGCGGCGCTTCGGGATGATGACACCGTGCGCGCCGACGCACTCGGCCGTGCGGATGATGGCGCCGAGGTTGTGCGGGTCGGAGATCTCGTCGCACAGCACGAGAAACGGCGCCTCGCCGCGCTCGGCCGCGAGGGCGAGCATGTCCTCGATCGTGCTGTATTCCTTGACGGCGCACAGCGCGATCACGCCCTGATGCGCGTGCGTCTGGCTCATGGCGTCGAGCTTGCGGCGGTCGGCCTCCGTGACGACGATGCCGGCGCTGCGCGCCTTCGAGGCGATGTGCCCAAGCGTCTTGTCCACGTCGCCCTTGGCGATGAAAATTTTATCGATCGTGCGGCCCGCGCGCAGGGCCTCCATGACCGCGTTGCGGCCCTCGATCAGATCATTGCGCGCTTCGTTTTCAAATTCCTGTATTTGTTCCATGATATACCCATACCTTGCGACATAATAATACAGATATCATCATACCACACGATCGCCCATTTAGAAAGCACAAATCTGCGATTCCAGATATTTTTTTATGGACTTTGCGGTTTTAAGAAGGTATCATGGACATACGTTGTATTTACGGAGGAACCCCATGAGAAAACTGATGAACAAAATCGACCGGTTTTGCTATACGCACCCGCGTTTCGGCATCCCGAACCTGATGCTGATCATCGTCATCGGCAATGCGGCCGTCTGGCTGCTGACGAAAATGGACACGACCGGGCAGATCGTCTCGCTCCTGAGCGGCTCGGCGCAGGGTATCCTGCACGGGCAGGTCTGGCGTCTGGTGACGTATGTGTTCGTACCCACGGAGGCCAGTCCCATCTGGCTGCTGGTGATGCTGTATTTTTATTATTGGATCGGCTCGTGTCTCGAGCGCGAGTGGGGCAATGGCAAATTCACGATCTATTATGTGAGCGGCATGCTGCTCACGGCGATCTACGGCGTGGTGCTCTCGGCCATCCTCGGGCGCGACGTGATCGTCTCGACCACGTACCTGAACCTGTCCATGTTCTTCGCCTTTGCCACGCTCTATCCGGATATGCAGGTGCTGCTGTTTTTCATCATCCCGATCAAGGTGAAGTATCTGGCATATGTGGACGCGGCGCTGTTCGTGCTCGGTATCGTCACGACGTCGTTCCCGCTGAACCTGCTGCCGGTGGTGGCAGTGCTCAACTATCTGGTCTACTGCGGCGACTGGCTGTTTGACTTCTTCCGCCCGGCGCACGTGCGCCAGCGGCAGAAAACGGTGAACTTCAAGCGCGAGGCCCGGCGCATCCAGCGCGAGCAGGCCAACAAGCCTTACCATTATAAATGCGCCGTCTGCGGCCGCACGGATGTCGATCATCCGGAGTTGGAGTTCCGTTACTGCTCGCGCTGCGTGGGCTATCACTGCTTCTGCCAGGATCACATCAACAACCATGTCCATTTCACGGAGTGACCGGCCATGCAGACTGCGGAGATGAAAAAAGATTATGCCGTCGCAGTGCTCGACCCGGCGGGCAACGTCACGGCGCTGGTGCTCTCGGACGTACCCGCGGCGGAGCGCGCGCAGGTCGCGGCGCGTCTGCTGCGCCTGCCGGAGCTGCACATTGAGCAGGCCGCATTTCTGACCGCGCCGCGCTGCGGCGGGGAGATCCGGCTGGAGATGATGGGCGGCGAATTTTGCGGCAACGCCCTGCGCTGCGCGGGCTTTTATCACGCCCTGCGCACCGGCGCGCAGGGCAAGACCTGCGTCTTTGCCGAGATCAGCGGAGCAGAGGGTGTCCAGCCGGTCATGGCGGACACGGCGGCGGGGGAGGCATCCACGGTGATGCCATTGCCACGCGCGGTGCAGCCGGCTGATTGGCCGGATGTGCCGGCCGTGTGCGTGACGTTCGACGGCATCACGCACTTCGTCATCGACCGCGCGCAGCCGGACGATGCGTTCGTGCAGCGTGCCATTGCCGCCGCGCCGGAGGCGAGCGCCGTCGGCGCCGTGTTTCTCGACCGGGCGGCCGGCAGCATCCGGCCGGTCGTGTTCGTGCGTGAGACCGGATCCTGCGTTGCGGAGACGAGCTGCGCCTCCGGCAGCGTCGCGGCGGCCGTGGTGCTCACGGCGGACTTTGCCGACGGCATCACGGAGATCGGCATCGGCCAGCCTGGCGGCACGCTGGAGGTCGGTGTGCAGCGTACCCATGGCGCGGTGACGGGGCTGTCCATCGGCGGCCCGGTGCGCCTGGCGCAGACGCTGACCGTTACGCTCACGGATGCGGCGGCCGCGCCGTGTTAATTCGTAAACTATGCTTGCATATTTGCGCACAATCATGTAGCATATTGTAAGATATTGCGCAGGGAATTGTACATATGGAGAGGAGAATGTGTGATGAAATGTCCCCGCTGTGGTCATGAAATGACGCTGGATACCCATCGGAAGTATGCGCTGAATATGTGCTACGAGTGCGGCTATATCGAAGGCCGTCTGATCGACCCTGAGAAGAAGGGCGAGACGAACTTTGAGCGCATGAAAAAGCTCAACTTCAACGAAATGGTTGCGTTCCTGACCAAGGGCCTGAAGCTGGATGAAGCCAAGCTGGCCGACTGGCTGGACGACGAGGTCAAGTGACCCGCATACCGCTTTTTGCGCGCCGCACCCGGCACCGGGTGCGGCGCGTTTTTTGTGGAAGCAGGGAAGTGGATGGATGCATTCGACAAAGATTCTTCGAATTTTTCAACTTTTTTCGGTGAATACGCGCCTTGACGCGCGCCGGATACGGGTGTTATCATCAAGCCATCAAACGCGAAGACACAGAGTAGTAAGCGGGAACGTCCTTTCAGAGAAGTGCCGGGTGGTGCGAGGCACAAAGCGTACGGACCTGCCGAACTGGCTGAACAGCGGCTGCGCTGAACCATGAGTAGGTGCAGACGGGTGCGCCCGTTATTGTGCAGGGATATGATGGTATCCCGAGTGAGTGCGTCCCCGGATCGGGGGCGAAGAAGAGTGGTACCGCGGAGGGTTTTCGGCCTTTCGTCTCTTCTGCCAGAGGGCAGGAAAGACGGAGGGTTTTCTTTTTTCCTGCCAAACCATCAGATCATTTTGCAGGAGGAACGAATCATGAAAACCCGGACCAAAACCAGAACCATACCCAAGACCCCGTTTTTTGCCGCCTTCTCGGTCGGCGCGGTGCTGTTTTCCGCGCACGCAGGCGGCGGCTTTGCGACCGGCAACCAGGCCAATACCTATTACGTCGGTCTCGGCTGGGCCGGCATCGTGTCGGCCATCGTGGCCATGCTGTTGCTCACGCTCACGATGCGCGAGGCTATGATCATGTACAATTCCCGCGGCCTGACGAGCTATAAGCAGCTGTTCGAGACGCTCTACCACCCCTTTGACAAAATTGAGTGGCTGTTCGAGATCTTTTTCTACATCATGGTGCTCATGGCCGTCGCGGCCGCCATCTCGGGCGCGGCCTCCGCGCTGCGGAGCTATTTCGGCGTGAACTATTATCTCGGCGTCGTGGCCGTCGGCTGCCTCGTCCTGCTCCTGACCATTTTCGGCGCCGGCATCGTCCGCGCAGCATCCACCTATATGGGCATCGCCATCCTCGTCACTGCCATCACCATCTACGCCATCGGCATCTTCAAGAGCGAGTCGCCGCTGTTCACGGTGCTTTCCGCGGACTTCCGAACGACCGGCTTTGCCAACGTCCCCAAAGCCATCTTTAACGCCTTCACCTATGCCGGCTTCCAGTGCGTCACGCTCCCGACCATGATCGCCTGCGGCACGACCATGCGCAGCAAGCAGGGCTGTGCCAAGGCCATGTGGATCTCCTTTGCCATGAACGTTGTTGCGCTCGTGCTCTCCGTGTTCATGCTCATCTGCTGGCGCGGCGTCTACACCGCCGTGGACGGCGGCACGACCATCCCCACGCTCACGGTCTGCAACGCCATGGGCATCCGCGCGCTCACCGCGGTTTACGGCGTCTGCCTCATGCTCTGCCTCATCTCCACGGGCGTGACGACGATCTTCGGCTTCGTCGCCCGCTTTGAGAAGCTGCCGATGTTCCGCGGCATCCAGTCCGCGCCGGTGCGCAGCGCCATCGTGTCCGCGTTCATCATCATTTTGTCCATGTCCATCTCCATGGCCGGCCTCACGAACATCATCAAGTACGGCTATGGTTACTGCGGCTATCTCGGCATCGCGGTCGTGGTCGTTCCGTTCCTGACCGTCGGCGTGTACAAAAACCGCAAGTACATCCGCGAGCACGGCCTTGCGCAGGGCTTCGCCGCCGCGCAGCCGGAGACCGAAGCGGCCGAAGCCGCGGCACCCGCTGCCGTCCCCGCCGCGGCGAAATAACATATTACAAGAATCGCCCCGCAGCAGAGCTTCTGCTGCGGGGCGTACTTTTTTATGACCTTATTTATGCTGCCGGTTCCCACTCAATCGTGTTGAGCATGGACAGCAGCTGGTCGTCCTTGTCCGCGAACCAGCCGGCGTTCGGATCGGCCCAGGCGACGATGCCGTGGTTTTTGCCCTGGAAGCTGAGAAACGTCCAGTTTTTGTCGCCGTCATAATACCCGGCGGAGACGCTGTCTCCGGCGAGCGTCAGGGTTTCTTCCTTCAGCCCCGTGCCGCACACGCCGAAGCTGCCCGACCAGTACAGCTGCACGCAGCTGTCCGAGCCGCTGCCCGGCCAGATCTTCACGCCGAAGTCGGTTTCCGAGCCATCGAGCGTCCCCTCGGGGCAGACTTCATACTTCCAGCCGCCCGGCACCTGCACGCGCAGCGTTCCGGCAGTCCCGGATGCAGTCACGGTTTCGGCAGGCTTGGGCGTGGGCTGAGCCGCAGCCGGCTTGCCGCAGCCGGCGGGGAGGAGGAACAGCAGGGCCAGGACCAGTGCGGGGAGCAGTCTTGCTTTTTTCATAAATAACCACCTTCCTTTACCCGAAAAGACGGCATTTGCGCAAAATGGTTCCGCATACATGGAAGGTGCCGCAGACTCTGGTATCCTGATCTTCGGATTTGTCGACATTTGGTATGATGCACGACTTTCCTGCCGTGAAAATGGGCAACTTCACGATGTACAGTTGAATTTGGCGATTGTATAATGGCTTTGCACAGAAGATACAAATAAGTAGAAATATATAAAAGAGCGTTTCTCGTGAGCAAAGAACATACGCCCTTTCGATATGACCATGTCGGCAGCTTTCTGCGCCCGGCAAAGCTGAAGCAGGCGCGTCTGGACTTTCAGGCCGGAAAGATCGACGCCGCCGCGCTGAAGGCCGTCGAGGACGAGGCGATCGTGGATCTGGTGCACAAGCAGCAGAAAGCCGGCTATCACGCCATTACGGACGGCAAGTTCCGCCGCGCCACGTGGCATCTGGACTTTATGTGGGGCTTCAACGGCGTCGGCCATGCGCCGACCCAGACTGGTCTGCCTTTCCACGGGGAAGCGGCGATGATCGACGATACCTACCTGACCGGTAAGGGGCGCTCGATACGCATTCACGGCTGAAGAACTGGATCGACGGGTAAGAGAATACTTAAACGAAGCATTGTTGTAAAAAGCAGTGGTAATTCGGCTCACATTGCCAACTTGCCACTGCTTAATTATTTAGGAGGTGGATTATGCCAAACGCTTGCGCCCTGAACGGCTCTGCGGATAAACTCGGATTGACTGATGCCGTAGGGCGCAAGGCGGGCGGCAAAGTCCGCGTATTCTTCCTCGGTCATGCGGGTCTTGACAACACGGCTGCGGTGCGGCGTGTCGTACTTTTTGCGGGGCATGGGCTTCATCTCCTTTCACTTATCGCCGTTTTCGGGGCAAATTTGCACCCTGTTACCGGCTCAAACTCACAAGGGTTTTTCCAGAGCGGAAAGCCCTTTACTTTATAACTTTTGCCTTTTCAGACTGCCTGGCGTTCTCGGCACTCGCTTCACGCCCGCAATTAACTCATGCAGCCTTTCATCGGATGGTCTGCGACGGTTGTTATCACGCACGGACGATCCCGGATGGGGAGTAGCTGCCCTCTGCTGTCATCGCCCACCGGGAACGACCCGGCTTTCCCGAAGCTGGCGTTTCTCGCACTCTCCCACACGGGAGGTCATGGCGCGTCCTTCGGCTCGGCTATCACAGGGAGCTTGTTGCCTGAAAAAGCTATTCGGTTGTCAAGGAATACCGTGCCGCCGGGGTCAAACTGTTACCGGCTCCGGCGCGGGAAGGACTTTCCGGCTTGGAAGCCCCTCAATTTACAACGGACATTTTTTCAGCAAAAAGCAGGGTGCGTGTTTGTAAACATTTTGTGAATAAGCTGCCGTCGCCCGCCGTTCGTCGCTGCAACTCTTTCTGCTTTTACGGTATCGCGGCAGCGATGGGATTGCGACATACCAACGGTAACATTGGCGTTATCATTAGCAACATTCGACCAGAGTGCCTTTCTTTCTCCCTACCCTTACTACAATTTCAAAAGCGCTTTTTGGCCAGTTCTGCAAAAAACGATGGAAATAAACCGTCTTACCCTCTCTTCACCACTACTACGGCCTGACTTGGGCGAGTTGGCAAAGCCAGACACAAAAAATGGACAAGACTTTCGCCTTGCCCAATCTGCACAAGCAATCTCCTCATCTTTATTCAATCTTAATACGTCGCAAATGTCCCTTATCCGCTCTTAAAATCTCCGGCTGTATAATATAACCATCACAGAAATAAGGAGCTGCCTTTATGCCGGAAGAGATCATTCATCGAAAGCGCCGCCTTTCGTCTTTCCAAATTATCATATTAGGTTTTGCCGGGGTCATTTTGCTCGGAGCGCTGCTGCTGATGCTGCCGATCTCCACGACTGGAGGGAATGTAACTCCATTCAATGAAACGCTGTTTACAGCAACCTCTGCCGTCTGCGTGACAGGGCTTGTGGTGCAGGATACAGGCAGCTACTGGTCAACCTTTGGGCAGGCGGTTATTCTGGTGCTGATCCAAATTGGTGGTCTTGGTGTCGTAACCGTAGCAGCGTCGTTTGCACTGTTGTCCGGGCGAAGAATCTCTCTGATGCAGCGCAGCACCATGCAGGATGCAATTTCAGCACCAAAGGTCGGCGGAATCGTCCGCCTGACACGCTTCATCCTGCGAGGGACGTTTCTGATTGAGCTGCTGGGGGCGCTTGCCGTGCTGCCGGTGTTCTGCCGTGACTATGGATGGCGCGGCGTCTGGATGGCGATATTTCATTCCATATCTGCTTTTTGCAACGCCGGGTTTGATATTCTTGGGACAGAAAGCAACCGCTATCCATCTCTTACCGGCTACGCGGACAGCCCGGTAATCAATATCACGATTATGCTGCTGATCGTGATTGGCGGCATTGGATTTCTGACGTGGGATGACATCTTCGAAAACAAGTGGCGGTTTCATCGCTACCGAATGCAGAGCAAGGTGATTCTCGTCACGACAGGTCTTTTGATTCTTCTGCCTGCTGTGTTTTTCTTCTTTTCAGACTTTTCCGCGCTTCCCGCTGAAAACCGGTTGCTGGCATCCTTTTTTCAGTCTGTCACGCCGCGGACAGCGGGCTTCAACACGGTAAATCTATCCGCGATGTCCGGTGCGTCGCAGGGCGTGATGATCCTTTTGATGCTCATCGGCGGTTCTCCGGGTTCTACAGCAGGCGGCATGAAAACAACGACGCTGGCGGTCTTGATTGCCAATGCCACTGCGACCTTCCGCCAGCGCGATAGTGCCCAATTTTTCGGACGCAGAGTCGATTGCAGCGCCGTCAAGACCGCCGCGACCATTCTGACGATGTATCTGGTGCTGTTCTTTGGCGGTGCGGTCTTTATCAGCGCATATGAGAATCTTCCGCTGTCTGCCTGCCTGTATGAAACGGCATCGGCGGTCGGGACGGTGGGTTTGACACTTGGTATTACACCGCAGCTGCGCATTCCATCGCAAATGGTGCTGATCTTGCTCATGTATCTGGGCAGAGT
>ENA-ORLW01000254-ORLW01000254.1-human-gut-metagenome-genome-assembly--contig:-NODE-254-length-82402-cov-6.314595_pt1 | contig 82402 bp, 76 predicted proteins | sample MGYA00243017_ERZ508829 | MGnify/ENA primary metagenome ERZ508829 (study PRJEB26277, sample SAMN04329776) | human gut metagenome | biome: human-associated habitat | host: Homo sapiens | place: USA...
GTCAAATGCCTCCGGCGGCGCCCTTTCTTTCTGCGGCGAAAGAAAGGGAGGAAAGAACGCCGTCAAAACCAAGGTTTTGAAATCCTTTCCACGGCTGAAGTGCTGCCTGTACCGGTCTCCTTCAGCCACGCGAATCAAGATAAGCAAATTTCGTGCCTTACTTTCACATGGCCTCTGCGTCTACATCCGCGACGCGCTCCGCGCTTGTGCTGGTCCATTCTAACTGGGCTATTCTCTGCTTCTCTGGTAGGGCGGGGTGCCCACACCCCGCCGCCCAAATTCGCACGATCCCCTTGTACCTACCTGTCATTGCGAACCAGTGACCGACGTCACTGGCGTGGCAATCCGCGCCCTATGCCCCGTTCCTGCACAGCCTTGTAGGGGCGGACGCCTCTGTCCGTCCTATGGGAATATGCAATATTTTGCAGGGCGAGGCCCATGTGCCCCGCCGAGCGTGGCGCGGGGGCATTTGCGCAAAAAGAGACCGCCCCTCCGGGCGGTCTCCCTTTGTGTGGCTAAATTTGAAGCCTCACAGATCCAGCTTTAAGTCGTCCTCTCCGATCCAGCCCCACTTGCGCAGCGGCAGGGCAATGAGCCAGCTCAAGATGGCAGGCAGCACGAAGCATACCAGCACCAGCCCGATCCAGTCCATAGCGGTGATGGCGGCCTTGGTCCCGGCCTCTATGTCCGCCAACCATCCGGTATACACGCCGATCTGCCCCACCAGACCGCAGGTGCCCATGCCGCTGGACACCGCAGCGCCGTTCATCTCCATGCGGAAGATGCAGGTGGCAATAGGGCCTGTGATGGCGGAGGCCAAGGTGGGCGGGATCCAGATTCTGGGATTGCGGACGATGTTGCCCATCTGCAGCATGCTGGTGCCCAGGCCCTGGGCCGCCAGGCCGCCCCAGCGGTTTTCCCGAAAGCTCATGACGGCGAAGCCCACCATCTGAGCGCAGCAGCCTGCCACGGCGGCGCCGCCGGCCAGGCCCGTTAGACCCAAAGCGGCGCAGATAGCGGCAGAGGAGATGGGCAGCGTCAGAGCGATGCCGATGACCACGGAGACGATAATGCCCATGAAGAAGGGCTGCAGCTCCGTGGCCCACATGATGGCCTTGCCCACGGCACTGGCGGCGGTGCCGATGGGGGAGGCAATCAGGGCTGCAGCGCCGATACCGCAGAGGATGGTGACAATGGGGGTCACCAGAATGTCAATTTTTGTCTCCTTGCTCACGGCCTTGCCGATCTCAGAGGCGATGATGGCCACGAACAGCACTGCCAAGGGTCCGCCGGCCCCACCCATGGCATTGGTGGCAAAGCCTACCGGAATCAGGGAAAACAGCACCATGGGCGGGGCATTCAGGGCTTGTCCGATGGCCACGGCCATACCCGGGCCCACCATAGCCGAGCACAGGCCGCCGATGGTGTAGGCCACCGCGCCGTCGCCCTTGCCCAGAGTGACGATGATGTCCGTTAAAAATCCGATGTGCAGCTGGGTGCCCAGCGTGTTGAGAATGGTGCCCACCAGCAGCGTGCAGAACAGGCCCTGGGCCATGGCGCTCATGGCGTCAATGAAGTAACGCTTGGGAGAGAAAACAATGTCCTTGCGCCGCAGGAAAGCGGATATTTTTTGCATGATACACCTCAAATATAATGGAGTAGTCTGGTGTCATGACACCTGACTACTCCATTATATCCTAATTGCGGGATTTGTCAATCCTCCAGCAGCATTCCTTTTTGCCGCAGGGCAGCGCACACCCGCTGAAAGGCGTCCTCATCCGGCACGGACAGCCGATGGGCGTGGATACCATCTGTCAATAGGCTCAGGGGCTGGGCGGCATTATCCAGCATTTTTCGCACAAACTCGTCCACATCGCGGCGGCTGGAAAGCTGCAGCGGTGCTGTGATCTCTCCGTAGACCGGGTGCTCCACCGTCACGTCCAAAACGGTGCAGCCGCCGTCCACCATAACGTATAGCTCCTCCTGGGTCTGTCCGGGAGTGTGCTGACATACCACCTGGCGCACCGAGCCCTCCTCCGGCGGGATCACATAGCCCCGGGAGGTGGCCACGACATGTGTGCCGGCGGCACGGAGCAGGGCCACATCACCAACGATGATCTGTCGGCTCACGCCCAGCAGCTTTGCCAAGGTAGTTGCGCTGACAGGGGCACTTTCATCTCGCAGATAGGACAAAATTGCTTTCTGCCGTTCTTTTGTTGTCATGACGAGACCCTCCCACTCAATAATATGCTATATTATAACACATATCCGGAAATAGAGCAATTCCATCCCGGGAAAAAATCAGCCGGCCGTCTGCCGAAGATGCTGAAACCTATATGTCCCCATAAGCTCCAGTGCCGGGGGCAGCAGGCAAAGTGCCGTCCAGGCCGTATAAAACAGGAAAGACATAGGCGTGATGGGCATCATCACCACCTGGGGCTTAAAGCGGATCATGGTTTGATCCAGCAGCACCGCCATCAGCAGCACACTCATCAGCGCGCACAGCCCGATAACAAAGGCCCTGTCCCGCCCATCAAAGCGGTACAGGGAGTAGGCGGTGCGTCCCCGTAGGGAGCAGCCTCGGCAGCGCATGGAATCCGAGGTGGTCACAATGCCCTCCGTGAGCCAGGTGAGCAGGATACTGCCCCGGCGCAGGGTGTTGTGCATACGCTGGAAGATGTTTCCCTGCCCCTTGCCCCGGCCGATACCCCGCTGGGCCAGCTCAATGCGCTTTCGCTGTGTGTTCAGCCGAGGTACCATCCGCAGCAGGATGGATAGGTACAGGCTCAGGTGCGGGGATACCCGGCCTAAAAGATACACGATCTTATCGGTGGTGAACACATCGTGTATGCAGCCCAGCCATAGGACCGCCGCCACGCACACCATGGACCAGGTCCCGCCGCAGAGGAAGGACTCCAGGGTCACCTGGTTACCGATAAAGTTGATTCCCAGCACCTTGATGCCGAAGTGGTGGTACGACCCATACCACAGGGCAAAGAGCAGCGCAAAGGGCAAAAGTCCCAGCCCCGGTATCAGGGCCCGGAGGCCCCGGAGCTTCAGCAGGTATAAAAATGCACACACATAGCTGAGGGCCAAGTATACCGGTTGGCGGAAAAGGATGGTGCCTGCCAGCACCGCTGCGAAATACAAAAAGTTGATGGCCGGATGATAGCGTGAAAATTCCATAGCGTCAGGGCTCCATCATGCCGTACTTGATCTGAATGCGCTGCAGCCGCTCCAGCAGAGGCTTGCCGAACAGCAGCATGGTCAGGGCCACTGCCGCGCCGTGTACGCAGTTCACCGGCACACCTGCCAGGTAAACCGCCAGCACCGAGGCGGCATCATAGCTGGTGGCCACGGTAAAGAAGGTGGAGGTGTCCAGCAGTGGGCCCACCACCAGCAAAATGCCGAAAAAGCCGAACACAGCCAAAATGATGACGTCTTTCCAGCCCTTGGGGGCCTTTTTCAGAATGCCCCACATGGCAAACAGCCCCGCCAGCAGTCCGCCGATGCCGTAGGCAAACATTTGCCACGGGGTCCAGGGCCCCTGGCCGAAAATAAAGTTGCTGGAAAAGCCGCTGATGGCCCCGCACAGAAAACCCGCCTCCGGCCCGAAGGCGATGCCCGTGAGCATAACGATGGCCAGCATGGGCTTGAAGTGAGGCACAGCGGCAAAGGCGGCCCGGCTGGCCACTGCCAGGGCGCATAGCACCGCCAAGATCACCAGCTCCCGGGCCTGGGGCTTCCGGCTCTCAAAATGCAGGAAGAAGGCTGCCGTGGTCAGCACGATGATGGCCAGCCCCGCCAGGTAGTATTTCCGGTCGAAGCGGGAGAAAACCAGCACCGTCAGCGGCACCAGCACCAGCAGGATCACAAGGCTCAGCCAAAAGCGCCAGGTAGTTTTTTTCGTGTTCATGTCAGATGATTCTCCTTCATCAGTGTCACCACATCCTCCGCCGTCACCGCCTGGGGGAACAGGTGCCGGCTCATGCGGTTGGCTGCGGTGGTGTAGAAGCTGTTTTGGGCAAAGAAGCGCCGGGGCGTGTTGGTGGTGAGCAGCTGTCCGTCAAAGAACATGGACACGCTGTCTGCGTATTCCGCACAGAACTCCACATCATGGCTCACCATAACGATGGTCACGCCCTCCTCTGTCATCAGCCGGCGCAGGAGCCCCGCCAGCTGGCGCTTAAAGAAACTGTCCAAACCCTTGGTGGGCTCATCCAAAAGCAGCAGCTTCGGCTCTGTCAGCAGCACCTTTGCCAGGGCGGAGCGCTGCTGCTCACCGCCGGACAGGTCGTAGGGATGGTGCTCTAAAAGCGCCGTAATGTCGCAGAGACGGGCCATATCCGCAATGCGCCGGTCCTTATCCGGGCAGGAGGCGGGGAGCATTTCCTCTAGATCCTCCCGCACGGTTTTCTTCACAAACAGGCACTGGGGGTCCTGAGGCAGCATGGCAAGCTTCCCGTGGAATAGATCCCTGCATTTGGCGGTGTCCTGGCCGTTCACACGTACCTTGCCCCGGTAGGGCCTGCAGATGCCGCACACGGCCTTGAGCGTAGTGGATTTACCCGTTCCGTTGCCGCCTACAATGGAAAAGAGTGTTCCCTTAGGCACCCGGAAGCTGACACCCTTGAGAATGTCCGGGTTGTCCTTTTCGTAGCGGAACCAAATTTCCTTTACCTCCAGGGCCGGGTCCCGGATCTCCTCCGGGAATTCCGGCTGGGGGGGCAGGGTGTCGCGCAGCTTTTTTCCGGCGGCCTTTTCCGTCAGCCAGCTGCGGCCCTCCCGCACCGTCAGGGGAGAAGCGGCGCCCCGCTCGCCTGCGCCGTAGAAAATGCGCACCGGGGCAGGCATAGCGGCGAACATATCGCTCTTTTGGGTGTAGAGAAGCTGGCCCACCTTTTTGGGATCATCGTCGGCCAAAATGCGGCCGTTTTCCATAACCACGCAGCGGTCGGCGGCGTGGAAGATGTCCTCCAGCCGGTGCTCGGTGATGAGCACCGTGGTGCCCAGCTCCCGGTTGATTTTTTTCACCGTGTTGAGAAAGTCTGAGGCGGCGATGGGGTCAAGCTGGCTGGTGGGCTCGTCCAGAATCAGCACTCTTGGCTGCATAGCCATGATGGAGGCCAGGTTTAAAAGCTGCTTCTGCCCGCCGGATAGCTCTGCCACATCCCGGTGAAACCAGCTCTGAATGCCGAAATAGCTGGCCATTTCCGCCACCCGCAGGCGCATGGTTTTCTGATCGCAGCCCAGGCTCTCCAAGCCGAAGGCCAGCTCGTGCCACACCTTGTCCGTGACGATCTGGCTGTCCGGATTCTGCATGACGAAGCCGATTTCAGACGACTGCTTGCGTAGGTCCGCCTGGTCCAAGGGCGCGCCCTCATAGAAGATAGACCCCGTGCGATTGCCGTGGGGGGTGAGGACAGTCTTTAGGTGCCGCAGGAGAGTGGTTTTTCCACTGCCGGACTTGCCGCACAGGGCGATGTATTCCCCCTGCTCCACTTGCAGGGAAACCTCCTGCAGGGAGGGGTGCTCCGGGTCTGTTGGGTAGGAAAAGGTCAGATTTTCGATCGCAAACTGTGCCATAGTATAGCCTCCCGAATGGAATAAAAGGTGGGGATCAGTAAAAGTGCGGCGTAGGACGCAAGGCCCAGAATAGGCCGGAAGCCGGCCACCCTCGCAATAGCTATTGCCGGGATAAACGCCGCCCGGGCGCTGCCGCCGGCGGCGGCATAGATGGCGGCGGCCAGGGCCGCCAGTATCAGCCCGGTGATAAACCGGTCTCGCCCGGTAAAGCGGTAAATCTGAAAGCTGGTGCGCTTGCCCGGGGCTCCATAGCCCCGGCAGCGCATGGAGTCGGCGGTGATGACGCTGCCCTCCAGGGCCCAGCCGGACAGGGACATAAGCACGTCCATGCCGCCCTGGATTTTCTCCCTTCGTGACCCGGCGCCGCTGCGCCCGATACACTTGCGGGCTCCGGCAATCTGCTTTCCCTTTCGCCAGTAGGCGGGAATCAGCCGCAGCACCATCACCAGCACCAAGGAAATGGCGGGAATCACCGCGCCGAACAGGCTTGTAAACTTGTCAGAGGTCATGACGATGCCACCGCACAGGAACCACAGGCTCACCGCAGCAAACATCATCCCCGCGCAGCCGCCGTAGCACAGGGCTTGCCAGGTGTAGGGACGGCCGAACAGGGTAAAGAGGATGGTTTCACCCAGGGTGTTGAACAGCGGGTTTACCGCCGCCACCAGCACCATGGCTATAAGAAGGAAGCCAAGGGTTTTAGCGCAGCGCGCCCGGCGCAGCACGGCGTAGTACGCCCCTCCGCACAGAAGGGAGACCAGCAGATACGCCGGGTGAAACAGCACCACCGTCAGCACGATGGCCGCCGCAAAGAACAGGAAATTCACCGCCGGGTGGCAGCGGGAAAACACATCATAGTCCTGCACGGTCATAGCCTCCTTTTCATGTGTGCCGTATAGTTCAGCCCATACTGGGTGCGCCTATATCGGTGCCCAGGCCCTTGCAGGTGTAGGCCCACACAATGGTCTCGCCGCCCTCCAGCTTGTAGCTGGAGCAGCCGTAGTTGGGGAACCAGCCGTTCACCTTGTACATCCAACCGGATTGCTGTCCGCAATCAAATTCATACAGGTGGTTAATGCCCTCAATGTAGTAGCTGCCGTATAGGGGGGTGTAGCTGTATTCAATCTGAATATTCCGCTCATTGCAGATCCGGTTCAGCACATCAAAAACGGTCTCTCCGGCGGTAAAGGAAACGGTGGTGGCAGCGAGAATGGTGCCGTTATCGGGCACATAAACGTCCAATCCCGGCGTCAGATCCTTCATATTGTTTAAAATAGTGTCGCAGCGGATCTCAATGGTACAGGTCGGCCCCGCCGGCTGAGGCTTGTCGGGCGTATCCGGAGTATCGGGCTTGCTGGAGGTATTGGGCTTGTCCGGCTTAGCAGATACATCGGGCGTATCGGTCGTGTCCGGGGTCTCCGGATTTTCGGGCTGGATGACATCCGCCGGTACATTCCGTCCGTCCAATACGGCCTGCACCTCATCTGCCGAGCAGAAGATGCTCTCCCCGCAGCCCAAAACGCAATCCAGGGCAAAGGAGCTCAGGGCCTGCAGATCCATATCCTGCACGGAGAGCTCCTGGCCTACATAACAGCCGGTTTTCCCGGCGGTAAAGGTGTTCTCCCCGTCACTGACGGTCCCACCCAGCACATACACGGTCTCGGATCCCGTGCGTACGGTACACACCAGCACGGTATTTTGCAGCGTGGCGTTGTGTTCACCGTACTGCAGCTTAACAGGCTTGTCTCCCACCTGGCAGAAGGCCTCACCCGTTACCAGGCGCACCTGCGCCTCCGCCGCTGACACGATCTCCAGCTGGCTTCCCTGGGAGAGCATCAGGCTGCCTGTGTCTGCTTCCACAGCCACATATCCACTGGCTACGGATATCACATCGCCTTGGCGCAGCTGCGTCTGCCCCTTGAGCTCCGAGGCGATGCCGCCGCGCTCCAGATTGGCCAGGCCCTTGCGCACGGTAGCACTGATGGCCGTGGCCTCACCCTCCGGGGCGGCCTTGTCAAACCAGCCCAGATGCCGCCCGGCCAGAAGAACGGCCACTGCGGCGATGGCGGCGATGACAGCCACCATAATGATATTATAAACCGTCTTTTTTTTCATATTTACCTCTCCGGGGCAAAAAAAATCCCCCTTTGGGGGCATAGTTATTCCATATCGGTATCGGTCCTGCCGGCATCCCCCAAGAGCCAAGGACCTTCTGATTTGGGGAAAGTATTCCGGCTCCGGATGCCTGATGCCGAGCCCTTCTCAGGGCAGTGCTGCCCCAATGGTCTCGGCGGCATATAATCCGTCTACGGCGGCTTGGTACCGCTGGGATGTGACCCATTCCGTTCCGCAAATCACCTGTCGTATATCATACCGCAGAGCGGAATGGTATACTGCGGCCACATTTTTCGGACCCCACCAAAGCGGGAAGAAAAATGACAAAAAATGAAAAACATTATGGCCGCTTACAGCTATTATACCATATGCATTTCATCGGTGCAACCGTCAATCTTCAGCCTTTTTCTCGGGATAGTTGTTTTTTTCGTGGCGCCGGCATACGCAGCGGTAGATCAGTAGCCCCACCAGGGATAAAAGCAGTGTTCCGCCAAAGACAAGGGCCGCAAACAGGTAGCTCCTGCCGCCCAAGGCGCTGCCGCCCACGGTGGATGTCAGCACCGACGGCAGCCGGCCCACGGAGCATAGCAGCAGCCAAACACCCCACCTAATATCCGTCAACCCCGCGAAATAGCACAGCAGATCCTTGGGTGTGCCCGGCACGGTGAAGATCAGCCAAAACAGATAATCCCGCTTTGGAGAATGCTTGAGAAAATGCAGCTTTTCCAGCTTTTCCGGGGGGAAGAAGATCTCCGCCATAGGCTGACCCAGCTTGCGTACCAGGGCAAACACAATGACACTGCCCAAAAATAGGCCCAGCATACATAAAACACTGCCCCACACACCGCCGAAGGCATACCCGCCGCAGATTTCCAGGGGCTCCCCGGGGATGATGGCCACCACCACCTGCAAGATACACATACCCACATAGACGATCATACCCCATAGACCCAGGCTGTCCACCCATTGACGGAACAGCTCCGGCTGCTTGGCAAATCGGATCATGGGCCGCCCCACAAACCAACACACCGCCGCCGACAGCAGGATAAATACCGCCAGCGTGCAGGCGGCGGCGATCTTTTTTTGTTTTTGGGTGAGGGACGGTTTCTGCGGCATAGCGGTCTCCTTTTTAATGGGCGGCAAACGCTGCGAGACTATTACAAATGAATTTCTATCAGTATACCATAGAATACCATGGAAATATAAATATTCCGTGAATAAAAGAGGAAAAAACTGTCACATTTTCGCCGAATGTGACATTTTGTTTGACAAATGCCCGCTGTATTCCTTATAATGGGTGAACATAAAAACAAGACAATCCCCAAAAGGAGAACCATATGGATATTTTTGAAAAATGCTATGCGCCCTCCTTAGCTAATGAGCTGCAGGAAAAAGGCATTTATCCCTATTTTCACGCCCTCCAATCCCGGCAGGATGTAGAGGTTATGATGGAAGGCAAGCGCCGTATTATGCTGGGCTCCAACAACTACCTGGGCCTCACCACAGACCCACAGGTCATGGAGGCCGGGATAAAGGCACTGGAGCAGTTCGGCACCGGGTGCAGCGGCTCCCGTTTTCTAAACGGCACCCTCCAGCTGCACCTGGAGCTGGAGGAGGAGCTGGCCCGGTTCCTGCATAAGGAGGCGGTCATCACCTTTGGCACAGGCTTTCAGTCCAACGTGGGCATCATCAGTGCCCTGGTGGGCCGGCACGACTATGTGATCTGCGACCGGGAGAACCACGCCTCCATCTATGCCGGCTGCCAAATGAGCTACGGAAAGATGCTGCGCTACCGCCACAGCGATATGGAGGATTTGGAAAAGCAGCTTGCCCGTGTGCCGGAGCAGAACGGTACCCTTATCGTTACCGACGGCGTGTTCTCCATGGGCGGCGACATTGCAAGGCTCCCGGAAATCTGCGCCCTGGCCAAGAAGTACGGCGCCCGCGTCATGGTGGACGATGCTCACGGCCTGGGTGTGCTGGGCGATGGCGGCCGCGGCACCGCCAGCTATTTTGGGCTGGAGGATCAGGTGGATGTGTATATGGGTACCTTCTCCAAGTCCCTGGCCTCCCTGGGCGGCTACATGGCGGCCTCCGGGGCGGTGGCGGAGTATGTGCGCCACGCCTCCCGTCCGTTTATCTTCTCCGCGTCCATTCCTCCTGCCAACTGCGCCACAGCCCTGGCAGCCCTGCGCAAGCTGGAGCAGCATCCGGAGCTGCCGGAGCGGCTGCGGGAACTGAGTCTTTATGCCCGCAAGGGCTTCACAGACCGGGGCCTCAAAATTCGGGAGTCTGCTCTCAACGCCCCCACACCCATCATCCCCATCTATACCTATGAGACCATGCGCACCCTGGATGTAGCCAAAAAGATCTACGAGCGGGGCGTGTATGTGAATCCCACCCTGCCCCCGGCTACCCCGGAGGGGGAGGCCCTGCTGCGCACCAGCTACATGGCTACCCATACCGAGGCCCTGCTGGACGAGGCCATGGATATTATGGCGGAGGTGCTGGTTCATGAGTAAGATCGCAGTGGTCACCGGCGGTACCTCCGGCATCGGCAAGGAAACGGCCCTGTTTCTGGCGAAAAACGGCTGCACGGTGTATGAGCTGAGCCGCCGGGCAGAGGGCGTGGCGGATCTCCGCCATATCAGCGCCGATGTGACGGACGAGGCCTCTGTTCGCCGGGCTGTGGAGCAAATTTTGCAGGAGGCCGGGCAAATTGACATTCTGGTGAATAACGCGGGCTTCGGCATCAGCGGGGCCGTGGAGTTTACGGACACGGAGGAGGCCGAGCGTCAGTTCAATGTGAATTTCTTCGGCATGGTGCGCATGAATCGGGCTGTCATCGCCGCCATGCGCAGCCGGGGCGGCGGTCGTATCGTGAATTTAAGCTCTGTGGCGGCGCCGGTGCCTATTCCTTTCCAGACCTACTATTCCGCCTCCAAGGCCGCCATCAATTCCTATACCATGGCCCTTGCCAATGAGCTGCGGCCCTTCGGCATCACCGTCTGCGCCGTGATGCCCGGGGATATCCATACCGGCTTTACCGCTGCCCGCCGCAAGGTGGCTGAGGGGGATGAAATTTATGCCGGCCGTATCAGCCGCTCCGTAAAGCGTATGGAGCATGACGAGCAGACCGGCATGGATCCGGCCAAGGCCGGAGCCTTTGTGGGCCGCGTGGCCCTGAAGACCGGCCATAAGCCGCTGTATACCATCGGCTTTGCCTATAAGGCGGCGGTGTTTCTGACAAAAATTTTGCCTGCCGGGGCCCTGAACTGGCTCATCGGCAAAATCTATGCCAGCTGAAATGATTATAAACGGATGCCGCCTGCTAATGCAGGCGGCATCCGTTTATTGGTGCAATCATTTTTGCTGCTGCATTTCTCTTTCGCGCTCCCAAGCGGCGATGACCGCCTCCATAGCGGCGGAGCGGAAGGACATGGACTCCAGCTTGCGGATGCCGGCGATGGTGGACCCGGCGGGAGAGCATACGGCGTCCTTCAAAGCCCCGGTATGTTCATCGCTCTCCAGGGTTTGGGTGGCCATGCCCAGGAGCATTTGGGCCGCCATGCGCTGGGCCTTTTTCCGGGGCAGGCCGCACAGCACGCCGCCGTCTGTCAGCCCCTCCAAAAACAGGCAGACATAGGCCCCGCCGCACCCGGCCACGGCGCTGGCAGCACCCATTAGCCCTTCCTCAATCTCCTCCAGAAGTCCTGAGGCGGCCAGGGCGTCCAGCACTGCCTGCCGCTGCCGGTCCGTGACCTCGGCTGAGCAGGTGTAGGTGGTCATGCCTGCCCCCACGGCGCAGGCGGTGTTGGGCATGATGCGCACTATGGGATAGCGCCCGCCGGCCATGTCCTGCAGAGCCTCTATGGTCACGCCTGCCGCCATGGACACCAGCACGAAGGGCGTCCTGCGCCCGGTCAGAATAGGCTGCAGGGGCAGAAGCATCTGCGCCATAGTCTGGGGCTTCACCCCCAGAAAGATCACATCACAATCCCGGGTGATGGTCTCATTGTCCGCCGGGATCGCACCCAGCTTCTCCGCCAGAGCCTGGGCTTTTTCCGGGCTGCGGTTGGACAGCAGAATATCTTCCGGGCCGATGGCCTTGGCGCAGGCGGTGGCCAGGGCGCCGCCCATGCAGCCGGTGCCGATAAATCCATATTTCATAGGACAATCCTCCTTGCTTTTATAGTCGAAATTTTATCACAAAAAATGGGGAATTGCAACCGAATGGCTCCTTTGCTATAATGAAAAAAACGGCAGCGGCTCCCGCTGCGGAAACGGAGAAACGGAATGCTGAAGTCATTTACACAGGCAGCGGCGGATTACTGCGCCGCCGCAAAAAACAGAACGAGGCAGAGCGTTCCCCGGCTGCTGATTTTGGGGATTCTGGCGGGGATGTTCATTGCCCAGGCGGGGACGGCGGCGTCCGTAGGCGGCGCCCTAGCGGGAAAGATCGCCTCCGCCGCGATTTTTCCGGCGGGCCTGGCCATGGTGATTTTGGCGGGGAGCGAGCTGTTCACGGGCAACTGCCTTTTCCTTCTGCCGCTGCTGCGGGGAGACATCACCGGGGGCAGGACCATGGGCAGCTGGGCCATAGTATACTGCGGGAACCTCATAGGCAGCATTGTGATAGCATTTGTTGTAGTACGATGCGGTGTTTTGGATAGCATCGCACCCGCAGCTATTGCCACAGCTGCCGCCAAGGCGAGTTTACCCTTCGGCGCGGCCTTTTTGCGGGGAGTTCTGTGTAATCTCCTGGTGTGCCTGGCGGTGTGGATGGCCTTTTGCGCAGGGTCCGCCGGGGGCAAAGTGATTTCCTTGTACGGGCCCATTTTTCTGTTCGTCCTGTGTGGCTTTGAGCACAGCATTGCCAATATGTTCTATCTCCCGGCGGGGATCCTTCTCTCCGATGGGGCGGAAGTGACATGGCTGGACTTCTTACGGAATCTGGGGCCTGTGACCCTGGGCAATATGGCAGGCGGTTGCGGCCTGGGGGTTATACTCTATATGCTGTATGGGAGAAGCTCCCAATAAAAAAGATAAGGGTAGTCCCCGAGGGACTACCCTTATTTTCTCATAAGAATCTGCACAGCAGAATGGGAAAAAGCATGGCCGGTACCATGTTCATCAAGCGGATCTTGGTAAGGCCCAGCATATTCAGGCTGATGGCCAAAAGGAGCAGGGAGCCGATGGAGTTGATCTCCGCAATGACATCCGTGCCCAGCAGGGGCGCGAGCAGGGAAGCCGAAAGGGCGATGAGCCCTTCCCACAAAAATACCGGCACGGCGGAGCAGAGTACACCCACACCCAAGGTAGAGGCAAAGATCAGGGCAGAGATGCCGTCGATGACCGATTTGGAAAAAAGAATGGTATGGTCCCCCTGCAGGCCGCTGTTCAGCGCACCCATAATGGCCATGGCTCCCACGGCAAAGACCATGGTACCGTTGACAAAGCCGTCGGTGAACCGCCCCCTGCCGCCGGTTTTCCGCTGCAGCCAATCGCCCAGGCGGATCACCGCACTGTCCAGGTCCAAAAGCTCGCCCAGCAGGGTCCCCAGCACCATGGAGAGAATGGGGACCAGGGGCTTTTGCGAGTCATCAATGCCGGGAACGGCAATGCCGATGACCACAAGGGCCAAAGCGCACATCAGCGTTTTTTGCAGCCGATCCGGCAGGAATTTGCCTGCAAACAGGCCCACAAAGCCACCGGCTGCGATGGCGGCCCCATTGACCGCCGCACCTAATAGAATCATTGTTCTACCTCCTTTTTGCACAGCTCCTGCACCACATAGCCACCCAGCATGAGCCCTGCGCAGGATGGTACCCAGGCCACACTGGCCGGGACGCTGCGGCGGCCGGGGTCGGGGGTATCCAGCTGGCGGATCTCGGCGGCCTCCTCAGGGCTGAAGACCACCGGCAGATGGCGGATGCCCCGGGCCTTCAGTTCCCGGCGCATGACCCGGGCCAGGGGACAGCCGGAGGTCTTGGAAATGTCCGAAATGCACAGGCGGGTGGGGTCCAGCTTGTTGCCGGTGCCCAGGGCGCTGATGATGGGGATGCCCCGGCCTTGGGCTTGGGAGATCAGGTCCAGCTTGCAGGAGACTAAATCAATGGCATCGATGATAAAATCGTATGGGGCGGCGAAAAATTCCTCTCGATGCTCGGCATCATAGGTCTTGTAAATGGTATGAATGCGGAGGGCGGGATTGATGTCCAGGCAGCGCCGGGCGGCTGCCTCCACCTTGGGCTGGCCGATGGTGGAATGCAGGGCATAGAGTTGGCGGTTGATATTGGAGGGACTAACGGTATCCCGGTCCACAAGGGTCAGCTGGCCTACACCGGAGCGAGCCAGAGCCTCCACGGCATAGCTGCCCACGCCGCCCAGGCCGAATACCGCCACATGGCTGCCCGCCAGGGACTCCATGGCGGCATCGCCCAGGATCATGCGGGTGCGCAGAAAAATATCATGCATAGTAAAACCTCAAAAAAGCAGGCCGGCGAAGCAAATCGCCGGCCTGCTCAGCTTTCAAAAAAATCTTGTCGGGGCTGCGGGAATAAATTGAGAAAAATCAGCCCACATACTTCATGCCGGAGCCTTCCGTGATGGTGTAGTCCTGCTGCAGGGATTCCAGCCACGTGTTCATGGCGTTGTTTTTCATGGTGTTGGTGACGCGAACCTGCCAATAGGGGAGATCCTGGCCTATAAAGTATATGATGTGATAGCCGTAGCTGGTTTCCACGATGTCGGTATCGCCGGCCTTGCGGGCGGCGTCAAAGCACCAGTCATTGAAGGCGGTAACCATCTGACCCTTATAGACCTGCTCATACAGGCCGCCCTTGGGAGAATCGGCGGAATACTTGTCAGCCAGCTCCGCAAAGGAGGCCTCGGTGGCGGCACCGTCCTTCCACTCCTGATAGACCTTTTCCGCCTCAGCCTTCTTCTGGCTCTTCAGGTTGGCCAGGTCCTGCTTATAGGAGTCGGACTTGGAGTCCAGGGTGGAGCTATCCACCCGAATCAGAATGTGGCGCACGTCTACAGTGTTATACTCCTGGCGGCCGACGCTGTGGAACTGCACCACATAGTAATTGGTGCCATCGTTCAGCACGGCGGTCTCCCCGGCGGTGCGGGCCGCGTCAAAGGCCCAGGCGGAAAGAGTGTCGCCCTTGTTGGCGCCGTCGGTGACGGAGGAATAGGAGGCGATGTCATAGTCCTTGGCGATAGCCTCCAGGCTTTCGCCGTTTTGGAAGCGGGTCAGAGCGGCATCAGCGCCGTCCTTGGCGGCGGCAATGGCAGCGTCCATCTGCTCCTGGGTGGCGTCTACGGTGTTGCCGTTTTCATCCTTGGTGGCGGAGGTGGTGCCGCTGAAGCGGATATAGTCATAGGCGGCAACATGGAAGGTGGATTGGTTATCCTGATAATACTGCTCGATCTGCTCATCGGTATAGTTCAGGCTATTGAGATGATTGTTCTGGAAGGCGGAGAGCAGAACGGAATTCTTGGACATTTCCTCGAAAACACCCGGGGTCACCAAGGTGCCGTACATGGCCTTGATATAATTCTTATAGGAGTAACCGGCCTTTTTGGCGGCCTCCTTGAAGGTCTTGATAAGATCGTCATAGTCGGCCTGCATATCGTCCGTCCAAGTGAAGCCGTCCTTTTCGGCGGCGGCCAGCAGGGATTGGCTGGACGCCAGGTTAGACTTCGCCTTGTCAAGCAGGTACTTATCCCAGGTGATGCCCTCATCGGTGACACCCAAAAGGGCTTTGGCCGTATCGGACATGGTCTGGCCGGCCAGGCTCTTACTGGTGTCAATACCCATATAGCTATAATAATTGGAGGAACGGACCTCGGTATAAGCGGCGTAGTAGCTGTACTGCACCTGAGCGGCGGAATAATTCTCGTCCCCGATGGTCAGGGCGGTCTTGCCGCGCTGAATCACATTGGAGTTCCACAGCAGGACCAAAACGGCTACCACTACGAAAGCCACGGCAACGGCGCCATAGAGCAGCGTAGACTTGCGCTGCTTGGCCTTTTCCTCCGCGGCACGGATGGCCTTGGGGTCTGCAGCACCGCTGGCGGCAAAGGCCTGGCGGTTCTTTTTTTCTCTGGATGCACTCATGGATGGTTCATTCCTCTCGTTTGGTGATATATCATTCGGGCAAATAGGAGTAACATTCCCTGTCATTATATAGGCTTTGCACTGCTTTTGCAAGAGAAAAAAGAAAAGTGGGAGAAAAAGTGGTATAGGGCAGGGACCGCTTGCCCTGCCGTGATGGCACTGTGCGTAACGGCGGTGCCGCCAGCGGGCAAGAATCGATAGGGCGCCGCCGGCGGGCAGCTGCCGGCACCTATGAAAAATAAAAAGGAGCGGACAGAATCGTCCGCCCCAAAAGGGCTTGCAAAAAAGATCCCGCCCAGGGGGCAGCAGCCAAGTTATAACCTGCACCGAATCAGCAGGTGGGTTGTCTCCAACATGCTTCGTTGCTTCCAACTTCCAGCCGCAGACGGCAGCCGGGAGGCCTGCAGTTCACATATTGATCCGACATCCCCTATAACAAAATGTGAGGATAAACAGACTGCTGCCCACCGGACGGGATCGGTCGGAGGCCAGGGGCCGCCGGCAAGCTTATTGTAGCATATGCCCCGGGAAAAAGAAAGGGGTTTTCGGCGGAATGGTCAGGAAATTTCAGGGGCGGGGAAAAGCTGCCATTGCGAAGCCGGTGCGCACACTGGCTGTGGCAATCCGCATCCAAATCGATAAAATCCAATATTCTGAAGCGGATCAGGGCCGAAAGAGCGGATTCCCACGTTCGCTGCGCTCCCTCGGAATGACAGGGGAAAGATTGCCAGATTTATTCCTCGTCCTCCAAAAGCTGCTGAGTGAACAGGTCAAAGACCTCGTTCAATTCCTCATCGGTATCGGGGGTGGCCAGCAGCTCCTCGCCGTTTTCCATTACGGACTTTAGAATCACCAGGCCAAAATCCTGGGCGCTCTCTGCTTCCTCCTCCGTGTCTGCTGTGGGGAAAAAGGCCATATAGGTCACACCGTTATGCTCCAGGGCGTCCACATATTCCAGCTCGATGTCGTTGCCGTCCTCGTCGGTAATGGTGATAAAATTGGGGCCGAATTCGTCGCTCATAGGGGAATACCTCCTTGCTTATGATAGGAAACACTATAATGTATTTTGCTCCGGATTGCAAGAACGGTTTCAGACAAAAAATGGCAAATCAGAAACATTTAACGTGTAAAAAATAATTGTAATTATGTGATTTGCAAGTATAATCGCATATTTTAAACAAAAAAGTTCTTTATTCCAGGTTGACAGCCATGGTAAAATAAAGTTTATAGTGGATTTTTACCATCGTTTGCCCTTGCTGATGGATGGTATTAAAATGATTTGAATTTAAAAGAACACACAAAAATTCCGAAAGAAAGGAAGGTGCCCCGTTATGAGCCAACACAAGCGAAGCGAACATCGCCTGGGAAACGAGCTGAAGCAGAGCGCCGAAAAAATAAAAAAATCCGCTGAGAATCAGCTGCACAAGATCCAGGGAGAGGGTCATACCAAGAGATCCCCCCGGGAGGTACAGGCCAGGCGGCGCAAGGCGTGGTTCATTGTGGGGACCATCTTTGCGGTACTGCTGCTGACGACAATCTTTTTCTCCATTCTGTTCTCCATGTACATTAACCGCACTATGAAGAACAAGGTGGAGGTGGATTTGGCCGCCTATGACCTGTCCCTGGCCACCGAGATGTACGCCAAGGATTCCGACACGGGGGAATACAAGCTGTATCAGACTCTGTATGACGGCGAGAACCGCATCCTTCTTACAAGCGACCAGATCCCTCAGAGCCTGCGGGATGCGGCGGTGGCCATCGAGGACAAGCGCTTTTACAAGCACAAGGGCGTGGATTGGAAGGGCACCGCCCGGGCTGTGCTCAGCACCATCACCGGCAGCGGCATACAGGGCGGGTCTACCATCACCCAGCAGCTTATCAAGAACATCACCGGCAACGACGAGACCACCGTCAAACGCAAGGTGACGGAGATCTACCGGGCGCTGCAGCTGGAAAAGCAGTACGACAAGGACGTGATTCTCGACACCTATCTCAATACGGTGTATTTCGGCGAGTCCTGCTACGGTGCGCAGACGGCGTCCCGGATGTATTTCGGCAAGGATGCTCAGGACCTGTCCGTGGCGGAGTGCGCCAGCCTCATCGCCATTACCAACAATCCCTCCCGCTATGATCCTCTCATCAGCGATTGGACCCTGGAGAACAACCGCAGCCGCCAGCTGCTGGTGCTGGAGAATATGTATAAGCAGGGCATGATCAAGGAGAAGGAGGACTATGAGGCCGCCTGCAACGAGGAGGTGGTCTTCACCAACGGCTATAACTGCCTTGGCCAACAGGTGGAGGGCTATGTGGCACCGACCGTCGAGGAGGAGACCGGCGAAAAGGTGACAAAGGCCAACAACTCCTATTTCACCGACCAGGTGATCGAGGATGTGGCGAGGAAATTCGTGGAGATCTATGACCTGCAGGACAGCAAGCCCGACAGCGAGGGCAAGGTTATCAGTGCCTATGAGAGGGCCGTTGGTATGGTGTATAGCGGCGGCTACAAGATCTACACCACCCAGAACCTGGCGTACCAGAAGATCGCCGAGGAAGAGTTTGAGACCACGGAGTATCAGCAGCAGACCGACTCCTACGACCAGCCCCTGCAAATCGCCATGACGGTGATGGATCCGTATACCGGTGATGTGGTAGCCATGGTGGGCGGCACGGGCGTAAAGACTGCGGACCGGGCCTGGAACTGGGCTACGGAGGTGCGGCCCTGCGGCTCGGCGGCCAAGCCTGTCAGCACCTATGCCCCGGCACTGGACAATGGCACCATTACGGCGGCCGCCATCATTGACGACTATCCCATTGACCTTAACGGCAGCGCCTGGCCCAGAAACGTCACCAGGGTTTACAGCGGTCTGACCAGCATGCGCGAGGCCGTTGTGCAATCCCTGAATACCTGCGCCGTGCGGACAAATCTGATGTACGGCACCTACAATTCTTATAAATTCATGACCGAGAAGCTGGGCTTTACCACCCTGACGGAGACCGATTCTCAGCAGGTGGGCAACATGGCTCTGGGCGGATTTGAAAACGGAGTGACTACCCTGGAAATGGCTGCGGCCTACAGCGCCTTTGTAAACGATGGTATCTACACCACCCCCAGGACCTATTCGCGGGTGGAGGACTCCAAGGGCAATGTTATTATCGATAATAACACGGAGTCCCATGTGGCCATGAAGAAGACCACGGCTTACCTGATGCGCAGCATCCTGCAGGATGTTGTCCGCCGCGGCTCCGGCGGCGGTGCGTACTTCTCCGGTATGTCCATCGGCGGCAAGACCGGTACCACCGATGATGCAAGAGACCGCTACTTCGCGGGCTTTACGCCCTACTACTGCGCGGCGGCCTGGAGCGGATATAAATCTAATGAGGTGGTGTATTCCGACACCAACCCATGCTCGGCCATGTTCAAGAGAGTCATGAGCCGGATTCATGAGGGGTTGGAGGACCCCGGCTTCCACAGCTGCGACGGTCTGGTGAATGTAACAGTGTGCGCCGACAGCGGCCTGCTGGCTACGGAGGCCTGCGCGGCAGATTTCCGGGGCAGCCGGGTCAAGACGGTGCAGGTGGCAGCGGATACCGCACCCACCCAGAGCTGCACCATGCACAAGATGGTGTCCTACTGCAAGGACGGGAAGCATATTGCTACCGCCAGCTGCCCGGCATCCTCTGTAATGCAGGTGGCCGTTTTGGACTATGCACGTGAGACGATATTTGACATTAAGGTGCCGGATGACGCTTATCGGCTGCAGGTGCTGTCGGAGGGGGATTGCCCCGTCCACGGCGGCGCAGCGCAAAAACCGAATGAAAAGCCGACAAAGGACCCGAAAAAGGAACCGGAGGAAGAGCCGGAGGAGGATCTGGAGGATGAAGATGTGTTCGGTGCGTGGGGAGAAAGAAGCCTGTTCACGCGATGAAATATGAGATGAAATCGGAGAGAGCCGCAGGAGCGGCTCTCTCTTTTGCTTATACACTGATGAAAAATGATTGACAGAATGGCACGGATATGGGATAATACCCGAATAATATTCTAACGGAGCGCGGGTGCACTCCGGCGCGACGGTGAGGGAGAAGAATGGGGTTTATTGAGTTGCTGCTCGTTGCGGTGGGCCTATCTATGGACGCCTTCGCAGTGGCTGTCTGCAAGGGCTTGTCCGTGCAAAAGCTGAGGTGGAAGCACTACCTGGCGGTGGGCCTTTGGTTCGGCGGCTTTCAGGCACTGATGCCCATGGTGGGGTATCTGCTGGGCACTACCTTTGAAAGGTACATCACCTCGGTGGACCACTGGGTGGCTTTTGTGCTGCTGTGCCTGATCGGCGGGAACATGCTCAAGGAGGGCCTGTCCCGGGATGAGGAGAGAGAGGGACAGGCGGAGAACGTGTCCTTCGGCTTCAAGGCCATGCTTATGCTGGCGGTGGCCACCAGTATTGACGCCCTGGCGGTGGGCATTACCTTTGCCCTGCTGCCGGATGTGGACATTTTCAGCGCCGTGGGACTCATCGGCTGCACCACCTTCTGCCTGTCGGCCTTGGGCTTGAAGGTGGGCAATATCTTCGGCCTGAAATATAAGAGCAAGGCAGAGGTGGCCGGAGGCATCATTCTGATCCTCATGGGTCTGAAGATCCTACTGGAGCATCTGGGTGTTATCAATTTCTGAAACGATTTTTGACGGAGGAGAAGGGCATGGCGGATATTCGGGAAATCACGGATTTTTCTGCGCCGGAACTGGATATTTTTGCCCGGCTTCGGGAAAACCAGCTGGCTAACTGGGAGTGCGCGGAGAAGGGGATCTTCATCGCCGAGAGTCCCAAGGTCATCGGCCGGGCGCTGGCGGCCGGTTACGAGCCCATTTCGTTTCTGATGGAGCGCCGCCATGTGGAGAGCCAGGGGAAGGAGCTGCTGGAGCGCTGCGGCCCAGTGCCGGTTTTCACAGCGGAGGAGGTTGTGCTGGCGCAGATGACGGGCTTTCATCTGACCCGGGGGATGCTGTGCGCCATGAAGCGCAGGGAGCTGCCGAAGGCAGAGCAGGTTTGTGCCGGCGCCCGGCGTGTGGCGGTGCTGGAGCGGGTGATGAACCCCACTAATGTGGGGGCGATCTTCCGCTCGGCGGCGGCGTTGGGCATGGACGCGGTGCTCTTGACGCCGGAGTGCAGCGATCCGCTGTACCGGCGCTGTACCCGGGTGAGCATGGGAACGGTGTTTCAGATTCCCTGGACCTATCTGCCAGATGGCAGCTGGACGGGCAAAATGCATCAGTTGGGCTTTCAAACGGCGGCAATGGCCCTGCGGGAGGATTCCCTGCGGCTGGATGATCCGCGCCTGTTGGCGGCGGAGCGGCTGGCTATTGCCTTGGGCACCGAGGGGGACGGCCTGGCGGATGGCAGCATTGAGAGCTGCGACTATACTGTATGCATCCCTATGGCCCACGGAGTGGACTCGCTGAACGTGGCGGCGGCCAGCGCCGTGGCGTTCTATCAGCTGGGGCAGGTACGAAAATAAAAAGCGAAGTTTTGTGAAAAAAGTGTTGACAAATGCTCAAGAGTATACTATACTAAGCAAGTCGGCAGCCGGAGGGCTGCGGGGCAAATATAACTTGGGGGTATAGCTCAGCTGGGAGAGCGCTTGAATGGCATTCAAGAGGTCAGCGGTTCGATCCCGCTTATCTCCACCAAGTGAAAACACCGGGGAATTTCCCCGGTGTTTTTATTTTGCGCAGTACATATTATCAGGCGCAAAATATTTACTTTGCCAGCAGCACGCCCATGGCAAGAGAGGCGTATTTGGAGGCCGGATCACTGGCGCGGGAGGGGAGAATGATAGGAGCAGCCGTACCCATGACGATACCGGCGTTGGAGGAGTGCAGGAGATAGTTCAGGGTTTTGGAGAAGGTGTTAGCAACCTCAATGGAGGGGGCCAGGATAATATCTGCCTGACCGGGAACCTCAGAAACGATGCCCTTCTTTTTGGCCGCTTCGGCGGAGAGAATGTTGTCCATGGCCAGGGGGCCCTCCACTACAGCGTCCTGGAATGCTCCGCGATCGGCCATCTTGCACAGGCAGGCGGCGTCGATGGTGGCCTGCATCTTGGGGTTCACAGTCTCCACGGCGGCAAGGCAGGCGGCCTTGGGCGTTTCGATGCCCAGGGCGTGGGCCACATCAATGGCGTTGCGGAGAATGTCGGCCTTTTCCATGAGGGTAGGGGCGATATTCAGGCCGCCGTCGGTGCTTATGAGCAAGCGGTCAAAGCCGGGGATCTGCAGAACGATCAGGTGGCTGGCCAGGCGGCCGATGTTCAGGCCCTTGGCCTTATCCAATGCGTGCTTGAGCAGTGTGCCGGTGGACACGGTGCCCTTCATGAGGATTCGGTTTTTGCCGTCCCGGATGGAGGCGATGGCTGTCTCGATGGCTTGGTGGGTCTCCTCCACATGGCAGATAGAGACAGCAGATGCGGAAAGGCCGATCTGCTCCAAAATGGGCAGAATACGGGATTGGTCACCGAAAAGTTGGGCTGTGGTCAGGCCGGAGTCCAGGGCATCCTTTACGGCCAGGAGGGTGTTTTTGTCATAGGGCACCGCTACGGCGATGCCTTTGCTGCCACGCCCCTTGGCGCACTGGAGCAGCTGGTCAAAATTACGGATGGGCTGCATAAGATAACTTCCTTTCTGTATTTATACTATTTATATAGTTTACATAATTTATATAATTTAATGTAGGATTAGTATTCCTTGGGTGCGATGGAGCCTGTGAGGACGCCATGCAGGTAATAGGCCAGGCTGTCCATCTCCTCCTCGCCGGGCTTTAAGACGATGGGGGCCAGGTAGGAGATGCGGTCTGTGACCAGCTTGATGAAGGCCCGGGAATTCGCGATGCCACCGGTGAGGACGATGGCATCCACTTGGCCGCTGAGCACGGCGGTCATGGCGGCGATCTCCTTGGATACCTGATAGGCTAAAGCCTCGAAAATAGCGGAGGCGGTGGCGTCGCCCTCGTTACGGCGGGCTTCCACATCCCGGAAATCCTTAGTTCCCAGGTAGGCGGATACGCCGCCCTCCCCGTTGAGCATTTTCAGTACCTGCTGCTTCTCGTATTTGCCGGAGAAGCACAGCTTGGCAAGCTCCCAGCAGTTCAGCTGGCCGGATCGGTCCATGCTGAAGGTACCCTCACTGCGGCTGGTGGTGGAGTCGATTATGCGGCCCTCTGCATGGGCGGCGATGGAAATGCCGCCGCCCAGATGGGCTACCACCAAACGGCACTGCTCGTAGGGCTTGCCCAATTCCTCCGCCACCGTGCGGGCTACGCGTTTGTGGTTCAGCGTGTGGGTGCGGCCGTAGCGGGGCAGGAGAGGATGTCCGGAAATGCGGGCCAGGGGCTGCATTTCATCTACGGTGATGGGGTCGGCAATATAGGCGGGCTTGCCCAATTTTTTTGCCAAGGTATCTGCGATGACGGCGCCCAGATTGGCTGCATGTTCACCGTAGGTATGGCTGCGCAGATCGGCGAGCATGGCATCATTGACCCGGTATACGCCGGAATCCACCGACTTCAGCAGGCCGCCGATGCCGATGATGCCATCCATGGTGGAAAGGGGGGTACCAGCCCGCTCCAAACAGTCGGTGATGACATGAGTACGATACTCTGTTTGGCCGATAATGGTGGGGAAGGACTTCAGATCTTCCAGGGGATGCGAGATATTTTCTGAGAATTTTCTTGTAAGTCCTTCGTAAACGGCGATTTTTGTGGAGGTGGAGCCTGGATTGATGATCAATAGCTTTTCCATAAAGTACATCCCTTCCTTAAAAAATAGGCGAATTTTACTCCTCTGAAAGGAGTATAACACAGGTGAAAGAAAAAGAAAAGAAAAAATATAAAAAAATTATAAACTGACACTTGATTTTAGAATAAAAATATAATACAATGGGCGTGTAAATCAAATTACATTTTCGAGGGATACATATTACAACAACAAACATCCTATTAGAAAGTGAGCGAATGTCCAATGAAGCAAGTAATGCTGGGCAACGAGGCTATTGCTCGAGGCGCCTATGAGGCGGGCTGCTCGGTGGCCTCTGCCTATCCCGGTACTCCCAGTACGGAGATTTTACAGAACCTTTCCAAATATAAAGAGGTATATTCTGAGTGGTCGGTCAATGAAAAGGTAGCTGCCGAGGTGGCCATCGGTGCGTCCATGGCTGGTGCCAGAGCCATGGCGGCTATGAAGCACTTTGGCATGAATGTGGCGTCTGATGCGGTGTTCCCCTCTGTGTACATCGGTGCCACCGGTGGCCTGGTCTATATCTGCGCTGACGATCCCGGCATGAACAGCTCAGGCACGGAGCCGGACAGCCGTCACTTTGCCCCCCACATGAAGATGCCCATGCTGGAGCCTGCTGACAGCCAGGAGTGCAAAGACTATACCAAGCTGGCCTTCGACCTGTCCGAGCAGTATGACACCCCGGTCATGGTGCGCACCACCGTCCGCGTGAACCACGGCAGCAGCATTGTCTCCCTGGCGGATCGCGTGGAGGTGCCTGTGAAGCATTATGAGCGGAACATTATGAAGAACACTAATATTCCTGCTATGGCTCGTAACAAGCACAAGACCGTTGAGGAGCGGCTGGTGCGCCTGCGGGAGTATGCCAATGCCACGCCTCTGAATCGCATGGAGATGCATGATACCAAGATCGGCGTGATCTGCAGCGGCATTTGCTATCAGTACGCCCGTGAGGTGTTCGGCGAGGGTGCTTCCTATTTGAAGCTGGGCTTTACCTACCCTATGCCCGATAAGTTGATTCGGGAGTTTGCGAAGAAGGTGGATAATCTCATTGTACTGGAGGAGTTGGATCCCATCGTAGAGGATTATGTGAAATCCCTGGGGATCCCCTGCACCGGCAAGGATGTCCTGCCCCTGTATCTGGAGTACTCCGCCGACATTATCCGTCGGGCCTTTGGCCTGCCTACGCTGTCTGTTGCTTATAAGGTGGAAACAGAGGCGCCTGTCCGTCCGGCCAGCTACTGTGCCGGCTGCCCGCACCGCGGTATTTACCACGAGGTCAGCAAATACAACGGAAAGATCGTTGCCACCGGCGATATCGGCTGCTATGCGCTGAATATCAATCCTCCCTTCAGTGTGACGCATACCCAGATCGATATGGGCGGCAGCATCACCGCCGGGCATGGATTCGAGCGGGTAGAGCGTCAGGCCCAGCGCGGCCTGAAGGTGTTCTCCTTCATCGGTGACTCTACCTTCTTCCATTCCGGCATTACGGGCCTTATCAATGCCGTGTATAACGGCGCTAAGACCAGTATTTTCATCCTGGACAACAGCACCACCGGCATGACCGGCCATCAGGATAACCCCGTCACCGGCGTGACGCTGATGAAGGATGTGACCACGGCAGTGGACATCAAGACCCTGGTGTTGGGCTGTGGCGTGAAGCCGGAGAATGTGCGCACCGTGGATCCCTATGACCTGAAGGCCACCGCTGCTGCGGTGAAGGAGGCCTATGAGGCCGAGGATCTGTTTGTGGTCATTGTGCAGCAGCCCTGCGCCCTGCTCAAGAGCGTTATTGCCCAGCGAAAGGGTAAGCACTGCCGTGTTAACGCCGACAAGTGCAGGAACTGCAAGGTCTGCATCAATAAGACGGCCTGCCCGGCTCTGATGGTGGGCGAAAACAACGTGTCCATTTCCAAGGAGGATTGCAACGGCTGCACCATTTGCCAGCAGATCTGCCCCTTTGGCGCCATTGAAAAGGAGGGCGAGTAATATGTCTAACACAAAAGCCATTGCTATTGTGGGCGTAGGCGGTCAGGGCACGGTTCTGACCTCCGACATCCTGATTGAGGGCCTGGTGGACCTGGGCTACGATGTGAAAAAGACAGAGCAGCACGGCCTGTCCCAGCGGGGCGGCACCGTGAACTGCATGGTGAAGTACGGCGATGCCGTATACGCGCCCCTCATTGCCGAGGGCGAGGCGGATGTGGTGCTGGCCTTTGAGAAAATCGAGGCCATTCGGTGGCTGAAGCTGCTGAAAAAGGGCGGCACTGTGATCGCGAACAGCTTTGAAATTCTTCCCATTCCTGTAAAAATGGGTAAGGCGGTCTATCCTCATGATGCCATTGAGCAGATTTCACAGCAGGTTGAGGATGTCTGTGAACTGAACGCTACGGCGGAAGCGGAAAAGCTGGGTACTGTCCGCGTGGCCAGCATCATCCTGCTGGGTGCGTTGGTGAAAAAGCTGGGTCTTGAGAGCTATGATTGGCAGTCTCTGATCCGCAAGAATGTGCCCACTAAATTTTTGGAGGCAAACCTGAAGGCCTACGAGGTGGGCCTTCAGAGCGTGTGAACGTGGAATAGATATCTCCTCTCACAATAATACTGTATCTTCTCTCTCTCCTTTCTTAGCAACTTCCATTGTGAAAAAAGCTTGGGTATTTGCCCGGGCTTTTTTCATTGGAAAGAGGCGGCGCTGCATATAAGAGAAAAATTCCAAAAACAGAGTAGCAATTCCAAGGAATTTGTGCTATTATACTTATAATATATTTTGAATAAACGGAGACTTTTTATGGAACTGAAAAACAGATTGATCCAAATTGCCAAGGCAATCTCTCTTTCTCTGGGTGATCAGTGCGAAGCGGTGGTTCATGACAAGGACAGGCGTATTGCCTTTATTGCTAACGGATATATTTCCGGCCGCCAGGCTGGGCAGGTGATGGAGGAGAGTGTCTTTGAGTATTTTAGGGACATGACCAAGGCGAGCGGCGGAACGGCAATTCGATTGACCAGCAAAGAAAACGGAGAGCTGCACAAATCCACTACCATGATGTTCTACGATGAAAATGGGGACTATGAGGCAATGCTCTGCTTCACCATCAATCTGACGGATATGAACCAGGCCAGGAAGCTGCTGGATTCCATCATGAATGTACTGCCCTTTGAAGAGGGGGAGGCACCCGGCACCGATCTGAGCATCAGCGATTATACCAATTTGGTCATTTCGGACATTATTAAGAATGTGGGAAAGCCCTCGACACTGGGCTCCAAGGAGATTAAGCTGCGCATTATCCGCATGCTGGAGGAAAAGGGCGTATTCCAGCTGAAGGATTCTGTTCCTCAGGTATGCGAGTTGCTGGGTATTTCCCAGGCTACGCTCTATAATTATCTGCGTGAAGTGAGGACGCAGGGCGGAGGCTTCCTTCGGAGGGCCTGTATTTAATAAAAAATTTATTCTATATTAAATTTTTAAAATAGACACTTGCATAAAATGCAAGTGTCTATTTTATGCGTTTATTACAAAAATTTTATAAATTTGAAATAAGTATAGACAAATTTTATAAAGTATGTTATTTTGATGATGTTGTAATATTATTCTAATAACCGGACGGAAATGGCGAAATTGAATAAGTTTGATTAATTCACACAAGGAGGTATCGAAGATATGCGCGACTTTGAGCCCGCAAAAATGAAACGAGTACCCTTTACCGGCATCCGCCGGGTGTTGGAGAAAGCAAACAAATTGGAAGCAGAGGGGCGTAAGATAGTCCATTTCGAGGTTGGTCAGCCCGACTTCGATACGCCCGCAAACATCAAGGAGGCTGCCAAGAAGGCGCTGGATCAGGGCGTGACGGCGTATTCCTCCAACTACGGTGACATTCGCCTGCGCCGTGCCATTGCGGAGAAGCTGGAGCGGATGAACCATTTGAAGGTCGACCCCACCAAGGAGATCATGGTGACCTGCGGCGGCGAGGAGGCAGTGGCGGCGGCGCTTTTTGCACTGCTGGAGAAGGGCGATGAGGTGCTCATTGCCGATCCCAGCTACATCCCCTATTCCAGCTTGACCAAGATCGCTGAGGCGGAGCCGGTGTATGTACCGCTGGATGAAAAGAACAGCTACTGCTTTGACCTGGAGAAGCTGGAAGCAGCTGTCACGAACAAGACCAAACTCCTAATCTTGTGCACACCCGGCAACCCTACCGGCACCATGATGGACGAGGAAAGTCTGCGTAAGCTGGCTGAGATCTGCTGCCGCCACGATATTCTGGTGCTGGCGGACGAGGCCTACGAGCAGGTACTGTACGACGGCAATAAGCACATTTCCATGGCGTCCCTGCCCGATATGTGGGAGCGCACCATCACGGTGCAGTCCTTCTCCAAGACCTACTCCATGTGCGGCTGGCGTATTGGTTATCTGGTAGCCCCGGCAGAGCTAATGCGCATCGTTGTCCGTGCCCATCAGACGGTGGCCATGAACGCCTGCTCCTTTGGCCAGCTGGGCGCTCTGGAGGCACTGACCGGTCCCCAGGATTCTCTCTATGCCATGCTGGCGGAGTTTGACCGGCGCCGGTTGCTGCTGTATAACGGATTGAAAGAGCTGGGCATTCCCTGCTCCCGGCCCCAGGCAGCGTTCTACCTGTTCCCGGACATCGGCGAGTTTGGCATGGACAGCTTTACCTTTGCAGAGCTCCTGCTGGATAAATATGGCGTGGCCACAGTGCCCGGCGTGGAGTTCGGCAAAAACGGAGAGAATCATCTCCGCATTTCCTATGCCACATCCTTTGAGGACTGCCAAATGGGCCTGCATCGCATTGCACAGTGTGTCAGCGATCTGAGAAAAGGCTGACCCGGCAGATATAGAAAAGAAAAACAATTCCTTCCCTGGCGACCGCTTTGTATGATGGGCGGTAACAAATTTACAAAGAGAGGAATTTTACCATGAAAAAGGAAAGAACACCCCGTCAACCCAAGGTGTGGGAAGCGCTTCTGGCGCTGATTTTCGTGATTGCTGTCGTTGTGGCAGCTATCCGAACTAAAGTAGGCATCCAAATGGGCCTGGCTATGGGCGGCTGTACCGCTATTGTCTTCGCCCTGCTGATGGGCAATAAGTGGTCTGACATTCAGAATACTGTCAAGCGTGTTGTGGGCGACTCCGCCACCACGCTGCTGATTCTGCTAAGCGTCGGTATGATGGTAGGCATTTGGATCATCGGCGGTACTGTCCCCACGCTGCTGTATTATGGCCTCAAGATCTGCTCTCCCAATATCATTGTGCCGCTGGCCTTTGTCCTCTGCGCAATCACCAGCCTTTTCACCGGCACCTCCTTCGGTTCTATTGCCACCATGGGCTTGGCCTTGTTTGGCGTAGGCACCAGTATGGGCATCTCTGCCCCGCTGATGGCCGGTGCCGTTTGCTCCGGCGCCTTCTTCGGCGACAAGATGTCCCCCCTGTCCGACACCACCAATGTGGCCGCCGATATGTCTGGCACGCCCCTGTATGACCACATCGGTTCCATGATGTATACCACCGTGCCCGCTACGGTGATCTGCCTGGTTCTGTATACTGTGCTGGGCATTAGGAACGCCTCGGCCAATGCCGACCTGAGCAACATTGAGCTGATTCTGGATACCCTGGGCGCAAACTTCAATATCAGTGTCATCGCCCTGGTCCCGGCGGTGCTGGTGCTTTTGACCTCCGCATTGAAGGTCCCCGCCGTGCCTGCCATGCTGGGCTGCACCGCCATCAGCGGCGTGTTTGCCTGCCTGCTGCAGAAGATCAGCCTCAGCGCTATGCTGGGGGCGGCCATGAATGGATTCTCCTCCGATACCGGCGTCGCCATGGTGGACAAGATCCTCTCCCGCGGCGGTATGACCTCCATGTATAGCACTGTGGCTATCATCATCCTGTCAGCCACCATGGGCGCTGTGCTGGAAAAGAGCGGTGTAATCGACTCCCTGGTGAACAATGTGCTGCTCAAGGCTGTGCATAAGCCTTGTGGTCTGATCTTGTCCACCATGGTATACTGCTACTCCCTGCTGCTGATCTCCGGCCACCAGGTCATGCCCATCATTCTGGGTGGCCGTACCTTCCGGCCTGCATACGACCGCATGGGGATTCAGTCCAAGGTGCTGTCTCGAACACTGGAGGATACCTGCACCATCGGAGCACCGATGGTACCTTGGGGGACCTCCTGTGCCTATATGTTCTCGGTGCTGGGTATTGGCATCGCATACATCCCCTACGCCTTCCTGTGCTACATTGTGCCGCTGTTCGCCATCCTGTACGCCTGCACGGGCTGGTTCGTGTGGCACAAGGAGCCGATGACGGAAGAGCCTGCCAAGGCAGAGTAAGATCCATTCGATATGCGCCCTCATGCACCGCTTCTGTGGGAGCGGTGCATGACAGGCTTGCGAGGACAGGAAAAGGAGACTTACATGTCCCTAAAAAACGGTGTGCAGGTGCTTGGCCTGCACTTTAAGAATCCTATTGTGGTGGCCTCCACTGACATTGCCCGCACGGCGGAGCAGTTTCGCGCCTTTGCCGAGAGCGGCGTGGGGGCTATCATCACCAAGTCCGTGACCGATGCATCGGCCCTGCAGGATGCGGGAATTGCGCGCATCCACATTGCTGACATGTACCAAAGGCCGGTGCGGGGTGAGGGTTATCCTGACCAGTATTACTTTTTCTCCCGGGGCGGCTCCATGCTGTCTATGGAGGCTTTCGGCCGGAAAGCACCGGAGCTGCTGGCCATCGGAATAGAAAACGGCGTGGTGGTCATTGGCAGCATCGCTGCCAGCAATGTGGAAAACTGGGTCAGCTATGCCCGCCAAATGGAGCAGCTGGGCTTCCCGGCTATTGAGCTGAATTTTGGCAATCCTCACGGCGAGGCATCCAAGGGAAAGCTGGGCTTTCTCATTGGACAATCGCCGGAACTGTGTCGTCAGATCGCCGGTGCGGTGCGCCGAGCGGTGAGCATCCCGGTGATCGTGAAGCTGACGCCCCAGGTGTCCAGTGTGGCGGAGATCACCAAGGCGCTGTACGAGGAGGGTATTTCCGCGGTGACGGTGATGCACCGATTCCAGGGCCTGATGGTCGATCCCGAGACGGACGAACCGGTTTTAGGCGGCTGGGCCGCTTTGGGTGGGCCGTGGATGAAGCCGGTGTCGCTGGCCAATGTAGCCCGGGCCCGCCGGGCTGTGCCGGAGATGACCATTCTCGGCGGCAACGGCGCAGACACCGCCCGGGATGTATATGACTATATGTGCTGTGGCGCTTCACTGGTCGAGGTGGGCTCCAGCATGATGCTGCGGGGGCCGGAATATGCTTCCGCACTGGTTGAGGAGCTGGATGCACTGGTTCACGCCAAGGGCATGGAGGAATACAACCAAGTGGTTGGCCGCACGGCGGACCACATTGTGACCTATCAGAACCTGGGCAGCCTGCCTCGGCGGCAGGTGACAGTGCAGACAGAACTGTGCCGAGATTGCGAGGAGCGGCCCTGCCTGCGCACCTGCTATTTCGGCGGCATGAAGCCGATAGAAGCGGGCGTACTGCACGATGACACAGCTTGCAGCGGATGCGGGCTGTGCCTACATAGCTGCCCGAAGCAGGCGGTATCTATTGAGGAAATATCATAATTCAAATCAGGAGGCAAGCTATGAGAATCATTGATTTGCATGTGCATGCAGGCCCGTCGGTGATGCCCCGGGCGGTGGATGCGGCGGAGATGCTGCAGGAGGCGCAGAAGGCTGGATATTCTGCCATTGTTATTAAGGACCACTACGCGCCTACCATGATGTCCGCTGAGATCTGCGAGAAGCACCTGGGGAACGGAAAATGCAAGGTATTCGGCGGTATTGCGCTGAACAACTCTGTGGGCGGCATCAATCTCAAGGCGGTGGACGCCGCCTGTGCGCTGGGTGCAAAGTTGGTGTGGATGCCCACGGTGTCTTCTCTGCGCCACAAGATCATGCATTCCGGTAAGGGCCTGGCATTTCCCTCCAGCAAGGGCATGACTGTGGCAGAAAACACCATTATGTACCTCAATGAGGACGGAAGCCTGAAGCCGGAGGTGCTGCAGGTGCTGGACTACCTGGCACAGAAACCGGATGTGATCCTGGCCACCGGCCACGGCAGCCGGGATGAGATCGACGCCCTCATTCATGCTGCGGTGGAGCGGGGCATCAAGCGTATTCTGGCCAACCATCCCCACTATATGATCGGCGCATCCATCGAGGATATGGTGGCCTGGAGCAAGCTGGGTGCTTATATCGAGCTGAACGCCGTTGCTTTTGTGCCGGATTCCAAGTTCCACACCCATGAGATCGAGGAGGCCCGGAATATCGTGGCTGCCGTGGGTATGGACAAGATCGTCCTGGACTCCGACTATGGCCAGAACGGCAACGGCAGCCCCGTGACCGGGCTGACCCGCTTCATCGGGATGCTGCAGGAGGCCTGCAGCTTAACGGATGAACAGATGGAAGCTATGACCTATCACAACCCCGCTTGGCTGCTGGGTATGGAAGAACGATAAATGACGGAGGAAACTACAATGATTTATAACTGTGCAAATTGGGCAGACCTGCCCTGGACCGATGTTCGTCCCGGCGTGCGCCGCAAGGCCTTTACCGGAGAGGGTGCGACCTTTGCTATGAACGAGCTGCAGCCCCATCATGAGCCCCGACCCCATAAGCACCCCTATGAGCAGATCGCCTATATCGCTTCCGGCGTGTGCGACTACCACATCGAGGATCAGGTATTCCGCCTGACTCCCGGCGGTATGTTGGTCATTCCTCCTAATCTGATGCACTATGCCGAGGTAGTTGGCGACGAGGTGCTGGTGAACTTCGATATATTCACCCCCAAACGGGAGGAGTATGTAAAATGATCGCCCGGGAACTGAAGGAAAAGCTGCGCAGCCGTCAGACCCAGATCGGCACTTTTGTCAAGCTGGCCGATCCCACGGCCTTGGAGGTGCTTGGCCTTGCGGGCATGGACTTTGCCATCATTGACACGGAGCACGCACCCTGTGACCAGATGCTGCTGCTGGATATGATTCGTGCGGCAGACAGCGTGGGCCTGCCTACCATTGTCCGGGTGCCGGAGGGCGCGGAGCCGCACATTTTGAAGGCGCTGGATGTAGGCGCCAGCGGCGTGCAGATCCCAGGCCTGTCTACGGTAGAGGAGATACGGGAGGCCGTGTCCTTCACCAAGTATGCGCCCCGGGGCGTACGGGGCCTGTCCTTTGCCCAGCGCTCGGCGGGCTACGGCACAAAGGAAAAATTCCAGTATATGCAGGATTCCAATGACGGATTGATCAATGTGGTCCACATTGAAAACAAGGATGCTGCGGCCCGTGTGGAGGAACTGTGCGCGCTGGAGGATATTGATGTGCTGTTCATTGGCCCTATGGACATCAGCCAATCTCTGGGCCACCCCGGCGACCCGGGCCACGAGGATGTGCAGAAGGTCGTTCACAAAGTCATTGATGTATGCAATTCCAAGGGCAAGTCCTTCGGCATTTTTGTAGGGACGCCCGAAGCGGCACAGAAATACATGGAGCTGGGCGCTTCCTATATTGCCCTGGCCTCCGACCTTGCTTTTATGCGCAAAGGCTATCAGGCAATGACAGCTGAATTGAAGAAGTAAGCCATACTGCAAAAATACCCGCTACAGCCTGCTGTGGCGGGTATTTTTGAAAGGGACAGATCATGATCAAGATAAAAAAATCTGTAATCAGCACCGAAAAAAAGACCTACGCACACGAAGAGGCATCGGCTATAACCATCGACTGCTCGGACGGCATTAACGATATTCTGCGGCCTTCTGCCTGCGCACCGGAGCTGGCAGAGTATCCTTGCGGCCTTGCGCTGCAGAAGGAGATCTGCCACTGGTGGAGGAACGAGGCGGACCTGTCACCAACAGAAGTTCTTTTGGGGAACGGGTCACAGCAGCTTTTGTATTTGGTAAACAAGCTGCTGGTCGGGCCCGGCAGCAGAGTCTTGGGATATACACCTCAGTATTCATCCTACTGCTCGGATGTGCTGTTTTGCGGCGGCCAGTATCGGGGAGCCAAAACGGGCGATAACTACTGCTTTGACGCGCGGGGACTTTTAAGGGAGCTTTCCTCCGATGACACGCTGGTTTATTTGGATAACCCCAACAATCCTACTGGACAGGTGATACCGATGGAGCAACTGGAAGCCATCGTGCAGGCCGCAGAAAAGAAAAGCGTATGTGTATTTGTGGATGAAGCCTATGGTGACTATATGCCCCGGACAGCTTCGGCCATTACACTTGTAAATAAATACAACAACCTGATTGTTACACGGAGTTTTTCTAAGGCGTTTGGATTGGCGGGTCTTCGTTTGGGGTATCTTGTGGCACAGCCCTATGTAATCCGGCAGATGAAAAAGCTGACTACACCCTATGACGGAAGTGTACCCGCCAGAAAACTTGCCCAGGAGGTTTTGCAGGACGAAGCCTTTTTGCCGCAGCTACGGGAGCGGGTCAAACAGCAGAAAACGATACTGCTGAGCCAAACATTTGAGAATTTACGAATTGCACATACGGATATATGTGTTCCCATTTTACTGCTGCAGCATAAGCGGCCGGATTTTGAGCTTGCGGAGGCTTTCGCACGGGCGGGGCTCGGGATTGTATCGGGACGAAGTTTTTACGGCATGGGATCCAACTGCGTTCGTTTGCGCGTGCCAAATCAAGAGAATATGCAGCCTGTAGTGAGGATACTCCATCAGGTGGATCAACAGAGATAAATTGACCATCAGAATCCGACAAATCATAGGACGGGAGGAGACAGTATTGAACGATAAAAAGTATCCCTCCATTGCACTGGGGACCTGGTCCTGGGGGATCGGGGCCTCCGGCGGGGATCAGGTATTCGGCAATCACCTGGAAGCAGAAGAACTGAAGCCTGTTTTTGAGGCGGCCATGGACCACGGCCTGCGCCTGTGGGACACTGCTGCCGCCTATGCCATGGGCGCATCGGAGGAGATCGTAGGCTATCTCGCAAAAGCATACCCCAGAGATAAGCTGAGCTTTTCCACAAAATTTACGCCCCGTCTTGCCAAAAACACGGAAGACCCCATGAGAGATATGTGCGAAGAAAGCTTGCGGCGGCTGCAAACGGACTATATCGACATTTACTGGATACACAATTCTTCGGATGTGGAGCGCTGGACGCCGTGCCTGATCCCGCTGGTCAAAAGCGGAAAGGTAAAGCGTGTGGGGGTCTCCAATCACAATCTTGCGCAAATCAAGCGTGCGGAGGAAATACTTTCGGAAGAAAACATACCACTCAGTGCGGTGCAGAACCACTTCAGCCTGCTTTGCCGTGCGTCGGAGGAGGAAGGCGTTTTGGAGTATTGCCAAAGTCGGGGGATCGACTTCTTTGCCTACATGGTTTTGGAGCAGGGAGCGCTCAGCGGAAAGTATAATGCGGGGCATCCGATGCCTGCTGACAGCCGGCGCGGACAGGTATACAATCCGTTTTTGCCGCAGATCGGGCTTTTAACGGATGCTATGCAAGATGTTGCGGAAAAGTATAACGCGGGCGTTCCGCAAATCGGGATAGCCTGGGCCATTGCCAGGGGAGCGATCCCCATCATCGGCGCAACGAAACCCGAACAAATAGAGGAGATAGCGGGAGCGGCGATGGTCAAACTTACCCAAGCGGATTGTAAAACTCTTGAGCAAGCTGCCGCCAAGGTGAAAATAGATACCCGCGGGCCGTGGGAACGTTCTATGCTTTAACCTATAAAACTAAGACTTTGCAGTTACCGCAAACACAAAGCAAAATTGAGATAACAAGTTGAAAGAATGGAAGCACTACCAGCAAAGCGACTATGTGCTGCTTTGCTGGTAGTGCTTTTTGATATTGAGAAGGTGATAAAACGACATTTCCATACAAATCCCATCACGTTTGCATTGATTAATGTGGAGCGAATATAGAACGTGGAAAAGAGCGCTTTGGAGCATATGCTCCAAAGCGCTCTTATGCGTTCCTGCGGGATTACAGATTCTTCTCGTAGGACTCGATCATCTTCTTGACCATCTGGCCGCCTACGCTGCCGGCCTCACGAGAGGTCAGGTCGCCGTTGTAGCCGTCCTTCAGGTTGACGCCAACCTCGTTGGCAGCTTCCATCTTGAACTTATCCATAGCGGCACGAGCCTGGGGCACGTTCAGCTTGTTGGTATTCTTACTGGACATAGTCACGATCTCCTTTCTTTGGGTACTCGGCTTTCGCCTGTTTGGGTATCGCAAGCATAGTTTGGGCGAATAAGTACTGATTATGCGTTTTTTCTGCTGGAAAAAAGTGCCCCTTTATGTAGCTTTTGCTTAATTATGCACATGCTATATAGGGCACCGCCCATACTGGCTTTTTAATTGGAGCCTGCGATGTGCGAAAAGATCAAATTTTTTATTGCGCGGCCTTGTCTGACATTCTGTAAATGTCATTTGTATAATGGCTTTACCGTATAATAAAAATGTCAAATAATATCGGGAGCGTTGCAAAGTGTATAAAAACAAAGCCGCTGACGGATTGAATAACATTTGCGGGGCAAGGATAAGAAAATTACGGAAAAAGATGGAGGGACACCCCTCCCAACGGGCGTTTGCGGATATGCTGCAGCGTGCGGGCCTGGATGTGGACAAAAATGCAATCCAGCGTATAGAGTGCAGACAGCGGTTTGTGACGGATATAGAGCTGAAGGTGATCGCTAAGGTTTTGGGTGTGACATGCGACGAACTGCTGACGGATTCCGGCCCTTTTTAAAGTCGCTTGCGGCAGTGATACACCGGATGGCTGCGGATGTGCGTTTTCACGCGGATGGACAGGAATACAGATATAGCATTTTCAGAATAATACGACTACAATTTAACAAATGAGTGGAGATGATCAGAAAGATGAAGACAACAGACAAGAGCGTTTGGGAAAGCGGCGAAAAACGGATAAATCTGACGCTGGGGACCATTGCGGAGGTCATCGGGGCTGTGCTGCCCGAGGGGATGGACCCTAACCGGAGTTGCCGGCGCGTGCTGACCCAATCTGTGTATGCCACGGACGATGATGTGGTTATCAGCGCGGGATGGTATCCGCACTCCGAAATCATTCCTGAGGCGCTGAAGAGGAATGTAATAGCGGTATTCTGTGACCCGGAGATAAAGAAGGATTATCCCCAGGACAACGTGATCACGGTGGAGGATCCCAAGGCCTGTGTGACCCGCTTTGAGCGGTGGCGGGCGGAGCCCTGTCACGCCAAGCGCATTGCCATCACCGGCAGCGTCGGAAAAACGACGACCACAAGCCTAATTAATGCCATAATGACAAATTCTTACCGCACCTTCACGCATCACACCATGGCCAACAGCCATGGCGCTATTCTGCGCAATGTCCAGCAGGTGGATCCGTCCTATGAATACTGGGTACAGGAGGTGGGCGGCGTGCAGCCGGGTTATGTGGAGAGCTCGGCGAAGTTCCTCGCTCCGGACATCGTGGTGCTGACCAATATCGGCGAGTCTCATCTGAATCTGTATCACACCAAGGAAAATATCTTCTATGATAAATCCAGCCTGGAGCGGTATGCCCAGCCGGACGGTGTGGTGGTTATCAATTACGATGACGATATGTTGCGCAAGGCGGCCTACACGCATCGGGTGGTCACCTGCTCTAAGAGTGACCCCCGGGCGGATTACTATGCCCAAAACATTCGCACGGAGCTGGACGGCACCCACTTTACCGCAGTGAGCAAGGAGGGGACACTGGAGATCCATCTGAATCTCTACGGCGAGCATAATGTTTATAATGCGCTTTTTGCCCTCGCTGTGGGACGTCTGGCGGACGTCCCCATGGAGAAGATCCCCGCATTTTTGGAGACCTACCGGCCCAGCGGGATGCGGCAGAACTTTGTGGAGGTCGGCGGATACCATCTCTTTGTGGATACCTTCAACGCCGAGCCGCTGACCATCCTGGGTGCGGCGAAGACCCTGGAGCAGATCGCGGTCAAAAACGGCGGCAGAAAGATTTTCGTGACCGGCCACATCGACAAGCTGGGGGAGGAGTCTCCGCAGATGCACGAGAAGCTGGGCCATGACCTGGCAAAGCTTCATCTGGACCAGGTAGTGCTTTTTGCGGGGGACAGTGCCTGCACCTATAAGGCAATGCTGGAGGACGGCTGCACCAATGTCATCCATACCGATGACCGGGAGATGCTTGAAAAGTGGCTGCGGAAGCACATTCGCCACGAGGACGTGGTGTTCTTCAGAAGCGGACAGTTTAAGGCGGCACTTGCCAAGACGGTGGACCATCTGTTTGGCACCAGCTTCCAGAATGAGCAGCAGTTCAACGAGGGCCGCGTGGTCACGCAGGACGGCTTCCGCTTCCGCCTGCGCCAGGATGACATTGCCGAGGTGATCGGCTATTCCGGCAGCGGCAAGGAGCTGGATATTCCTGAGACAGTGCAGGGGCATGTTGTGACCAGAGTTGCGCCCTTTGCGTTTTCCAGACAGCGGCGGATCACGGCGGTCAGCATTCCGGACACCGTGGACAGCATCGGACAGGAGGCTTTTTACATCTGCCCGAGCCTGCAGCAGGTGAAGCTGCCCGCAAGGCTGAAGATCATCGGGAAAAATGCGTTTAATTACTGCAGAGCGCTGAAATCGGTGATCGTCCCTACCGGAACGATCCACATTGACCGCCATGCTTTCTATGACTGCGATGCGTTGCAGGAGATCTTCATCCCCAACACAGTCGGATTCTTCGGTGAAGATGTGTTCGGCGGAAGCCACCCGGGTGCTGGTAAGTGTACGATTATCTGCGAGAAAGGCTCCTATGCCGAACAATATGCAAAAGAGAGGGGGATGCGCACCGCAGAAGCGAAAACAGAGCCCCATCAGCCTGTTGTGAGCATAGCCAAACCGCGGCAGTATACGGCAGAGGAGAAGCGTCTCATCGAAAGAGCAGGGTATTGGCAGAGGTCGTATGATCGACGCACGCAGAATGTGAATATGCTCACGGAGGAGCAGAAGGCCGCTGTCTGCGCGTATTGGGGCGGTTATCAGGATCTGTTCGACGTGGAGACGGTTTTCCACAGCTTTTATTTGAGTAAGACCGGTAAATTTGATGTTCGGTATATGCCTGTGGACATATATTACAGCTTCATCGACCCTTATTATAACAACTGGAAAATCGCTCCGGTCATTGACAATAAGTGCCTGTATTATCAGCTGTTCAAGGATGCCAAGCAGCCGGAAGGCGTCTTTTTCCGTATGAACAACATATGGACGGATGCAAATAAGCATTTAGTAAGTGAGGAAGAGATCCTCCGTAGGATTTGGAAGTACCCGGAGTTGGTCATGAAGCAGGCCAATGAATCCGAAGGTGGACATGGCGTGTTCTTCATCCATGGAGCAGATATGGATGAACAGTTCAAGCGTGCAGCTGCCAGTATAAAGAAGGACATCGTCGTGCAGGCATCCATCAAGCAGAATGCTGCCTTGAGCGCGGTAAACCCCAATACGATCCGCGTGATGACGCTGCTCCGGCAGGACGGTGTTAGGATCTGCTCCGCCATTTTGCGTATGGGTGTCAATGGCAGCAGAGTTGATAATATCAGTCAGGGCGGTATTTGCTGCGGGGTTGATGCGGATGGGCGGCTGAAGCCTGTTGCCTATAATTATAAAGGCGAGTCGTTTGATATTCATCCGACCACAGGAGTACATTTCAGCGATGTGGTTATTCCCAATTTTGACAAAATAATTCAAATGGTTACTGAGACGCACCCCTATATACCGGACTTCCGCCTGGTATCCTGGGATGTGGCTATGGATGAGGACGGCATACCAATGCTGGTGGAGGCTAATCTATGCTATGGAGAGCTGAATCTGCATCAGCTCTGTAATGGGCCGATTTTTGGTGACAATACCCAGTTGGTTTTGGACGAGGTATTTCACCGCTGACGGATAGAACAGCGCATAAAATTAACGGGACACAGGGTGTAGCGCCCTGTGTCCCGTTCCTGCATACCAAGAAAACGCTTGAGGATTCAGTGGTATGGACGAATTTTAGAACTTTTTTGCCCCGTAGACCCCAAAAGAGGAACTGCTGACCGCGGATAGAGGCATTGCATGAGTTGGTATGGCTCCGCCCTCACCCCGCCTGCCGGCAGGCGGGATCCGGCTTTGTAAAGCGCACCAGCTTCGTCCGATCCAGCAGCACCATCACCGCCGGGATCAGCACCAGCTGCAGGGCGATGCCCGGCAGAGCATTGAGCAGGGCGCCGCCCAGGAACAGCTCCCAGGTAAAGGCGCTGCCGCCCAGCCCCATCAGCACGACCATCACGGCGCCCCACACTATGCGCCCGGCGATCATGGCGGGGATCAGACACTTATACAGCGCCTTGACGCACTGCCATTTGCTCCGGGCGTACAGATACCCGATGACCGCGCCATACGCTGCCAGCTCAAAGGCCATAGCCGTGGCCGTGGGGTACATAACGGGCATGCTGAATAGTACCGAGCGCAGCACCGGCAGCACGAATCCTACGCCCAGGCCCCACTGCCAGCCGCAGATCAGGCCGCACAGCAGCACAGGGATGTGCATGGGCAGCAGCATTTTGCCAACAGCGGGGATTTGGCCGGTGAAGAAGGGGAGCACCAGCCCAATGGCCAGAAACAGAGCCGCCAGTGCCATGTTTTTCAAAAAATTGTGATTCATTTCGTTTTTTCCTCCATTGGGTGATTCAGTGAAAAGACTCCGTTACAGGCTGTCCAGTAAAATCTGACAGGGGACTACCCCCTCCAGCAGCTGCCGGAACTGCCGGGCGGCCGCAGCGTGGCTGTAGTGGGTGGGGACGACCACCCGGGGGCGGATGGCGCGGGCCAGATCCGCCGCCTCCTCGGCGTCCATAGTGTAGGTGCCGCCGATGGGCAGAAGCGCCACGTCACACCGGACGGCTCGGGCCTCCGGCGTGGCGTCTGTATCCCCGGCGATATAGTAGATGCCACCGCCGAGCTCCGCTACGTATCCTACCCAATCCTTGGCTCGGGGATGGAATTTTTTGTTTAAGTTGTAGGCCGGCACGGTGCGAAAGCTTACCCCCGGCAGAGCGGCGGATTGCCCCACCTGCACCGGCAGCACGGCCAGGCCCACAGCCTCCGCTGCGGCCCGGGCACTCTCCGGAACGACCAAGGTGGTGCCTGCCTTGGACACCCGTCCGATGTCCCCCGGGGAAAAGTGATCATAATGATCGTGGGTGACGAAGATGTAATCGGCATCGTGTGGCGCATCCTGCACGCCGTAGGGATCAAAGTACAGCACTCTCCCGTCTGCCTCTATACGGATGGCATTTTGGTGCAGTACCCGTATGCCGCGGATCAGATTGTCCATTGCACTCACACTCCTTTATGCGCAGTATAACAGATTTTTTTCCGTTTGTCGATGCCCTTGTGTGGGGGGCGTCTCCGCGGAAAAGGCCGTGACTCGGGCTTTTGTTATTTTTCTGCTGGCTGCCCCTGTCCTTTTGCCGCAAATTGTGATATGATAGCAGTATCTTTCCGTGGGAGGGCCGAGGATGCATATTCGAGAGCATTTGAAAACCGTCAATCGCCATCGCCGGCTGGTGCGGCGCTACTGCTTTAAGCTGGGTCTGTATTGGCAGGGCTTGACCCACGACCTGAGCAAGTACAGCCCTACGGAGTTTTGGCGCAGCGCCAAGTATTATCAGGGTTTCCGCAGCCCCAACGACCAGGAGCGCAGCGAGACCGGCGTGAGCCTGTCCTGGCTGCACCACAAGGGCCGCAACCGCCACCACTTTGAATACTGGATCGATTACCGTATCGCCCGGGACGGCACGGTATCCATGGGCGGCTGCAAGATGCCGAAAAAATACGTGGCGGAGATGTTTTGCGACCGTATCGCCGCCTGCCGGGTCTATCAGGGCGATCAGTATACCGATGCCTCGGCCTATGATTATTTCCAGCGCACCAAGGGGCGGTTTTGGATCCATGAGGAGACCTCCGCTCTCCTGGGCCGCTGGCTCCTGCTGCTGAAGGAGGAGGGGGAGGCGGCGGCCTTCCGCCAGATTCGCCGGGAGCTGCGCGCCTGCAAAACCTACTGAGAGCGGTTTTTGCAGCTTGTCAAGAAAATAACGACCGATTTTTGGATGTTTTCCTTGCTTTTCGGTGTTATTCGTTGTAAGATATATGGGAGATTTTTTTCGGAGAGGTAGATTCGTTCCATGGACCATCCCTATAAGACCCGGGCAGGCGGCGCCACCGTTACGGTTTTTGTTCCGTATGATTGCGCCAACCACTGCCCGTTTTGCATCAACAAAAAGGAATACGCCGATTGCAGCGGCTTTAGCTTGGAGGCGATTCTGCGCAGCATCCGGATCATGGACTCTATCACCCCGGCGTGTGACTTTGTATTCACCGGCGGCGAGCCCCTGGCGGACCTGAATGCCTTGCAGCAGATGCTGGATGCTATTCCCGCCACCCATAAGATCTATATCAACACCACCTTCCCTGTGCAGCCCCACTGCCCGGCGGAGAAAATGCTGGCCTTCACCGAGAAAAACAAGGACAAGATCACCTGCATGAACATCTCCCGCCATTTGGTGAAGTATGTGGAGGAGTCGCCGGACGAGATCGTGGCCCGCATTGCCTGCCCCACGCGCATCAACTGCGTGCTGTATAAGAATTATCCCGCCGCTAAGCTGGTGGATTATGTGGAGCGCTTCCTGCCTTATAAGATCCCCATCCAGTTCCGGTACGACTATACCGAGACCACGCCGGAGAACCTGTATGAGGAGAAGAATGACCCCATTCTGCAGGACCTGAAGAAGTACTTTACCTACATGGGGCTGGACGGCTGCCGTATGCGCAACGGCTTCCATTTTGCCTACAAGGGCCTCCACATGACCTACCATAAGACCCTGCCCTATTCCACCATTACGGAGAAGGGGGCGGATGGCGTTACCTACGACATTCTCTATGACATCCTTATTAAGCAGAACGGCGAGATCCATTCTGATTGGACCGGCGTAAGGATGGATGTGGATGCCTACCGCAAGGTAGTGTTCGAGCCCTATGACCTGAAGGTGCTGGACGGCACCGTGGATTTTTAAATAAAAAATAATGCACAGCACACTCTACGGCGTGCTGTGCATTATTTTACCGGTATGAAAAGCCACGCAGAGCACGTGCCCGCAGATGAGAAAAAACACAATTATTTTTACCGCTGCATGTGCGTGGGGAAAAATACCGCTCAGGCTGCCGGCGCAAAAATTATGCGTGCAGCAGGCTGCAATTCCTTTCGCCGGTTATTCAGTCAGCAGCTGCGCGATCTGCACGGCGTTGGTGGCTGCGCCCTTGCGCACCTGGTCGCCGCAGCACCAAATGTTCAGGCCGTTGTCAGAGGTTAGGTCATCCCGTATCCGCCCCACGAACACCGTATCCTGGTCGCTGGTATCTAGGGGCATGGGGTATTTCTTATTCTTCAGGTCGTCCACCAGCCGGCAGCCGGGAGCGGCGGCGATGAGCTCCCGGGCCCGCTCTACGGAGATCTTCTCCTTGGTCCGAACTACGATGGACACACTGTGGCTGCGCACCACCGGCACCCGCACACAGGTGCAGCTGACCTTCAGCTCCGGCAGATGCATAATCTTGCGTCCCTCGTTTTGCATCTTCATCTCCTCGGAGGTGTAGCCCTCGAAGGCCTCACCGCCGATCTGGGGAATGACATTGTAGGCGATCTGGTACTGGAACACCTTGGGCTCGTAGCTTTTGCCCTCCCGCAGGGCCTCCACCTCGTTCATCAGCTCAATAGGCCCGCCTGCGCCTGCGCCGGAGGTTGCCTGGTAGCTGCTTGCCACAATGCTCTCGATAGGGCTGTCCTGGTTCAGGGCGTTGATGGCCACCAGGGATACGATGGTGGTGCAGTTGGGGTTTGCGATGATGCCCTTGTGCTTCTTAGCGTCCTGGGGATTGATCTCGGGGATGACCAGGGGTACATCGGGGTCCAGCCGGAAGGCGCTGGAGTTGTCCACGAATACCGCCCCCGCCTTTACGATGGCCGGTGCAAACCTCTTGGCAATGTCATTTTCCGCCGCACCCAGGACAATGTCCATGCCCTGGAAGGCTTCGTCGCAGGCCAGCTCCACCGTGAGCTCCCGGCCCTGCCAATCGATTTTCTGCCCCACGGACCGCTCTGACGCCAGCAGGTGCAGCTCCTCCACAGGGAAATCCCGCTCTGCCAAAATTTTCATCATTTCCCGGCCCACAGCGCCCGTTGCGCCCAGAATCGCTACTTTATACTTTTTCATGATAAAATCCTCCTTAATTATTTCACAAAGCTGTCATACAGCACCCGGATGGCTCCGGCAAAGTCCTTATTGTCCACGCCCACGATGATGTTCAGCTCGTCGGGGCCTTGGGTGATCATGCGGATGTTGATGCCGTTTTCACCCAGGGCGGCGAAGATCTTGCCGGATGTACCGGGCTTAAAGGCCATCTTCCGGCCCACCGCCGCCACAATGGCCATGTCATCGGTGACATGGATGCTGTCAGGCTTCAGCATTTTCTGTATGTCGCCCAGCAGCTGATACTGGCAGGGCCGCAGCTTGTCCGCTGCCACCACCAGAGACACGCTGTCAATGCCCGAGGGCAGGTACTCCAGCACCAGCTGATATTTTTCCAGCACCTCCAATATCCGCCGCAGCACACCCACCTCATTGCTCATGCCGTTTTTGGTGATGGTGATAACGGAGAAATTCTTCCGCCCGGCGATACCGGTGATGAAGTTGCCGTCCTTGGCCTCCTCCGTCTCATCGAAGGACTCCATGATCATAGTGCCGGGATGGTCGGGCTGGTTGGTGTTGCGGATATTCAGGGGGATGTTCTTCTCCCGCACCGGGAAGATGGTCCCCTCGTGGAGCACCTGGGCGCCGATATAGCTCAGCTCCCGCAGCTCCGAGTAGGTGATGCGCTCAATGGGCAGCGGATCCTTCACGATGCGGGGATCTGCCATGAGAAAGCCCGACACATCCGTCCAGTTTTCATATACATCCGCATCCAGTGCCGCCGCCGCCAGGGCGCCGGTGATGTCGCTGCCGCCCCGGGTAAAGGTTTTGATGCTCCCATCGGGCATGGCGCCGTAAAAGCCCGGGATCACCACTCGCCGCCCGGAGGCCATCCGGGCCAGGATCTCGTAGCTCTTTTCCTGGTCCACCGTGCCGTCCAGGTTAAACTTCAGCCACAGCTCACTGTCCAGGAAGTCATAGCCCAGGTAGTCCGCCATAAGCTTTGCCGCGAAGTATTCGCCCCGGCTTACCAGCTCGTCCTGGCTGATGCCCGCGTCCAGTTTCCTGCGTAGGGCGTCAAATTCCGTCTCCAGGTCGGTCTTCAGCTCCAGGTGGTCCCGGATCTCTATGTACCGGGAACGGATCATGTGAAACACGCTGTCGCAGGACACGCCGTATTTCAGATGTGCGTAGCACAGATACAGCAGATCTGTCAGCTTGTGGTCGTCGGAAAACCGTTTTCCCGCAGCGGAAACGATGACCACCCGCCGGGCTGGGTCTGCCTGCACAATGCTCTTTACCTTTTCAAACTGTTTGGCGTCCGCCATGGAGGAGCCACCGAATTTCAGCACCTTTAACATATTTACAGCTCGCTTTCCTTTGAAATTAATGCAAAGTTTTCAATCACGCTGACAAAAAAGTTGATTTTGTCCGCATATAAAAAACACTTGCTTTTTTCTTGGGGACAGTGTATCATATCATTATGCAAATTGCAAGAAAAAGATTGGAGAAACTTGTATGAAATATCAAAGCACCCGCAACCACGCCCTCACGGCCTCTCCTGCGGCCGCCGTACTTCGGGGCATTGCGCCGGATGGGGGACTCTATATGCCCGAAGCTATCCCCGTTTTGGATTGGCAATCTCTTATGAAAGAGGACACCCTCACCATGTCCGCCCGGATCCTTTCGGCCCTGCTGCCGGATTACGAGGATATGCCCGCCTTGGTGCGCCGGGGCTACGCCGGAAAGTTTGAGACAGAGGACTTGACTCCCCTGGTATCCGTGGGCGACCGCTATGTGCTGGAGCTGTTCCGGGGCCCTACCAGCGCCTTTAAGGACGTAGCCTTGAGCCTGTTGCCCCAGCTGATTAGTCAGGCCCGGGACATGGAGGGTATTGAGGACGAGATGCTTATTCTCACCGCCACCTCCGGTGACACCGGCAAAGCGGCGCTGGAGGGCTTTCGGGATGTGCCCGGCACCAAGATCATCGTCTTCTACCCCCGCGGGGGCGTATCCGCCGTGCAGCAGGCGCAGATGGTCACCCAGGAGGGCGGCAATGTGAAGGTCTGCGCCGTCCGTGGCAATTTCGATGATACCCAGACCGGCGTCAAGCGCATCTTCGCCTCCTGTGACGAGGAGGACCTGCCCGGCGTGCGTCTCTCCTCCGCCAATTCCATTAACATTGGCCGCCTGGCGCCGCAGATCGTGTACTATTTCAAGGCCTACGCCGACCTGGTGCGCTCCGGCCGCATCCGTGTGGGGGATAAGGTGCATTTCTGCGTACCCACCGGCAACTTCGGCGACATTTTAGCAGGCTATTTTGCCAAACGTATGGGTCTGCCCGTGGGCCGGCTCATCTGTGCCTCCAACCGCAACGACGTCCTTACGGACTTTCTCTCCACCGGCGTCTACGACAAGCGCCGCACCTTCTATAAGACCACCTCACCTTCTATGGACATCCTGGTTTCCAGCAACTTAGAGCGGCTTTTGAGCCTCCTCACCGGGGACGATGCCTATGTTTCGGGGCTTATGAAGGACCTCAATGAGGTGGGCCACTATAAGGTGACGGATGAGCTGCTGCAGAAGCTCCAGGCGGAGTTCTCCTGCGGCTGCTGCGATGATGACGCCGCCGCTCGCACCATAGGCAGGGTCTGGGCCCGGGAAAAATACCTCTGTGATCCACATACTGCCGTGGCCTGGACTGTGGCCGACCAGTTTATTCACATGCATCGGGACGGTGTGCCGGTGGTGGTCCTCTCCACCGCCAGCCCCTATAAATTCCCCACGGCTGTTCTATCTGCCCTGGGGCAGCGGGTGGCAGACGATGAATTTGCCGTCATGGAAGATCTACGCGCCTGCACCGGCGTGCCTGTGCCTAAAAATCTCGCCTCTCTGCGGCAAAAGCCCGTGCGGCATAGCGACGTTATCGACCGGGAGGACATGCTGGACTATGTCCTGCAGAAGGCAGGTGAGGCACAATGGTAACCGTCCGCGTTCCCGCTACCACCGCCAATTTGGGCCCCGGCTTTGATACCCTGGGTCTGGCCCTGGCCCTTTATAATACCCTCACCTTTGAGGAGCTGGCCGAGGGGCTGTATTTCGAGGGTGTTGACCCGGAATATGCTACGGCGGAGAACCTGGCCGTGGTCGCCTACAAGGCCGTGCTTTCCAAGCTGGGCCTGCCCATGCCGGGCCTGCGCATCTCCGTGCAGGCGGAGATCCCCATCTGCCGGGGCCTGGGCAGCAGCGCTGCCCTTATCGCTGCCGGTGCCGCCGGAGCCAATGCAAACCACGGCTCCCCCTTGACCCGGGCGGAGCTGCTGGCCGTGTGCAATGACATTGAGGGCCACCCGGATAACCTGGCCCCAGCCATCTTCGGCGGATTGGTCGCCTCCTTTGTGGAAAATGAACGGCCCTATATCGCCCGGTACAGCCTGCACAAGCGCCTGCGCTGTACGGCCCTCATCCCGGATTTTCAGCTTTCCACCCACCTGGCCCGAGGTGTCCTGCCGAAGGAGGTTCCCTACGGAGACGCTATTTTTAACGTCTCCCGTACGGCCGTGCTGCTGCGGGCCCTGGAGGAGGGTGACACGGAGACCATTTCCGTCTCTCTCCGGGATAAGCTCCATCAGCCCTTCCGCCGCACCCTGATCCCCGGGTTTGACGAGGCCGAGGCCCTGGCTAATAGCTGCGGCTGCGTGGCGTTCTTTATCTCCGGTGCGGGACCCACCCTCCTGTGCCTGTCCGCAGACCCGGATTTTGACGCAAGGCTTGCCGCCCGTCTTTCTGAGCTTCCCGGCCATTGGCGTCAGCTCCCCCTGCCTGTAGACCACGAGGGCATCATAGTAAGTTGACCCCTTGCAGGGGTGGATGATTCTGTCCACCCCTGCTTTTTGCGCCCTGAAACACCAAAAAAGTATCCCCCACGCCCTTCGGCGCGGGGGATACATACATCATTCTTACTTTTTGAAGCTGTCCTTCAGGGAGACGCTGCGGTTAAAGACCAGGTGGTCTGCTGTGCAGTGGCGGTTATCCATGCAGAAATAGCCGGTGCGCATAAACTGGAAGGTGGGGGCGTTGGTGCCGGTGCGATTTTCCCGCTTATCAAATTCGGCGGCCACGGCAGCCATTCCCTTTTCCACCTTGCATCCGGTGAGGATGGAGAGAGATTCGGGGTTCAGGCAATCCAGGAAGTTCTTATCCGGCCCGTCGGGTTGGGCATCGGAGAAAAGGTTATCATAGAGGCGCACCTCAGCGTCCAGGCAGTTTTCCGCATCTACCCAGTGGAGCGTTGCACCCTTGACCTTGCGGCCGTCAGCGGGGTCGCCGCCCCGAGAGTTGGGGTCGTATTCGCAGAGAACCTCGGTGATATGGCCCCTTTCATCCTTGACACAGCCGGTACACTTCACCAGATACGCGCCCTTCAGGCGGCACTCGGGGCCGTCAGGGAACAGACGCTTATACTTGGGGATGGGCTGCTCCAGGAAATCGTCGGCCTCCATCCACAGGTGGCGGCTAAAGGTGATCTCGTGGGTGCCCTGAGTGGGGTCAGTGGGATTGTTTTCCACCTGGAAAATCTCGCTCCGGCCCTCGGGATAGTTGGTAATGGTGAGCTTAATGGGGCGCAGCACAGCCATGGTGCGCTCGGCGGTGGCATTCAGATCCTCCCGCAGGCAGTGCTCCAGGAAGCCAAACTCCACCACGTTGGGGGACTTGGCCACACCGATGCGTTCACAGAAATTACGGATAGAGGCGGCGGTGTAGCCCCGGCGGCGCAGGCCGCAGAGGGTGGGCATACGGGGATCGTCCCAGCCGGAGACCCGGCCCTCCTCTACCAAAGCACGCAGCTTGCGTTTGGACATGACGGTGTGGTCGATGCCCAGGCGAGCGAACTCGATCTGCCGGGGGTGGGCGGGCAGCTCACAGTGCTCAATAACCCAATTATAGAGCGGCCGGTGGGCCTCAAACTCCAAGGAGCAGAGGCTGTGGGTGATGCCCTCCAGAGCATCCTGAATGGGGTGGGCGAAGTCGTACATGGGATAGATGCACCACTTGTCGCCCTGGCGGTGGTGGCTCATGTGGTTGATGCGGTAGATAACCGGGTCGCGCATATTGAAGTTGCCGCTGGCAAGGTCGATCTTAGCACGCAGGGTCATGGCGCCGTTGGGGAATTCCCCGGCGCGCATACGCCGGAACAGGTCCAGGCTTTCCTCAATAGGCCGGTCCCGGTAGGGGGAGATGGCAGGCACACCGATGTCGCCCCGGTTGGCCTTGAACTCCTCGGGGGTCAGCTGGCACACATAGGCCAGACCCTTTTGGATGAGCAGCACCGCCTGGCGGTAATCCTCCTCAAAATAGTCGCTGCCGAAGAAGAAACGGTCGCCCCAATCGAAGCCCAGCCAGTGGATGTCCTGCTGGATGGCGCCCACAAACTCCTCATCCTCCTTGGTGGGGTTGGTGTCGTCCATACGGAGGTTACACAGACCGCCAAACTTCTCAGCGGTACCGAAGTCGATGCACAGGGCCTTGCAGTGGCCGATGTGCAGGTAACCGTTGGGCTCCGGGGGAAAACGGGTGTGGACGGTCATGCCCTCGTACTGACCGCCGGGAGCCAGGTCCTCGGTGATGAAATTGTCAATAAAGTTGCTGCCCTCGGCGCGCTCGGGCTCGTTAGCGGCGATGACTTTGTTTTCCTCGCTCATATTGTTTTACTCCTTATAGTAAATTACTGCAAAAATATTATACTATTATACCGACTGCATACGAAAAATGCAAGACTTCCGTTCTATATTAGCTCACTTTCCGCGGGTATATGCCGGGATAGGGCCGCGTTGCTGAAGCGCCGGTCTCCGGTGAGCTCCCGCACCACGGTGATGCCATCCGGAAAACGGAAGGGGGTATCCTCCCGGGGCAGCTCGATCTCCATGACGGCGCAGCGGGGCCAGAAGGGATAGAAATCGATCTCAAAGGTGTATGGTCCCTCCGGCAGGCAGTAACGGGTCTTGCGGATGGTCTCGGTCATGGGATCCCGGCGGGTGAGGTAGGCGCCGTAAGCCTCGGGGGTGATCTCCTCCTCCTGCTCCAGGCGGGTGATGGCGCTGCGGTCAATTTTCACAGTGTGGAAAAAGACCACACCGTCAGCCCCTTCCCGGCGGCGGACGCGCTCCGTTTGGTGAGGCGGGGAGAGGAGATAGGTCTGCTCCATGTGATAGACGTGGCTGCACCGGGCCGCCAGCTCCGGCTCCGGCGGGCGGAGGATGAGAAAGCGGCGCTCAATCTCCAAAGAATTACTGTTCATAAAATTCCTCCCGGCTCATCAGCAGATTCAGTGTTTCCAGCAGGGCATTGGGGGACAGGTGTTCCGGCAGCTCCAGATTTTTCAGCAGCTGCTGTCGCTTTTGGGTACTGCCGGGACCGATGAGGCCCCGGTCCAGCAGGTCGGCCTTGGTGATGGGGACTGCGGCTGAGGGAACGGCCTCCCCCGCAAAGGTAGCGCCACCCCGGCGCAGGGCCTGCAGGAGAATTTCCGGGGTCATGCCCTCCACGCCCAGCTTGCCCTCTTTCCCGGCCTTGCGCTTGCGGCGCTCCTTGCCGGGGATGTCGGGGATGTAGGCCTGCTTTACCTGCTCCGTTGGAATAGCCCCCTTGAGATAATTGCGGATGACAAAGCCCGCCCCATCGGAATCCGTCAGCAGGATCAGACCCCGCTTTTGGGCCAATTTCCGAAGAAAGACCAGCTTCTCCCGGTCGTTGAACACGGAGAAGCCGCCGGTCTCCACAACGGTGGCGTCCACCACCTGTAAAAGCATATTTCTGTCGTAGCGGCCTTCCACCACGATGACTTCTTCAATGCGCGGCTTGCTCATTGCTCCGCCAGCTCCATAACAAATCGCACCAGCTCACCCTCCCGGTCAATGTTTTTTTCACTTTTCATGCGCCGATCCAACAGCTGGCAGGCGGCCAGGGAGCGCTTGCACCACGCATGATCCACCCGCCGGGCCGCCTGGAGGAGGAGCCTTGCGGGATAGTCGCTGCGCATCTGCCACAGGTCCATGAGCCAAAAACGGTCCTTGCCACTGTCTAAAGCCATGCGGGCGGTATAGAGCCGCCGCAGCTCCTTGCCAATGGCTCCCAGGATGACGATGGGCTCCGTCTGCATCCGCAGCAGGTCTCCCAGTACGGCGGCAGCCTTGTTATAATCCCGGACGGAGATGTGGTTGGTCATGTCGAAGATCCGGGCGTCCAGCACCGGCTCCGCCACGGCGGCAATATCGGCAGCGGTGACCTGCTCGGCCTTGGCAAAGGCCGCCACCTTGTTCACCTCGCCGATGAGGTTATCCATCATGGAGCCGCAGTAAAAGAGCATATAGTCCGCCGTTTGCTGGTCGATGCTGCGGTCCAGGGCGCGGAAGCGTTTTTGCAGCCAACGGACCAGTGCGTCCCGGGATTGCCCATGGAACTCCACCACCTCCACATTTTTATCTATGGCGGCGGTGAGCTTTTTCATTTTCCGGTCCGGCTTGTAGGGAACTGTGTCATAGATAAACACCACGGTGCAGTAGTCCGGCAGATCCTCTAAAAGCTCCGTGAGCTGGCTGCGCTGACTTTCATCGAGCCTGAAAATATCCCAATCCGTCACTGTTACCAGGGTGCTGGGCGCCATCATGGGCATGGACTCCACGGCGTCGGCCACGTCCTGGGTTGTGACACGGCTGCCGGAGAGCCGGTGGAGATTAAAATCCTCGCTGCCCCTGGGAATGAGAAGCTCCTGCAGCTGCTGGACATAGGTCTGGCGCAGGTAGCTCTCCTCCCCGTAAAACAGATAGGCCCGGGCAGGCGCTTTTTCCTTTATGGCCTTGCGCAGGCGGTCGTATGCGGCGTTTTTGCCTGAGGCTTTGCTCTTTTCCGCTGCCATAGCGTGTGGCTCCTCTCGTTAGTGATAGTGTACGGTCACGGTGATACAGCCCTGGGTATCGGTGCGGTAGACCTCTGCGCCCACGGCCTCCAGCCGGGAAATGGCTGCGTCCGTGGGGTGACCGTAGCTGTTGTCTCCCACGCTGATGATGGCCGCCTCCGGGGTAAGGGCGGACAGGAAATCCTGCTGGGAGCTGTATTTGGATCCATGATGGCCCACCATAAGGACCTCCAGATCCGGCAGGTCGTACTGCCCGATCAGCGCCAGCTCCGTCTGCCCGGACATATCGCCCGTAATAAGCAGGTCAAAATCGCCGCTGCTGCACAGGTATGTCAGTCCCTGCTCGTTGGGATCGCCCGAGCCCACGGGCGGGAAAACCGTGAGGCTGCACTGCCCCAGGGGAATGGATTGTTTTTCTGTGACGAACAGCACCTGAGTGCCGTGCTCCTGGGCCAGAGCCACCAGTTTATCCCGCACGCCGTAGTCGTCCTCTATTTGCGGCAGATAGAGCCGGTCAATTTCCACCCGGCTGAACAGCTCCGCCAGGCCGTTGGTGTGGTCGGCATGGAAGTGGGTTACGGCCACCGCCGACAGGCGGCGCACCTCCATACTGCCCAGCTGCGAGAGCACCTGTTGGGCCGGATGCTTGTGGCGGTTGCTGCTGCCGCAATCCACCAGGATAGCATCGTCGCCGGACAGCAGCAGGGTGCTGGCCCCTTGTCCCACATCCACGGCGACGGCTGTCAGCGCACCGCTGTGAAACTCTGCTGCGCGCAGGTTGACGCACAGCACCAGGGCCAGGAGGGACAGCACGGCAGCCAGGGCATATTTCCGGGGCCGGTCTCGGGTCAGGACGCACAAAATGAAAAGAGCGTATACAAACACCAGCCAGCAAACCAAGAATGGATTGGTATCCGTGTAGAGCGCGTGGTGGGGAATGGAGACGGCCAGGTCCACCGCCAGCAGAAACAGCTTGCTCAGGGCCCAGCTGACATATCCCAGAATTCGGGCGGCGGGCAGCCAAACAAAGCCCGCCAGCACCGTCAAAAAGCCGACCATGAAATTACCGGAGGCCAAGGGGATACACACCAAGCTTGTCAGCGGCGACACTGCGGAAAATACGCCGAAATAGTAGGCCGTCAGCGGTACGGTGAAGACCATAGCCCCCAGGGTAGAGGAGAGTGTACCGGTCAAAAAAGTGCATGCCTTGGCCGCAAGCCTTGCCTGGGGCTGTTTCCTTGCCCGGAAGAACCCGTAGACCCGGGGCGTGACCAGGATCAGCCCCAGCATGGCGCCAAAGCTGAGCTGCAGGCTCACGCTGGCTGCGGCATAGGGGTTGACCAGCAGAATGAGCCATAGAGCCGCCGCCAGGGAGGTGATGGGATCGGCATCCCGCTTGAGCAGGGGCGCCAGCAGCAGGAAAAACTGCATGATACACGCCCGAACCACCGAGGGCGTCAGCCCCACCATAAACATATAAAATATCAGCACTGCCGTGCCCACTGCCGCCAAAAGCCGGCGCCGATGCCCTACAAGCAGACTCAGCAGCGTCAGCAAAAAGGCGCAGTGCAGCCCGGAAACGGCAAACAGATGGCTCACACCCGCCTCGGAAAAGCGGACGGACAGTTCTTCGGAGATGCCGCTGCGCTCTCCCAGAAGCTCCGCCTGCAGGAGACCGGCCACAGTGCCGTCACGCTCCCATATCCGGGCGATTTTTTCCCGGAAGGCCTTTTCCATCCGCTGGGGCAGATATCGCAGGGAGCCCACCTGGCCTTGGGCCACCGTGGGCATCTCCTCGCAGTACAACAGGACAAAGATACCCCGGGAGGTGAAGGTGGACAGGTCTGTGCCCTTGATAACGGAGGCATCCTGCCAGTAGGCACTTCCCAAAAGGGTCTGCCCCGGCTCCAAAAGGGCGGCCGCTTCATCGCTGAGATAGCACGCGGCCTTGGCGCCCCGGGCATCTGCCAGGCGCACCGTGATCCGCCAGCCAAAATCCCGCTGCTCCGGCCAATCACACACCGTGGCGGAAAACAGATGGCTGCTGCCGCACTTATCCTGCACAGGCTGCGCCACCAGGGCGCTCCAGCCACGGCCATACAGCAGCCCCGCCGCCAGGGATAGGGTGATGAGGGCCAGGTAGACCCGAAGCCGCCCGAGGGCCCGCAGTCTGGGCAGCAGCAAGACGGCTCCGCCGGCCGCTGCCAGAATACCCGCCGCCCAAAAGACCCAATGCCCCACCGGCAGCAGGCACAGGGACAGGATGGCCGCCGCAAAGGAAAATGCGATAGCCGCCAATGAACGCATGGCCCTGCCCCCTTTCAATCTGCTTCCATTATACCAAAGCCGGCCGCTGATAACAAGAGCCGTGGCCGATGGCGGTAAAAAAACTGCTCCCTCCGCTTTGGCAGAAGGAGGAGTTAATGCATGAAAAAAGTATCGCAGAGTTTGCCGCCCGTAGCAGATTACGAGGCTTTTGCCGGAAAAACCCAAAGGAATTTTCGACAGTAGAACGTCCCCCTCCGCCGGAGCGGAGAGGGACGGGGAAGGATGGATCAATCCTTCGTGGGAAAGTCCACGTTGGTATAGCCGGAGAGCTGATTGAAAACGGACAGCTTGCCCTCCTCCACAGCGTGGTGCAGCATCTTCATATCCGGCTGCACGTTATCCTGGCACACCAGGGAGCCGCAGGCCTTGTCCATCTCGTAATTCTCCAAAATAGTACGGGCGGCGGTGACCCGGGAGCGCAGGGAGCAGTGGCAGTGGGCGGTGAACATCTGCAGCAGGGAGTACCAGGGGCTGCCGTGGCGGCCGGCCATGAGATACAGCATTTCCCGCTTTTCTACTGAGGTCATGTTCTTCACCAAAAACAGCAGGGCCTGCTCGATCTCCTGGTCATCGTCCTCGGGCTTGATGCCGTCGAACAGCCAGGGGTACAAAAACGCCAGGTAGTAGGGCATGGGATTGGTGCCCAATACGCGAAACCACTCCGACCCCTCATACAGATCCGGGGCGCTGGCGCCCTTTTCCCAGTTTTGAATGGTTTTTTTGCTGACGCCCAGGCCGTTGGCCATGAACTCCTGGGTCTTGCCCGCGTCAGAGCGGGACAGGCTCCAGATCCGCGCAAAGCGCTTGTTTCTATCCGATTTGGATTCCTTGTGCAGCATACGATCACCTGCTTACTGAAAAATCTATTTATTTACCGTTTTTTTGCAAAAATATTTTATCAGCATAAGAGAGAAATGTCAACAGAAAAGGCAAAAAATTTAGCGCTTAAATGGGCCTGGCGGATAAAATATCTACCACGGACCCGGATGCCGCGGCAAAAGGCGGTTTTTGCCCGGGCCGCCGGGCGTACTTTTTTATCTGTATAGGGACTGCCCATGGGGGCATAGGATGGCAGGGAAAGGGGAGATGCATATGCTGTCTGCAGCGCTGTTTCTGCTGGCTAACAGCCTGTTCCTGACTCTGCGCCTTACGGGGGATACCGGGTCCTTTCCCAAGCCGCTGAGCGCCGGAGAGGAGCGAATGTACTTAGAGCGCAGCCTGGCCGGGGATCTGGAGGCCCGGAACATTCTGGTGGAGCATAATCTGCGCCTGGTGGCGCACATTATCAAAAAATACTACACCCAGGCGGCGGAGCAGGAGGATCTGATTTCCATCGGCACCATCGGGCTTATCAAGGCAGTGGATACCTTCCGCCCGGAGCGGAAGATCCGCCTGGCCACCTACGCCTCCCGCTGTGTGGAGAATGAGGTGCTCATGTATTTCCGCAGCCGCAAAAAGCTGCAGGGGGAGGTGTCCCTGTCCGATACCATCGAGCCCGACGCCGCCGGGGGCGCCCTCAGCCTCATGGATGTGGTGGGCTGCGACGACACCATGCTCTCGGATATGGCCGACCGGGAGGAGCGCCTGCGCATCCGGGAGCTGGTGGGCCGCTGCCTTACGGACCGGGAGGCGGAGGTGATCCGCCGCCGGTACGGACTATCCGGCCGCCTGCCGCAAACCCAGCGCCAGGTGGCTGCGGCCTTCGGCATCAGCCGCAGCTATGTATCCCGCCGCGCTTACTGTAAGCGCCCGGAGAGATCCGGTTTGAAGCTGAAAATCGTTTCCGCTGCAAAAAACGATTGGCCGACAATGCATTCTGCCTGCCCCTGTTCTGACTACAAAAAATTCCGTTATCCTACAAAATTTTACGAAAAAATTTCTCTTTTGTGCTGCAAGAGAAAATTTTTTAAATTTTTATTCAAAATTTCGTTTTTAGCTATTGCATTTTGATGTGCATTGTGCTATATTTTGTCTTGACATTGAATTGCGTATTGGGCTTATCACACAGGAGATAAGCTTTTTGCGGTTTTTATGGCTGTGCCGTTCGGCCAACGCAGAATAATCCCCGGGAGTACATATTATAATGAGTCATTCGTTTAAAAAGGTTTGGAATGTAGTCAGCACGGTGCTGGTGGTGCTGGTGGTGCTGCTGGCCGTGGCCCTGGTGGGCGTCCGGCTGGTGGGGCTGAATACATATGTCGTCCTTTCCGGCTCTATGGAGCCTACTTATCACACCGGCTCCCTGCTCTATGTCAAGAGCGTGGACCCGCAGGACCTCCGGGTGGGGGATCCCATCACCTTCATGCTCAATGAGGATACAGTGGCCACCCACCGGATCATTGAGATCCTGCCCGACGAGGAGGACAGCTCCGTCCTCCGCTTCCGCACCCGGGGGGACGCCAACGACGCCCCGGACGGTACGCCCGTGCATTATAAAAACGTCATTGGCAAGCCTGTGTTTTCCGTTCCCTATCTGGGGTATTTCGCCAACTTTGTGCAGAACCCGCCGGGGCTGTATTTTGCCATCGGCTTTGCCGTGGTGCTGGTGCTGCTGGTGTTTTTGCCCGACCTGCTGGATGACAGCGGCAAAAAGGGCAAGGGCAAGGGCGTCGGGGAGGAGCCCGCGGCCCATAACTGAGGGGGTAACGCCGCAAGGCTCCCATATATATTATTCTTTATCAGGAGGTTTTTGTGATGAAAGCAAAAACAAAGACAAAGGCACTGCTGATGTCTCTGTGCGCGGTGTTGCTCGTGGCCGCTTCCGTGCTGGGCACCATGGCGTATTTGACGGACAGCAAGGATGTCAAGAACACCTTTACTGTCGGTAATGTTGCCATCAAGCTGGACGAGGCCAAGGTGGATGAGAATGGCACTCAGGTGGTGGATAAGGATGGCAACCCGGTTGCCCGTGTTACCGAGAACGAGTACAAGCTGCTCCCCGGCCACACCTACACCAAGGATCCTACCGTCACGGTGCTGAAGCCCAGCGTGGCGTCCTACGTCCGCATGAAGGTCACCTTCAACAATGCGAAGGAAATCATCGCTATGTGCACGGATCCGGAGTTTGTGGGTGAAGTGACCGGTGTTGAGAACGCTTTCCCCCTGATGCGCATGGTCAACTTTGTGGAGGCCAATGCTGCCAAGTGGGACGGCATCATTCCCGACAATATGGTGGAGACCGAGGACATGCTGGCCGATGCCAAGTACTTTGCCTATGATGCAAAGGCCGACACCCTGACCTACTATTTCTATTACACCGAGACCGTTGCTGCTCCCGCCGCTGATGTGAAGTTGGACACCCTGTTTGACAGCATCACCGTTCCCCAGTGGGTGACCGGCGATCAGCTTGCCAAGCTGGACGGCTTCCAGATCACCGCAGTGGCCGAGGCCATCCAGGCGGACGGCTTTGTTGATGCCAACGGCGACCCCAGTGCCGATGCTGCCTGGACTGCTTTTGCTGCTCAGATGTATAAGTAATAAACCCCGGCTGACTTCGTTTCCGACAGGCAAAGGGGGCGAGGGACCCCGGCGCCTGTTGAAATAAAATTCAAAACCAAATACAAGGAAAGGAAGAAAAAACATGAAGAAGAAAGTTCTTTCAATCGTGGCAGTGGTCCTGGTGCTCTGCTGCGCCATCGGAGGGACCCTGGCCTGGCTGACGGATAAGACCGCCTCTGTGAAGAACACCTTTACGGTGGGCGACATCAACATCGAGCTGACAGAGACCACTACCAATTACAAGATGGTGCCCGGCAACACCATTTCCAAGGATCCTAAGGTCACTGTTAAGGCTAATTCCGAGGCTTGCTGGCTGTTCGTGAAGGTCGAGAAGTCTGCGAACTTTGATAGCTTTATGACCTATGATATGGCAGACGGCTGGACCGAACTTCCCAGTGTGACTGGTGTTTACTACCGTGAGGTAGCTGCTACCACCGCTGCTACTGATTTCTCTGTGCTGAAGGGTGATTCTGTTTCTGTCAAGGATACCGTTACCAAGGCAGATCTGAACGCTTTGACTCAGAATACTTTCCCCACTCTGACCTTCACGGCTTACGCTGTGCAGAAGGATAACGTCGCTGATGCAGCTACCGCATGGAGCAAGCTGTAATCCGATAAGCATTTGTTTCCCCAAATTTATTTAAATACATAAATGAAAGGAAAAAAGAGTCATGACTAAGAAGAAGATCGTATCCCTGTGCCTGGCGGCCGTGCTGGTCGTTATGGCCATCGCCGGCGCCACCGTGGCGTATTTCACGGATACTGATGCTAAGGACAACACCTTCACCGTCGGCAATGTGAAGATCGAGCTGCTGGAGTCCCAGTACCACCGCGTCAATGCTGGTAAGGGCAATGCCGTTGGTCAAACGGAACCTTTAATGGGCGGCTATCTGTGGGCAGCTGACGTGGATATGCAGGGCACTCCCGATAACACCCCCAACTACGTTACCTCCGGCGAGGTTTGGGATGGCCAGTACTTCTCCGATGCGCAGATTGAAGCCGATGCCGCAGCCTACAAGGAAGGCTACTTCCAGGAGCACAGCCAGAACATGGTTCCCGGTGCTAACGTTCGCAAGAACCCCTATGTGAAGAACATCGGTGCCAACGATGCGTATATCCGCATCCGCACGCTGATTCCCGTATCCCTGTTTGATGTCATCGACAAGGGCCCTTCCTATTGGACAACTACCGCTATGAACGAGGGTCAGGTCACCTCAAAGGCTGTCACCGCTTATAATACCGCTGGTGCAACAGATGTTAAGCAAGTTGAGCGCGATGGCATTATGTACTATGAGTATGACTTTACCTTTGTAAAGCCTGTAAAGGCCGGCGAGTTGACCTTCTGGAACGTCTGGGGCAACATTGCTATCAATAAGGATGCAACGGCTGAGGATCTGGCAAATGTTGAATCCTTCGACGTTCTCTTCGAGGCTGACGCCATCCAGGCCGAGGGCTTCGCAGACGCTGCCGCTGCTTTCGCCGCTTTTGACGCTAAGTAATTCCAAATCACCCCGGCCCTGCACCCCTTCGGGGGTGCAGGCCATAGGAGAGTACCCGGCACAGTGCGCCGGATATTCTCCTATGACCTCAATACTGGAGAATGAGGAGTGTAATTATGAAGAAAAGAAGCCTGAAAACCAAGCTGCTGGCGCTGTCCGTGGTGCTGATCCTGGCGGCGCTGTCGGTCTACGGCACCCTGGCCTATTTCACGGCCCAGGGCACCGCCCGGAACGTCATCACCGCCGGCGATATCAAGATCGCCCTGGAGGAGCGGATGCTCACTCCGGACGGTGAAAAGACCGTGCCCTTTGAGGATCAGCTGGGCGTTATGCCCGGCAGCGATGTCTCCAAGATCGTCACGGTGACCAACACCGGCGGCCAGCCCGCCTGGGTGCGTGTCTCCCTGGACAAGGCCATTGAGCTGGCCCGGGGCGTGGAGGGGGAGGCGGACCTTTCCCTGGTCACCTGCGACCTGAACACGGAGAGCTGGACGGAAAAGGACGGCTATTACTATTATAACGCCGCCCTGGAGCCGGGCCAGACCACCGAGCCGCTGTTCACCGCGGTCCACTTCGCCGAGACCATGAGCAATATGTACCAGGAGAGCCGTGCCATTCTGCAGGTGAACGCCTTCGCCACGCAGACCGCGCACAACGGCGCCTCTGCCCTGGACGCCGCCGGCTGGCCTGAAGCCTGAGAAGGGAGGAAATGAGAAATGCTGCAATATCTGAAGCGCCAGGCAATGAAGCTGCGCAGCGGCCTTACCAAGGGGATTGTGCTGCTGCTCTGCCTTGCCACGCTCTTTTCTTCGGCCCAGCTGGGCGGGCTTGCCCTGATCGCGGAGGCGGCAGACGGGGATACCGTCACCGTCACCGTGAACTATGTATATAAATCCAACTCGGCCATGGTGGCGCAGCCCTACACAGCCCAGATCGCCAAGGGCGCAGCCTTCCAAAAGACCATAGAGGTCCCGTATCTGTTCAACTACAGTATTCCTAATGACCAGGCAGTGGGCCTGGGCAGTGGGATTAAGCTGGAGAAAAATACCGTGACCAATAAGTATAGCTTGGGCTTTGATCTTTCTGCCGTGAACGAGGACATCACGGTCAACCTTTATTATGTTGCCGGTCAGGCCCAATACACCGTCAAGCACTACTATCAGAATCTGGAAAACGACGAGTATACCTTTGGCCGTGAAGTCGAGCTGACCGGCGACATCGACGCCTATACCAATGCGGTGGCCGATAGCAAGCCCGGCTTTGTTTGCCTGGGTGTTCCGCAGACAACCGTTGCGGCCGACGGCACAACGGTGGTAGAAATTTACTACGACCGGGAGTATTACACCGTGACCTTTGACGTCAGCGGCGGTATCAACGGCCCGGAGCCCATCTACGCCAAGTACGGCACGAAATTTAATGTATCGGACATCCAGGAGCCCACCCGCGCGGGATATAAATTCATGGGCTGGAAGGATGTATCAAATGCGGATGCCGAAGCCCTGAACGGGAAAGTGGAGATCACAGGAAATGTGACCTACACGGCCCAGTGGGTGGCCGAAAAGGGCCAGGCCGACTACTCCATTGTGCTCTGGGGGCAGAATGCCAATGACAACGAGTACTCCTACCTGGGGTCTTACGAAGCCTGGGGCAACGTGGGCAGCGAGGTCACCTGGAACGAGGATACCCTCATCAGCCATGTACATACCGATGATTGCTGGGAGTTGACCTGCGGTAAGGAGGCGCATACGCATAGTGATGCCTGCGGGTTGAAGTGTACGCATACCCATGATTTGACCTGCTACGGCCTGAGCGCAAATGCAAGTGCTGTAAATCCGAATAACGAAACCGCTTTGTGGTGTGACAGCGAGCCGGAATCATACTTTGAACAACTTGGATTGCAGGATGGATATCTCTATTATGATGATGAGAACGCCATGTATGCATCAAAGGATAATTATTACCTTCGCTACGATGGGAAATACTACTCTCTAAGTCAAGCACAATTTAACAAGCTGAAAGGAACACAGGTCGGTAGCACAACGGACGGCACCTCGAACAATCCCGACTATTACTATAAATATGAAATAAAGACTGATGGCATTCCCTGCACGCATACTCATACGGATGCCTGTTATGCCTGCGGCAAGACGGAGCATACGCATGATTCTAACTGCGGTACACTGAAGTGCGGCTTGAACGATATGCCCAAAAAATACATGCGTGACATCCGGCCGGACAGCAATTTGTGGACACTGAAAAAATCCGAGACTGTGACCGTGGACGCCAACGGCAGCACCGTGCTGAATGTGTACTTCGACCGGACTACCTTTACATTGACGTTTAATTACCGTACCCAGGGTGATTGGGACGATCGAGGCGGAACTAAGAAAACCGAATACATCTCTGCGCGATGGGGCGCTAATATCCTCGATAAGTACAACCAGATCAAGACAAACTCCAATAACGGTGTTTTGTGGAGCAAATCCAGTTCTTCGCAAGGTACGATGAAGTACACGAGTCATTTTGAGATAATGCCGTCTGAGAATGCCACTTATTATCTTTATCGCACAAGTGGTGGTCTTACAAACCAAATGCGTTACTATTGTGATGATTTGAATGGTGTTCCTCAGCTTGTATTTTCACTTACGTTCAATTCTCAGAACAGATATTTTACTGTAAGTGAAAAAGAGGATTATTACGAATTTGAGGGCTTTACCATTAACAGAAGTATAAGTGCTAAGGAGGGTGACAGCTGTAAAGACGCTAAGTTCTACTACACGAGAAACAGCTACAAGCTCGAGTTCTATTCTGCGTCCAAAAACGATCCGGATCAAACCAATAGCGTAAAATACCAGAAGCCCCTTGGTGAATATTACTATGTGCCGGACACCAAGCCGGCTACTGTGGAGGCCGAGGCCATCTTTGTGGGCTGGTACCAGAACCCGGAGTGTACCGGAGAGCCCTTTGACCTGTCTGCGCATGTAATGCCCTCCCATGACATCGCCCTGTACGCCAAGTGGGTCAACGGTCTGTTCACGGTGAGAACCTTTACGGACAAAACCATGACGACCCCCTACACCTACGATGGCTACAACGGTGTGCAGGAGAACATCGTGAAGTACACTTTGGCCACTGCGCCTGCGGACCCCGAGATGAACGGCTATCAGTTCATCGGCTGGTTCTATAAGGATGGAGAGGCCGAAAAGCCCTTCTCCTTTACCATGCCCATCACCAAGGACTATGACCTCTATCCCAAGTTCTCCGAACCGACGATTATAAACTACACGGTCCACTACTATAAGGATGGAACGACAGAGAAGGTGGCAGACGACCGCACCAATTCCGTGATGATCGGCACGACCGTTACGGAAAAGGCCAAGATGGGTAAGGATCTGAATCTGGTGCCAGCAGACATGCAAAATAAGTACTATCCCACCAAAACCAGCACCAGCGTCAATATTAACCAGATCGACCAGGAGATCATCTTCTTCTACACAGAGGCGACTTCTGTAGAATACACTGTGTGCTATCAGGATGTAAATGGGAACGACCTGATCGACCCGGTCACCAAGACAACGGAGTATTCCACCGTGACCGAGTATTATGTGCCGATCAACGGCTATGCACCCCGGCAGTTCAGCATCACGCAGGATCTGACCGCTAATTCGGAGCAGAATAAGATCATCTTCATCTATGACCAGACGCTGACCACTCTCACCCTCGAGAAGCAGGGGTGGCAGGAGATTGACGAAAATCAGACTTTCCTGTTCCATGTGAAGGGCAGCCCTGCTGATCCCAATACAAAGGATGTTGACTTGACTGTTACGATCCACGGCAACGGCAAGACCACAGTGACAGATCTCCCGGTGGGCGATTATATCATCACCGAGGAAACCGGCTGGTCCTGGCGGTACACGCCTCAGAGCGGCGGGGAGAGAACGGTAACTGTGGGCGCTGGCGGCCTGACGGTGCAGTATCAGAACAACCGCACACAGACCCAGTGGCTCGACGGCGACAACTACAGCGTCAACCACTTTGATTCTAAAAACCAGTAAGGGAGGGAGAACAGCATGATGAAGAATGAACAATACGCTGGAAAGCATGTGCAGAGCGAGCATAAGCAGCTGCGCCGTCCGAAGCGCCTGGCCACCTTGCTGGTTTCCCTGCTTCTGGTGCTGGGTGTGGCTGTGGGCGGAACCGTGGCGTTCCTCTCCACCCGCACGGACAGAAAAGTGAATACCTTCACCCCCTCTAAGGTCACCTGTGAAGTGATGGAGACATTCAATAATAATGTCAAGAGCAATGTGGCTGTCCAAAATACCGGCGATACCACCGCCTTTATCCGCGCTGCGATCAACGTCACCTGGATGAGCAACCAGGATGCGGCCAATCAGACGGTATCGGCTAAAGTTCCGGGGAAAGATACGGATTACAGCATTACATTTGCGAAAAATACCAACTGGATCCAGGGCGCTGACGGCTACTATTACTACCAGCTGCCTGTGGGTCCCCAGGGCAGCACAGGAGTGCTGATTGAGGAATGTAAGCTGCAGAATAACGCATCTGTTCCGGATGGGTATCATCTTTCCGTAGAGATCGTGGCATCTGCCATCCAGAGCGTTCCCGAGGCGGCTGTGAAGGCAGCCTGGGGCGAGAATTTCTCGATCAATGCAGACGGCAGCCTGAACGTACCGGCTAACGGAAGTGAGGTGATGGGAGGATGAAAAAGACAATGAAAAAGCTGTCTTGCATCGTTCTGATGGCGGTTATGCTGCTGACACTATCCGTCACCGCTTTTGCTGACGGGCGGGTCACCTATGACGGCAGCGCCCGGGAGTTCATCTTTGCCCCCGGCAGCAGCTATTCTCCCACCGACCTGTTTACAGATTTCAAGAATGTCATGCCCGGTGACTCCATCACCCAGAAGGTCACCATTGACAACAAGGTGGAGAAGAACGTCAAGATCAAGGTCTACATGCGCGCTTTGGGCGCGGTGGAGGGCTCGGAGGAGTTCCTGTCTCAGATGAACCTGACCGTGAAGTTGGACGGCGAAAATAAGCTCTTCGCTGCGCCTGCCGATCAGACTGCGCAGCTGACCGATTGGGTATGCCTGGGTACCATCTATTCCGGCGGCAAGATCGACCTGGATGTGACGCTGAATGTGCCCATCACCATGGAGAATGATTTCCAGGCTTCCGTGGGTTATTTGGATTGGCAGTTCAAGGTCGACGAGCTTCCGGTAGAGCCCAGTGATCCCACCCCGCCTCCCACGGGTGATACCTTCAATGCGGCCCTGTGGGTGATCGTGATGGTAGCCAGCCTGGCCGTGATCGTGTTCCTGTTTGTGAGCCGCAAGCGGAAGAATAAGGCCGACAATTAAACAAAATAGTGCAGCAACAGGCTGCAGCAGAAAGCATCCGCATGGAACTCCATGCGGATGCTTTTTTGGGCAAGTGGACAATCTCTCGATCATACCATAGGATTCGGGAGGTGGCATATGAAGAATAAAAGTATTCTGGTTCATTGCAGCTACTCGGATACCGGCCCGGCGCTGGAGGAGCTGGTCAGGGAATCCTTTCGGGTCTATCTGAAAAAGGAGCTGCCGCCATGTGGGCAGGCACAAAAGCCGGATGAGGCAGAGCAGGGATCTGACCTGGGGGAGAATGTATGCTTCAGGAAATAAGCAGCCCCGCAAGTTACCGCGCAGCGCTGTATATCCGGCTGTCCAAGGAGGACGAAAGCGAGGGACCGTCCCAAAGCGTGACCAATCAGCGGTCCCTGCTGGAGGAATTTGTGAGAGAGCATCATTTGCAGATCTATGACACTTATATCGACGACGGTTGGAGCGGCACAAGCTTTGACCGCCCGGCTTTTCGGCGCATGATCGATGACATCGAGGCCAAAAAGGTTAACATGGTCATCACCAAAGATCTCTCCCGGCTGGGGCGCGACTACATTATGACCGGCCATTACATGGAGAGATATTTCCCGGAGCATCGTGTGCGATACATCTCGCTTTTGGACGGGATTGACACGGGCGTTGAATCCAGCGCCAATGATATTACGCCCTTCAGGGCTATCATGAACGACATGTACGCCAAGGATATTTCAAAAAAAATAAAGTCCGTCAAACGGGATAAGCAGCGCAAGGGACAGTTTATCGGAGGGAAGCCGGTTTACGGATACAAAATGCACCCCACGGAGAAGAATCGGATCGTCATCGACGAGGAGGCCGCATCCACGGTGCGGCGGATTTTTTCCATGGCGCTGGAGGGCATTAGCTGCCGAAAGATCGCTGCGGCCTTGAATGAGGAAGGCGTGGCTGCGCCCTCTGTCTACTGTGGTCGGGTTGCAGGGTGCAAAGGCCCCTACGAGGGATTATGGAGCGGCGAGCGCATTTCTGAAATGCTGCGCAATGAAACCTATATCGGCAGTATGGTGCAGGGGCGGCAGGTGAAGATCAGTTATAAATCGAAAAAATGCCTCCACCAGGATCGGGAAAACTGGATCGTGGTGCCCCATACCCACGCACCGCTTATTGACGAGGAGACCTTCCGCAAGGTGGGGCTGCTGGTCAGCAGCCGCAGGCACACCCGTTGCCGCACCTATGATTTTCTGCTGAAGGGATTGATATTCTGCCATGAGTGCGGCTACCCGCTGGCCGTGCTGAACCGGCCTAACGCCAAGGGGGAGGATGTGCTGTACTTCGTTTGCCGCACTTATCAGCGATTTACCAGGAACGGCGCCTGCGCCACACATTATATCAAGGAAAAGACAGTGACAGATGCGGTGATTTCAAGGATGCAGGAGGTTTGCAAAGATTTCTTGGATGGTCAAGTGCTATTGCCTATGGCGCAGGAGGCGGTTTGGGAGACATCCAGGCAGAGCAGATGCTCTGCTAAAATGGATGCGCTGCAAGAAAAAATAGATAGCTTGACGAAAAATATCGACCGGATGTATACCGACCGGCTCTCGGGACTTCTGCCGGAGACGGACTTTCAACGAATCTTTATCCGGTTGAAGGACCAACGGGGACGGCTGGAGGAACGCCTTCAAAAGTTGGAGCAGTGGCAGAAATATCCCATCAATCAAAGGGACAGGGCGCTGGAGTTGACACAGCGATACAGGGACACTGCCTGCGCCAGCCGGGAGCTGCTGGTGAGCCTGATCGAGCGGATCGAGCTGACGGAAAATAGAGAAGTCCTCATTCAGCTTCGCTTTGCGCAGCCGCATATAACGAAAGAAACCACAAATGCGGCAAGCCGCGATCAGCCTTCTGCGCCACAGCCTGAGGCGGGAGGCACCTTACAATAGCTGCGGCGCTATGTATCCCGCATTGAAAAGCGGGCACTGCAAAAGCTGGAGGCGGCGCTGAAGGAGGAGATGCCAACAAGAAACAATAAATAATTACAACCGTGCGAAGCAAGTTCGCATATACCCCCTTGCACAGAATGGACAAAAATGGTATAATGCTATGTGGCAAAGTATACAAAGAACAAGGAAGGTACGCGCATGAGAAACATTTACTGTGGGATTGCAGATATTCGCAAGCGGGTTTTTGCGGAAGTGGCAAGGCTCGCCTACGAAGGCGGCGACTACCATCGTATCGATAAACTGCCGTATGAGATTCTGCCGGGTGAAGTGGGGAACGAACGGGACTCCATCTTCCTGGAGCGGGCCATTGTGGGAGAGCGGATTCGATTGGCCATGGGCCATAGTCTGCGTTCCGCTTCGGAGCAGGGACTTCTGTCCGACGGTGTGGACAAGAGCGCAGTGCGGGAAAAATATTACGAGCCGCCGCTGATTAACATCATCAAATATGCCTGCCACGCCTGCCCGGACACCCACTACGAGGTGACCAACGCCTGCCAGAGCTGCCTGGCGCACCACTGCTCCAATTCCTGCCCCAAGGGCGCCATCAGCTTCCGCTATGGCCGGGCTGAGATCGACCAGAGCAAGTGCATTAAATGCGGCAAGTGCAAGGCGGCGTGCTCCTACCAGGCCATTATCCGATTTGAGCGGCCCTGCCAGGAGGCCTGCGGCATGGATGCTATCGGCAAGGACGAATATGGCCGGGCAGAGATTGACCAGGATAAGTGCGTTAGCTGTGGCATGTGCCTGGTGAACTGCCCCTTTGGCGCTATTGTAGATAAAGGGCAGCTGTTCCAGCTGATCCATTCCATCCGCAGCGGTGACAAGGTCGTTGCTGTGATCGCTCCGGCCTTTTGGGGTCAGTTCGGCGATGGCGTGACCCCGGGGCAGATCGTTTCAGCCATGAAGATGCTGGGCTTCCATTCCGTGGAGGAGGTCGCCGTAGGCGCAGACCTGTGCGCCATCGAGGAAGCGGAGGAATTCATGCGCCATGTACCGCAGATGCAGCCTTATATGGCTACCTCCTGCTGCCCGGCGTGGTCCGTGATGGCTAAGAAGGAGTTCCCCGGCGCCGCGCCGTATATCTCTATGACCATGACTCCCATGGTGCTTACGGCTCGACTGCAGAAAAAACGTGACCCGGGCTGTAAGGTGGCTTTCATTGGACCCTGCGCCGCCAAAAAGCTGGAGGCCAGCCGCCGCACCGTCCGCAGTGATGTGGACTTTGTACTGACCTTTGAGGAGCTGCGGGGGATGCTGGAGGCCAAGAACATCGACTTCACCGATATCCCTGATGTGCCGGCCAATTATGAGGCGTCTGCCCTCGGCGTGGGTTTTGCCGCTTCCGGAGGCGTTGCCAAGGCGGTGGAGGATGTGATTCACCGGCTGGACCCTGACCGGGAGGTAAAGACGGTGTATGCCGAGGGGCTGCGGGAGTGCCGCAAGATGCTGCGTATTGCACGGACAGGGAAGTATGACGGATATCTGCTGGAGGGTATGGCCTGTCCGGGTGGATGCATTGCCGGCGCAGGCACAATCCAGCCGCCGGAGAAGTCCCGGCGGGTGCTGGAACAGTACAAGGCCAGCGCACCCAAGGATAATCCGCTGGATTCGGACTATAAGGACGACCTGTATCTGCTCCACGATGGAGAGGATGATTGGAGCTTTGTAGGCAGACATTGAGAGGATGCTAATGAACGAACTGATCCTGTTGTGTATGGAGATGGTGGGTACCGTGGCCTTTGCCCTGTCCGGTGCTATGACGGCGCTTCGGAGGCAGATGGATCTGCTGGGCGTTATGATCCTGGGCCTTATTACCGCCGTGGGCGGCGGTGTGCTGCGGGATTTGCTGCTGGGCATTACGCCGCCCAAGATATTTGACGACCCGCTGACGGTATGTGTAGCGCTGGTTTCCTCCGCAGCTGCGTTTTTGCCCCCGCTGCGCGGCCTGCTGCTCAGGAGCACGCTGCTATTTGAGCGGCTGCTGCTGTGGGCAGATTCCCTGGGCCTGGCGGCATTTACCGTGGTGGGCGAACAGATTGCCTATAGCCATCTACCGGAGGGAAGCTGGTTTGCCGTGGCTCTGCTGGGGACCATTACCGGTGTGGGCGGCGGCGTGGTGCGGGATTCCCTGGCGGGTAACGTGCCGTACATATTCCGCAAGCATATCTATGCCCTGGCGGCCCTGGCGGGCGCCGCTGTGTGGGTGGTATGCCACCTGTATTGGAACGACACGGCTGCGCTGCTGATGGGCAGCACGGTGGTGGTGGCCATCCGATTGCTGGCGGCTCACTTCCGTTGGAGCCTGCCGAAGGCCAAGGTCCCGGAGGGATAAGAGGTTTGCTTTCAAAAGCGTTTCGATACGGAAAAGAAAAAGCTCCCCCTGCCGTAATGAACAGGACCAGTAAAAACAGACAATAGACAAAACACCCCCTGATGTAGTTATTATCCTACATCAGGGGGTAATTGCATGTCAGGAAGTGCCGTGAGGCGGGGGGCTTTTGATGCTTTTATCTATGGAACAGGCCGTGCTTTTCATAGGGCTTGGATTCTACAGCCTTGACCTCATAGCCTGTTTCGGTGATGGCCCTGCGCAGGGCCTCCTCGTCCAGCGGCTCCGGGGAAATAATGGTGGCCGTACCCTTGGAATGGGACGCGCTGACCTTCTTCACGGCGAACTTGTTGCGAATTACATCACACACATGGCTCTCGCACATGCTGCACATCATGCCGTCGATCTTCAAAATGGTTTCTGTCATATACTTATGCCTCCTTAGCAGAATTATCCCTTTTCTTGAGAGGAAGATCCAGCTGTGCCAGCACCACGGCAATGAGCATCAGCACGCAGCCAATCAGCTCCTTGCCGGTCATGGTTTCATGAAGGAAGATGGCACCGGACACTGCGCCGAACACGCTCTCCAGGCTCAAAAGCAGAGCCACGATGGTGGGGTTGGAGTCCTTTTGCGCCAAAATCTGCAGGGTGTAGGCCACACCGCTGGAGAAAACACCCACATACAGGATTGAGCCCATACAGGGGACAATGTCCGCCCAAGTGGGGTTTTCAAAGATCAGCATGAGTATAGCCGAAAGGATAGCGCATGCCAAGAACTGGATACAGCTCATTTTCACGCCGTCCACCTTTTGGGTGAAGTAATCGATGACCAGGATGTGCAGCGTATAGCCGAAAGCACACAGCATCACCAGCAGGTCGCTGGGGGCAATGGTGAAATTTTCCTTAATGCACAGGCAGTAAAGGCCGGCCACTGCCAGCAGGACACTGATCCAAACGGTGGGTGAGACTTTTTTCTTGAGAAACAGGCCACAGATGGGCACCAGCACCACATAAAGCGTAGTGATAAAGCTGGTCTTGCCGGCGCTGGCACCGGCCACCATACCCAGCTGCTGCAGGTTGCAGGCCAGGGCCAAGGCGATGCCGCAGCAGATGCCGCCTAAAATCAGGTCCCTCCGCCCGGCCTTTTTCTCCGCAGCGGTCTGCTCCGCCGGGGGCTCCTTGCGCAGCATTTTAAAGATTTGTACCACCACCAGCAAGGCCAAAAAGCCCACGAAGGAACGGGCGGCGTTGAAGGTGTACGCGCCCACGTGCTCGGTGCTGGTGCTTTGGGCAACGAAGGAGGAGCCCCAGATCATGGCGGTGATGATGGGGAATACCACCTGACGAACCTGATTGTGTTTCATAGTGCTTTCCTTTCTGTATCCTGCTTTCTCGCAGCTAATGATTTTCCCCTGTATCGATGGGATTCACATGCCACTTGAATTTATTTTCTGTGCCGTGCAGCAGACGGCGGATGTTCTCCCGGTGGCAGAAGATGACCAAGGCTGCCACCACTGCGCACAGAGCGGTCAGCAGTGGGTCATGGCCAAAGACAAAGAAAGCCGACACCGGCATACTGGCTGTGGCCACGATAGACCCCAGGGACACATAGCGGGTCAGAAGCCACAGGAGGACGAAGAGCCCCCAGGCGATAAGACCCATGCGCCAATCCAGCATCCACACCAGCACTCCGCCGGAGAGAATGCCCTTGCCGCCCTTGAGCCCGTAGTAGGCCGGGAACATATGCCCCAGCTCGCAGCCGATGCCGCCCAGCAGCACGCCCAGGGTCCAGCTGCCGTTGGTGCAGAGCATCAGATACCCGCCTATGAGGCAGGAGAGCAGGGTCTTGCCCATGTCACAGAGAATCACGATGAGGGCAAATTTGGCCCCATAGGTGCGGTAGAAATTGGTAAGCCCGGCATTGCCGCTGCCGTGCTTGCGTACATCATCCCGGATGATGAAGTGGGAGGTGACCACCGAGCCGTTGAAGCAGCCCAGCAGGTACGACACCAGCAGCGTCAATCCCACCACAAAGTAGATGGACAGCTTAATTGTCATCGTCTCCCTTCTGCCGGATGGAGAGGATAATGGGGGTGCCCTCCAGACCGAATACGCTGCGGATCTGATTTTCCAGATATCGCTGATAAGAGAAGTGGAAGAGCTTCTTGTCGTTGCAGAAAATGACAAAGTGAGGGGGCTTAATGCCCACCTGGGTCATGTAATAGATCTTCAGGCGGCGGCCCTTATCCGTGGGAGGCTGCACCCGGGTCTGGGCATCGGCCAGAACGGAGTTGAGCATGCCTGTTGTGATGCGGGTGGAGGCCTGGTTATTCACATAATTGATGAGCTCAAACAGCCGCGTTACCCGCTGGCCCGTAAGGGCGGAGATGAACAGGATGGGAGCGTAGGTCATGTAGCTCAGATCTCGACGGATGTCCTCGCGCATACGGTCCATGGTCTTGTCGTCCTTTTCCACCATGTCCCACTTGTTTACCACGATGATGCAGGCCTTACCCGCCTCATGGGCCAGGCCCGCGATCTTGGTGTCCTGCTCGGTAACGCCGTCGTTGGCGTCGATGAGGATCAGGCACACGTCGCTGCGCTCGATGGCCATGGTGGCCCGGAGGACGCTGTATTTCTCGATGGCGTCATCCACCTTGGACTTTTTTCGCATGCCGGCGGTGTCGATGAAATTATACTTGCCGGTTTCATTTTCAAAATAGGAGTCGATAGCGTCCCGGGTGGTGCCCGCCACATTGCTGACGATGACCCGCTCCTGGCCCAGGATGCGGTTGGTAAGGCTGGATTTACCCACATTGGGCTTGCCGATGATGGCCACCTGGATCACGTCGTCGTCATCCTCCGTCTCGTCCTCCGGGGGGAAGTATTTAAGACACGCGTCCAGCAGGTCGCCGGTGCCGTGGCCGTGTACGGCGGATACGGCGATGGGGTCACCCAGGCCCAGGTTATAGAACTCATAAAACTCCGGGTCCACAGTGCCGGTGGCGTCCATCTTATTCACTGCCAGCACAATGGGCTTTTTGGAGCGCTGGAGCATCCCGGCCACCTCTTGGTCGGCGGCGGTCATGCCTGTCTTGATGTCCACCACCAGGACGATGACGGTGGCGTTATCAATGGCGATCTGCGCCTGCTGACGCATGAAGGCCAGAATTTGATTGTCAGTATTGGGCTCAATGCCGCCGGTGTCTACCAGGGTGAACTTGCGGCCGCACCAGTCACTTTCGCCGTAGATGCGGTCTCTTGTTACGCCGGGGGTATCCTCCACGATGGAGAGACGACGGCCAATCAGCTTATTAAACAGCATGGACTTGCCCACATTAGGCCGGCCCACGATAGCGATCATAGGTTTTGCCATAGTTTTACCTCCTTACAGTTCAAAAACGGCATCGCACAGGTCGAAGCCGTCAATGCCCACCACCTGCACAGGCGTCTCCAGTGCCTGGGAAAGCTGGGGCACGGTCCAATCATCCAAGAATACATCCTCCTGGTGCCGGAGCATGTGCAGGGGGATCAGCACACGGCCCAGGGGCTTGTGCTTTTTCAGCTGGGCGGCCAAGTCCTGCCCGGTCAAAAGGCCCGCCACATCAATGGTATGGCCGAAAAAATCGTTGTCTATCCCGATTACCTTGCCCTGCACCTGAGGAAAGCGCTCCTGGATCAGGCCCAGCAGGTGCCCCATGAAGCTCTCGGCGGCCCGGCCCGTGGCGATGGTAAAGGGGGTGGGAGCGGGCGCATCCTCCATGAGGTCCATGGCCCGGAGCAGGTCGCTTTCCAGGGAGCGGAGCATACCCACGCCGTTTTCTAATTGCCGGTAGCCCTCGTAGTAGCCCTCCCCCGGCAATTCCCGCCCGGCTCGGAGAAACAGCTCGTCGGCGCAGAAGAAGCGCCGCGTGCCAAAGCGGCGCAGGTTTTCCTGACCGAATTCCTCAGCGATGTCCAAGATTTCCCCGGCGCACCGGGCGTCCACAGGCTTCAGCTTGGCCAAGCCCTGGCGGTACTTGGTGATGCCCACGGGCACCAGGGAGCAGGAAGAGAACTGCATTTCCGTCAGATCCCGCAGGGTACGGCGCAGCTGATCGCCATCGTTCCAGCCGGGGCATATAACGATCTGCCCATTCATCACGATGCCTGCCTTGCAGAAGGCGCGGATGTAGTCCAGGCTGCGCTCGGCATTTTTGTTGCCCAGCATGGTGCAGTGGAGTTTCGGGTCCGTGGTGTGGACAGAGACATTGATGGGGCTGATACGCAGGTCAATGATGCGCTGGGCCTCCCGCTCGGTGAGGTTAGTGAGGGTGATATAGTTGCCCTGGAGGAAGCTGAGCCGGGCATCGTCGTCCTTAAAGTACAGGGTCTCGCGCATGCCCGGGGGCATCTGATCCACGAAGCAGAAGATGCAGTGGTTGGCGCATGAGCGCATCTCGTCCATGAGATAGGTGTCAAAATTCAATCCCAGATCCTCGCCCTCGTCCTTATGGATGGTGAGCGATTGGGTTGAGCCGTCCTCATTTTTCAGGGTCAAATGGCTTACGGGATCGTACCCGTAGAACCGGTAGTCCAGCACATCCACTACGGTGTGACCGTTGATGGACAGAAGCTGCTGGCCCGGCCGCAGCCCTGCCCGCATGGCGGGGCTGCCGGAGTCTATGGAGGTGATAATGGTGCTCATAGGTGCGTCTCTCCCGAAAAAACGGCATAATGCCACATAATAACTATATAATTATAGCCGCTTTTATACCGGGGCGCAAGCATTTTCTATATTTGATAGTATAGACGCCTTTTAAACAAAAGTAAAACGAATGAATTTTATGGATGAGATGAAAAATATGAATGGGGGAGTAGGGTATTACGGATTGCCACGGGCGCAGTGCGCCCTCGCAATGACAGGGATTTTTACATGGGGGTGCAATGGTCATGGGGCGGGCGACCGCAAGGATCGCCCCTATGAAGTCGTGTGTAGGGGCGGACGACCCTGTCCGCCCGATGCGGTGCAAAGAAGAATCCCCCAGTCACGGCTTCGCCGTGCCAGCCCCCTTTAGGCAAGGGGGCCTTGGGGACGGGGGACGCGGATTGCCACAGCCAGTGTGCGCACTGGCTTCGCAATGACATCGTTTTTTGCAAGGAGTGCGGTACAAAGCCGGGCGGGTCGTCCGGGAGGCCGACCCCTACGCACCGTTTATCGATAGAACTTCGTAGGGGGCGGCGTCCTCGACGCCCCGTTTGCACCAGCCCGCATATATGCGTAGGGCGGCGTGCCCTCACACCGCCGTTTTCACGCAAAAAAACAAGAGGGAAGCTACGCTTCCCTCCTGCAAGGACACAAAATTACTTATCCGCTGCCACGGACTTGACGACCTTGACCTCACGGCCATTGTAGGTACCGCACTCCGGGCACATTCTGTGAGGCAGATGCAGCGCACCGCACTTGGGGCATGCCACCAGACCGGGAGCCGCCAGCTTCCACACGGAGCTGCGTCTCTTATTGCGTCTTTGCTTGGATACTTTTCCCTTAGGTACTGCCATGTTGACACCTCCTTGGTCTTATACTGCCTGAGCAGTGAATTTATTGATAGTATTTATGCCTCCTCCCGGGGCAGGAGCTTTGCCAGGGCGGCCAAACGGGGATCTACCTGCTTTTTGCAGCGGCAGGCTTCCCGGTTCAGGTTCACGCCGCAGCCGGGGCACAGGCCCTTGCATTGGGGGGAACATAAAAAGACTGTGTCCATGTCAAGGATGAACGCCGTTCGGGCAAGGTCGTCCAGATCCACCTCATCGTGATCCAGAAGAACGATGTCGTCACTGTCCTCAAATTGCTTTTCCTCCGCCAAAACACAGGAATAGTCTGTGGTTTTCGGCAGGTCAAAGCTCTCCAGGCACCGGCTGCACCGGCAGCGAAGCGTTGTGGATGTCTGAAGCTCCAGCAGCAGCACACCAGCCTTGTTCCTGACCTGGCCGTCCACAACAACCGGGTTTATAACAGGCTTTTCTCCGCCGAATTCCAGGTCCGAAAGGTCCATCTCAAAGTGGAAATTCTCGCCGGCATCCGGGGTATGCAGGACTCTGTTTACATTCAAACGCATGGCACACCTCACAATGACACGAATTGTATTATAGAGGAAGAAAGGCGGCTTGTCAAACATTTTCTGCTAAAAAATTGACTTTTTTCAAAAATCAGCTACAATAACCCTATACTGCCGGAGGGGGAGAGCAAATGCGTGAGCTTACCGTGGGAAAAAATGACGCCGGGCAGCGGCTGGATCGGTTCGTGGGGAAGTCCCTGCCCCTGCTGCCCCCGGCTCTGCTGCAGAAATACATTCGAATAAAGCGCATCAAGGTCAACGGCCAGCGGGCTGCCCGGGATCAGCGGCTGGCCCAGGGGGACGTGCTGCAGCTGTATATTAACGATGAGTTTTTCGACCAGCCGAGGGAGGAAAATATGTTCCTCACCCTCTTTAAGCCCAGCCTTGACATCGTGTATGAGGATGAGAACCTGATGCTGCTGAATAAGCGCCCGGGGCTGGTAGTCCACGCTGACGAGACGGAGAAGGTGAACACCCTCATCAATCACATCCAGGCATACCTCTACCAAAAGCGGGAGTGGAATCCCCGGTGGGAAAATGCCTTTACCCCGGCTCTGTGCAACCGTATCGACCGCAACACCGGCGGCATCGTCATCGCCGCCAAAAATGCCGAGACGCTGCGCATCATCAACGACAAAATCCGTGACCACGAGCTGACCAAGCGCTATCTCTGCATCACACTGGGCGCGCCCCGGCCGCCGGCGGGGGAGGTGGAGAACTTCCTGCGCAAGGACGAGAAGAAAAAGCAGGTATTTGTGTTTCATAAGCCTGTGCCCGGGGCCAAGACCGCTGTGACCCGATATAAGACCCTCCAGCGCCGGGGGGAGCTGGCCCTGGTGGAGGTGGAGCTGCTCACGGGCCGCACCCATCAGATCCGCGCCACCATGGCAGACCTGGGCTGCCCGCTTCTGGGGGACGGCAAGTACGGAAACGGAGAGAAAAACCGCGGCTATGGGGAGACCCGTCAGGCCCTTTACTCCTACAAGCTTACCTTTGACCTGCCCACGGATGCAGGTATCTTAAACTATCTCCGGGGCCGCACCTTCCAGGTGGACGGGATACCGTTCCGGGAGAAATATTTTGGCTGAGTGTATTAACAGGGCAAATGTTGACAATGTCCGCACTGTGCAATACAATGCTTATATGGACGGAAACGGCCTATATTGCTCCGCTTATGGGGCGCAGAAGGGAAAGAGTGTATGAAAAATCTGTGGAGAAAGATCGCATCGGGCGCGCTGGCATTGGCTATGATGTTTACCCTGGCGGCCTGCGGCAAGGAAAATGGCGGCGCAGACGCCGCTTCCGTGATGGTGGCGGCCCAGCAGGAGCTGACAAAGATCAGCAGTATGCGCTATACCTACGCCATGGAAATGGCTATCAGCGCCGAGGGCCAGTCGGTGGAGATGAAGGCGGACGGCACTGCCGATGTCACCATGAACCCCTCCGCCGCCAAGATGACCATGAACATGGATATGCTGGGTATGGCGCTTAAGGATGTGCAGATTTACATGGTGTCCGAGGGCGGCCAAATGGTGGCCTATACGGGCATGGACATGACCGGTGCGGGTCAGAATCAGTGGTATAAGAGCCTGGCCGATGCCTCCGGCATGAACACCGACCAGTATGACGCCGTGGAGGCCTTTGAGCTATACATGAAGAACGGCTCCAATTTCAAGGCCGCCGGCACGGACACCGTGCAGGGCGCCTCCGCCACCCGCTATGAGGGCGTTATCACCTCCGATATGCTAGAGGACACCCTGGAGGAGAGCGGCAGCCTGGAGAGCATCACCTCCCTGCTGGGAGAGGATTACAGCAGCGCGCTGGCCGGCATGAGCGGCATTCCCATCACCATCTGGATCAACGACGCGGGCCTGCCCGTGAAGTATGTCTTTGATATGACCAGTATGATGACGGAGCTTTTGCAGAGCTCCGAGGACAGTGAGGACGCCGATGCGACCGTGGACAAATTCATCATGTCCATGGAGGTGCTGGGCTACAACGATGTGGATGCTATCACCGTGCCTCAGGAGGTGCTGGACACCGCTGTGGATGTGACGGAGGAGGCGGGCTGAGGACCTGCAGGCCCGGTTTGAAAATCAAAGAGACTACCCTTTTGGGTAGTCTCTTTTCACATAGCAGAGACGTTTTTCGGGGATGTTTTCGGCTAAAAAAACACATTATAAAAATGCGAAAAAATCTTATTGACATTTGGGGGGTTTCTTACTATATTGTATCTGTCAAATCCTGGCGATTTACGGGGAAAATGGAACAGAAACCGTTTTTGCCGGGAGGCGGCGTATATTTTTTTTGTGAACGGAGGAGGATAAATGTCCAAAGAGTTGATTCGCCTGCGGAATATCTGCATGGCGTTTGACGACGAGCAGGTTCTCGATAACATCAATTTGTATTTTAATGATTCGGAGTTTCTGACGCTTTTAGGCCCCAGCGGCTGCGGCAAGACCACCACGCTGCGCATTATCGGCGGGTTTACCACCCCTACCGGCGGTGATGTGATCTTTGACGGCGTCAGGATCAATGATGTCCCGCCCCACAAGCGGCAGATCAACACGGTGTTCCAGAAGTATGCGCTGTTCCCGCACCTGGATGTGTTTGAAAACATTGCCTTCGGCCTGCGCATTGCCAAGGTGCCGGAGGAGGAGATCCGTGAGCGGGTTACGGAGATGCTGGGCGTTGTGAGCCTGAAGGGCTTTGAAAAACGGCGCGTGGATCAGCTATCCGGCGGCCAGCAGCAGCGGGTGGCCATCGCCAGGGCTCTGGTGAATCGGCCCAAGGTACTGCTATTGGACGAGCCCCTGGGCGCACTGGATCTGCGTCTGCGCAAGGATATGCAGAACGAGCTGAAGCGTATCCAGCAGCAGATGGGCATTACCTTTATATATGTTACCCACGATCAGGAGGAGGCCCTGACCATGTCTGATACCGTGGTGGTGATGGACAAGGGCCGCATCCAGCAGATCGGCACACCGGAGGATATTTACAACGAGCCGAAAAACGCCTTCGTGGCGGATTTCATCGGCGAGAGCAACATCCTCGACGGCGTTATGCATGAGGACTATGTGGTGGAGTTCTTCAACCGCAAGTTTAAGTGCCTGGACAAGGGCTTTGCCCCCATGGAGCCGGTGGACGTGGTCATCCGGCCCGAGGATATTGAGATCGTCCCGGCCGACAAGGGCCGCTTGGTGGGCACGGTGACCTCCGTCACCTTCAAGGGCGTCCACTATGATACCATCGTGGACTTCAAGGGCTACAAGTGGCTCATCCAGACCACCGACTACCACGAGGTAGGCGAGGTCATCGGTATTATCCTCAATCCTGACGACATCCATATTATGAAGAAGAGCGAGTACTCGGGCCAGTTCGGCGACTACAGTTCTTATTCGGCGGAGTATGACGAGATCAACGATCCCGACTTTGCCGAGGAGGATGAGGAGGACGCTGACGATGAAGACTAAGACTCCCGCCATTCCCTATGTGGTGTGGATGGCTGTGTTTGTGGTGGTGCCGCTGCTGCTCATTGTGGTGTACGCCTTCACCAATTACGACGGCAAGTTTACCCTGGAGAACTTCACCAACCTGGATGTGTTTCTCCAGGTGTGCGGCAACTCCCTGTACCTGGCGGCGGTGGCCACGGGCATCTGCCTGCTCATAGCCTATCCCTTTGCCTATTTCCTGGCTCAGACGGGCCCTGCCACGCGGAAGGTGGCCATGCTTTTCATCATGCTGCCCATGTGGATGAACTTCCTTCTGCGTACCTATGCCTGGATGTCCATTTTGGAAAATCACGGCTTTCTCAATCAGATCCTGGCCCTGGTGGGCATCGGTCCCCTGCACATCATCAATACCGATGCGGCGGTGATTTTGGGCATGGTGTATAACTTCCTGCCCTTTATGATCCTGCCCATCTTCTCTGTCATTGAGAAGCTGGACCGGCGCTATATTGAGGCGGCCCAGGACCTGGGCGCAGGCAGGGTGCAGGTGTTCCGGCGGGTGATCTTCCCGCTGTCCGTTCCCGGGGTCATCAGCGGGATCATGATGGTGTTCATCCCGTCCATCTCCACCTTTGCTATTTCCAAGCTCCTGGGCGGCGGAATGAGCTTCCTGCTGGGCGACCTGATTGAAATGCAATTTTTGGGCTCAGCGTATAATCCCCATCTGGGCAGCGCCATCTCTCTTATGATGCTGCTGCTGGTGATTATTGCCATGCTCATTATGAACCGCTTCGGCGATGGAGAAGAAGGGGCGGTGATGATGTGATGCAGAATCGGAATCCTGTTATCGCCAAGGTGCTCAATGTACTGGTGTTCCTGTTTTTGTACCTGCCCATTGCCGTGCTGATCATCTTCTCCTTCAACGACTCCAAGAGCCGCACGGTCTGGTCCGGCTTCTCCCTGCACTGGTATCAGGAGCTGTTCCAGGACGAGGAGATCCTCTCCGCCTTCAGCACTACCCTCACGGTGTCTGTGTTGGCGGCGCTGATTGCCACGGTCCTGGGCACGGCGGCGGCCATCGGCTTCCACGCCATGAAGCGGCGGCCCCGGCACCTGCTTATGACCATCAACAACATCCCCATGACCAATGCCGACATCATCACCGGCGTGAGCCTGATGCTGCTGTTCGTATTCACGGGGAATATGCTGGGCTTTTCCCTGGGCTTTGGCACGCTGCTGGTGGCCCACATCACCTTTAATATTCCGTATGTGGTTTTGGCGGTGCTGCCTAAGCTGCGGCAGCTGAACCCCAACCTGGGGGAGGCGGCCATGGATTTGGGCGCGACCCCCTGGCAGGCATTTTGGAAGGTACTCATGCCCGAGCTGCGGCCCGGTATCCTCAACGGCCTGCTCATCGCCTTTACCCTCTCCATTGACGACTTCGTCATTTCCTACTTTACCGCCGGGTCCGAGGTGGCCACTCTGGCCATGCAGATCTATGCCATGACCCGCAAGCGCATCAGCCCCGAGGTCAACGCCCTGTCTACCATCCTATTCGTCACGGTGCTGGCCCTGCTGCTCATTGTGAACTTCCGGGAGATGCACCAGACCAAGCAGGCGGAAAAGCGGAACAAGGCCCTCCAAAAGGACGGCGTGAAGGGAGGGGCCCAGTGATGAAGAAATTCGCCATTTTGCTCCTGGCCCTGCTCCTGGCTCTGCCTCTGACAGGCTGCCAAAAGGGGCAGACCGACCACAGCATCAATGTATACAACTGGGGCGAGTATATCGACGAGTCTATCTTTGACGATTTTGAGGCGGAGACGGGCATCCATGTCAATTACAAGACCTTCGCCTCCAACGAAATGCTCTACTCCGCTATAAAGGGCGGCGGCAACAGCTACGATGTCATCATCCCCTCGGACTACATGGTGGCCCGGATGGGGGAGGAGGGCCTGCTGATGGAGCTGGACTACAGCAAAATTCCCAACGCGGAGAACATTGATGAGCGCTATCTGCATCCTGCCTACGACACGGAGCAGAAGTACAGCCTGCCCTATATGTGGGGTACCACCGGCATCATCTACAATACCACCATGGTGGACAAGGCTCCCACCTCCTGGATGGATCTGTTCACCACGGATCTCAAGGGACAGGTGCTGATCTTCGACAATCCCCGGGACTGCATCGGCCTGGCGCTGAAGGCCCTGGGCTACTCCTTCAACACCACCAATAAGGACGAGATCGCCGAGGCCACAGACCTGCTCATCAAGCAGAAGGAGGACGGCATCGTCCAGGCCTACGTCATGGACCAGATCTTCGACAAGATGATCAACAACGAGGCCGCCATGGGCACCTACTACGCCGGCGACTATCTGACCATGGTGGAGGAGAATCCGGACCTGGCCTTTGTGCAGCCGGAGGAGGGCAGCAATCTGTTCGTGGACGCCATGTGCATCCCCACCTGCTCGAAAAACTATGAGGACGCTTTGGCCTTCATCAACTTCATGTGCCGGGACGACATCGTCCTGCGCAACTGCGAGGAAACGGGCTATTCCTGCCCCTCTGCCACCGCCCTGGAGGAGATGGACGAGGAAATGTCTGCCGACCCGGTGGCCTATCCCGGCGCGGACATCCTCGATAAGGCCGAGACCTTCGGCGGCCTGCCGGAGGAGACCCTCACCTTCTACGACCACGAGTGGATCCGCATCTGCCTGGCCAAGGTGACGTATTGATTTGGCGGAATATAGAAACCATGGACAATCAAGAGCGCACGGCTTTGGCCGTGCGCTCTTGGCGTATAGAGAAGTGCTGTTTACAGGAACAGTAAAAGCGAGATTCGGAGCTTATTTCTTTAGAGGTGAGGCCTGTTTATCTTGACATGGCAGGGGATAAGTTGTACAATATAATTGCGTTTAAAAGTTGCCATATAAACGATATAGAAGGAGAGAGCGCTATGAGAAAGAGAATTTTGAGCTTGCTGTTGGCGATCATTATGACGATTTCGCTGGGCACCACGGTGCTCGCGGATGACAACGCGATTGTGAATTCCGGCACCTGCGGAAAAAATTTGACCTGGACGCTGGACAGTGCGGGTCTGCTGACCATCTCCGGCACGGGAGAGATGTGGGATTCTGCATTTTCATATAACAAGGACATTAAATCAGTACGCTTACCCGACGCAATAACCCAAATACCATATAAAGCATTTAGCGGCTGCACGAATTTAAAGAATATCCGCCTTCCGGATAGTGTGACGCAAATTGATGAGGACGCATTTGGCAACTGTGATTTGCAGGAACAGGTAGTTCAGGAAATTGTCAGCTCTGATAATATAACTTTCATAGGTAGCCGCGCCTTCGAGGGAAATAAAAATATCTTTACCGTCCATATTGGCAAAAATGTAGAATATATTCAAACGGAGACTTTTAACTATATGTCCACTCCGTCTTTCCATGACTGCACTAATCTGACCAGTATTACCGTTTCTCCGGAAAATCAGACGTATACATCCATTAACGGACTTTTGTGCAGTAAGGATGGAAGGAGTCTGCTTTACGTGCCGGTCGGAATATCTGGAAGATTGGATGTACCGGCTGGAATTGAAACGATAGGCAGGGAAGCTATGCACTATGCTTTCTCCATAAAAATTGTGCATATTCCAAAGAGCGTAAAGAAGATTGGCTCTGATGCTTTCCCAATTGAATGCACAGATGTATATTATGATGGGACAGAAGAACAGTGGAATGAGATAAGTATTGGCAAAAATTATAATAGTGATTTTCCATCTGGGGTAACGCTTCATTTTACCTGTGAAAAACACACATACCAAAACGGTGTGTGTACCCGCTGCGGGGCTAAGGATCCTAACTATAAGCTCACCGCGCCCAGTGTAAAGACGGATTATCTGATTTCCACCGGTAAGCCTTACATCAAGTGGACGGCAGTGTCCGGGGCCAGCAAGTATTATGTGTACCGCAGCGGCAGCAG
>ENA-ORLW01000261-ORLW01000261.1-human-gut-metagenome-genome-assembly--contig:-NODE-261-length-81256-cov-4.929317_pt1 | contig 81256 bp, 62 predicted proteins | sample MGYA00243017_ERZ508829 | MGnify/ENA primary metagenome ERZ508829 (study PRJEB26277, sample SAMN04329776) | human gut metagenome | biome: human-associated habitat | host: Homo sapiens | place: USA...
GAATGATTATAAATACTCATTAGAAGAGCTGGTGGTGTTCCCTGTTTCCAGGCATAATAACCGAAGGTTTTTCGTAACGAATGGCAGCTGATGTGTTCCCGCAGGCCACACTGATCGGCTGCCTTTTTTATTATACGAAATGCCTGGGAACGGCTGATGGGATTTCCTCTGTCTTTCTGGCTTTCAAAAATGTATTTTTCAGATGAATATCCAGTCAAGTAATGTCTGTAAAATTCCAGTGCCTCTACCATCATAGGATTCACCGGAAACATATTATCTTTCCCCGTCTTTTGCTCCCTGACCCAGATATGTCTGCGGTAAGCAGATTCCCTTCTCACATCCTCCCACCGCAAGGAAAGGATATCCCCAATGCGTAATGCCGAATTCAGTCCCATAACGATCAGAGCATAGTTTCTCGGTTTCAACTCCTCTTCCTTATAATAATTTCTAAATCGTGTCAGATCATTTTTGTTTTTAATAGGTTGTGTTGCACTCATTGTTTTCTCTCTTTCTCTTTTAGTAACAGACCCTGTCTGCTATGCAACACTTTATCACACTCTCTCCTGTTCCACTTTTTTCATATGCCGTATGTATATTATGAAAATCGACACGCCTGTAAAGACCCAGGATGCCACATAGACATTCATCAGCATGGAATACGTCGGGCTCCACTTAAATACTGTAAACAGCCAGATCAGGCGGAACACCACAGTTCCCAGAATGGTAAACACTGCCGGTTCCAGGGATTTTCCCATACCGCGCAGTGCGGCACTTTCCACCTCGTAGGTGGCGGTCAGTCCTTCCAGCGAACAGACATGGTGCATCCGGATGAGCCCGTACACCGCCACTGCCGGTGAAATCGTGTAGATACTGACAAAAAAGTCATCCCAGATCATAAATACAATACTTAATATTTCTGTAAAACCGATGCCAAAGGCCATGCAAAGCCAAAATGTCTTCCGGCATCGCTTAAAGTTTGCTGCACCGTAATTCTGGCTGGTAAAAGTAACTGCCGCCTGGGCAAAAGCATTGGCAATGTCATATGTAAAATATTCAAAGTTCAATGCCAGGGAAGAACCTGCAATAGCATCTTCTCCAAAGGAATTGATACCTGACTGAATGAACACATTGGAAATGGAAAAAATCGCTCCCTGGATTCCTGCCGGGATTCCGATCTGCAACACCTTTTTCAATGCCTTTTTATTTATTTTCAGCTGCTTTCTATCCAGATGAAATTCATCCTGTCTTTTTGCCAGATGATACAAAACCATGATGGTGCTGATAATATTGGAAATCCAGGTAGCAATCGCCACACCGGATACGCCCATGCCGAAGCCGATGACAAATACCAGATTCAATATTACATTCACGGTACCGGATACGATCAGATAATACATAGGCCGTCTCGTATCTCCGTAACTTCGCAATATGGCCGCTCCGAAATTGTAAACTGACATGAAAGGAATACTGAGCAGATAGATCCGTATGTACACCAGTGCTTCTCCCATAACGGACTCCGGAGTGCCGGACACTTCCAGGATTACTCTGGCAAGCAACAATCCCAGAACCATCAGTCCCACACCCAGAAGTACACCAAATGCCAGGATGGTATGAAGCATTTCCGGGATCTTATCTCTTTTCTTTTGTCCGATCAGACTTGCAAGTGCCGCATTGGGTCCTACCGACAGTCCTACGATCAGATTCACAAAAATTCCTACTAACGCCACACAGCTTCCCACTGCCGCCAATGCATTGCCTCCGGCGAATCGTCCTACTACGGCTACATCTGCCGAGTTAAATAACTGTTGTAAGATGCTGCTGAACGCAAGGGGCAGGGCAAATAAAATCAGTTTGCCTGACAGTTTACCCTGCAGCATATCCATTTCTTTTCCTTGTTTTGTCATTGGTTTTTCTTCTTTCATGATTTTTTCATTTGCATTATACACCTGTTGAAGGGAATGTTCCACTGGTTTTGTAAAATGCCCCTCTTTGTCTACACACAAAAAAAGAAAAATGCAACATTTTGTTATAAAAGGTTGCATTTTTCTTTGACACTTTATATATCGACAGCCCTGTGTTTTCCTTAACCCCACGGTAAAAAAATTTTTTTGTGTTTTTTTGCCCCATGATGGTTTCCCTGTTTCAGTAACTGCCGAAAGCCCCTGGTTTTCCGTTCTTTTACAACACACCCATCCTATCTGAATACAACCTTTTATAACAAAATGTTGCATTCAGAAAAATAGATTTGATGGGAGGGTATATATGCTTAGATTATCAGTAAGCACCGAGGAGTATCTTTTGATCGGTGACAACATTAAGATTGCTTTCTTAGGCGGCAGCCATAATCATATGCGGATTATGATCGATGCCCCCAAAGAAGTAAATATTATCCGCAGTTCTGTCCTGGAAAAGGACAACCCGGAACTGAAGGAAACGGGACCTAAGTATTATGCAGAGCCGGAACTTCCGGAACGATACCGCAAAAAAAAGGTTCCAAAGCAGGGTAATAACTGAGGCGTTTTTGTCTTTAACGGGCCCAAAGACAAACTCGCTTCGGATATTATAAATTCACACAAAAACATATTTGCCGCAAACGGATTTGCGGCAGCAAAACAAGGAGGTAATTATTATGATCGTACAACACAACATTACATCAATGAACGCTAACAGACAGTTAGGAATCGTAGGAAACAACCTGGCTAAATCTACTGAGAAACTTTCCAGTGGTTACAAAATCAACCGTGCAGCAGATGATGCAGCAGGACTTGCTATTTCTGAGAAAATGAGAGCTCAGGTTCGTGGTTTGAACCGTGCATCTGACAACGCACAGGATGGTATTTCTTTGATCCAGACCGCTGAAGGTGCTATGGACCAGAAACACGCAATCTTGCAGAGAACCCGTGAATTGATGGTACAGGCATCCAACGCCGGTGTACTGGATGGCGAGCAGGAAAACGACTTCCAGAAGATTCAGGACGAAATCGACAACCTGAAAAATGAGTACAACCGTATTGACACTGATACAGAATTCAACAAGAAGAAATTGTTGGATGGATCTTACAAAGATCAGTGGTTACAGGTTGGTGCAAACTCTAGTCAGGGTATTAAAGTAACAATTAAGTCTACATCCTGGGATGATACATTGTATATGACCAAGACTGCCACCGACTACAAAGGTACGGACGCGGGAAGTGCATCAGCTGCTAATGCCGACGGAACCATCGTGGCTGCAAACAAGGATGGTTCAAATACTCAGTATACCTATAATAAAGATGTGTTTACCGTTGAGGGAACTAAAACAAGTACAAAAGGAAAGACTTTAGCTACAGCTGATTACGACAAAGCCATCACTGCATTAGGGGAATATGATCCAGACGATGCAACCAAGAAAAAAGCCGGAGAAGATGCTATGGTTGCATTAGGTTACACAACAGCAGATACTCCTGCAGATGTTAAAACCGCCGAAAAAGATGCCAAAGAGACTTTCTCTGTAACTAAAGTTGATGGCGAAGGAATCTCCAAACTCATCGACAAAGTTGATACTATGATCAAAGATGTAACAACAGAGCGTTCCAAACTCGGTGCTGTTCAGAACCGTCTTGAGTACACTGTTAAAGTTGACGACAACACGGCAGAAAACATGCAGTCTGCTGAATCCCGTATCCGTGATACTGATATGGCAGATGAAATGACAAGATTCTCCAAAGAGAGCATCTTGCAGCAGGCAGCTACTTCTATGCTGGCTCAGGCAAACCAGTCCAACCAGGGAGTGCTTTCTTTACTGCAGTAAAAAAGAGGCTCCAAGAACTTGTAAAGCTTTTTTCAAAGTATCAAGTACGACGAAGAAATCCCATGAAGAAAAACTCTTCATGGGATTTTTTTCGTACTTCCGTCCATTCAAAATTCCTGGACGGATCACAAACTTGCTGTAAAAAAGCCACAAATTATGCTATACTCGTAACAAATACAAGAATCGAGGGATATTTATGAAACAATTAAAAAAATTTATTTACCTGCTGACTGCCATTTGCTGTGTTTCCTTCTCTCTTTGCAGCCACACAGCCTCCCAGGCCGATACTTCCGTTACTTATCTGGCACTAGGTGACAGCATTTCCACCGGCTACAAGCCGGGAGGCAGCCACTTTACCACAGAATGTTTCACGCACCAGATCGCTGCTGTCAATGATCTGTCTCTGGTCAGCAAAGCCATGGATGGCAATACTGCCTCCGGCATCCTGTCCCAGCTGCAAGGCAAAACATTGGATGAGACTATCCGGTCTGCCGGTCTGATCACGATCACCTGTGGCGGAAACGATATGTTGGCCTCCCTGTACCGCTCCGTTGCCACGGATTATAACAAATCCCATCCAACCGATAAATTAACGGTGGATGAGGTCAAAACGATTTTTAACAGCGCCTCGGATTCAAGGATGCTTTCTTTACTGCTGTCTGCCGCCAAACTGTTAGGCAGCTATTCCACCAGCAAAGATTTCCAGAACAGCCTTGATGACTATGCGGACAATCTGGAGCAGATCACAGCCTATATCCACGCAAAAAACGCCAATGTACATATTCTGGTAGCCACCCAGTACAATCCTTATCAGTGGTTCAGCGGATATTATGCCAACTTACTCAGCGAGCCTTTGGATCAGTGTATCCAAAAATTAAACGATACCATCCGGTCCCAGGCCGACAAAAACGGATATCAGGTAGTGGATGTGTACACTGCCTTTCACAATAGCAAAACCCGTCTGTGCAACGCCACTGATTCTCCTCTGGAACTGGATTTTCATCCCAACGCCCAAGGGCATAAAATGATTTCAGATACATTCCAGCCTGTGGTAAAAGAACTTTCTTTTACCAGACCGCAGACGCAGAACCACACTGTTTTGTGGATTGCCACAGGTGCCGCTGTCCTTATCCTGATCCTGCTGGCTCTTCTTTTCCTTCGGAGACGGAAACGCTGGTAGTCACGGTTTGACCACACGCAGGCCAGGCTGCTTCTTTTCCTCATCAAAGCTTGCTATATACAATTTGTCTCCACTGAATGTCACACCCATGTCCCCGTCCGTTTTCGGAATTACCTTTTTGTCCTGCCTGTTTTTTCCATCCCGCAGGACAAAATTTTCTTCAGCGCGGTCTGTGTATACGATCCGGTCCTTGCCAAGATAATACACATAACCATCCGCTTTATCGTAATAATCCAGTTTTTTTCCGCCCCTCCATTTCCATATCGTGCCATCCATTTTCTGCAGGTACGCAATACCATCTGACGAATGCAGTGTCTGGTACATCCCATCAAAAATTTCTACACTTTTCTGATCAGACAAGGAAAAGGAATATGTTTTTTTGTCTTCGGATACATACAAAATGCCGTCTGAATTAACAAAAATAGAGGAGTCTTCGTCCACTCCTGTCAGCACTTTCCTGCAGAATAACGAATTCGGTTTATTTTTGTAAATGGTAGTTCCCTCCTGGTAATAAACCGTATTGCCATACATCCAGAATTTTACAGGCAGTTTTTCAAAATCTTCCTGTTCTTTCTGCACGCCTTCTATTTTCCCTTTTTCATTGATCCCCAGATAAGAATGATTTCTGCGGGCATAGGAAACGCTGGAATAAATTTTATCATCGCGGCCGATTTTCTTATCATAAACATGAAATTCATAATAACGGTCTTCGTAGCATCTTATATAAAAAATATACCGGTCGGTGCCTGCCGTTACACGAATCTCACTGTCTGTATCCTGCTCCATGTAGTCCATGATTTTCTTTACTGACTGGGTATTTTTCAGGTTACCACGAAACAAATTTTCATCATTTGCCCAATACGCACAGTCACCATAGGTTTTGAGTTCATAATCATACCCCACACAAAAAGCACCTTCTACCGCATATTTCTGTGTGTTCATCTTTACCACACCGATCAAAACCGCCATGCCGGCCACCAAAAGCACCAATGCCAGCCCTGCTATTCTTTTACCCTTCAAAACGACCACCCTTCCTGCCTGCATAAACTGCCATGGCTGCCCCCGCCACCAGCGAGACAACACCATAAAGCAGTAACTGTTTCAGGCTCAAAAACGACCAGTTATTTTCGTATCCTCTCAGTATATTTGCCGGAAACATGAGACTGTACATGTTCGGCACAAAGCAAAGGATCTTCTCACTGAGACACATAGGAGGCAGTATGATAAGGAGAAAAATCGTAAACACTGATTCCAGCCCCTTTCTCAGGATCATTACGAGCAAAAAAGCCAGCCCGCACAGACACAAAACAGATATCATATAAAATCCAACACAAAGCGCCATATACACTCCAATGGACAGATTCCAGCCACAGTGTTCAAATACCGGTATGCTTTGAATCGGATAACTCATTCCGGATATCCCATAACGGACATAATAAATAAGAAACTTCAATGCCTGGGTTATCAGGAAAAACACCTCTGCCACCACCACGACGGTCCCCCATTGCAGTAAAAAGAATTTTTTCTCTCCCACTTTACTGAACCGGTGGATCTCCAGTATACCGGTCTGAGTTTCTCCCACAAACACCAGCATGCACAAAATAACTACAAAGACCAGATTAACATAATAAAGCGTATCATCCGTAAAATAATACCACCATCCATCTGTTTTCATCAGATATCGTTTGTCCGGATTTTCCTGAACATAATCCACTTTTGAAAGAAGTTCCTTGTAACAGGCATCGTATTCTGTGCCAAGTTCTTTGTGCTCCCGGACAAACTGATACAATTTGTCCTCTGTTATTTTTTTATTTAACAGATCATAGGAAAGCTGGCTGAACTGTTCATCCAGTGCATCCTGTTTATCTGTCATCTGTTCCAGTCTGGCTTCTTTCTGTGCCGTCCATTTACCTTCATAGCCCGCAAAAAGGGAATCAAATGTCTCCTCATATTTCTTTTCTACCCCTTTGACAGAAATACTGTAATTTCCTTTACAGGACAGATATACGCAAAACACAACCAGTAAAAACAACGCCGCATATATAATCTTATATTTTATCAAAATTTTCTTTAACAAGACAGAAATCAAAATAAACCTCCCCTTTGTGCTGCATCACTCTCTTGAAATATCTATCTTTCCGCTGATCTTCACAGCCAGGCATCCCATCAGACAGGCCGCCAGCCCATAGATACCGCAGTCTGGCAGGAAATAGCGGTTATCCAGAATGGAATTTCCGACAGCCAGCTGTCCAATGGGATTGGTCCCACTGTCCACTGTAAAATACAAAACCACCAGAAAGGCATACAAAAGACACCCTGCGATCATACTAAGCACCGCATTTCTAACCACCAGACTGATGGTCATAGACAGGTAACACATCAAAATGCATACGATAGCCACTCCTGTCATCCCCATGAGCCAGGCAGACAAAATACTGCCGGAAAACAAGCACTTTTTATACTCTTCCAGGGCATATATCGGCTGGAAAAAGCCATCTAGATTCCCCATTAGACAGGCAATCCCTATGTTTTCCACTTCAAAAAGAGCAACGATCAGACAGTTACATAAAATCAGTGAAATGCATTTATTTTTGTACACATTCCGGATTCCCCGTCTGCTGAGAGTCAGGTTAATAAACATTTTCGCCTCACGATCCTGCTCTACGGATTTGCATCCTATGTAAATCGCCAGCAAGACGCAAAACAAGGTATACATATCATAATTTAAAAGAACATTTTCATCCGTATAGTCGTAGTAGTAACGGAGCTTTCTGTTTTTAAAATCTTTATACTGCTCCGACATCTCCGCTGCAAAGTCCTTATACTCATATGCATATTTGTAGTTTTTATAAACAGACTGATACAGGTTATAATTTCCCTTCATATATTCAGAATATGTCTTGCACGAAAGATTCTTAAGAGACTCATCTCCCTCCTTCACTTTCTTGTCAAGTTCCGTCGTTCCATCAATGATCTGACGGATCTTCTGACTGGTAATCTCTCCCTTATAATCATCATATATCCTCTGTTCTTCCTTTTCTACCGTATTCTGCATATTGTATCTCTGAAACAACAGCAACCCGTTTAAAATACAAAAGACAATCCATATGATCCTGAAATAACGGTCTTTCATGATCTGTAAAAAAAGATGTTTAATAATCATCTGCCACTTCCCCATTCGTAATTGCGTAAAAATACTCTTCCAGGTCTACCTCTTCCCTGTGGGAGTTAATATCACTTGTGTCGTAAACGCAGTGATCATGCAAAAGGACGATCTGGTCTGCCAGTCTGCCTGCGTCATCAATATGATGGGTGGCAACGATCACAATTTTCCCCTCCGATATTTTCTTAATGAGATTCCGGAATCTGACCCGTTCATTGGGATCCAGACCGGCTGTAGGCTCATCCAGGATAATAATATCCGGATCTTTGATGATCACCTGAGCCAGACCAAGGCGCTGTCTCATTCCTCCTGACAGGTTCCGGATCTTCTTGTCTTTCTCATCCAACAGGTTTACTTCCTTCAAAACATCCCGGATCAGCTGGTCCCTCTGCCCTTTCTTAATCTCATTTAGTGCGCATATGTACTGCATAAACTCATACACCGTATACACAGGATAATAGGTTGCATATTGAGCCATATATCCTATATTACAGCGGTATTCCCTGGGATTTTTGGTGATATCCTCTCCTTCAAATGCAACCTCTCCTTCGTCCGGTTTCAATACCCCGATAAGGCACTTGATCAAGGTTGTTTTCCCGGCTCCGTTAATTCCAAGCAGGGCATAAATACCCGGTGTGAACGAAAGATTTATATTATCAAGGACTTTTTTGCCCTTAAATGACTTTGATAAACCAAACACTTGCAGATTCAAACTTAATTCACTCCTTTGACCACTTTTATATCGCTCCTGTCTGCCATGGCGATATCCAGATTGTTCTGAGGTATTGCTATGGCATATAATATATGATTTCCAGAATCGAGCCCCTGTGTATCATACTCAAATACACCGCCTTTTTCCCCATTTGCCACCACATCCACATACTCTGCATTTTTGTTTACCTTCATTAACTTGCCATCTGCAAACAGACAAACCCGGTACTTTGTTTTTTCTCCACCTTTAAGGATCAGTTTCGTCCCCTTATCAGAGAAACAGCACTGCATCTGCGTATCTTCTGATGAATCCTCATCTGTAATATACTGGCTCATGTCAATTTTTTCTGACTTTACATCCGATATGGTGCCGGTATACTTTTGTGGAGCCTCTTTATCGGTTTTAAAATCCCAGGCCAGCAATTGTGAGATGTTGTAGGCATGTCCCAGTGACTTTCCTTCTTCATATTTCTTATCCGGTTCAAACATAAGAAGAAAGTATATCTTATGCCTTTTTGCTTTACTATCCACTTCCGGCTTTATATAGGTTGTGATCGTATTTTTCCCTTTTTTTACAGCCACACTCTGGACGCTTTTTTTCTCGCCTTCTGCCTGCAGCGCATATGGCTGGTTGATGCCGTCAATGAAAATCATAGGACCACAGGTAAATTCCTTCCCCTGTACTTCTACACTAAAGTCAATCTTTAATTCTCCTCCTGTATATTCTATCTCCATGGCATCCTGATCAAAGTTTTCCACTCCAAAAGAAAAATTGTAGTCAACTTTCTCATTCTCGCCTAATTCACTTTTTGCAAAAGGATTTTCTTCCGTTGTCTCTGCCTTCTCCGTTTTCTCCGTTTCCTGCGTGGCACTTTGGCTGCCACAGCCGGCCGCCATGACCATAACAAACACCAGCATCAACACCGTTATTTTCTTCGTCATATGGATACCTCCTCAACTTTTATATTCAAATTCTTGTCATATCTGCAAATCAGCATGACTTTCTGCTTCTCAAAAATAAAGACTCCCTCTATGTAATAATTGAATTTTTTATCAAATATTTTTTTCTTCGTCTGTTTATCATATATCCTCACCACACCATAGTCTTGGTCGGTGACACAGGAATAGTAAAGTTTTCCCTCATCGGATATTCCCCCTGCTATCCCCTCTTCCTTCTTTTCATATTTGCAGATCGTCCGCTTTCCGGGTGCAAGATAAACAAGATTTCCCGCATAATCATAGGCTGTTTTATCGCTCGAGTCCGTAAAAACACAGCCATCTCCCTTCTTCAGGATACAGCCTCTTGCCCCTGTATAGGACTGAATGGTTTTTTTCCGGATATCATAGATTCCATAGCACTGTGTCCCCTCGTCCTGGCCTTTTTCATAATATTGCCCGGTAAAATATATCTGATTTTCGTTGTCTGCCAAAACCATATCAGAAGCACTATTAAATTTATACTGATTGTTTAAAAGGCTGTCACATTTAAAAAGGACCTTTTTGGTTTTTCCTCGATAATCTGTTTCATAGAAACCACCATCGCTGGCTTTTTCGGACAGACAATCTGTATAATATACGATTTTCTTTTTTTGCGGCAATACACAGGCTGTTACCGATTCACCCAAAACAGCCATCGCCCCTAAGGATATGCAGTCTACACAGTTCAGTTTTTGATCTAATACCATACAACTTAATTTGTCATCCACATTACAATACACCATCAGATATGGTCCCACAAAGTACATTTTTAGTATTTTCTGAAATTTATTTCCAAAATATTGGGGATCACAAAAGTCCACTTTGGATGGAAAGATCTTTCTCGAATCGATATCTGCTTTATACAACCTGGTCTTGCCACTCTTTTCCTGTCCCACAGCGAAATATAATGCATCACTTGTCACTACATAATTAGAAAGATAATCCTTCTCTGCAATGCACTCTTGCAGTTTCTTGCCTATGTCAGTCTCCTTAGTTTTTTCATTCGACTGCGTTGTTTCTTTCTTACTCTCCTGTTTTTCTGTTGTTTGTGTATAGCCGCCGTTTTTCTTTTCTGTGCTGTCCACTTTCTTCGACATGCATCCACACAAAGTGACACAAAGGATCAGAACGCAGCTGACGAGTCGTCTTATATTCATCATTGTCCTCCCTATAAAAACTGGCAAGCCACCAAGACTTGCCAGTCATTTTAACTAGTAAGCTATCATTTTTAATAAGCAAACCTTAATATATTGTAGATGTATAGACGGTATATGCTTTCTTAATTATGGCTTCGTGTGTCCCATATGCCGTACACTTAATAGACACATATCCTTTATTTCCAAAATGTGCCATATCAATGTCACAACCAGCACGTTTGGAATTTCTTTGCCATCCAGATGTTTCTGCTCCGATATATTTACCCGTTGAATATCTGTACACCTCAATTCCAGCCATTAATCTCGGAACAACTTTCTTGGAAACTTTAGATTCTACAGCAAAACATTTACTTCTGGCATTTTTCCCACCTTCTATTTCTCCTCTTATTGTTCCATATGTATCATTAATTTCCCTAGATCCTGCACTAGCTGCATAAATACTTGTACCAAACAGCGAACTTGCCATTAAGCCCATTGCCAGTCCCCATGTAACTATTTTCTTCATTTTCATTTTTTAATACCTGCTTTCTTCTTCATTTTACTAATATTATCAATTTCGCCAATTCCCACCAACCACGTCATATTTCCCCTTTAAAATCTTCAACATACTTGCACTCTCCTTCCACCATTATTGTCATTGCGCAATTTCCAAAACAAATCCTATCATTTTTATAAACAAATCGCAATAAAAATGTGATGAATGGTCGATTTTTGTGATGAATGGATTATTTTTTTGATATTTTTCGACATTTATGTTTTTTCTTTTTGACATTTTATTTATTTTATTTTATACTTTATCGAGTAAAGCATTTTAGGATACTAAATACAGCGTAGCTGTTGGGAGGATTATTTATGTTAATTGGAATCTGTGACAACTCTAAACAATCAAGAACAAAACTTGTAAATATTTGTGCAAAATTAAACGAATTTAATATTCTTACTTTTAGCACCCCAAACGAACTACTTCACTCTAGTCATTTTTTTGATTTAGATTTGTTATTTTTGGCCATTGATTTAAACGACAGCTTTCAGACCGAAATTGACATAAAAAACTATTTAGAACAAATAAATTCTTCTATTTTTGTCGTTTTCTGTTCTAACCGCCAAGAATTTATGTCAGATGCTTTTGGGCATAATGTTCTTTCATTTATACGCAAGCCCGCTTCCATCGAATCTGTAAAAAAAATTTTAAATCGAGCATCTCACCTAAAAAAAGACTTACATTCCATTCAAGTCAATCATACTGATTCCCTTCTCTGCGGAGATATTCTTTACTTAAAATCCGACCAAAAATATACTATTTTTTATTGCACAGACGGTTCCTCCTATGCCTCCAAAAAGGCCATACTGGAATGGGCCACCCTTTTGGAACCATTAGGTTTTTATCAAATTTCCCGTTCCGCAATCATCAATTTAAAACACTATACAACCCAAGATACCCATGAAAACATTATTATCCTTCAAAACAGCGTGAAACTAAAACTTAGCCGCCGCCGTATTGCCGGTTTAAAAAGTGCACTGCACAACCAGTAACTTAACCAAGTTTACAATTCCATTCAAATTACTTCCTGCATTTTATATACCTCCCATTTCCATCCAGTACCACCGTGCGTTTTATCTCGGATTTACTTCCATCCTCCAGCAAATGCACGATCACATCCAGATATATGTTTTTACTGTTTGACTTTTTAGAAACTTTCATCTCCACATACTCGCCTACGCAGTTCCATCCTGTATCTTCCAGATAAAATCCCTGCTCATCCTGATCCTCTATGGCCAAAGTCATTTTTCCATTCTTTTCACTGAATATCAGAGCGCTGCCTTCGTCATAGAAAAACTCTCTTCCTTTGTATTTGCCTGCACTAACATAATTCTTCTTCAGGCTTTTCAGATAATCCGTATGATCCCAGACTTTTGTATTATCATCCCGTTCTACTGTGACTTTTTTATTTTTCAGATCCAGGATCACAGTGCCTTTCTGCTGCGGCTCATTCTGTTCATTATAGAATCTTCCTGCCACCCGGATTGTCTCTGTCTGGTCATCACAGGAAACTGTTTTTTCAGAAAAAGCAGTGTAAAACTCTTTTAACTGCTTATAATCATATCTTCCAAATATTTTTTCCTGCCAGCTGTCCTCATTATGCAGCCACGCCGACAAAACATCCCCTCTTCCTATGTCATCACAGCAGATAAAAGGGAAATCGATCCTCTGGGTCCCCTCCGGATCATCCATCTGGAATACCTGATTGAGCACTGCGATATAATGGTGTTTTTTCCGTTTATACTTTGTTTCATAAATCACATAAGAATTGTCGTTTTTTACATATCTTGCGGCCGTGTGGGATTTTTTCTCATAATCTGTGTATTTTATTTCGCCTGTATAATACTGCTTTGAGTTCTTATCCACTACATTTTTAAAATTTTCCTCATAGGCAATCAGCCCTTCCTGATGATACATGGATGCATCAATGGACGCACCACCATCTCCAAACCGGGTAAAGTTTATATCCAGACCGTCTTTGGGGTCGTCCCAGTTTTTTACCGATAGTACGCACTCCTTTGTGTCTGTTTGAACCGGATGTTCCGCCACCTGGGTAAGCGGCGTCTCTTTCGCCGGCGTGTAAGAAGGAGCTGCCGTCCTTACACTGGTCTCCACATCCTTAGAAGCCGCCCCATTCGGCTCATCCTTTGTACCACAGGCACTTAAAACTCCCATGGCGATCATTCCCAATACAAATAATTTTCCTGCTTTTTTCATACCATCTCACCTCTCCTTTTTTACTGGTATATAAAAACCAACGATGGATCTAGCTGAAACCTTGCAAACAAATTCAAAAAAATTGCAGCAAAAAAGGACTACACATTTCTGTGTAATCCTTTGTAAATAACAGGGGCACTAGGAATCGAACCCAGCTCTGGAGTTTTGGAGACTCTTATTCTACCGATGAACTATGCCCCTATGAATTAATGTGTGCTGACGCACAACGGAGAAGGAGGGATTTGAACCCTCGCGCCGCTATTAACGACCTACTCCCTTTCCAGGGGAGCCCCTTCAGCCGCTTGGGTACTTCTCCAATGCTAAATTCATATAGCTGTATTTAATTGAATTCTGTTGTTAAAACAGAAACGGAGAAGGTGGGATTCGAACCCACGGCCCCTTTCGGAGTCACCGGTTTTCAAGACCGGCTCCTTAAACCACTCGGACACCTCTCCACAAGACTGCTTGATTAGTATAACACCCTTTTAGAGGAAATGTCAAGTTTTTTTTAATCTTTTTTACAAATTCCGCCTATTTCATTCTTCTCCCAGTTTCAATCCCGGTACAGCATTGAGATCCCATCCGTGACGGACTCCTTTTTTATACTCATAGTAACCTGCTGCTCCGATCATAGCTGCGTTGTCCGTGCACAAAATAGGACTTGGCCGGTAAAACTTATATCCGCGCTTTTGACAGGCATCTTCCATCGCCTGGCGAAGTGCTGAGTTGCACGCCACACCTCCCGCAATGGCTACTTTTTTAATGCCATAGTCTTTTGCTGCTTTCATTGTGTGATCTACCAGCACCCCTACAACTGCCTTTTGGAAAGATGCTGCTATGTCTGCCTCGTTATATGGAACCTGCTTCATTTTGCAGCCGTTGATATAATTTAACACAGCCGATTTTACACCGCTGAAACTAAAGTCATATGGTGCACCATCAATAGATGCCTTAGGAAACTCGATAGCATCCGGATCTCCCTCTTTGGCCAGTTTATCAATCTTTGGTCCTCCCGGATATCCAAGTCCGATGGCTCTTGCCACTTTATCAAAGGCCTCTCCGGCCGCATCATCTCTGGTGCGTCCCAGTATTTCATATTCTCCGTATTCCTTTACGATCACCAGATGACTGTGGCCGCCAGACGCTACCAGGCATAAAAACGGTGGTTCCAGATCTTTATTTTCAATGAAATTAGCGGAAATATGTCCCTCAATATGATGGACTCCCACTAATGGCTTGTGAGTGGCATACGCCAGTGCCTTAGCGGCACCTACTCCTACCAGCAGCGCACCTACCAGACCCGGTCCATAAGTAACACAGACCGCATCTATATCCTCCATCGTTTTGTCAGACTCCTCCAACGCCTCCTGGATCACCTGGTTGATCTTTTCTATATGCTTTCTGGATGCGATCTCCGGCACCACACCACCGTATAATTTGTGTATATCGATCTGGGAGGAGATCACATTAGACAGTACTTCTCTTCCATTTACTACTACCGCTGCTGCCGTTTCGTCACAAGAACTCTCAATGGCTAGCACCGTTGTCTTTTCCTTACTCAAATTAACACCTCTTTATTTTTTGTCACTGTTTTTTTCTGCTTCTTCCTTGGTACTTTCGGTGTTTTTCACTGCCCGGAAGCCCATAACTTTCCACCGGTCATCTTCCTTGGCCAGAATAAAGTCCTGATAACTTTTTGTATAACTTCCATCGTTATTGATAAAATACGAAAGTCTTACCCGGACACACTGCTTATCCCCCACATTCTTATACTGAACCGCGATGCCGTTATCTGTCGTATAACTGACGATACGCTGCTTCTTATTCTTAAAAAGATCTACCTCTGCCTGAAATTTCTGTACATGTTCTTTTTCCGGATTTTTCTGTGCCAGTTCCTCGCTGTACATATAACGCAGTTTTTTTACCAGTTCTTCTCTCTGCTCATCAGTCATATTCGAATTATACAGGCATTGATTGTATCTGCCCCACAGTTTCATTACTTCCACAGGTGTCTCCGGATACCCCTGGTCCAAGTCTTTGTCAATGAGTTTTTGCACCTCTGTAGTGGGTGTCTGGGTCGTTGACTTAAGCTGCTGCCTCTTCATATACTGATAATAAACCGCCATGCCGCCGATCACTACCATGCACATAAAAAAGGAAAAGGCTGCTAATTTTTTTCCTGTTGATGGTTTGAAAGATTTCATATCCCTCACTCCCTTCTTTTATTGAAACTTCAACTCTACGGTTTTCCTGTCTTTTCCAGGATAAGTCCTTTCAAAGATTTTTCTTGGTTCCTCCATATAAAAATCCGGCCGGATCAACGATGGTGAAAAATGGGTCAGCCACATCTGCCCCGGCTCTGCCACTCTGGCCAGTTCTGCCGCTTCCACAAATGTCATATGTTTCTTTTCCACGGCTTTCGACGCCATCTCCGGTTCTCCATACATTCCTTCACAGATAAAAAGATCCGCTCCTTTTGCTTCTTCTGCAATCACAGGCACCGGTCTTGTATCGGTACAATAGGTTACTTTAATGCCTTTTCTTTGTTCTCCCAAAACCATATCCGGCGTGTACACCATTCCCTCTTCCTCTATGGTCTCGCCCTTTTGCAGACGGCTCCAGAACTTCATGGGGATCTGGCTTTCTTTGGCACGATCCACATCAAATTTTCCGGTCCGTTCTATGATCTGGCTGTAACCATAACAGGTCACCGTGTGATTTACACGGAATGCCCGGATGGTGTATCCATGGACCCGGATCGTTTCCTGTGGCTGTGTCAGTTCCTGGATCGTTATTTCAAAAGGAAGTCCCGGTGCAATGGTCAGAAGTGCTTCTACCACCCGCCTGGTTCCCTTGGGTCCAATGATCAAAAGGGGCTGCCTTCTCTCTGCATTTCCCATGGAAAGCAAAAGTCCCGGCAGGCCGCTGACATGGTCTCCGTGTACATGGGTAATACAGATCAAGTCAATATCATGCATGCTCCAGCCCTGCTGGCGGATACTGACCTGGGTTCCCTCTCCGCAGTCGATCAGCAGACTGCTTCCGTTATATCTCGTCATCAATGCCGTCAACGCTCGTTTGGGCAATGGCATCATTCCACTTGTTCCCAGCAGACATACATCCAGCAAAACTCTAACCTCCTCATCATTTGTCTGATTTTTCCCGTTCCATGCGTTCTCTCTCAGCCTGAGAAAGTCTCAGATAAATCGGGGCAAAATCTCTGGCCGCAGTCCCTTTTCCCTGCTCCAGATAAATCTTTCCCAAAGCGGCTGTTGAAGCAGCCTTCTGGTATCTTACGCTGTCGGCTCCCCACTGGTACGGAACAGTCAGGGACGCTTCGATCTGTTCTTTAAATACAGGTACACCATCCCCTACAAAAATAACCGGCCGTCCCAGTTTATTTACAGCCTCGATCACTTCTCCGATTGGTGCGGCGGCCTGGGGAACCAGCGCCTGAGGGGTGTTTTCCTTCACATCATACACGCCATAATAAGCCTGGTTTCTTCTGGCATCCATCATGGCACAGACTACACTGTCTGCCCCCTGCAGGTTATAGGCAAGCCCTTCCAGGGTAGGGACAGCCACAATAGGAATGTCCAGTCCCTGGGCCAGTCCCTTTGCCGTAGACGCTCCAATACGCAGTCCGGTAAAGGATCCCGGTCCCGCTGATACAGCCAGTGCATCCAGTTCTTCCACTGGCACTTCTGCCATGGACAACATAGCATCGATCATAGGAAGCAATGTCTGGGAATGAGTCTTTTTATTGTGTATCGTGTATTCTCCTACCAGAATATCCTGGTCTAATAAAGCTACCGTAGCGACCAGCCCGGAGCTGTCTATTGCTAAAATTTTCACTCTGTCATCTCTCCTATCAGGGCAATTCCATCCACCAGCTCTACCCGGCGGTAGTCAAATCCCCGTTCTAAATCTTTCTCGATACGGATCGTGCGGCACTCAGCCGGCAGCAATCCCTGGATCAAAGATGCCCACTCGATCAGGCACACTCCCTGTCCAAAAAAGTAGCTCTCATAGCCAAGTTCAAACATTTCTTCTTCATCTGCGATCCGGTACACATCAAAATGGTAAAAAGGCAGACGCCCTTGCTCATATTCCTGAATGATGGTAAACGTAGGACTGGTAATGGGTTCTGTGATCCCCAGTCCCAGGGCAAATCCTTTGGCAAATACGGTTTTTCCAACGCCAAGATCTCCCTCTAATAAATAGATTTCTCCCGGCTTTGCTTCCCTGGCCAGGGTCTCCCCGATCTTTGCTGTATCTTTTTCGCAAAAGCTTTCCCAAACCATTATTTTTTCTTCTCCTTCATATAGGCTACCAGTTCGTCAAACCGCTTGCCGCACTGCTCTCTCGGCAGTACAAATGCCTGAACGGAAGTCATGTATACATACACTGCATCCTTGCGGTAACGGATTTTCTTAATATCTTCCCATGGGAACTGCTGGCTTTTGTCTCCCTGACTGATGCTGACGCCGCTTTCATTAAATAAGTAACTGAATGAATCCTGAAAATCTTCTGACTGAAGCTGTCTTTTGCCTCTCATCAGAATCATCAGCGGCTGCAAAACCGTAAACATAAGGGCGATCAGGATCAGCACACATTTGCCCTGCACCGTCAGCACCGGCCAGCGCCACACGGCAAACACCAATGCCAGAATGCTCAAAAGCAGACTGAAAAGGCCGGAAACCTGTGTATAATAATGATATAACAAAAATTGTCCTAAGGATTTAAAATCTAATTTCACTTGTACTCTAAACGACACCTTCGATACCTCCATCTGTTCTTTCTCTATCTTAGTATAGCAAAAGCGGGATTCATTGACAAGGTTTCAGTTTCCGTAATTTTACCGAAGCCGTTTCATTCCATGAGCGCTTGTGCTACAACAAAGGCGCAGAAGTATCGGCATGCATAAGACGCATGCCTGATACTTGCGTCTTTGTACTCATTCCATGAAACGGCTTCGGTAAAATTACTGCAATACTGAAAAGGGACCTTCCGGTCCAGGGAATCCTCCCCGCATAGCAGGAGCCTCTCCTATGTCGATTTTCTTCCGGGAACGCTGTCCCCTTTTAGTTTTCCAGTCCTGCGGCAGAAAAATTTGCAGCGAGTGGGTTTTAAGTGCGTCGGTATGAGATGCCTGTATATGCGTCAGCATAGGCATCCATACCGCTACGCACTTAACAAGTGCAAACGCCCACGGAGCGCAAATCTTTCTGCCACAGGACGGAACCTAACCCCGACAGCCCCCCGGAAGAAAATTGACATCCCCATAGGGATAAAGTATAATTTTCACAACATTATTTTGATTGGAGGATTTTTTATGTTTGGTTCTATGGCAGGCAACCTTATGGGGATTTTGTACTTTCTTTTGTTTCAGTTTATGGGTATCATCATTGCCTCCTTATTCCTGAAAAAAGAAAAGTGGGGATTTACTTTACTGGCCGGATCGGTTTTAGGCAGTTTTTCGCTGCAGTGGATTCCGGTTCTTTTCGCCTTTTTCCTTGGTTTCAGTAAAACAGCCCACATTCTGGCTCTGGCAGCCATGGCTCTTGTGACCGTCTTTTTGTGGCTGAAAGTATCCGACTGTGACTGGCGCAGCGGACGGTCCTTTCATATTTCATGTAAGCAGTGGATCCTTAACGATCCCATTATTCTGCTTTTGATCCCGGTCTTTTTGTTTACCGCCGTTATGCTGACAGGCCATACTCTGTCTGCAGGGGAGGGACTTTCCCTTCATTCCGGCCAGAGTACCTATGGTGACATGAATATGCACCTTGGCTTTATCACAAGCATTGCCAAACAGCAGATCTTTCCACCGGAATATTCCATTTTGCCGGGGACGAAACTTGCCTATCCGTTTTTGTCCGACAGCATTTCCTCCAGTTTGTATTTATTTGGCACTTCGCTGCGGGTGGCCTACCTGGTCCCTATGTATGCCGCTTTGGCGCAGGTGTTTTTCGGTATGTATGCCGTAGCTAAAACCATCTATACAAACCTGGGACTTAGTTACCGGGGCAAATCCATCCTTGCCTTCGCCTTGTTTTTCTTCAATGGCGGCCTTGGATTTTACTATTTCATCAACCAGGGATTTAACAGTGAAAACTTCCGCCGTATCTTTACTGCCTTTTACGAGACTCCTACCAACTATGTGCAGGCCAATGTACAGTGGCACAATGTAATCTGCGATATGCTGATCCCTCAGCGAGCCACCTTGTTTGGCTGGGCCATTCTTTTTCCGGTCCTTGCTCTGATACTAAAGGGCCGCAGACAACACGATAAAACATACTGGATTCTGTCTGCCATTCTGTCAGGCGGACTGGTACTGATCCACACCCATTCCTTCCTGGCTCTGGGCGTTTGCTGTGCCGTTTTTGTTGCCCAGGATTTGGCCTCTCTGGCGGGGGAAAAAGCACCTTCTCTTTCCCTGTCATGGCGGGCTGTCCTTGTCTGTGGCGTGCTGCTCTTTTTACAGTTTGTCAGTGTTCGTCAGCTGTCCGAAGAACCTTTTTCCGGTTCTATGCTGCTGACTTTTGGTTATATGATCTTGCTTTGCTTTTTTGCCATCCTGGGTGTTCTTACCTACAACAGCCAGGATGTCTGGAAAAAAGATAAACGTGTATGGCGGCGCTGGGGCTTCTTTTTAGCCATTGTTTTGCTGCTTGCCCTGCCTCAGCTTTTCGGCTTTACATTCCGTCAGGCACAGGGAGAACAGTTTGTCCGGGGCGGTTTCAACTGGGCTAATTCAAATCCGGAAGTTCAGGATACTTACTTTATTTTCTATCTGAAAAATCTGGGCATCATGTTCCTGCTTCCGATTCTCCTATTGATCTTCGGGAAAAAAGAACAACGGCATATGGCCATGCCCGGCGTACTTCTCTGGCTTTTGTGCGAATTTGTCCTGTTCCAGCCCAACAGTTATGACAACAACAAACTTTTGTTAGTGGCATACCTGTTTTTCTGCATTGCCACAGCCGATTATGTGTGGGATACCCTGCCACAGCATTTTGCCAGACTGGGACGCTTTGTCCGGCCGGCCGCTGTGGCGGTTACCGCCGTCCTCGGCGTCTTTGCCGCCATCCTTACCATGGGACGGGAGTGGGTTTCTGACTACGAATTGTATGACAACGGTTATGTAAAAGCCTGTCAGTGGGTGGAAAAAAACACACAGCCAACTGATACATTCCTTACCGCTACCAACCACAACAACGCCATTGCCTCTCTTACCGGGCGCAATATCGTCTGTGGCTCCTCTTCCTTTTTGTACTACCACGGAGTGAATTATACCGGCAATGAAGCAGCAGTCAAATCCATGTACGAAGATCCGGATGCCAGAGATTCTCTGCTGGATGAGTACGGCGTAAATTATATTGTGATCGGTCCCTGGGAACTGGGCAGTTACCAGATTTCTGACTATGACACGCTGGCCAGTTCCTACGAAATCGTTTACAGCCAGGACAACATTGTCATCCTGGCTGTAAATGATCGATAAGAATTTAATTTTAAAGTATCATGGACAACTGGATCCGCTTTTTCTGCATGTCCACACTGAGAACTTTTACTTCTACTACATCTCCTACACTCACTACATCCAGTGGGTGTTTCACAAACTTTTTGTCCGTCAGTTTGGAAATGTGCACCAGTCCATCCTGATGGACACCTATATCTACAAAGGCACCAAAATCAATGACATTACGGACGGTTCCCTTCAGAATCATACCCTCTTTCAGATCTTTCATTTCCAGTACATCACTGCGAAGGATCGGCTTTGGCATCTCATCTCGAGGATCTCTTCCCGGTTTTTCCAGTTCTTTCATAATATCTTCCAGGGTCGCTTCACCGATTCCCAAAGTTTCCGACATCTTTTTATGGTTTTTCGCCATCAGAGACAAGCCTGTAATACCGCCTCTCACATCTTCTGTAGTATAACCAAGGCTTTTTAACAGTTCCCCGGCTGCCTCATAAGACTCTGGATGCACACTGGTTCCGTCTAACGGATTTTTTCCTCCGGTAATACGCATAAAACCGGCACACTGCTCAAAGGCTTTCGGTCCCAGTTTCGCCACTTTCAAAAGTTCGCGGCGGCTTTCAAAACGGCCATTTTCTTCTCGGTAGGCAACAATATTTTTCGCAATGGCTTTGGACACGCCGGATACATACTCCAGCAAAGAAGCCGATGCTGTATTCAGATCCACACCGACGCTGTTTACACAATCTTCCACTACATTTCCCAGTGCTTCACTTAATTTTTTCTGGTTCATATCATGCTGATACTGGCCGACTCCGATACTCTTTGGATCGATCTTTACCAGTTCTGCCAATGGATCCTGCAGTCTTCTGGCGATGGATACGGCTGAACGCTGTCCCACATCAAACTGCGGGAATTCCTCTGTTGCCAGTTTGCTGGCTGAATAAACAGAGGCCCCTGCTTCGTTGGTAATGATATACTGAACCGGTCGGTTGATCTCTTTTAGCATATCTACAATGATCTGTTCTGACTCTCTGGATGCCGTTCCATTTCCTACAGAGATCAGGTCAATGTTATATTTATCAATGAGTTTTTTCACAGTTCGTTTGGCTTCTTCCACCTTATTCTGGGGCATGGTAGGATATACTACCACGGTATCCAGCACCTTGCCTGTCTCATCTACAACCGCCAGTTTACATCCGGTACGAAAAGCCGGGTCCCATCCAAGGACAACTTTGCCGGCGATAGGCGGCTGCATCAGAAGCTGGTGCAGGTTTTTTCCAAAGACACGGATAGCGCCATCTTCTGCTGTTTCTGTCAGATCATTCCGGATCTCACGCTCGATAGCCGGTGCGATAAGACGCTTGTAGCTGTCTTCCAGCACTTCCTGTAAGTATGGTGTAGTATGCTCATTTTCTCGTGTAATAACCTTTTTCGTGAGATAACGGAGAATGTCCTCTTCCGGTGCCTCGATCTTTACCGTCAGGACTTTTTCCTTTTCTCCGCGGTTAATGGCTAATACCTGATAGCCGCTGATCTTTTTCAACGGACTGTCAAAATCATAATAGTTTTCATAAACTGTTTTTTCTTCCGGATCTTTAGCCTTGGAAACCAAAAGTCCCTGATCCATAGTAGTCTTTCGGATGGCAGTACGGTAATCCGCTTCATCTGCCACTGCCTCTGCCAGAATATCTTTGGCTCCCTGCAGTGCTTCTTCTGCCGTGTTCACTTCTTTTTCCGGATTGACATAATCAGCCGCCTCTTCTTCCATGGGCTTGTCTGTCATCTGCAGCCACATAATATTAGCAAGGCCTTCCAATCCCTTTTCCTTGGCGATGGTAGCCCGGGTCCTTCTCTTTGGACGATAAGGACGATACAGATCCTCCAGAAGCACCTGAGTCTGTGCCTCTTCGATCTGCTTTCTCAGTTCCGCCGTCAGTTTTCCCTGCTCCTCAATATTGGCAAGGACGGTCTGCTTTCTCTCTTCCAGATTCCGCAGATAGGTCAGTCTCTCTTCCAGATTTCGCAGCTGCTCATCGTTTAAGGTGCCGTGCTGCTCCTTTCGGTATCTGGCAATGAATGGGATGGTATTTCCCTCGTCGATCAGCTTGATAACAGCTTCTACCTGCCACACCTGTATTTTCAATTCTTCTGCAATCTTCTTTGCAATATCCATAATTTTCTCCCTTCGTATCTGTTATTCAGACATGATTTCTTTCCATTTTTGATTGTACAGACTGTCACCGTCTTTTCCTACATACTTAAGTACTTCACAGTTTTTCAGCGAATCCAGTGCCGGAAAAGCGATGGTGCTGTTTTTATATTCATCCGGCAGAAGTTCCCTTGCTTTGGAACTTGGGACGGAATAAGTGATGTATTCAAAGTTCATCTTCATGATCTCCGGACGGCACAAGAAGTTCAAAAACTTCTCCGCATTTTCCTTATTTTTCGCTCCTTTGACAATAGCAAAATTGTCCATCCACAGGTTGCTGCCTTCTTTGGGGATCACATAAGCCAGATCCTCGTTTTCTTCCATGCAGGTAAGTGCCTCGCCGGAATAGATCACGCCCATGGCCGCCTCTCCCGCAATCATTTTATCCCGGACTTCATCTACCACATAGGCCTGTACCACCCCGGAGTGTTTCTGCTCCAGCAATTTTTGCTTCGCCTCGTCTAACTGGGCCTCGTCTGTGGTATTCAGGGAATATCCCAGATATTTCAGTGCCGCACCAAAGGCATCTCTCACACTTTTCTGCATGAGGATATCGTCCTGGTATCTGGTATCCCACAGGACGCCCCAGCTGTCAATGGGACCTTTCACCATTTTCTTGTTGTAGAGGATTCCCACTGTCCCCCACAGATACGGCATACTGTAAGTATTGTTCTCATCATATCCTCTGGCGAATTCAAAATACTGGTCGTCAATATTTTTCGCATTGGGGATTCTGCTCCAGTTGATAGGTTCCAGCAGTCCCTCATCGGACATTTTCTGTATCATATAATCCGATGGACAGATCAGATCGTAGTCTGCTGCCCCTTTGGCTATGATTGGATACATGGATTCGTTGGTTTCATATTCATCATACGTAACGGAAATACCTGTTTCTTTTTCAAACAGTTCCAGCACCTGGGGATCCATATACTCCCCCCAGTTGTAAACCTTCAGACTGCCGGTGCTGGTTGTCTTTGTACTGTAATATCCAAACAGCACCACCAGAAATACCACCGGCACCAGGGACAGTGAGATCCACCGGGAAGCTGCCTCCATCCGGGAGGAAGCACGGCTTTTGATCTTCTCTGCATGGCTTTTATGCAAGGTGTAAAGAATCAGCAGTACAAAGATGGTCACAAACATCAATGTAGACAGAGAATAGATTTCCGGCCGGATTCCCTTTTTCTGCTCCGTATAGATCATGGTAGACAAGGTGTCGATCCCTACACCTTTGGTGAAATGAGTAATGACAAAATCATCTACCGACATGGTAAATGACAGCAAAAATCCTGTAAGGATATTGGGCATGATATCCGGAAAGATCACTTTCCAGAATGCATAGGCTTTTGACGCTCCCAGATCCTGTGCCGCTTCAAAAGCACTGGTATTCATACTGCCAAGTCTCGGTGCCACACTGAGGATCACAAATGGCAGGTTAAAGGTAATATGAGCTATCAGTACGCTGGAAAATCCCATAGTGTAATTCACTGCGATAAATAACAGCATCAACGAGATTCCTGTCACAATATCCGCATTCAGCATAGGAATGTTTGTCAGAGACATAAGAGTGGTCTTTTTCCACTTCTTCATGTGGTTCATGGCAAAGGCCACAATAGTACCAAATACCGTAGCTGCCAGTGCTGAGATCAAAGCAATGAGAAGGGTAGTAAACAGCGCATGCAGAATGCTCTGATCCTGGAACAGGCTCCGATACCAGCGCAGACTAAAGCCGGCAAACCGGCCCCTTGTTTTGGTAGCATTAAAGGAAAGAACTACCAGGGTTAAAATCGGCATATACAAAAACAGACAGATCAATGCCAGATAAATTTTTCCTGCCACGCCCGATACTTTTTTTCCTACCATATGCCAGCCCCCTCTCCACTTTTATCATAATGAGACATGATGGCCATACTGCCGATCACCAGCACCATCAGTACCAGAGACAGCCCTGCCCCCAGGTTCCAGTTGCTTGCCGTAGTAAATTCCTGCTCGATGATATTTCCGATCAGCTGGACTTTGGCGCCGCCTAACAGGTCTGACAGTACAAAGGTCGTCAGTGCCGGTACAAAGACCATGGTACTGCCGCTGACGATCCCCGGCAGGATCAAAGGCAGTGTAATGCGCCGGAAAATCTGTACTTTCCCAGCCCCCAGATCTCTGGCCGCATTGAATGTATCATCATGGATCTTCATGTACGCATTGTACACCGGCAGCACCATAAACGGCAGATAATTGTATACCATGCCAAGGACTACTGCCCCCTCGGTGTTGATCATATTCTGGACCGGCAGTCCGAACCACTGGATGATCTGGTTGATCACACCGGTTTTTTCCAATAGTGACTGCCATGCGATGGTCCTTAACAAAAAATTCATCCACATAGGCAGAATAAAGATAAAGATCACAAAACCACTGCTTTTTATGTGCAGGCTGCGGATCACCGCCGCCAGAGGCAGTGCCAGCAAAATACAGATCAAGGTACAGACCACCGACAGCCGGACGGAAGTCCACAGTGCCTTTCTGTGAATCGGCTCTGCCATGCTGAGGATATTACTCCATGTAAAATTTCCGTTTTGATCCGTAAATCCATAGTACGCCATGATCAGAAGGGGCACCACTACAAACAGGATCATCCACACCACATACGGAAAGGAAAAAAAGCCTGTCCTGCTTTTACTCGTCTTCATGTAGCACCTCCTCTGCCGCATTCTCTGGTTTTTTCATGATCTGGATGTTAAAAGGATCTACATAAAGCCCTACTTCTTCCCCTACCGGTGCCATCTGAGTGCTGTGTACCAGCCAGTTTCTTCCCAGTGCCTCTACCTCCATCTCGTAGTGTACGCCCTTAAAGATCAGCGACACTACTTTTCCGCGGATGGTTCCCTGCTCCGGTTCTACCAGGATCATATCTTCCGGCCGGATCACTACATCCACCGGGTTATTCTGTCCAAATCCCACATCCACACAGGCAAACTTCTGCCCCTGGATCTCCACTTCTTTGTCCCGGATCATCGTTGCCGACAGAAGGTTGCTGTCTCCGATAAAATCTGCCACAAAGGCATTCTGTGGTTCATTATAAATATCTTCCGGCGTTCCCACCTGCTGGATATAACCCTTGTTCATGACGACGATACGGTCAGACATTGTCAGCGCCTCTTCCTGATCGTGGGTCACATAGACAAATGTGATCCCTAATTTTTCTTTCAGATGGATCAGTCCATACTGCATCTCCTGGCGCAGTTTCAGATCCAGTGCCCCCAAAGGCTCGTCCAGCAAAAGGATCTTTGGCTCATTGACAATGGCTCTGGCTATGGCGATACGCTGCTGCTGGCCACCACTTAAAGACTCCGGCATACGCTTTTCAAAGCCCTCTAAGTTTACCAGTTTCAGTGCCCATTTGACCTTTTCATCAATCTGGCTCTTTGACATTTTTTTGATCCGCAGACCAAAAGCAATGTTTTCTTCAATATTCATGTGTGTAAACAAAGCATACCGCTGAAACACCGTATTGATAGGCCGTTTGTTGGCAGGTACTCTGGCAATGTCTTTTCCCTGCAAAAGTACCTGTCCTTCATCCGGCGTTACAAACCCCGCCATGATCCTCAGCGTGGTGGTCTTGCCGCAGCCACTGGGTCCCAAAAGAGTCACAAACTCATTCTCCCTTATATCCAGATTCAATGAATCCAGAATTTTCTCGCCATCAAAAGACTTGGATATATGTCTCAATTCAATACATTTTTCTGCCATGGTTCATCACTCTTTCCTTTAAATTCCGCATTCTGCGTAGTTAATAGGTATTTTACCATATTCATGATAACAGTTCTATCTTTTTTTTCGCATCATGCTCTTCATCATTTCCACCTTCGCTTTTTCCTGAGGTGTCATATCTTTTGTCAAAATCTCCAGAAGCAGTGCCGTCTCTTCCGGCGTAAAGGATTTGCCCTGCTGTTTTAGTTTGTTACTGGCCGCCATAATGACCGGTGCCGCATCTTTCAAAGCCTTTCCTTCCATCTGCTCTGCCAGTTCTTTCATGACCTGGATCTTCACCGGATCCATCTTCTTAAAAATTTCATATTGCTCAAATACAGAATTATTCATAGTTCTCCTGTTCCATCTCGCTCTGGGCCATCTGCTGCATCATCTGGACCATCTGCAGCATATCTTTCCACTGGACGATCTGCAGTACCATATCGGCGAATTTGGCATCCTGGTTATCCAGAAAAGGACGGACGGCATTTAAAAGACCTGCCATATCAATGTCCTGCCCTACCTCAACGTCCAAAAATGGGATAGCCGCTTTCAAAACCTTTACACTGTGGTTATTCTGCATACGGCTATCCCATTCTATCATTTCTGCAAACCTCCTGCCCCTTACCAGATGTCTTTGTTTTTTAACAATCTATGCAAAAGACAAGGTTCTTATGAATATTTTAATCGATCCTGTGTGATCCCGGTCAGTACCTGATCCAGGTATTTATCTGCCAGATATTTTGCCATCGGAAGGTTCAGATCCAGATAATTGCCACAGCACTCCGGTGCGGCACCCGGTACTTCTCCTTCATAGTTTCGTATAAACTCGAACATCTCTCTCATCAGCGGCAGAATATCCTCTGAATCGTAGTCTCCGGCCACAATAAGATAAAATCCGGTACGGCAGCCCATAGGGCCAAAGTACACGATACGGTCTCCCCATTCTTCATGATTTCTCAAAAAAGTAGCACCCAGATGTTCTATGGTGTGTATCTCTGCCGTATTCATAACAGGCTCAAAATTGGGTCTGGTCATACGGATGTCATATGTAGTCACCACATCCTGTCCGGTACTGTCTTTTCTGCTGACATAAATCCCCGGCAAAAGTCTCATATGATTTACTGTAAAACTTGCGATCTGCTCCATCTTAGTCCCTCCATCTATTCATTTTCATAATATACATTCGGACACGGTGCCGGAATCAGAAGATCCATCAGTGTCGCCACCTGTCCGGAAGCACTTCCATCATCTACGCCGTTGTAGCGGCGGCAGAAATTCTCATACCTCTCTTCATACAAAGAGCCATCGTACTCTCTGATATCCCGGATCAGTTCCTCCGTAGTAGAAGAGATCGGCCCCGGCATTTCTTTCCGGTAACTGAAATAAAATCCTCTCAGTTCATTTTTATACTTGTAAAAATCATAAGCAAAAAAGAACATAGGCCGCTTCAGGATGCTGTAATCAAACATAACCGACGAATAATCTGTAACCAAAAGATCTGCCACCAAAAACAGTTCCGCAATATCGCGGCTCTGGTCAAAGTGGTACACAAATCCCTCGTAAGGCGTCCAGTCCACCGCATCCATAATGAGATAGTGGTACTTAACGATCATAATGTATTCGTCCCCCAGTTCCTCCTGCAGTTTTTCAAAAGAAATCTTCGGCCGGAACTCATACTTATCGTCTTCCGAGAACTCATCATCACGCCAGGTCGGCGCATACAGAATGATCTTCTTATCCACCGGCAGTCCCAGCATCTTTTTGTGCCGTTTAATAGCCTCTTCGTTGTTATCCCGGAACAAAATATCATTTCTCGGATAACCGATCTCCAGCATCTTTTTGTGGAAATCAAAGGCCCTGGCAAAGGTCTCGCTGGAAAACGCATTCTGGGATATAAGGTAATCCCAGGTCTGGACATTTTTGGCAAAATGTTTCTTGTATTCGTTGATATCTGTTTCTCCTACCATAAATACATCTTCCATGTCCAGCGCCAGTTTTTTTAACGGCGTGCCATGCCAGGTCTGGATATAATAAGTATCTTTGCGGCGGATCAGAAACTCCGGCTGCCTGTTGTCAAACACCCAGATCTTGGCTGTAGCCATATAATACAGGTACCTCATTCTTCCGTACTGGACCTGACGGCTCATGCCGGGTATATTGTATTTGTCTTTTTCATAAAACCAGATACAGTCCCACTTGATATCATAGCCATTGGCCACCAGATATTCGTAGATGTACTTTGGATTGCCGGCGTAACTCTTTCCAAGGCTTGAGTCAAACACAACTCTTTTTTGATTAACCGGCAGAACAAGGCACAAAAAACGATAGTATAAAATGGCCAGTTTTTTTACCAGCTTGTACAGTTTTCTCTCCAAGATCACTACTCCTTCTTAAACATGGTGTTTACCGTGCGCTGGCAGGCATGGCCGTCATCTGCACAACAGAAACGGTCGTAAAATTCTGCATAACGCTGTTTATATTGTTCTTCTATTTCATCCATATGATGCAGGGCGTGAACTAATTCCTCATTGGTGCGAAGAATCGGACCCGGCAGTTCTTTTTCCATGTCGATATACAGTCCGCGGATCTCATCGGCATATGCATCGTAATCATAGGCAAAGAATAAAAGAGGTCTCTTTAAGTTTGCATAGTCAAAAAATACGGAAGAATAATCCGTGATGCAAAGATCTGATGCAAGATACAGCCTTGACACATCTTCATACTGGCTGGCATTAAACACAAATCCCTCATACTGGGAAAAATCCAGCATATCTGCAATGTAATAATGGGTCCGCAGAAGGATCACGCTGTCTGCTCCAAATTCCTTCTGCATCCGGTCCAGATCCATGGCCAGGGTAAATTTGTACTCGCCCCGGCGGTACATCTGATTGTCACGCCAGGTCGGCGCATACAGGATCACTCTTTTCCCCTCCGGGATCCCCAGTTCTTTCTTCACCTGTACTGCGATCTCATCCTTGTTCTCTGCATATAAAATATCGTTTCTCGGATAACCGTATTCCAGGATTTTTTCTTTTTCCACTCCAAAGCACCGGGAAAATGTCTCGGTAGAAAACGGGTTTGCGGAAGTCAGATAATCCCATTCTTTCCCCTGTTCATAAAAGACCTGTTTCAGACGCTGGTTGGTGGAAAAAAGATCATCCAGATCAAAGGCCAGTTTTTTCAACGGGGTTCCGTGCCAGGTTTCCAAAAATACAACTCCCGGTCTTTTTTTACACCAGCCTGCCTGCCGCACATTAAAGATCCGGTAGCCACAGCGGGCTGTATAATACATATAACGGAGGCTGTTCATTTTACATACCGTATGCTTTCCTGTTTTTTCCAGACTCTCCGACTTGCCGTTAAGGATCCAGATATAACGGTACTCATCTCCGTAAGTATTCTGAAGGTATTCATACAGATACTTGGGACTGTCTGAATAACTTTTGCCAAAAAAACTCTCAAACAAAATCCAGTTTTTCTTAACCGGCAGTTTCTTGAATATAAAATGTTCCGGGATCCGGTACCACTGCACCTTGCTTCCAAAACGCCCCTGCTTTTTTACCATCAATGTGTTCATCTGGTCAAAGCGGAGTGCCAGTCCTGCCTTGTTTTTGCGGATGGCTTTTAATGTCTTTTTCTTCCAAAACGAATAGGTATCTATTTTTTCGGAAAAGTCCGGTATTTCCTGCAAAAGAGGTGCGAAGTTCTTTACTTCCTCCAGAGTGAGGATATGGTGGAAGTGCTCCGACACATAATGGATCAGGGTGTGATGCAGGATTTCCTGTAAGACCGGGATATTACCTGCTGCCTTTTTTCCGGCCTCATACTGCACCTTGTAGTCCTGCACACTTTCTTTGTTCTCCTGCTGTGTCAGAGACGGAAAATGTACCGGGTCATTGCGGTATCTGGACACATATAAAGCCTGTGGCACCATATAACTTTTTTCATAAGCCCCGGACAGCACTTCCATCATGAAACTAAGATCGGTGTGCCATGTCTCATCCTCTGAAAAACAAATCTGGTTTTCCAGCAAGAAAGACCGTTTTATCATCATATGTCTGGCACTGATCAGGGTAGCAAACCGTTTTTCCCAGTCTTTTTCCGTCATAGGATAAGCTTCTTTTTCCTCCTGAACCAGTTCTTCATTTTCCCACTGGATCCTATCAGGGGTATAATTGATGGGGCTGTACCAGCTGTATGCCACCGGTCCGGTAAGAAGAAGTCTTTCCTCTCCTGCCGCCTCCATCAAAGCTGACAGCGCCGGTTCTGCTACATAATCATCCGCATCCAGAAAGTACACATACTCTCCCCGGGCTTTTTGGATTCCCAGATTCCGACAGGCTGCCACGCCCCCTTTTCCTTCTTCTGGGAGAATCACGGAAATCCTCTGGTCCTCAAAAACCCACTGAGGTACAGTCTCTTCCCCGTCATCTGCCACCAAAAGGATCTCTATTTCTGCACTTTCCGGTATGGTACTCACGCAGTCCTTTATATATTTTGCCTCATCCTTGTAGGGAATGATCACGCTTATTTTTTTCACTTCTTTTCCTCCTGCTGCCAGATGTTTTTTTCACCTAACACTTACATAATAGAAAAATGTTTCATTAACTGAAACATTTTCCCATTCACTCCTTATTTACCAAATACAGCTTTTACTACTTTTTCTGTGGATGTACCGTCTTCCCATGCACAATATTTGTCATAGAACGCATCGTACTTCTCTTTGTAATCTACTTCAATCTGATCCAGATGGCGGATCGCATCTACCATCTCATCGTTGGTCTGCAGGATCGGTCCCGGCAGTTCTGCCTCTGCATCAAAATAGAATCCACGCAGTGTACCTCTGTATTTTTCCAGATCGTACATAAAGAAGATCATTGGTCTTCTCAAGTTCGCATAATCAAAGAATACAGAAGAGTAATCTGTGATCAAGACATCGGAGATCAGATACAGTCGGGCAATGTCGTTGTAGACACTTCCGTTGTACACAAATCCTTTGTACGGTGTGAGATCCAGGGCATCTACTACATAGTAGTGGGTTCTGAGTACGATCACATACTCATCTCCAAACTCTTTCTTCAGACGGTCCAGATCCAGTTCCAGTGTGAACTTATACTGGCCGCTTCCATAGAACTCATCATCACGCCAGGTCGGTGCATACAAGATCACCTTTTTATCCTTTGGCAGGCCTAACTCATCCTTGATCTCATGGACCAGTCTGTCCTTTTCTTCTCCCTTGGAATACAGAATATCGTTTCTTGGATATCCGGTCTCAAGCATGGTCTTGTCAAACATAAAACACTGTTTGAAAATGTCGGAACTAAACTTGTTTGGTGCGATCAGATAATCCCAGTTGCGGCTTCCAATGTATGTATTTTTCTTATACATTGGGGACGCTGAGGTTACTTCCTCCTGATCAAAGGCCAGCTTTTTCAGCGGAGTGCCGTGCCAGGTTTCCAAAAACTTCACGCCATCTCTCTTAATAAACCAGTTTGGCTGGCGTACATTGAATACAAAATATCCGGCTTTCGCCATGTAATAAAAGTAACGCAGGGAAAAACGCTTCACGGTCTTTGCCTTGTACGGGATCTTGGTGCGTTTTGCCACAACCCATACAAACTGGTACTCGTCCGGATAGTTTTTCGCCAGATACTCATATATATACTTCGGGCTGTCTGAATAGTTTCTGCCAAAGAAACACTCAAACATAACCATGTTTTTCTCTAATTTGTTCTTAACAAACACCTTGCGGTACAACAGTTTTTCCATGCCACGGCGGCTCTTGATATTGCGGAAAAGAGTCTGTCTGGCGCTGTGTCTGCGAACCTTCACAGCGATCTCATCCACACTGTGGGATGCAGAATATTTCAAAAGACGCTGGGAATAATGCATGGCTCTTTTGGCAGCTGCCTTTGTAACATGAGGCAGACACTGAGATGCCATCTGATACACTTCTTCTCTGTCTTTCTTGTCTTCGCACTGCACATAAAAGCGGGCAACACGGCGGACATAATATCGGATAAATTTACCGTCCACGGAAATATCCGCACGCTCATCTCTGCCTTTTACATCCTCTTTCATCGAAAGATAAGCCCTCATTACCTCCATCAGCTTGGTCTTCTGATCCTGGATCTGGTTCAGTGCCGGCTGGTTGATCGGGTCATTGTGTCTTCTCTTACGGTAAAAGATGGTACGCACTTCAATCACCTGGTCTGTGTAACGCATCATCTTGGTAAAGAATGGAAGATCCGCATTATAAATATAACTTTCATCAAAGTAAATATCATGTTCTTCCAGATAAGAACGACGGATCAAAATGCCAAGCGCCGATACACCCGTGATCATAAAGTTGCTTCGCACTACATGATCAAATGCCTTGATCCACTCTTCATCACTTTCCCGGATCTCAGGAATAATGCGCTCGTCCTTGTCGGCTCCACTGGCTGCACCATCCTCTTCTTCCTCAGAATTTTCCTGCTCCAGCAGTTCCTGTTTTTCCTGACGGGCTTTCTCTCTCTTGTCTAAAAATGTTTTTCTTCCAAACCAGGTTGTCTTTTTTCTTCCCAGGACCACATCATGGTCTGCAGCACGCTCTAAAAGCCACTCAAACGCAATGTCTTCCAGGTAATCATCACAGTCCAGGAAAAATACAAATTCGCCCTGACTGTTACGGATTCCTTCGTTTCTTGCCATGGCCACATTCACATCGCCTTCCATGACAACCACTTTCACAGGGAAACTTACTTCCCTGCTTTTGACTGCTTCTACATCTTCTGCCTTGCTGCCTGCACAGACAATAATAGCTTCAAAGTCCTTGCAGGTCTGGTCCTCTAAACTGTCCAGACAATCCTGCAAGAATTTCACTTCGTTCTTTAATGGAATGATCACACTGATCTTCACGATTCTCTCCTCCAAATCACTCATCACTTTACAACTATATTGATAATCCGGCCCGGTACATAAATCTCTTTTACGATATTTTTGCCTTCCAGTTTATCCGCAATGGCTTCTTTTCCTGCTGCCAACGCGTCTTCTTTGGATGCATCAATTGCCAGCGCCACGGTTGCGCGGACTTTACCGTTAACCTGAACACCAATTTCCTGTACTTTATCTACGGTCTTTTCTTCCTCAAATTCCGGCCAGCTTGTCTCAAACAATCTGCCCTCAAATCCCATCAGACTCCACAGTTCCTCTGTAATGTGAGGTGCTACCGGGTTCAAAAGTACGATCAGTGTCTTAAACTCGTCTCTTGTAACAGTTCCTTTTTTGTAAAAATCATTGATGAGTGCCATCATTGCTGCAATGGCTGTATTGTATTTCAGATTTTCAAAATCATTGCTGACTTTCTTAATGGTCTGATGCATTTTGGTTTCCATATCTTTGGAATAACCTGTCTCGTCTGTTACCATGTCTTTTAACTTCCAGACACGCTCTAAGAAACGGCGGCATCCTTTCACACCGTCATCGGACCAGGAAGCAGCAGCATCAAATGCACCGATGAACATTTCGTAAGTACGGAGTGTATCTGCACCATAGTCATTTACAATATCATCCGGATTGATTACATTTCCTCTGGACTTACTCATTTTCTCGCCATTTTCTCCCAGGATCATGCCGTGGGATGTTCTCTTCTGATATGGCTCTTTGGTTGGCACAACACCCTGGTCATACAGGAATTTATGCCAGAAACGAGAGTACAGCAGATGCAGGGTTGTATGCTCCATACCACCGTTATACCAGTCTACCGGCAGCCAGTATTTCATAGCCTCTTTGCTTGCCAGTGCTTCTGTATTTTTCGGATCAATATAACGCAGGAAATACCAGGATGATCCCGCCCACTGTGGCATGGTATCGGTCTCTCTCTCAGCTTTTCCGCCACAGCATGGACAGGTTGTCTCTACCCAGGAACGCATCTTGGCGATCGGAGATTCTCCGTTGTCTGTCGGCTCATAGTTTTCTACTTCCGGCAGGCGCAGTGGAAGTTCTTCTTCCGGTACCGGCACATAACCACATTTCTCACATTTTACGATCGGGATCGGCTCGCCCCAGTAACGCTGTCTGGAAAATACCCAGTCACGGAGTTTGAAGTTTTTCTTTGCCTCTCCTACGCCCTGCTCATCAAGCCATTTGATGATGGCTTCTTTTGCTTCTGCCACGGATTTGCCTGTTAAAAATCCGGAATTGACCAGTGTACCGGTTGCTACATCCGTAAATGCTTCTTCCTCTACATTGCCGCCTTCGATCACTTCTACGATCGGCAGACCGAACTTCTTGGCAAATTCCCAGTCGCGGGTATCATGAGCCGGAACGGCCATGATGGCACCGGTTCCATAACTCATCAATACATAATCAGATACCCAGATTGGAATCTCTTTTCCATTTACCGGGTTGATTGCTGTCAATCCGTCAATGGCAACACCGGTTTTATCTTTAGCAAGTTCGGTTCTCTCAAAATCTGATTTTCTGGCTGCCATTTCACGATACTCTACAATGGCATCCCAGTTTTTGATCTCATCTTTGTATTTGTCCAGATATGGATGTTCCGGTGAAACAACCATATAGGTAACACCGAACAGAGTATCTGGTCTGGTGGTATAGATTCTCAATTTTTCTTCTTTGTCTTTTAACTGGAAGTCTACTTCTGCTCCATAGGAACGGCCGATCCAGTTTTTCTGTGAAACTTTGACACGTTCAATGTAATCCAGTCCATCCAGATCATCGATGAGTTTGTCTGCGTACTTTGTGATCTTTAACATCCACTGGCTCTTGATCTTGCGGACAACAGGACTTCCGCAGCGCTCACATACGCCGTTTACTACTTCCTCATTTGCCAGTCCGCATTTACAGGATGTACACCAGTTAATAGGCATCTCAGATTTGTATGCCAGGCCTGCCTTAAACAGTTTCAAAAAGATCCACTGTGTCCATTTATAATATTCCGGATCGGTGGTGTTGATCTCGCGATCCCAGTCAAAGGAATATCCAAGAGACTGCAGCTGTTTTTTAAAGCGGGCTACATTCTTTTTGGTTACTTCTTTCGGATGAACCTTATTTTTAATCGCATAGTTTTCAGTTGGAAGACCAAAGGCATCCCAGCCCATTGGATACAATACATTGTATCCCTGCATTCTCCTCTTTCTGGCAACGATATCCAGTGCTGTATATGGTCTTGGATGACCTACATGCAGTCCCTGTCCGGATGGATATGGGAACTCAACCAGCGCATAGTATTTTGGCTTTGTAAAATCATTGGTTGCCTGAAATGCTTTTTCCTCCTCCCAGATTTTCTGCCATTTTTTTTCTATCTCTTTTGGATTATAACTCTGACTCATATTAACCTCGATTCTTGCTTCTGTTTCAATCAATTATTTGTTTCCTGTTACGGCGCCTCCGGAAATAACCGGAGCTGCCTGTACAGTAATGTTCACAGTAAATGTGGCCGGTTTGCCCGTCCATCCGGATGGAAGAGTAACAATACCGGTAGCCTTGTAAGTGCCTGCCGTTGTAGCTTTATAAGATGCACATGTCCATTTTACGGTTGCCTGTGCTGTCTTGTTATAATGGTCTGCTACGGTTACTTTGGCCGGAAGAACTTTCAGCACATCGTTCCATGATGTTCCGTAAGTTACTGTCTTTGCCCCTACCATAGTAGTAGTTTTATTGTACTGATAGGAAACAGTAATGCGGATGGATCCTACTACACCGCTGCCATCCTTAGCTTTTGCCTGAATGGTAACCGTTCCCGGTTTCAAACCTCTTACGCTGCCGGATGCATTGACACTGGCAACGGAAGCATCACTACTTGTATAAATAACTTCCTTGTTGCTTGTATCGGCCGGCACGGCGGTAGCACGAATCTGCATTGCATTTCCTACAGCCAGCGTCGTAGCCGGTGCACTCATCTGGATGGATGTCATGTACTGGATTACAGTCACACGGCATACAGCGATAGTTCCGGATCCGTCTGTAGCCTTAGCATAGATATTGGCACTTCCTGCCTTCAACGCCGTTACCACACCCTTCTTGCTTACCTTGGCAACTGCCTTGTTGGAGCTGCTGAATGTTACCGTCTTGTGGGTAGCGGTCGACGGTTTGATCTTCTTAACTTTCAGAGTAAACTTGTTCTTCGCATTCTGTCCGCCCAGGTACAAGGTTGCACTCTTCTTGTTCAATGTGATGGATCCCACACTTACCTTTGTCAATACTTTAAATACAACGGTTTTCTTTGCTGTATGTTTGATCTCATCTTTCACCTTATAAGTAACTTTGTACTTTCCCGGTTTCTTTGTATTTACTTTCTTTACTTTTTTGTACTTGGTCTTTGAATCCATTTTGTACAAAATAGATGTCTTCAACAAAGATTTTGCATTAAATCCGGTGGAATTAGTTACTTTTACACCTTTTTTGACATTAAACTTACTTCCGTAGGACACATTGGTATCTTTATTAACAGTAATGGTAGGTTTTTTCTTTTTATATGGGTTGGATGAACTTGGATCCGTTGGATCCCAGCCGGTGTAGCCGCGGACTTTGATGGCTTTTGGTTTGCCAAGAGGGCCGGGTTTTTTGGAACGGTAGATCACTACCTTGCTGCCGCTTGGCACATTGTCGTAGATCCACTTACAGTCTGCTGTAGTCAGGCGCACACAGCCATGGGACGCTGTCGTTCCCAGACGGTTGTACTGGACATAAGACTGAGTTGCCTGGTTTGGCTGGTAATACCATACAGAATGGAACAAAATCCCGTTTACGATACGGGAGCAGTACTGTCCGTAACTTGGGCCATCCAGTGTATGCCATCGCATCTTTTCTCCCAGGCGGAATGTTCCCGTAGGAGTGGCATACCCTGCTGAACATACAAAGGCTTTGTACGCTTTGTATTTGCCACCTTTCATCTTATAAACTGTAACAACATTCTGTTGTTTGTTGATCTTGATCATATACTTGCTGGCTGCCTCTGCTTTTCCACCGGAAAAAGCAGCTCCTAATACTAACATCAGTACCAGCAGCATGACCGTTCTCACATATCGGATTCCTTTGTTCATAGTTACCTCCATTATTTTCGTTTTTTGCTGCATCAATAAATATGCATACGGCTCTATGATAGCAACTTAAAAAACCTTTGTCAAGAAGGCAATTTGGGGCTACTGGCAAATCCGCATCAATCCCAATATAACTAAAAAGAGTCCTCCTGCCGGATATATCTTCTTTATCTTTCCTCCGATCCGCCCCCCCAAAGTGAGGAAAAGGAGTGAACTGGCCGCCGCCAGCACAGGAAAAAAATAGATCATTTTTCCCTGTCCTATCAGTCCAAGCACCGCCATTCCCGCATCCGCCGAAATAGCGATCCCCATCGCTGCGCTTTCTTTCCACTCCAGGATCCTGGACGCATTTTTGTCAAACCCCAGCCCCTCCCGGCCTTTTATATTCCACAACATTCGTATCCCCAGGATCACAAGAGTTCCTCCTGCAATCCGGTTGATCCATTGTACCGGGATCCACCGTCCCAGCCATTGTCCCATAAAAACTGCCATTAGAGTCATGCATAAATTGATACAGCCGATCACCACTTTGGATGATACAGGTATTTTTATGCCGGAAACTGCATAGGATACACCAATCCCCCAGGTATCCAGACTGACTCCTGCCGCCAGCAGTATCATCAGTTTCATAGATTTGTTCCTTCCGGTCCTTTTTATCATTCTATGAAAGTTCCTGGGTAAATGGTATAAAAAACGACACGATCCAACAAAATCCAGGGAGGTTTCTATGTGGCATACACAAACCGGCAGCCAGGTGCTGTCTCATTTTCGCACAAGCAGGGACACAGGTCTTACCAACAGCCAGGTAGCAGACTATCAAAATAAGTATGGAACAAATACGCTGGCACCGGCTCCGTCCCGCAGTTTATTTTCCCTGTTTATTGACCAGTTCAAGGATTTTATGATCATTACCCTGCTGTTAGCCGCTGCCATCTCTTTTGCCGCAGCTTTTTTCACGAAACAGGGAGATTATATTGATCCTTTCATCATTCTGGCTATCCTTATTATGAATGCCTGCTTTGGTGTGTATCAGGAACTCAGGGCGCACCAGGCTCTGAAATCTCTGGACACCCTCCAGACACCTCACTGTCTGGTTCTGCGGGAGGGAAAAAAGCAGTCCGTTCTCTCTTCCCTTCTGGTTCCCGGCGACCTGGTCTGCCTGTCTCTGGGAGATCTGATTCCCGCAGACGGCCGGATCCTTCAGTGTGAAAAACTTGCTGCCAACGAATCCGCCCTGACCGGCGAGTCCGATCCCGTCATCAAGCAGACCCATGTACTTTCCCGGGAAAATCTCCCTCTGGGAGACCGGACCAATATGGTATACGCCGGAACACTTATTACCGCCGGGCATGGTCTGTTCTGTGTCACTGAAACGGGAATGAACACCCAGGTAGGCAAGATCGCCCATGTCCTCTCTCAGGAATCAGCACCTGACACTCCCCTGACCCGTCATCTAAACCGTATGGGTGTCACTCTGGGTCTGATCGCCCTTGGAATCTGTGTTCTTTTATTCTTTCTGGGTCTACACAAAGGCTACGGTGTTCTCAGCATGTTCCTCACCGCCGTAAGCCTTGGTGTAGCCGCTATTCCGGAGAGCCTTCCGGCCTTAGTCACCATTATGCTTTCTCTGGGCGTGGAAAAGATGGCAAAACGAAATGCCATTATCCGCCACCTGCCGGCGGTAGAAACATTAGGCAGTGCCACCTTGATCTGTTCGGATAAAACCGGAACTCTCACTCAGAACCAAATGAGCGTGGAAGAATATCAAACCAGCCTTTCTCCCGGAGATTTTTCCTCTCTTTTATGCCTGTGCAGCCACGACAGCGGTGCCACAGAGACGGCTCTGCGGCATTTTTCCACAGAGCAGAAAATCTCTCCCGAGAAACTGCGCCGGGATTATCCCATCCTGCAGGAAATGCCCTTTGACTCCCTTCGCCGCCAAATGACCACGGTCCATCCTTGTCGCAATGGATATCTGGTCATTTCAAAAGGCGCACCGGAAAAAATTCTTGCTTCCTGCCATTCTATTTATATGGAAGGAAGCAAAGTTCCTCTCTCTTTATCTCTGGAAAAAGAACTCCGGCGCACCGTCCATGATTATGCCGGCAAAGCTTACCGGGTCCTGGCCGTTGCTTATGGCGTCTTTTCATCCCAGCCTGCCACACCAGAGAAAAATCTCGTCTTTGCCGGCCTTGTAGGTCTGATGGATCCACCCAGAAACGAAGCGGCTGCCGCCGTTGCCAGCTGCCGTCAGGCAGGGATCCGGGCTGTTATGATTACCGGTGACCACCCGGACACCGCCCTTGCCATCGCCTCCAAAGTAGGGATCTGTCACCAGGCATCCCAACTGCTGCGGGGTGATGAACTGGAAGAAATGACTGACGAAGAACTGCTTTCCAGACTGGACCTCACCCATGTTTTTGCCAGAGTGACGCCCTTTCACAAAGTACGACTGGTACGGCTATTCCAGAGCAAGGGGCATATCGTGGCCATGACCGGGGACGGTGTCAACGACGCCCCGGCATTAAAAGCCGCTGACATTGGCTGTGCTATGGGGCGTTCCGGCACCGATGTAGCCAGAGAAGCTTCCGACCTGATCCTGATGGATGACAATTTTTCTACCATTGTTTCTGCCATTGAACTGGGCCGGGGCATTTTTGACAACATAAAAAAAGCGGTTCACTTTCTCCTTTCCTGCAACATTGGGGAGATCATGACTCTCTTTTTCGCCATGCTGCTTGGATACAAAGTGCCGCTTTTACCGGTACAATTATTATTTGTGAATCTGGTTACGGATTCCTTTCCTGCCCTCTGTCTGGGCATGGAGCCACCGGAGCCGGATGTCATGAGTTCTCCCGGCAAAAGCCGTCATCACGCCATCTTCTCTTTCAGTTCCCTGTTCGAGATCATCACCCAGGGCATGTTTCTTGGTTCTCTGGCACTGACAGCGTACCTTATCGGCGGCTCCACCATGTGTTTTGCCGTTTTATCTCTGTCCCAGTTAGTCCACTCTTTCAATCTGCGGAGCCATCACTCGCTGCTTGAGACCGGACTCTTTGGCAACAAAAAACTGGTGCTTAGTTTTCTTCTCTGTGCCACCCTGCAATGCCTGGTGGTGGCATTGGCACCACTGCAGTCCATCTTCCATACCCAGTCCCTTTCCGGGATTCAGTGGGCGATCGTGTGGCTTTTGTCCCTGCTTCCTGTGGTTTTGGTGGAACTGCAGAAATACTTTAACAAAGATTTAATTTAATCCGTCGATCCAGGTGGCAATATCGTCTGTTACCTGGCCGGATACACGGGATGCCGCATCATACTGTGTGGCATCCGAAACTTTGCCGGAAGCCGGCATCATATAATGATTCAGTTCTTTGTATTCATGATAAAGAATATGAGAACGGCCTTTCCACATTTTTTTCAGTGCTTCTGTATCTTTCTCATCTGTCTCAAAATCTCTGCCTCCCTGTAGTACAAGCAGAGGGATGGTGGAATTTTTCTTCATAAAATAAGCCATATCTGACACACATACTTTCCCTGTTCCGTAGTCTTTCTCTGCTTCATAGGTAGCGGCAGGTGCCACCAGGATCACTCCCTTCAAGCGTTTTTGCTTTGCCTTGACAAGGGCCGCGGCCTCCTTGGTACTTTCTCCCATGGTCAGCACAAAAATCTGTTTTTTATCGATCTTTGATTCCGTATACAACTGGTTTACCGCCTGAGACGCATCCATCAGCACCCGCTGCCACATGCCGTCCTTTGACCGGATCTTGTCACTGTAAGCATAACTGCGCTGGTCATACCGCAACGATGCAATCCCCTGAGCTGCCAGTCCTCTGGCCAGATCCTGCAGCGGCTTATTCTCCTGCTGCCCCATAGAGCCGTCCCGGTCACAGTCTTCGTTGCACAAAAGCAGCACTACCGGTGGCTTGTCTGTTCCCTGAGGGAGGGTCAGTATCCCGGAAAGAGTCCCGGCTTCGCTGTTCACAGAGTAGTCCTTCTCCTTGTACTGGGAACTCTCTTCTTCCGATACCACTTCAGTACTTTTAGCCGTATTAAACCAGATACCGGCTATCTTATCACCGGAATCATATACAAACTGCACACTTCTTGCCTGGCTGTTTTCATAATTTACAATGACAGTATCAATATAATAACTGCCTTTTTTCACTTCCTTTACTTCTCCCAGCCCCAGATAGCCTTCCAGTCCGTCTGCCGTTTCTTTCCAGGTAGCTGCCAGCTGCTCTTTGGACAATTCTTTGGATAATTTTGCATTAAAATTCTGCCACACCTCTGCTTCATTACCATCTACAAGAAAGCCTGCGTACATACGGCTTTTCTCCCGTCGGCTCTTTAACACTTCAGCCTGCACCGCCGTCCGGCTGGCAGTATCCGCTTCTGACACCGACGCCTGAGGTGCATTTTTCTCTTCCCCTTGGGTGACAGATGGAGTTACAATCGTTCTCTTTTTCGTTCCATCTCCCTTTTGGGACTGGCACGCTGCCAAAAAGACAGATGCAAAGATCAGACATAACATAATATATCGCATTTTTGTTTTCATCGCTTGTGTTACCTCATATGCTCTCTCATATAATCCTGCATGCGCCGGTTCAGTATATCCGCAATATCCATTTTACCATAATGGCTCTGGATCAGTTTTTTCATGATCATCCCTCCGGCCTTATTGGCGTGTCCGCCGCCGGTTCCTATATCTTTTGTCAGGGCATCTGCCAGTCTGCTTGCCCCTACCTGCTTGGCACACCGCACCGATAATTTATAGCCAGTGGCCGTTTCATTATATACGACGCAGGCATCAATGGTTGCCACCTGGTTCACCAGATCGCATATCACTCCCAACAGATTGGGGTCACAAGGCTCTGTGGATACCAGGGCATAGCGGTATTCTCCATTATAGATATGGTCTCTCAGCGCCTCTCCTGCGATACACAATTCTCTCCTGGACAGATTGGATGTTACCATTTCATCCATCACTTCTCTGTCAATCTTTAATTCATCCCGCATAGTCTTATCCTGCGCGGAATAAATCTCGGAAAACTGCCCGGTGTCACTGTACAATCCATAATACAAAGCTGTGGCAACATGTATGTTGGCATTGGCATCATATCCTTTTTCTTTTAAAAGTTCCCACACCACCGTGCAACAGCTTCCGTAGTCACTGCGGATGTAGCAAAAATCCGGCTCAGGGATACATCTCGGATGATGATCCACCACCCCGATCTTCTCAGCCGGAAATACGGTCACATTACCTCCTCTGTACTGGCAGTCCACCGTCAGAAGCAGCTCACACTCCGGTGCCTCACTTACATAGACAAGAGGAATCTCCAGTTCATTTACCATGATCTGCAGACTTGGTTTGGTAATTTTATGCATTCCACTGTAAATCAATGAAACTCTTTTTCCCTTTTTTTCAAAATAATCATACAGCGCAAAACCGGCACCAATGGTATCGGCATCCGGTCCATCATGACACTGAATACCGATTGATTCCATTTCTTCAAATTGATCCAAAAACATGTGCAATGATCCCCCAGTATTTTCTATTTTATGCCAAATCTTTTTCTTGTGTGCGGACTGCTTTTGGCATATAATATTCTTATAATCATTTTATTTAAGAAAGAAGGACGATATTATGACATCCAGAGAATTATTTATCAAAGAATTATCACTCTACGACCGGGCCAGCGATGGCCATGACGAGTTCTACGCCCATCTTCCTTATGTAAAAGACTACGACCTGTGCAACTGGCGGCCACTTCGTATGCACAGTGGCAATATTATCAAAGCCCGCCAGTGCAAGGTAAATCCTCCGGTCATTATTGATTCAGACCCGCGTTAGATTTTTTTAATCGGAAATATTCTTTCGTTTCCTTTGCGATCACACCGCTGAGTGCAAACAATGCAATCACGTTTGGTATCGCCATCAATCCGTTAAAGATATCTGCAATAGTCCATACAGCAGCTACTGTCATGTATGGTCCGATAAACACAGCCAGAATATACAGCCAGCGGTATACTTTGACAGCCGTCTGGTTCCGGTTGCACAAATACTCTAAGCATCTTTCACCATAATAATCCCATCCGAGGATCGTTGTAAAAGCGAAAAATACAAGACATATCATCAAGATACAGGATGCCACCTGGGATGGCAGAAAATACAGTCCTCTCTGGAATGCATCCGTAGTCACCTGCACGCCTTCCAGTGCTTTGTCAGACCAACTTCCCATCATTACGATACACAGACCTGTCATGGTACATACTACGATGGTATCGATAAAAGTTCCTGTCATGGTAACCAGTCCCTGGCGGACCGGCTCTTTTGTCTTTGCTGCAGCCGCTGCGATCGGTGCCGATCCAAGACCTGCCTCATTGGAAAAAATTCCTCTGGCTACACCTTTCTGCATTGCCACAAGAATGGCTGACAATGCGCCACCGGCCATGGCACGCATACCAAAGGCACCTTCAAAAATCTCCACAAAGGCTCCCGGCAGTTTGTTCAGATTAGCAAAGATCAATACCAGGGCTGCCAGAATATAAGTAACTGCCATAAACGGCACAATTACCTGGGATACTTTGGAAATACGCTGGATACCACCAATAACTACCAGTCCGACACACAGAGCCAGCACAATAGCCGTGATCACAATAGCGATGGAGTATTCGTTACCAAAGATAGAAATTGTATTTTCTTTATTGGGATCAAAAAATCCCTGTACAGCAGAAGCAATACCATTTACCTGGGTAAAGGTACCGATTCCGAACAAACCTACACAAGCGCCAAAGAAGGCAAACAATTTCGCCAGCCATTTCCACTTAGGACCCATACCGTTTTCGATATAGTAAAACGGTCCGCCTAACACATGGCCTTCTTTATCGATCGTACGGTATTTTACAGCCAGAAATCCTTCTGCATACTTAGTTGCCATACCAAACAGGGCTGCAAGCCACATCCAGAACAAGGCTCCCGGTCCACCTGCCAGTACACCGATGGCGGTTGCCACACCTACGATATTACCGGTACCGATGGTGGCCGATAATGCCGTACACAAAGCGCCAAAACTGCTTACTTCACCATGTCCCTCTTCCTCATTCTGGAACATAAACTTAAGGGCCTTCGGCAAGTGGCGGATCTGCAGAAATCTCAACCGGATGCTGAGATAAATTCCTACTGCCAGGATCAGCACGATCAATGGCACACCCCAGACGAATGAATCAATTTTGTCTAATATGTTTCCTAATACTTCCATTGTTTACCTCTTTCTTACTTGTTTTCACTTTTGTTGTCTACAACTGCCGTATGTCTTCCTGGGTCATCAGATGAACCCCATGCTCTGCAAGTACTGCCGACGCATGCTGATTATCCGTGACACGGAAGATCATATAAGCTTTTCCCGGCGTATGATTGGTAAATGCATACATATACTCTACATTTACACTCTCGCTGCCAAGAACTGCCAGCACTTTGGCCAGGCTTCCCGCTTCATCCGGAATTTCCACGGCCAATACATCTTTTACAGAAGCCACATAGTCTGCTTCCTTTAAGCTGGTGGTGGCTTTGTACACATCATCTACGATCATGCGGACAATACCAAACTCTCCTGCCTCTGCCATGGATAATGCCCTCAGATTAATATCGTTTTCTGAAAGCAGTCTGGAAAACTCTGCCAGATTCCCTTCTTTATTTTCCAAAAATACGGATATCTGTTTTACCATAGAACTCCTCCTTTCTATTTTTTATATAGATTTCTCTTATCAATAATGCGCACCGCCTTGCCCTCACTCCGCTCAATGGCTTTTGGATTCACAAGTTTTACGGTGGCATAAATACCAAGCATTGCTTTTAAGGCACTAACCAGCTCTTTCTCACGACGGGCGATCTCGCCTACATTATCCGAGAACATTTCTGCCGTCATCTCAACCCGTATCTCAATGGTATCGCTGTTTTTCACCCGGTCTACTACGATCTGATAGTTTGCCGGATAGCCTTTGTTCATCAGCACCGTCTCGATCTGGGATGGGAATACATTGACGCCCTTTACGATCAGCATATCGTCGCTTCGTCCCAGCGGTTTGGTCATGCGGATATGGGTCCGTCCGCACTTACATTTCTCTGCATTAAGAATACATATATCCCTTGTCCGGTAGCGAAGCAGTGGAAAGGCTTCTTTGGTGATGCAGGTAAAGACTAACTCACCCTTTTCCCCATAAGGAAGCACTTCTCCCGTCTCCGGGTTGATAACCTCGGCAATAAAGTGGTCCTCATTGATGTGCATTCCTGCCTGCTCTGAACATTCAAAAGATACACCCGGTCCGGAAATCTCGGTCAGGCCATAAATGTCATAGGCTTTGATTCCCAATTTTTCCTGGATATCCTGACGCATTTCTTCTGTCCACGCCTCTGCACCAAAAATTCCTGCTTTCAGCTTGATGCGGTCCCTGACGCCACGCTCATTGATGGACTCTCCTAAGTATGCCGCATAAGATGGGGTACAACAGAGGATGGTAGATCCAAGATCCATCATAAACTGGATCTGCCTGTCCGTGTTACCGGATGACATAGGAAGGGTCAGCGCTCCAATCTTGTGGGATCCTCCATTCAGACCGGCTCCTCCGGTAAACAGACCATATCCATAACTTATCTGACATACATCTTCATTGGTAGCACCGGCTGCCGTCAACGCTCTGGCACAGCACTCTTCCCACAGGTCAATGTCGTGCTGGGTATAAAAAGCCACCACTCTTTTGCCTGTGGTTCCACTGGTGGACTGGATCCTTACACATTCTCCCAGTGGTTTTGCCAAAAGGCCGTACGGATAGCAGTTTTTCAAATCGTCTTTCGTGAGAAACGGCAGTTTGTGAAGATCATCCGCTGACTGGATATCCTCCGGTGTTACCCCCGCTTCTTCCATTCTCTTTCTGTAAAAAGGTACATGCTGCCATACATGCTTTACCTGTTTTACAAGTCGTTCGCTTTGCCACTGATGAATCTGCTCTCTGGAAGCAGTCTCAATCTCCGGCTGGTAATAGTTTTGCATTTGTCCCTCTCCAATCTTTGAAAGTCATATTGGGTTATTATACCATCTTTGGGAGTGTGTGGCAAGGGCATGCGGACAGGGCAGGAGGCTTTTAGGTTCCGCAACTCATAAAAAAACTTGCATTCCGTGAGTGCTTTTGCTACAACAAAGGCGCAAAAGTATCGACATGCACAAAACACATGCCTGATACTTGCGTCTTTGTACTCACTTCATGCAAGTTTTTTATGAGTTGCTGGAATTGAATATTAAAAGGCGGCCTGCACTGGCCGCCTTTCTTTGTTTGTCTGATGCCATCCTTATCCCCACACTTCTTCAGCGATTTCTTTTACCAGTTTTAATTTTGCCCACTGCTCGTCTTCCGTCAGTTTGTTTCCGATCTCGCAGGAAGCAAATCCGCACTGTGGGCTCAGGCACAGTCTGTCAAGCGGTACATACTTTGCTGCCTCATGGATTCTTGCGATCACTGTTTCCTTATCTTCCAGAACCGGTGATTTGGTTGTGATCAGCCCAAGGACTACTTTTTTGTCTGCGGACACTTTGGCAAGTGGTGCAAATCCGCCGGATCTCTCATCATCATACTCAAGGAACAGGGCATCTACCTTTTCTTTTGCAAATACATAATCTGCCACGGAATCGTATGGTCCGCTTGTGAAGAAAGTAGAGTGATAGTTTCCTCTACAGATATGGGATGTGATCACCATATCTTCCGGTTTTTCTTCCAGTGCCAGGTTATTTACCTCCAGAAGCTGTGCCTTTACTTCCTCCAGATCGATACCAAGAGATTTGTATCTCTGCTTGGCAGCCTCTCCTACGATGGCACCCCAGGTACAGTCATCCAGCTGAAGGTTGCGGCATCCTGCCTCGTAAAACTGCCTGATCACTTCCTGATATCCTTTTCCGATATCCTGGATCAGTTCTTCATTGGTGGGATAAAACTTTCTGGTGCTTTCAAAGTTAGCCGGAACGATCAGCTGCTGAAGCATCTGGGCCGGTGCCGGAATGGTATATTTTGCTACTGTATTTTCATCTTCAAACTGTTTTAAGAACTTAAAATACTCTACAAATGGATGTGGCTTTGCCTTGATCTTGCCAACCAGATAGGTGTCGTCCAGCACAGCCAGTTCTGCGTCAAAGCGAACGCCGTTTCCGGTATTTTCATGCTCCACGCCTTCAAATCCCCACATAAAATCCAGATGCCAGAAGGTTCTGCGGAACTCTCCATCGGTGATCACATGGAATCCAAGTTCTTTCTGTTTTGCTACTACTTTGGTGATTTCTTCATTCACAACCTTGTCAAAGGCTTCTTTTGTGATCTCCCCATCCTGGTATGCCGCCTTGGCGTCTTTCAGTGCCTGGGGTCTCAAAAAACTTCCCACAAAATCATATCGAAAAGGTGTCTTTAATGTACTCATTTTTATATCCTCCGTTTTTCTCTTAACTTGAGGATATTGTATCATCTATTATTTTTTTTATAAAATACATAAAACTACAGCTTATCCATAGTTTCAATCTATGGACAGATAGTTTTTCAATGCTTCCATATAGGTTCTGGCATACTGGCTGAAAATAATATTTTCCTTTCGCACCACACCGATGCGCATTGTCTTGTCCACTAAAAGAGGCTTTGCAATAATACCACTGCCGTTTAATTTATGATCGATGACACCGCTGCTTACGGTAAATCCATTGAGACCGATCACCAGATTAAACAAGGTTGCCCGGTCCCGCACCTGGATGATCTTGGGAAAATCCAGCATGCTGATAAATTCCTCTGAAAAATAAAAGGAATTCCGGTTTCCCTGTTCATATACTAGATAGGGATATGGTTCCAGATCTTCCATAGTGATCACATCCCGATCTGCCAGCGGATGCCCTTTGCATATAAAAACATGGGGTTTTGCCACATACAACTGTTCAAAAACAAGCTGGTTATTCTTGATCAGTTTTGTGAGAACCTCTTCATTGTGCTCCGATAAATAAATGACGCCTATCTCGCTTTTCCCATTTGCCACATCTTCAATGATCTCCCCGGTCTGGGTCTCCCGGATAATAAAGTTGTACCGGTCTGCATCATATTTTTTTATAAGATCCACAAAGGCATTGACGGCAAAGGAATAGTGCTGACAGGACACAGAAAACTTGGGGCTTCGTTTCTCTCCCTTGATAAAATATTCCTTCATATGATCTGCCTGTTCCAGAAGCATCCTGGCAAAAGAAAGCAGTTCCTCTCCCTCTCTTGTTGCTGCCACGCCCTTATTGGACCGGACAAATGCCTTGATCCCCATTTCTTTTTCAAGATTGGAAATTGCCGTGCTCAAGGATGGCTGTGATACAAACAGTTTTTCTGCCGCCTCTGTAATATTTCCACAGTCTGCCACCGTTACCAGATAAGTAAGCTGCTGTAATGTCATGGTGCTCCTCCGTTCCATCTATGTTTTTCTGATATTATAACATAAAAACTCCCTCCATCCGACTATCTTTTTTCAAAAGAATAGCCAGACAAAGGGAGTGTCTGTATCACTTTACAGTCGTTTCTTTTTCTTTTCTTTTCCTTCAAAGCTGTTTTCCAACTGCTCCAAAAGTTTCTTCTGCTCTCTTGTAAGACTGGTTGGCACATCTACTACCAAATCTACATAGTGATTTCCGCGCATCTTCTTGTTACGAAGAGACGGAACTCCTTTACCGCGAAGTCTTACACGGGTTCCGGTCTGGGTGCCGGCTTTTACATTGTATGCCACATCACCGTCAATGGTGTGGATGATCACATCGCCGCCAAGGGCTGCCTTTGGATAAGATATTTTCACTGTGGAATAAATATCGTAATTGCTGCGCTGGAATTCTTTGTGGTTTTCCACATATACTTCCACCAGCAGATCCCCTCTGGCACCGCCGTTTTGTCCCGGCTCACCTTTACCTCTCAGGCGCACACTCTGTCCCTGGTCAATACCGGCTGGAATGGATACCTGCAATTTTTCTTTGGTGCTGGTATAACCATTTCCATGGCAGTCCGGACATTTTTCTTTCACAATGGTTCCTTTACCGCCACATTCCGGACAGGTCGTTACATTCTGTACCATACCAAACAGAGACTGCTGGGAGTGGACAATCTGTCCCCGTCCATTACATTTAGGACAGGTTTCACGCTTGGTACCGGCTTTTGCACCGGAACCGCCGCATGTTTTACACTCTACTTTTGTTGGAATCTCGATCTCTTTTTCCGTTCCAAAACAAGCCTCTTCAAAGGTGATACGAACCTGTGTCCGCAGATTGGCACCTCTTTGTGGTGCATTCGGATCCGCTCTTCGGCTGCGGCCTCCAAAACCGCCGCCAAAGAGATCTCCAAATATATCTCCAAAGCTTCCGAATATATCGTCCATGTCCATGCCGCCGGAGAAACCGCCACCGCCGGCGCCTCCATCAAAGGCCGCATGACCAAACTGGTCGTATTGTCTTCTCTTATCCGGATCACTGAGTACGGCATAAGCCTCGGAAGCCTCCTTGAATTTTGCCTCTGCCTCTTTGTCCCCCGGATTGGTGTCTGGGTGGTACTTTTTCGCAAGAACACGGTATGCCTTCTTCAATGCTGCGGCATCCGCATTTTTGTCCACACCCAGGACTTCATAATAATCTCTTTTTTCAGCCATTTTTATCTCCTCCGCCCCGGAGCGAATCTATTACAGTTCGCGGAAGTCTCCGTCTACTACATCATCGCCGCCGTTGTCCGTTGCTGCGCCCTGGTCTGCGGCTCCGGACATATCCGGGCCGGCACCTGCTGCGCCACCGTTTGCTGCCTGTGCCTGCTCATACACTTTGGCAAATACCTGCTGTGCATTGTTCATCAAAGACTCTTTGGCAGCTTTCAGTTCATCTACATCTGCATCGCTCATGTTTTCCGGTGTTGTACGCTCCAGAATTGCTTTGATCTTATCGATATCAGCCTGAACTGTCTCTTTCTGAGAAGCATCTACGGCTTCTCCTACATCTGTCAGTGCTTTCTCAGTCTGGCTTACAAGACCTTCTGCCTCGATGCGGGCATCAATACCCTCTTTACGCTTCTTATCCTGTGCTTCAAACTCAGCCGCTTCTTTTACTGCCTTTTCAATCTCTTCATCATTCATGTTAGAACCAGCTGTGATCGTAATGTGCTGTTCTTTTCCTGTTCCCAAGTCCTTAGCGGATACATTTACAATACCGTTGGCATCAATATCGAAAGTAACTTCGATCTGAGGTACTCCTCTCATTGCCGGAGGAATTCCATCCAGACGGAACTGTCCCAGAGATTTGTTATCTCTTGCAAACTGACGCTCACCCTGTACTACATTGATATCTACGGCAGTCTGGTTATCTGCTGCGGTAGAGAAAATCTGGCTCTTCTTAGTAGGGATGGTTGTGTTTCTCTCGATCAATTTGGTTGCAATACCACCCATTGTCTCAATTGCCAGTGACAGTGGTGTTACATCCAGCAGAAGGATATCGCCTGCACCGGAATCTCCTGCCAGTTTTCCACCCTGAATGGAAGCACCAAGTGCTACACACTCATCTGGGTTCAAAGATTTATTTGGCTCATGTCCTGTCAGCTGTTTTACTTTGTCCTGTACAGCCGGGATACGGGTAGAACCACCAACCAACAATACTTTGCTAAGTTCAGAAGCTGTGATACCTGCATCTTTCAAAGCGTTCTGTACCGGTGTTGCTGTACGCTCTACCAGATCTCTTGTCAGATCATCAAACTGTGCACGGGTCAGGTTCATGTCAAAGTGCTTTGGACCTTCTGCCGTTGCTGTGATAAATGGCAGGTTGATGTTGGTTGTATTGGCGGAAGAAAGTTCTTTCTTCGCTTTCTCTGCTGCTTCTTTCAGACGCTGCATAGCCATCTTATCAGTAGAAAGGTCTACGCCTTCTGCCTTTTTGAACTCTTCAACCATGTAATTTGTGATCTTGTTATCAAAGTCATCACCACCAAGACGGTTGTCTCCGGATGTGGACAATACTTCGATGACGCCGTCACCGATCTCGATAATAGATACATCAAATGTACCACCACCTAAATCGTATACCATGATCTTCTGCTCACCTTCGTTGTCCAGTCCATATGCCAGAGCGGCTGCTGTTGGCTCGTTGATGATTCGTTTTACATCCAAACCGGCGATCTTTCCGGCATCTTTTGTTGCCTGACGCTGTGCATCGTTGAAGTAAGCCGGTACCGTGATAACTGCTTCTGTTACTTTTTCGCCGCCCAGGTAGTTCTCAGCATCACCCTTCAATTTCTGAAGGATCATAGCGGAGATCTCCTGTGGTGTATAATTTTTACCATCGATGGATGCTTTATAATCTGTACCCATATGTCTCTTAATAGAAGAGATTGTCTTATCTGCATTGGTAACAGCCTGACGCTTAGCCGGCTCACCAACCAGTCTCTCACCATTCTTTGTAAAAGCTACAACAGATGGTGTTGTTCTGGCACCTTCTGCATTTGCGATAACAACCGGTTTTCCACCTTCCATGACTGCTACACAGCTATTTGTAGTACCTAAGTCAATACCAATAATCTTGCTCATAATAATCCTCACTTTCTGTCGCTTAACGACTCTTTCCTTTTCTATTATTAATTTAGAACTTTAACCATACTATGTCTTACAACGCTGTCTTTGTAAGTGTATCCTTTCTGGAATTCTTCTACAACCACATTGACGGCTTCGCTGTCATCTTCGTCATGCATTACTGCATTGTGGAGATTCGGATCAAATTCCTTTCCTACTGCCTCAATTGGCTGAACACCCAATTCCTCGAATACGGTCATCAGCTGTTTGTACACAGCTTCGATCCCTTTTACAAACGGGGTCTCTTTTTCTTCATCGGATAATCCATCAAATCCTCGCTCCAGATTGTCTACCACCGGAAGGATCTTTTCGATCACCGATTTGGAACCAACTTCAAACATAGAAGCTTTTTCTTTTTCAGACCGGTTACGGAAATTTTCAAACTCTGCCAGATTTCTCATGAGGCGGTCATTCAATTCCTCGATCTTTTCATCTTTTTTATCTTTCTTCGGCTTCTTTTTAGAAGTTTTTTTCTTTTCTTTTTCCTCGGTCTCCGGTGTTTCTTTGGTTTCTTCCGGAGTCTCTACCGTTTCTTCCTTTGTCTCAACGGCTTCTTCCTGAGTCTCATTCTTTATTTCTTCCACTTCACAGCCACCTTTCTATTCTATCTTCTTTTTAAATATGTCATCCAGCTGCTGCATGCAGCCCTCCAGGGTACCTACTACTTTCTCATAGTCCATTCTCTTTGGCCCCACGATGCCGATCTTGCCATACACGCCTTCCTTGATCTGGTATGTTGCCGTGACCACCGAACAATCCTTCATGGACTCTACCGGTGATTCCTCGCCGATGTATACCTGAATGGCATGTTCTTTGTCTTCTCCGGTCTCGGCGTTGGCCCAGGCCTCCAGCATCTGTTTTTCCTCAAATGTAGAAAGCAGTTCCGTCACCTTTTCCTTATCCGTAAGTTCCGGATATTTCAAAATATTGGTGGCACCGGAAGTATAAATCTCGGCGTTGTCTTCCTCCGCCATAACCTCGGCAACACAATCTAACACACTGCCTGCCAGATCTCCGTAAGCACCTGCCTGCTCTTTGATCTTCTGCATCATGGCCATGTTGATCTCTGTAAAATCCAGGCCGTTCAAAGCTGTGTTAATAAGGAAATTCATCTGAGAGACAATATCCTCTGCCAACGGTTCTTCCAGATTGATAAACTTATTGTTTACATGATTGTTGTCCAACACTACCAACACCAGAAGCTGCCCGTCTACGATCTGGTTTAACTGGATAAACTTGATCTTTTTGTGCTGATACTTCGGTTTGGTCACCATGGTGGTATAGTTGGTATTGTCTGCCAGAAGTTTAGCAACCTGTTTCAGCAAAAGGTCAATCTTGTCGGCCTTTTCTACCAGAAGTCCTTTCATCTCTTCCACTTCGGCATTTTTGTTCTTCAGCATGGTGTCTACATAGAGGCGGTATGCCTTATCAGAAGGAATCCTTCCTGCTGATGTATGGGGCTGCAAAATGTAGCCCATCTCCTCCAGATCCGACATCTCATTCCGAATCGTTGCGGAGCTCAAATTCATATCTGCATACTTGGATACGGTTCTGGAACCTACCGGCTCCCCTGTCTCCATATAGTTCTGGATGATCGCTTCCAAAATCTTTTGCTTACGCTCATTTAATTCCACAGAATCACTTCCTTTGTCACTCCGACTTTTTTGTTATTGTTAGCACTCATCAACTTCGAGTGCTAATCTTTAACTACCATTAAAATACCACCACCAAGTACAGTTGTCAACCAGTTTTTTGAAAAAAATAAAAGTTTTTTTATTCTTCACATTCCCGGCAATTATCCGATATACAACATAGAATTGACTATTTTTACAGGAGGTGTGCGATGCCAATCGTTAGTAACGGGATTCAAAACAGTACGGACAGTCCTTCTTCCTCTGTGGCCTCTTCCCAGCCAAAAGCCTACCGCACAGGCAATACAACGGTAATGCTCAGAGAGGGACAGACCTTAAAGGGTGTTGTCAGTGATGTCCACAGTGATCAGATCACGCTGGTCATGGAAGACGGTACTGCCTTTACCGGCCGTCTCCCGGATGCGGGACAGTATTCCATCGGCCAGAAAGCAGCCTTTAAGATCGTCAGTCTGGATCAGAATACTATTTATATGAAAGCAGTCAGCACTTCCTATTTATTAGATATGGAAGATACCATCGACCAGGCACTGGAAGAAGCCGGTCTGCCAAAGTCTGCCTGCAACAGTGATGTGGTCCGCAGTCTTTTGATGAACCAGCAGTCCATCAGCCGTGAAAACCTTTTATCTTCCATCCGTCTGTGCGCCACCTACCCGGATGCGGATGTAAACTCAGTCATTACACTGCGCCGTCTGGGCCTGCCTCTTACGCCGGAAAATCTGACACAGTTTGAGCAATATGAGAACAATGCCCATTCTCTGTTAGATCATTTTGCCCAGATCACTGACAGTATCGGAGATCTGATGAATGCCATCGGCACCCAGGTGCCAAGGCTTTCCGGACAAACCGCCGGACAACTTTTGAACCTGGCCCTTTCCTCCTCTCTTACACCGGAGGAACAGGCGTTAAAGGAAGCACAGGCAGCCGCCTCCGAGGCACAGACTGAAGCTGTGGCCCAAGAAGGGGAGGGATCCGATGCCCCAGAAACCGCCGAAAAAGCACCGGCAAATGCGGCAGATGCCGCTCTTTCAGAGGAAACAGAAGTCTCTTCTTCTCCTTTCAGCCGCATGAAACAGATTTTTTCTTCTCTTACGGACGGTGCCTCCGTTGCCAAAGCCGCCCTTTCCGAAACCGGACTGGCAAAGGATTACAAAGTTCCTTTTATCCATGAGCAGGTAGGATTTTCCCTTTCTCCGGAAGAACGGGAAGCCCTTCATTCCCTCCTGTCGGATCTTCCTCTTCCGGAAGAACTGACCACTTCTCTGCAGGAAGGCACTCTCACCACCCGGGATTTTCTGACGGCTGTCCGCCAGGCCCTTCCCCGGATGAGCAGCGAGCAGGCCGCCGGTCTCCTGTCTTCCCCTGCCTTTCAGCGCCTTGTAAAAGACCAGTTTTTGTCCAACTGGACTCTCTCTCCCGAGAAACTCAAGCAGAAAGGAGCTGTGGAAGAGCTGTATCAGCAGATTTCCAGCCAGGTAGATAAATTGTCCCATTTCAGCCAGGATGTGTTTGGCAAAAACCTGTTTGAGAACCTGCAGCAGCAGACCACCCAGACCAGCCAGAATCTGAATTTCATGAAACTGTTAAACGACACTTATCAGTATGTGCAGTTACCTGTGAAATTACAACAGCAAAATGCCCATGGTGATCTGTATGTTATGACACGCAAAGAGTCTCTGCGCCGACACCCGGACAGCTTGAAAGCGCTTTTGCATCTTGACATGGACCACCTTGGTTCACTGGATATCCATATAATAAGAGAGAACACATCCATCACCACCAAGTTTTTTGTAGACGAAAAAGACACCCTGCAGCTTCTTGAAAAAAATATCAATCTGCTGCAAGATGCCTTAAACGAACAGGGTTTTTCTTTCTCTTCCGAATTTTCCATGAAGGAAAAGGACTTTAACCTTGTGAATGACTTTATGAATGCCGAGGCTCCGGTAGGTACCATTGCCCGGTACAACTTTGATCTGCGGGCGTGATCATGCGCCCCTTTTTTCTTGTCTTTTTTTGTAGAAAAATCCCAGAACTGCCGCAATGACTGCCAGGGCTACCAGGGCAAGTCCCAGCCATTTTACCCAGTCTGCCGCCCGTTTTCCTTTTACTACGGCCACATAACGGATAGAATCGCTGTCTGCTGTCACAGTCCGGTCCTGTGTCGATGACTCCAAATACTTCACCCCCTCCGGTGTATAACAATACACAGAAACCTGTGACGGATCCATACCACTACCTATCGGCAGATACATTTTATAACCATCCTTTGGTTCTGATGTATCGGACATGGAATACACTACAATATCCTCATCCGAAGAAACGCCGGATGCCTTTTTGAGTTTCTGATATACTTCATTGGACGGATCCAGTTTTTCCGCCGTTAATGACGGTGGACGGCTGTCGTTCCCGTGATTGGAATAATCTCCTATCAGGTAAATACCGGTAGCGGCGTCCGCAATGGCCAGGATTCCGGTGCCGGTATTCCTGCTCTGCACAGCATTGCCAAGACTTTCCAGATTACATCCATAACCACTGACCGTAGCCTGCAGTCCATCTACCTGGCTGATGACGCCGGCTGACCGCAGTGCCAGGATCTTTGTAATATTCGGAAATGCAATCTTTACATCCCGCGGCTGCTCTGTGTAGTTAAGATATTCTACATTGGATGCCAGTGGCTCTGCTGCCGCCTTGAACAACTTGTCTTTTAACTTCTGTGCACTGGCGTAAAACCGTCCTGCTTCAAACACCTGACCGTCCGTCACCGTACCTCCTGTCAGAACAATCTTGGAACAATCTTTCATATACTGATGGTATTTTTTCATCAGTTCCTTGTTCTGATAGATCACCTGAAACAAAGGATAATCTGCATAAGTAAATTTCTTCATTGGCTCTTCGCCGAATTCGCCGCCCATATCCTCTTTATACATCTGGTCAATATTCAGATTTGCCGTGGCTTCTGCGGTACTTGGATAATAGCAGCCAAAACTCAGATCATAGTCCCATGGAAGGAGCATGGATTTTCCGTCTTTATCCACATACAGTCCAAAATTCTGCTGGGTTACGAACATGTTATCATTCTGCACCAGGAAACTGTGGGTGGCAAAATACTTAACCACTTCCTCTACGTCCATGACCTGCTCTAACTCTTTGATATATTCGTCACTGTTGACATCGATCTTGTTCCCCTTGCTGTCCTTTCCCTGGCTTAGCAGAGTCAGCTTCTTCTGCCAGGTAAATACCCGGGGCAGTTCATTCTTTACTTTAGTCAGTGTGTCTTCGTTGTTTTCCCACAGGCCACTCTGCTCTGCCAGAACTCCTTTTGCCTGGCTCAGGCCATTTTTGTCTGTGGTAATATCTTTGCCCAGATCATATGTGCCTGCTTTGGTCAGATAGGAATCCATGTTTTCATCGTACTGCATATTGGTGTGGGTTGGCTTTACAAGATAGTCAGACAGGGCCTTCCCTCCCACACTCAGATACCGTTTCAAAATGGATTTCTGCATATTCTCGATCATGGAATACACACCGTAAAACTTACCGTTGATGTACACTTTTGCCAGTCCATACTGGGGTGCCGGCAGTCCCATTTCATTCAGCAGTTTCAGGGCAAAATACTCCTTGAGCATACTTTTGTCAAAATAGAAATTGTTGAAACTGATTTTGTCGCAGCCATGGAAATTCTGGTCTTCTCCATACTTTTCTTTCGTGATATACTTGCCAAAATTGATGGAAAATGAAAAACGGTCATTGGCTACATTGTCGTTATAAGTGTGGTCCAAAGTATAATTTCCTTTGGTTTTTAATCCTACATAGCCATAGGTCTCATCCCCAATCTTGACAGAATCTGCCATCACAGTAGGTTTTTCGGAACCATTCTGGAACAAATAATCCAAATTGTTTTTATCCACTGTCAGAGATACCGTCTGTATGTCTTCCTTCAGGAAATAGTTCACATACTCAGCGTCTTTTGCCTTTCCCTGATATTGTTTCTGTATCTTGTAATTTTTATCCGGCTGTGTTTTGAGCATTTTTTCCGTAACCTGTCTGGCTTTTACTCCATGGGCACTGGCGGTTGCCGGAGAGATCCCTCCGGCAATGCCTGCTGCCATGGCTGCCAGCACACAAACGGTTACTACTCTGCGAACCCTTCTGTCTTTCATGCTAACAACTCCATTATTTCTTGATTTTTACTGTCTTTTTCTGTCCCTTGTTCTTAAAGAGTTTCTTATACTTTTTCAGTTTGGAAGAAGGCACTTTGATCACCGCTTTCTTCTGAATGCCTTTCAGCGCATTTTTGCCCACTTTGGTAAGTTTTTTGGATTTTACTACCAGGGATTTCAGTTTTTTAGCCTGATAAAACGCCTTCGCACCGATGGTCTTAACGGAGGCACCGATCACCGCTTTCTTCAACTTCTTATTTTTTGCAAAGGCATTGGCCGCAATGGCTGTAATCTGGAAAGACTGCCCTTTGATGGTAACGGTTTTTCCAATGGTAATGCTCTTTTTGTTTTTGGATGTTGGTTTTACAAGGGTTACGGTTCTCTTTGTTCCGTTAGCAGTTACTTTGTATTTAACACCTTTTACTGTATATGTTTTTCCTTTTACTGCCTGGTCTTTCTTTACGGTTGTGTTGGTATTGGTCTTGTTTTCCACCTTGGATGTGGTTGCCAGCACCAGAGTTCCCAGTTCGGAAACTTCTCCGTAATATACATTGTCGTCTTTTTTCGTGCTGACTTTCTCTGTAGAGCCATCCTTTTTATAATTGTACAGCACCAGATTTGTGTTTTTATACTTGGATGCCGTTGGCACATATACAGTGTATTTGTCTATCGGACTTCCCACGGCTGACAGTGAATACATCTCTACCGCGTTACAGCCGGCGTCCAGCTGAACATTTGACTGTATGGTCTTATACTGTTCGCTGTCCTGTGTCAGTTTGGTCGCAGTCAGAGACGCCGCAAATCCTCCAAGGTATGTATTCACTGCAAAAATACCCGTTTTCTCGTCTACAATAGCCATCTTGCCCCTCATGGAAATAAACCGGTCCGGCTGGCCATTTCCTACGGCTGACAGATCGCATCCGGAACCGCATACTGTTGCATTGATACCGTCTACCTGGGATACTACACCTACCGAACGCATAGCATAAATCTTTTTGATACTTGGCAATGCCTTTTTCATATCTGCCGGCTGGCTGGCATTGATATATCTTCCGCCGGATGTAAGTGGCATGGTTGCTGCCGCCTGCAGTTTATCCTGGATCTTTTCAATACAGGAATTGATGTATCCCGGTTCTATGGTTTCCCCGGTGGAAAGTGTTCCACCCAGTGCCGCGATCTTGGAACAGTCTTTCATATATTTCTTAAACTTATTCATCAGTGACTTATTCTGATAGATCACATAGAACAATGGGTACTGGGAATATCCCTCCTCTTCATTGTATCCAAAATCATTTCGCTCCGGATCATACATCTGGGTAATTTTAAAGTTGGCTGTCGCCGACGCTGTGGTTGGATAGAAGCATCCCATACTCAGATCGTAATCCCATGGAAGCATCATGGATTTGCCGTTTTTATCTACATAGACAGCGAAGTTTTTCTCACCGGTAAACATATCGTCAGTCTGTACCAGGAAACTGTGGGTGGCATAATAACGCACTACTTCATCCACATCAATGACCTGATCCAACAGTTTCACGTATTCGTCGCTGTTAACATCAATTTTCTTGCCGCTAAAGTCCGTTCCATTATAAAGCTGGTTTAACTTCTTCTGCCATTTCAAAACGGTAGGTATCATTTTGGCTACATCCTGCAGCGTGTCATTGTCGTATTCCCACAAACCACCAATGGCATTATGCAAAGCCTCACTGGCCTCATAATCACCATTTTCATTCTTTTTCAAATGCTCAGACAAGTCAAAATCACCCTCCGCATTGATAAACTGATCCATGGCTGTGTTATACTCCATGCGGTAATACTCCGGTTTTACCAGATAGTCACTGATCTCGCTTTTGTCCACTTTTTTGTACTGCTCCAGGATGCTGGAATCCATATTCTCCACCATGAAGTACACACCGTAATACTTGTCATTGATATAAATCTTGGCAAGTCCTACCTGTGGTGTGGGGATTCCCACCTTGGACAAAACTTTCCATGCACAGAATTCCTTCAGCATACTCTTGTCAAAATAGAAGTTATTAAAACTTACTTTGCTCAGTCCGTGGAAATTCTGGGTTGCTCCGTACTTTTTCTTTTTGATATACTTACCAAAATTCAAAGTCAGTGAAAACCGGCTATTGCCATATGGCATATTCTCCAATGTATAACTTCCCTTAGTCTTCAATCCTGCATAACCAATGGTCTCATCCCCGATGGTTACCTGATTGGTCATAACCTGCGGCTTATCCGAGGCGTTCTGGAACATATACATAAGGTTATTTTCATCTATGTTGATCTTTACGGTCTGTACATCATCATCCAGGAAATATTTATTATAATCTCCATCTTTCGCATCCCCCTGCATGGACATATCCACCTTGTAGTCCTTGTCCGGTGTCGTATTCAACATATCCTCTGTGATAATCTGGGTTCCAAACTCCGGTGTTTCCGTCTCCGCTGACGCATTTTTTATCTCACCGCCTGCGGAAAGCACACCTCCCAGCATGGAAAAGCTCAGCATCACAGCCAAAATACTCTTTCCTCTCATTCTTCGCATAAATACCTTCTCCTTTCTGCGAAACCATTATTTATAATTCTAATTCATTCTATCATAAATTCTCTCTTTCGTAAAGGAAAAACGCCTATTTCCGCTATATCTGTCCTCCGTATTTTCCTCCAACGAAAAGATCTGTGTATTGCAAGCACCTTTTGCACTTGCGCCACACAGATCTTCGTGTCAGATTATTGATATGTTAATATTATGACTTTTATTACTGTACTTTTATGTTGTCGATCTGGGTCACACCGGATCCACGGCCGGACAATACATAAAATCCTTTTGGTGTACCATTTCCGGTAAAGGCTACATTGTCCACTGTACCAAGTACTGTGTCTCCGTTGGTTGCCACTACTTTCAAAGTCTTGGCTGTCACATTTACCTCAACCTGCAGATGTACCCAGGTTCCGGATGGTATGGTAAGTTTGTTCTGTGTACCATTGATATACCAGTCTGTCTGTAACTGACCGGTGGTATTCTTCGTGGTATCCAGTTTCAGAATATAAGCATCTGCATCCGCCATTCCACCATTATTATTAGCCTTATCTGTGGTACTGTCGGTGGATGTCAATACCAGCTGTGACTGGGAACGGTTTGCAACATTTCCGGAAGTCAGCGCCACATCCATCTCCACAATATAGGAAGACTGTCCTGCCGTAATGCCAAAGTCTGCGGCCTTGCCTCCACGGTTACCGGAACTGGAGTCCTGAGCAAATTTCAGAAAATGATTGTCATTTTCTGTTCCCAGGGAAATTCCACCTGCCATATTGGCAGAGGCAAACAAAGTAGTAATATCCGTTACGCTTTCACAGTCCTGTGTGTACAGATACTGAATGTCTCCCTTGGTAAGGACTTTTACGGAAAACCCTTTGGTTTCTGTTTCCCCGTTTCCGGTAACGGTAGCTGTCAGGGTAACATCCTTGCTTTCTGCAGCCGGTCTTGTTACCGCACCGGTAGCCGGGTTGATCACGGATGTATCCGATGATGTCCAGGAAATCGCGTAACCGCCATTCAGTGTTTTCGGCAAGGTTATGCTGTCCGATTTCACCACTGTCTCGATCTGGATATCATTCAAGAGTCCCGGTACAGCCACTTTATATGTCTTTGTAGCAGAAGATGTGCCTTTTGTGATGGTGGCAGTCAGTGTGGCACTGCTGTCTTTTAAGTGTCTCTTTACAACTGCCTTAGATCCCTGGACCGCAACGGCGTTGTCTGCTGCTGTTACCTTCCAGGAAACCGTGGAACCATAAGCACCTCCCAGTGGCAGATCAAAATCCGCTGTCGCACTGGATGGAACGGTAATGGCATTGCTGTCTGCTGTCACCGATCCGCTTTCTGTCTTTGGATCTTTCAACGTCTTGGATCCCCAGATACATACATTATTAGCACCTACTGCTGTAAATGTCATGACACGGTTTCTGGCTGCTGATTCATCGTAACCATAGCTGAATACACCCTGGTATTTTACACCTTTGATTGTGAAGTCTACATATGGCTTGCCACTCTTCATAGACCATGTGCCGCCGGCATCCACACCGCCAACTGTACCATTCTCATACAGTGTGATGTAAGTGCTGTTTACTACCGAACCACCTGCTGTAGATGGTTCATGGTAAATGTACTCGTAAGTACCTGCTACTTCTTTTTTATCATATCCGGATGCGGATATCTTCTCTCCGTTGTAGGTATATGGAGCCACACAAAGCCATCCATCCTCACTCATAAACATCTGATGGGTACGAACCTGATGGGTTTCACCACTGTTTGTGAAACGAGTGTGGTATACCAAAAACATTCTTCCGTCATCATCTACCAGTGCAGAGTTATGTCCCTGTGCCAGATATCCTTTAGAATTGCAGGACCACTTGTAGCCTGCCATCAGACGGATACCAATATTACCTGTAACAGAAGTAGTATTTTTAGAGGTTCTCAGTGCATTTCTGCCCTGTTTATCTACATATGGTCCGGTAATATTCTTAGAACGGAATACTCTCATGTTATAGTTTCCAGTGGCTGTCAATCCGCCATAGGACTCGAACATATAGTAGTAACCATCCTTCTGGATGATGTAAGAAGCCTCTCCTGTCGCACGGCCGCCTCCTGCTACACGGATTCCCATGTATGGATCGGAAGTAGTGCCGTCGGTATCATCCGTATCGTATTTGTAAGTATAACTGTAATCTCTCAGACCTGTTTTGGCATCCAGTTTGATGAAGTAAATACCGCCAAACCAGGATCCGTAAGACATCCAGAGATTTCCTTCTGCGTCATATTTTACACAAGGGTCAATGGCGTTGGTCTGATAAGCCGGGTTGTAACTGTTTCCTGTCAGATATCGGGAGGCCAGTGTACTCTCTCCGGTAGCCTTCTCATAATCTGTGTACTTGAAGTTATGTCCTTCTACACCGTCTTTGGTCGTCAGACCTGAATAAATAACCGGTCCCTGCACAGTCCAGTCTCCGTCCAGTTTATCGGCAGTCAGAAGCACGATCACAGAGTTTAGGTCCGGTCCGTTGACAGACATGTACATACACCATTTCTTCATGGCCTTATTGTAAATTACATCCGGTGCCCACTGGTTATCTTTCAACAGACAGTCGTTTCCGCTGTTATCTTTGTTGGCCACTCCGTTTTTGTTGTACTTGGCCCAATTTTCCCAATAAGAGGCAAACACACTTCCTGTCTCAGAAGTATCTTTTGTTACATTGTTGGTTACCTGTGTCCATCCGATCAGGTTGTCTGTTCTTGCAAACGCAAGATGGGAACCAAAGATATAATAATATCCATCATCTCCCTTTACAACCGATGGGTCATGGCTGGAAGTCTGGTATGGTTCCTGAATATCACAAACAAAGTTCTTTGTCTTGCCATTGGCAATGCTGGCAGTGACAGTTACTTTACCGATACCGTTTGCCTTAAAATTATAATTTGAATCAACTGTCGCCAGTTCCGGATTGTCCACGGTAAATTTCACTTTTTCCGTGGCATTTGACGGAGAAACACTTACATTCAAAGGCCATACATTGTCCCCTGTGATCTCCATCGCTGTCGGATAATCATCTAGTGTAAAGTCTGTAGCCGCTACATATGGTGTTGGAGACGGTGTCGCCTTGACGGTATTTGTGTTATTAGCTGGTGCCTTTGTTACCGTAGGCTTCTTGGTCGTGGTAGTCTTGGTGGTCTTTTTCTTATTCTTTACTGTCACCTTGCAGACATACTTTTTCTTGCCGACTTTCGCTGTGATACGGGCGGTTCCGGCCTTTTTAGCTTTTACCTTACCTGTCTTTGAAACAGTGGCTACTTTCTTTTTAGAGGAAGACCATTTGATCTTCTTCTTGTTGTTTTTCAATTTCAGTTTGTAGGTCTTTCCTACCCGCAAAGTCAATTTCGTCTTATTTAATTTGACCTTTGCCTTCTTTTTCGATGCTGCTGCCGCCTCCGCAGCGACAAACAGCATACTGCCGGCCAGGGCAAGAGACAGTGTAACTGCCGCTGCCTTTCTGGCCTTCTGTATGCTCTTTTTCATAGATTATGCCTCCTGTATATGAATCTTAGTATACAGCTATATTGTCTAATAAGAATGTTGACTGGTATCTTCCGGCCAGTACATAAATACCACCCAGAGAACCGGCTCCGTTTACAGTGACATTTCCTTGATAATATACTTTATCATCATCTGAAATAATCACGGATGCTGTTTTTGCAGTCGGGTTCACGGAGATATTAAAGTGTACCCAGGATGCCGGAATCTCTGCTATATCGCCTCCGTTGATGGTCCATGTAGTGCTGTTGGTCGTGTTCAGTTTCAAAATATATCCACTGGCTGCACCATAGTTTACATTCTTGCTTGTGTTAGCAAAATCAGATCCGGTTACTACGAACTCAGATCCCTGATTGTTACCGGCTTTGATGAGCGCATCAAATTCCATGCTGTAACTGGAGGTAGTCTGATCCGCAACTCCAAAGTTAGCGATCATACCACGGGAGTTTGTCTTTGTATCTCCTGTAAAGTCATAGGACATATAGTTTCCGTGAGTTGTATCATTTTTCACTTTTACAAAATCAGCTGCATTGGCAGATACAAACAGTGCACGCATTGCCTTATCATTGGCTATATCTGTGAAGTCCTGCTTGTAAATGTAAGAGTCGATCACACCACTTGTTACTTTAATGTCAAATGTCTTTGTAACAGAACCATATTTAGCAGTCAAAGTGACTGTTTCTGATCCGGTGGCCGGTACAGTTACTTTACCATCCTTTGTGATCACATCTGTGTTGGATGAAGTCCATGTAATGGCTGTTCCCTGTGCTGTTGTGGCTGGCAGAACCAGGTTTGTATTTTTCTTGATCAATACCGGAAGTGATACGGCAAAGGCATCTACCGATACAGTGAAGGTCTTGGTGGTTGTCTCACTGCCTTTCTTTACAGTCGCTGTCAGGGTAACTTTTGTTTTTGCATCCGGTTTTGTCACCGTCGCTTTTCCGTTTGTTACTTTGACAACTTTATCATTGCTGGATGTCCATGTCACTTTAGAAGCAAACAATCCTTCTGTTGTCAGATTAAAGTCTTCGTTAGCAGATGTTGGCACCGTAATCTGTGAAGCATCATATTCTACCGCTTCTTTGTCTGTCTTGTGCATCTTGCTGCCCCAGATCGTACGGTTGTCAGATCCGATGGCTGTAAATACCATGACACGGTCACGGGCGGATGTCTGCTCGTTCTGCTCCAGAACAACACCTTTGTATGTCTGGTTATTAATCTTGATGGTAATGTAATGTCCATTCAGAGTCCATGTTCCGTTCTGGGCACCTGATACGGTACCATCCTCATTCAGTTCCAGTCTCTGAGATGCTACATAATCATAATTTGGCTTGTCGGTTCTCATATAACTGGTGCGGTGGTAAATAAATTCATAATCACCTACAACCTGTGATTTATCATAACTATTCTTAATGGTTTCACCATTGAACTCAAATGGTGCTGTTACAAGCCAGCCATCTTCATTTTCAAATGTCTGATGGGTACGGATCGTAAAGTCCTCTGTGCTGTTTGCATATTTCTGATGGAAGTGGATAAAGGTTCTTCCGCTCTCATCTTCTACTGCTGAATTACCTCCACAAGATGTATAAGCATTCTTCATGAAGGAGAATTTGTAGTTGTCCATAACACGCAGACCAAGTTCCGATCTTCCTTTTGTACCGGTAGCTGCGTTACCCTGTGGGTCAGAGTACGGTCCCTCAATCTTTTCTGCACGAACCATTCTCATGTTATATCCACCATAAGACTGAAGACCTCCTACGGATGTCCACAGATAGTAATAATATCCGGTGGATGATTTAGAAGATTTAACTTCCTGGATGTAAGGTCCCTCGCCATTGTTATTGGCAATGCGGAGTCCATAATATGGATCTGCTTCACTTAATGTAGTAGCTGTACCTTCACCGCTGTCTGCATAGTTTGCTCCGCGAAGCCCGGTCTTTGGATCCAGTTTCAAAAGGCGGATACCACCAGCTGTTGTAAAGGAACCATATACCATCCAGAGGTTTCCATCGTGGTCATACAGTACTGTCGGGTCGATACAGTCAGGGCTGTTGGTACCCAGTTTGGCATATTTGCTTTCTTTTGCCTGTGCATCTGTAATTCCCAGTGCTTTTGCTACATTTGTCTTGCCAATATCTGTGGATGTACCGGTTGTGATACCGGAGCATACGATCATGCCGGCATATTTATAATCTTTGTCCGGATAATCAGATGTAGCCATGGCGATACAGCATTTTTTACTTCCATCTACGATAGAAATGTACATGCAGTATTTCTTCATTGCCTTGTTGTAAATAATGTCCGGTGCCCATGCATTTTCTTTTGCTCCGTTTGGCATTGTATAAGCATATGCCTCTGCGAACTCTTCTTTGTAATCCTTGGAGAACCATGCTTTTCCGTATCCGGTTCCGTCTGCTGTCCATCCTACCAGGTTATTGGACTTTCCTCCTACCAGGTGAGAACCAAAACTATAGTAGTTGCCGGAAATAGGATCTCTGTAAACAGACGGATCATGGATTCCCAGTTCCGTTGCCTTTGTGATCTTGCACTCAAAAGTCTGTTTCTGTCCATTAGAGATAGAAGCTGTTACTTTTACCTTACCAACTCCGGTAGGGATGAAATTGTAGTTAGCATCTACCTTGGCAAGATCATCATCACTAAAAGTGAACTTAACCTTCTCTGTGGCATTGGATGGAGATACTTTTACATCCAGACCGTAGATTTCATAGTCGTTATCTCCTACCAGCTCAATCTCCGACGGATAGCCGGAAAGAGTAAAACTCTGCGCTGCTACATATGGTGTTGGAGATGGTGTTGCCTTGGTCGTGGTAGTGTTATTAGCCGGTGCCTTTGTTACCGCAGGCTTCTTGGTCGTGGTAGTCTTGGTAGTCTTGGTGGTCTTTTTCTTATTCTTTACTGTCACCTTGCAGACATACTTTTTCTTGCCGACTTTCGCTGTGATACGGGCGGTTCCGGCCCTCTTGGCTTTTACCTTACCTGTCTTTGAAACAGTGGCTACTTTCTTTTTAGAGGAAAACCATTTGATCTTCTTCTTGTTGTTTTTCAACTTCAGCTTATATGACTTTCCCACCGTCAATGTAAGCTTCGTCTTGTTTAAAGCTACTTTCTTCTTTTTCTTTGCATCTGCCTGATTCGGTGCGATCAACATACCGAGGATCAATGCAAATATCAATGAAAAAGATACAATTTTTCTTTGTTTCAATTTTCATTCCTCCTTATATTAAGCTGTGACGCCCCCTCGCTTTGCTCGGCGGCAAGTCGTCGGAATCATGTTAAATATGACTTCGTCATATAGATTCCTCCTTATAAACGATGTGTCCTCATTGTAACAAATTGCTAAAATAATTACAAGTAATTTGTAGTTTTATGAGCATTTTTCATATAAAAGGTTTATTTGTTTTTCCCCATAAAATCAGTTATAATAATGTACGAAAACAGTTTTTGGGGGAATATCATGATTACACTAAATGATTATTTATACAATGGCGACACAGTACTGAAGATCATCCATTCTTATGAAAATGATCTCCGCCAGTCTGCCGAAGATGCACACAATGAAATCGATCTGCTTCACTGTGAGTTTTTGCAGCAGCTGATCGATCTGCTGGAACATAATGACTTTCTGACCTCACAGTCCCAGCGGATCCGGGAATTCTACAAATATATGGCTGCTGAATATCCTTCTCTGGCCTTTACTTTCAAGGGGCGGATCAAATCCCTGATCCGGGCAGAGTCTAAATTCAACGGAAATATCGTGGAATTTATCACCCAGTATTATGAAGAAAAGAAAACTTTTCCTTCACTGGATGAAGTAAAAAAACGCCTGAACTGCTTCCGGGATCTGATTGCTTACCGAATCGTGATCTCTCTGCCAAAGTGCCATCTGGCACCGGGCATGGATCTGGAAACAGAAGAACTGAACTACCTGTATGAAATCGCCGGGAAACTGCCGGATTTTCTGAAAGACCGGGGCTTCTATCCGGAACCGTCCGGCCTTGCACATCCACTTAAAAATTCCCGTCTGACGGACAATGTGTCGGCCTTTTACCGGGATTATGTAACCAATCCCAACCCCTTTGGCTACCGCTCCCTTCATATCACTTTTTATGATACGATCTCCCGTAGTTATGTAGAACTTCAGCTTCGCACCAAGCAGATGGATGACCACGCAGAGATCGGCCCTGCCAACCACCTTGGTTATGAAAAAAGACAGCACAGCCAGCGTTCCCAGACTGATACGGTACCTTCCGGTGAATGCCTGATCTTTGACCAGGCCCGGACCCGGGTGCAGGAACTGGCTCAGATCGATCTGGCAAAACTGGATGTGAATATGTTTGCAGCCCGGGATAATTCCCTGATCAACGACGGCTGTGGCCTGTTCCGAGGCAGACAGATCCTTCCGTTTGAACATCTGTCCCGCTTCCAGAATGATCTGATCGACTGATCTTCCATATTTTGTCAGGATCTACCCTCTTGACAGACAAGAATAAGGATGTTATGATTCCATTATCGAACATTTGTTCTTGTTTGTAAGGGGGTTTTTTATGATTTTTCAAGAACAGGCTTCTCTCCGGGAAAAACTGGCTATCCTGGCGGACGCCGCCAAGTATGATGTAGCCTGCACTTCCAGCGGGGTAGACCGCCGTTCCAGGCCCGGTCAGCTGGGCAACACCGCCGCCTGTGGCATCTGCCACACCTTTGCCTCTGACGGACGGTGTATCTCCCTTTTAAAGATTTTATTTACCAACGAATGTATTCATGACTGCAAATATTGCCTGAACCGGTGCAGCAATGACATTCCCCGGGCCACCTTTACACCGGAGGAGGTCTGCACCCTTACGGTGGAGTTCTACCGGCGCAACTATATTGAAGGACTGTTTCTGAGTTCCGGCATTGTACAGTCTGCCGACTATACCATGGAGCAGATCTGCCTTACTTTGAAAATGCTCCGGGAAGAGTATCATTTTAACGGCTACATACATTGCAAATCCATCCCAGGTGCTTCTCCTGAATGGGTAGAAGAGGCCGGCTGGTACGCTGACCGCATGAGTGTGAATCTGGAACTGCCTACCGCTGAGGGACTGCGTCAGCTGGCTCCCGGCAAGACACGGAAGACAATCCTTACCCCTATGCGCCAGATCCAGTCCGGTGTAGCCGAAAGCCGGGACCTCCTTGGCATGAAAGGCGGCAATCAGAGTGCTTACTGGTATACCCAGAAGAGACTGGGCCGCCGGTTGCCTTCTTCTGATCTGACTGCTGCCTTAAAGGGTTCTTCCAAGAAAGAATCCATCTCCGCCCTTTCCCGCTCTGCAGGAGAGACCAGCCTGGCCACCTGGCGCCGGCGTGATACCAGCCGTGGCTTTGTTCCCAGCGGCCAGAGCACCCAGATGATCATCGGTGCCACCGGCGAATCAGACTACGAGATCATGGCCGTGACGGAAGCCCTTTACCAGAACTTTGACTTAAAACGAGTATTTTACTCTGCCTTTATCAATGTGAATCAAGATCCCGCCATGACCCAGGCCAGCCTGACTCCACCTCTGCGGAGGGAACACCGTCTGTACCAAGCTGACTTTCTTCTCCGTTTTTATGGTTTCCAGGCAAAGGAACTTCTCACGGAAAAGCGTCCTTTTTTCAATACCTACCTGGATCCTAAGTGCGACTGGGCACTGGGACATCTGGAGCAGTTTCCGGTAGAGATCACCCGGGCGGACTACCAGACACTGCTGCGAGTTCCAGGCATCGGCACCAAGTCTGCCAGAAGGATCCTTCAGGCCCGCCGCACCGGCTCTATCAGTTTCTCTTCTTTGAAAACCATGGGCGTGGTGTTGAAACGCGCTATCTATTTTATTACCTGCCATGGGAAAAGTGCCTATCCTTTTATGAAAATAGATGAGGACTACATTACGAGAAATCTTCTGGCGGATGAGCCGGATGTGATGAAAGGGTATGGCAGTCATGTTACCTACAAACAATTGACTTTTGAGGACTTTTTAACCAAACAATGAAAGGAGTTTATATGGAATCTGGTACAAAACCTACCCGGTACTATCTTTGTTCCGATACGGATACCGGTATACTAAGCGCCATCTACGATGCCGGCCTTTCCTGTTATGGGCACCGTTTTATCCGTATCCTGCCACTGGCTCCCCATGCCTGTTATGAGCAGACTCTTTTCTCTGAATATGTGACCGTGGAGGAAACGCCAGACAAGGCAGATTCGGTACTCCGCTCGATCCAAGAGCAGCTTTCGCCACAGATTTATCAGTATGTTATGTGTACTCTGGCCTCCACCTTCCCGGATCGTGGTGATGTCCTATATCAGTTCATCACTTACGCCTTCCACATGGGTGACCGCATCTGTCATGCTTTACAGGTTCCCTTTGTAAAGAGGATCTTTGAAATCCAGCGCAGAGTGCAGAATGAGGCTCACTACCTGCGGGAGTTTATCCGTTTTCGGCAGATCCAGCAGGAGCCACCCGTTCTTGCCGCCAATATTGAACCGGACCACCATATCCTGCCTATGATCACGGAACACTTTGCGGACCGCTATCATATGGAATGGTTTGTGATTCTGGATATCACTCACCAGGAAGCAGCCTTCCATGCCCCGGACAAGGACTGGTATCTGCAGCAGTTATCCCCGGAGGATACCGAAAAACTTGCCCGAATGGAGGAAAACGGATCGGACTATGCAGATCTGTGGAAGACTTTCTTTGAACATATAGGCATAAAAGAAAGGAAGAATCCTGCTTTACAACGCAGTCTTCTTCCTCTTCATTACCGGAAACATCTAACGGAATTTCAGGATTAATTTCTATCAGCAGATCAGCGGCTGATAGTCATCGTCTATCCCCTGTTTTGCCAGGATCAGAATTGCTTTCCGTTTGGAATATGTTGTTTGTTTTCCTGTCTTTATGTCATACACAAAGTATTGGTTAAAGCCATCTCCAGCCATAAATTCTCCAATCCAGACGCCCTCGGATGTAAATGTCAGCATACTTCCTGTGTGGTTGACCCAGTTCTGTATCATATCGTAGTCCGAGTCCTTGTATACGCCACATGGTTTTGCCAAAAACTGAGATACCCCTTTCTCGTACCGTATCTTTTTGCCATCCTTTTTATTGACGCTGATAATCATATTTTTCTGGTCATAATTGCAGGTACCTTCCTCATCATTTTGAGCCTTGTAATTGTACTTGACGCGGATTTCCATGTACATTTTCTTTTTATAGAACCACATTCCCATAACATCCCAGGTTTTTATGTTGTTGACACCTGCGTTGGCTGTTATGCATGCGTTCAGACTTTTTCCCGTCCCTGCGGAACTGCTGTCCTGATTTTTAACAATCTTTTTGGCTTTTCCGGTTTTGGTATTGTACCGGACCAGACTGTCATTAGTGGAAAGATACACATTTTTGCCATTTACTCCTATGATCGGATTGCTTTTACCATAATCCTGTCCCGAACGAAGACGCCACGGCGTGTTGACACTGGATGCAATTTTTTTCTTTTTGCCGGTCTTCAGGTTTAACTGATACAGGCCATCGTTGGTTCCTCTGAAAATATTTCTCACAGTGTAATAGACACAGTTACCCGCCTTGGCCGTCCGTCCAGAAGCAGTTTTTGCCATCAGAATCCGCTTTTCATTATCCTTGACCTTAACCAGTTTCTTTTTCTTTTTGGTCCTTTTATCGTAAACCATAATGGTTCTGTCGCACTGGTAGATGATCTTGTTGTCATCTGCCTTCACAAACTCCTGCCACTTAGGTACTTTAAAAAGGCGTCTCTGTCTTTTGACATTGAGTTTCTCTGTTTTTTTCTTCACCGGCACCTGCCAGATATACCCCGTATCCGAAAAGCCGACATTGGTATCACAATAGTACAGATAACTCTCGGTCTTATACACAGCCCCCATACCACCTGCTCTGTTGGAGGAAGATGGGATAAATGTATACGCATCCTGGATCCTGCCCTTTTTATCGTAGGTAGAAATCCCGTCCTCATAGTCGGTCACATAAACATACTTCTTCCCTTCATAAGGATGAATGGATGTCGTATTCTTTGCCGCTGCCGGCGTGACCACCGATGTGGCCGATACTGCCAGCAGTGTTACAAATCCTCCCAGTCTTTTTATACTTTTTCCTATCTTGCTGTGCATAACAAACTCTTCCTTTCCCTTTTTTTATCAGCAGATCAGCGGTGTCGCATCGTCCTGGATCCCTCGCTTGATCAGTTCCAGTTTTGCTTTCTTTTTGGAATAAACCCCATGCTTTTTCGTCTTCATGTTATAGGTAAAATAACTGCGGTTGCCTTTCTCGTTCACAAACTCAGCCAGCCACACACCCTTGGACGTAACACTCATCATACTTCCGGTGTGGTTGGTCCAGTTATTAATGCCATCATAATCTGAATCTTTGTTTTCTCCATCATGGCTGGCAAGGAATTTGGACAGATCCGCTTCATAAACCAGATTGCTGCCGTCCTTTTTGTTCATACTGAGCATGATATTTTTTACTTCGTATTTATTTCCATACTCCTGATATGAATCTGAAGACGGTGTTGAAAAATTGTATTTAATCCGGACTTCCAAGTACAGTTTTTTGCCACAACAGCGAATTCCCAGAATGTCCCACTCTTTTATATTGTCCACACCTGCGTTGGCTGTGACGCAGTTATCGATGCTCATAGAAGAATCCAGCGGACTGCTGTTTTTATTTTTCATGAGCGTGGTTGTTTTTTTCGTCTTTGTATTATATTTTATCAGTTTGCTGGTCGTCTGTATATACAGATCACTGCCCGATACGCCAAGAATCGGATTTCTCTCACTGTACTCATGTCCATAGCGAAGTCTCCACGGCATAGCAACACTTGTGGTAACCTGTCGTTCATTGCCGGTTTTAAGATTCAACTCAAACAGCCCCACACTGCCATCGGCACTGAAACCGTAACTCACTACGGTATAATACACACAGTTGCCCACTTTGACCGTTCGGCCGGATGAATCTTTAGCCATATATATTATGTTATCCCGGTTGGCAAGCCCTGTCAAATCTTTCTTTTTCTTTGTTTTTTTATTGTAAGAATAAAGGCCGCCCTGCCTGTTAAATACGATTTTCGTATCGGTGGCATATACGAAACTGTCCCAGTCTTTTACATGAAAAAGTTTCTTTTTCTTTTTGACATTTAATTTCTCCGTCTTTTTGTTGATTGGGATCTGCCAGACATTGCCATCCTGGGAGTATCCCTCGTTGGTGTCGCAAAAATACAGATAACTTTTGGTCTTGTATACGGCACCCATGGAATATTCTTTATCTATGCCTTTTACCACCGTATAGTTTTTGACCAGTTTGCCTTTCTTATTGTAGGCATAAATCCCGTTATTGTAGTTGGTGGCAAATACATATTTCTTGCCTTCATAAGGGCTCACATAGTTTTTGCTCTTGGTAGCTGCCTGTGCCCCCGGTGCCCCCAGAGACGTCACTGTCATAGCAAGCACCAGCATGCCTCCCGCCGCTTTTTTTGCTATTTTTCTAAATGTTTTTCTCATACTTCATCATCCTCTCTTTTTCATTTTCGTACCGGCCTTTATCTGCCTTTAGTAATAGAGACGATGGAAACGGGGAAAACCTTGCAAGGAAAATTACCCTAATTTGCACCCCTAATTTGCACCGATTTTTATTCAGTTTTGTTTTCTTCCTCTAATATTTTTATTAACGCAGAAGGCTCACACACTTTGATGGAAGATTTCACATAGTCTTTCACATTTCTGGTTACGATACAATCCATTTCTGAACGAATGGCTGTTTCCACCATAATAGCATCTTCATAATCGCCAATTTCAGAAGACACTGCTTTTCGGCAATCTAAAGAGGTAGTGTCCAATAAATGGAACAAAGTAAACAATTTACTCAAAATTTTTCGTGTTTCTGCGTCACTATGTGTCAATCGATGTGTCAGATAATATATATCTGTAACTGACTTCGCAGTAATGTATCCCTCAAATTGCTTATTCGCCGAGTATATAAAAAGTTTTTGTGCTGCTTCTGCAAACGGAACACGAGACTGTAGTGCATCAACGATAACACAAGTGTCAATTAAAACTCTCATATTGTATCCAGCCTTTCTTCCCGTGCTTCTTCCAGCGTCATGTCATCTGAAAGAACGCCAAACAATGACTTGGCGATATCTACTCTGTCTTGATATGGGTTACACAATTTTGCGACAACTTTTCCATTCCGAGTGATATAAATATCCTCTGATTCTGCCAGCATGAGATATTTACCAAGATTCGTTTTCAATTCTGTTGCGGTAATAGACATACAACATCTCCTTTCCCAATGAATTACTATTTATGATCTATAAATCTCTCCTTAATCATATTATACACGAATCGCACGATTTCATCAACAAAATCGTGCGATTCGTACAAAGTTTGCAAAAAATACCCATCTCAGTTTTTTCTGAAATGGGTATTTTAGGAGCGAAAACTTGTCTCTATATTACTCTGCCGGTGTATATCCAGTTATTGTAACACCTTCATCTGCTTCCACTGTTTCCAGTTTGGTACAATTGGTCAGATCCAACTCGGTTAATGAGTTTCTATCACAATACAGGTTGACCAATTCTGTGGATTTTGACATATCCAGACTGGTAATCTGATTTCGGTTGCACCACAAAGTCTCCAAGGTAGCACACTGCGTCACATCCAACGCACTAAGCTGATTTTTATTGCACTGCAGATTGATCAATTCCGGACATTTCGTCACATCTAATTTAGTCAGCTGATTACCGTTGCACAGCAGTTTCTGTAACTTGGTGCACTTTGTCACATCCAGTTCAGTAATCGCGTTATTATTGAATGACACCGATTTCAAACTGGCAAAGGAACCAAGATCCAACTTTCCGGTGAGCCCCACTTTGTTCCATGTGATACCGATCAAAGTGCCATCGTCCCATGAATACTGATCTTTGTCCTGCAGATCTTCCGATACAGTAGCACCTGCTTTTTTCTGCTCTTCAATGATTTTTTTCAACGCCTGGGCATCTGCTGACAGAGTAACTGTCGGATTGGTCGTCGGTGTAGGTGTGCTTGTTGGTGTAGGCGTCGGCGTTGGTGTCGCCGTAGGCTTAGCCGCCGTGCTGCCTGTGTTCTTTCCGGCTGTCGTGCCGGTAGTATTTCCCGGTGCTGCTGTCTTTTTCGCAACCGTTGTCTGCGCCTTGTTTTTATTCGTTACCGTCACGGTACAAACATACTTTTTCTTGCCAATTTTCGCCTGTACCTTGGCTTTACCGACTCTTTTTCCCTTGATGGTAACACCTGTTTTTCCTTTTTTGCTCAGTGCTACATTTTTCTTGCCGGAAACAACAGTCCATTTCACTTTCTTTTTGTTGTTTTTCAACTTTACCTTTACCGTCTTTCCTACTGCCACCGACACAGATTTTTTGTTCAGTTTAACCTGCTTTTTAGCTGCCAGTGCTGATTGTGGCACCATGACAACCGTCATGGCAAATGTCAATGCAACAGCAAGCGTCTTTTTAACTTTTTTCATAGTCGTTCCTCCTTGTGTAATGTGCAAAAATTGTCCGTCACTTATGGTTTGATTATATCATATTAGGACTGTATCGTCAGTATTTTTTGTCAATTTTTAGCCTTCTTGGAAGAATTGTTGATATGATACAAACATTATATATTTCAAAAAACAACAAGGAGATTTTATCATGAATAACTTACCGGAACTAATTCAAAAATACTTAAGATACTGTGAGGGACAGCGGAGATTGGATAGTAAAACCTTAAAAGCATACCGAATTGATCTGGAGCAGTATTGTGCCTGCTTTGTGGATGCAAATATCTCGGACATCACCATCCCAGACATAGAAAATTATGTGACAGAGATGCATGACATTTACAAACCCAAAACCGTCAAACGGAAAATCGCCTCTATCAAGGCTCTGTATCATTATTTAGAATTCCAAGACCTGATTTCTGTTAATCCTTTTAACAAAATACGCATCCATTTTCGCACTCCCCAGACTCTTCCTAAAACCATTCCTCTTCACACGATCCAAACGCTGCTTTCCACCATGTACCGGGAACACCGTGGGGCAGCCACTCCCTTTCGGCATAAGAAAACTCTGCGTGATATCGCCACTGTCGAAGTCCTGTTCTCCACCGGCATCCGAATTTCCGAACTGTGCAGCCTGAAAAAATCGGATGTTGACTTATACGACGGCTCTATCCTCATATTCGGAAAAGGGGCGAAGGAACGGCTGATACAGATTGGCAGCCGTGATGTTTTGCAGCTACTTATTCAGTACAAGCAAACTTTTCATCGTGAAATGGAACAAACCGGCCGCTTCTTCGTTAATCCTGATGCCAGCCCGCTCTCAGATCAGTCCGTGCGGAGAATGTTGAAAAAATACTGTGCCTTATCTGGGATTGACCTGCATATTACCCCTCATATGTTTCGTCACACCTTCGCAACCAGCCTTTTAGAAGCGGATGTTGATATTCGATATATCCAGGAAATGCTTGGTCATAGTTCTATCAATGTAACGGAAATCTACACTCATGTGGCACTTTCCAAGCAAAAGGATATTCTTCAGAAAAAGCATCCTCGGCAGGGGTTTGAGTTGTGAGTGATGGATAATTAAAAGTTATCCTTTAAATTTTAGAATCTTTGAGCCATAATGTTCATTATTCGATGGTTTATGATTCGTAGGTAACTACCGCATTATAATGGCTCAGTTGTCAAGACAAAAATTTGATATTTTTATAATGAACTGATATGTTGACAAGTTACATGGAAAATGTGTGTCATCGCTTGATGACTTTTGATGATGCCCTTTAGCACACCGGTTGAACCAGATGTAAATACCACATACAATGGCGCCTCCTCCGGTACCTTTTCCAGAGCCTTGTACAATCTTTTGTAATCCTGCTCATCCGCCTCCGGTAGTCTCTTTACAAGGCTGTGATCTGCATATAAATAGGCCGCCAGATTGATCTGTTGGCGTATTTTTTCCACCTTTTCCTCCGGCATTTCTCTGGAAACAGGAACATAGTAATTGCCACTTAGTAATACTCCCATAAACGCCACCAGTGTATCTTTGCTACGAGTCACTTCCACACCGATTGCCTGTCCCCATAATTTTTGCTTCTCCAGAAATACAGCAACAGCAATAGCCTGTCTCATAAATTCACTATAAGACAGGCTGCCGTCTTTATCTGTTATAAATGTACACTCGTCCTCTCTGGAAAAAGGAATGTTTCAATGCCGGATCAGACTGCTCATGATTATTCTCCTGTTATTTAACTGTAATCTTAATGCTTTTTGATGCCTTTTTGTAGGTATTTGTTTTGGCTGCTGCTATCTTCAATGTAACCTTTCCCTTTTTCTTACCTTTAATTGTAAGGGTTCCGTTTTTCAAATCGGCTCTCAGGATTTTCTTTGATTTTTTTGACAGTTTTGCCAATGAAAGCTTTCCCTGTGAATTAACATACACCTTCAAGACAGTCTTTTTTCCCTTCCTGACTGTCAGTTTGCTGATCTTTTGGCCGTCTTTTTTGATGGTTATCTTCGCCTTTTTGTGCTTGGCAACAGCAGGAACCTTAGTTGCATCTGATCTTGGGGTTGCAGAAGGCTGGGCCGGCTTGTCCGGCTTGTTGGTCGGTGCTACGGTATCTGCCGGCTTGTTGGTCAGTGATGCAGGCTTGTTAGTCGGTTCGCTATCTGAATCAGCGGTCTGTGTCGGAGCTGGAGAGACCGTCGTTGTCTGGCCCGGAGCTGGCGGTGTTGTCGTTGTCTGGCTCGGGGTTGCTTCCGGCTCCTGGGTTATGTCCGTGTTCTCTTTTTCACTGACTGTCAGCGTAGCCATAGCGCTAGAACTATTTATGGTGTACCCATGCCAGACTGCGTACACATAATAACTATCCCCTTCTTTTGCATCCTTGGGGACAGTAAATACACCCTCTTTGGTCATCTCAATATGGTCATAGGGATTGCCTTCCGCTTTGACTGCCCACCAATCCAGGTCAAATTCCCCTTCCAGTTTTTTGTGATCTCTCTGATACATCTGGGCTGTAAAGGAGACTTGCTCTCCCGGCTTTGCCGTTACCTTCTGAGGTGACATTTCCAAATAACTGGGAACAATACTCTCGGTTGTATCTGTCACTAGATGTTCCTGCGTGTCAATCATATGATAGGTACCAAGCTGTGCAAAAAAACTGACTCCTACTATATCCGATTCCATATCTACTCCCTTGAATATTTGTCGATACACCCAGCTATCCGTAGTGATGTCTCTCAGGAGGACTAAATACTCCTGATCTGTCCTAGTCACAGTCACTTTGTAGTCATGATCTATATCGAGTTCTCCTAGATTTCTAGGAACAGATATATTGTAAAAATCATCTGGATCTGCAGCCTGATCAATGGATCTATCTGCCCCTTTCTTAGCTGCCGGGATGCCCTCCACCCAGCCACCACACGAGCCATTATACGATGAATAAAGATATCCACCTTTTTCCTCTGTGGCAATGTCATCCTTCGTTATATACTTCGTACCATCTTCATTTAACGCCATCACCCGAATGCAGAATCCAACATTACCATCTTCATCTGCTTTATTATTCTTCAAATAGAAACTAACTGAACCATTGCCTTTTAAAATGCGATCCTTGCTAATCTCATACTCGGACCACCAGCTTGTACCTGTCAGAACTTCCCCTTCCTCTTCCGCTGCTGAACTGGCTGGCGCATGGGTCACAAAGGGCGTAGTAACCACTAGACTGCCTGCTAAGATTAAGGACATCATTGCCTTTATGCCCTTTGATATGTGTTGTTTTCGCATACCTTATCCTCCTTTTTTGTTTTGATACTTACAAGTATACCATTTTTCCTAATTTTAAGCCATGGCATTTATTAGTTTCTTCGACAAAAAAACTATCCTCCTGTTATTTTATCATTTGTCGTGTTGAAATTGGATAACAGGTCGTAACTAGCGATAGTACAGTCGTAATTTGAAAGTGATTTATGCATATTTTCGCTTTTGTCATAATATAATCGAGTAGGAGGAATTTCTCTTAACTGAGAAATTCCGACCTCTCACACCACCGTGCGTACCGTTCGGTACACGGCGGTTCAATCAACTTAACAAGTAACACACCTTTCGGTGTAGTAATCTAACATTGAGACTAATCCAAATGAGGTTAGTCTCTTTGTACTTATAGCCTTTTGTATCCATCCATTGTGGGCGAGTCTTGCATATCTGTCTCCGCAATACGCTATTTTAAATGCCGCCCATCTTGGTACATCAAGCTTCATAAGGTTCTTTGCTCTGTTTTGTGGAGTTTTCCAATGTTTCCAAATGCACATACCAAGTCTATATCTGATGTTACCATCTAATTCTCGACAAAGTGTTTTCATACTACCTATCTTGAAGTAGTTTATCCAACCTCTTATGAGCTGATTAAGTTTCTCCACTTTATAGCTGTTGCTAACACCCCAGCTACGACAGGTGAGTTTCTTCATTCTCTTTTTGAACTTCGCTACTGATTTTGCGTGTGGCTTTGCTTTGAACTGGTGTACTCTCGGGTCAAAGTAGAACCCAAACCCAAGGTATTTAAGTCCGCTTGGTCTGTCTATTTTACTCTTTGTCATGTTGACCTTGAGACCTAGTTTCTCCTCAATAAATCGAGATATGTTTCTCATTACCCGATTTGCAGACATTTCACTTCCAACCATGATAATACAGTCATCTACATATCGTACAAAGTTAAGCCCTCGCTTTTCCATTTCCTTATCAAGTTCATTGAGCATGATGTTTGCCAATAACGGCGAAAGATTTCCTCCTTGCGGTGTTCCCACAATAGAATCCTCATATTCATCGTCAATCATGATTCCGCTGACAAGATATTTCCTTATGATAGAGATAACATCTCCATCTTTTATAGTTCTGCCTATGATAGTCATAAGCTTGTCATGGTTTACCGTGTCAAAGAACTTTTCCAAGTCAATGTCTACAATCCAATCGTTACCATCATTCATCATGTCAAGTGCTGTTAGGATTGCTTGCTGTGCACATCTATTCGGTCTGAATCCGTAACTATGTTCATGGAATTGTTCCTCATAGATTGGTGTTAATACCTGTGCAATGGCTTGCTGTATGAATCTGTCTGTTACTGTTGGTACTCCTAGGTTTCTGACACCGCCGTCAGGCTTTGGTATCTCCACTCTTCGTACTGGTTGAGGTTTATACTTTCTTGTCCTCAACTGTTCCTTGATGTTTTCGACGTTCTTTGTAAGATGCTCTTTGAGTTCTGTGTACTTCATTCCGTCCACTCCCTCTGCACCTTTGTTTCGTACGACTTGCAGATATGCTCTGTTGAGGTTATCGCTAGATAGTATCTGCTCCATTAGACTACTTGTGTCCATGCGTTCTTTCCTTTCCGTCTCGCT